>Ga0102952_1000760_pt1 | contig 11332 bp, 9 predicted proteins | sample SalPon2A_C_D1_MG_FD_78506 | JGI IMG/M metagenome (GOLD analysis project Ga0102952, IMG submission 78506) | Soil microbial communities from South San Francisco under conditions of wetland restoration - Salt Pond MetaG R2A_C_D1_MG | ecosystem: Environmental > Terrestrial > Soil > Wetlands | place... | reverse complement strand
CTTGCGATGGCACCGCTGTCCATGGTCCTTGAGATTGACGCGGGCGAACCGGCAGGCAAGGTATTTCTGGCATGACGCAGCGCTTGCAAAACCGTGGCGCGGCCGTGTGCCGGCGCCGCACGCCGCGGTTTCTCGGGGCTTCTCTGGCGGCCGGCTGCCTCCTCGTCGCCGCCTGCAGCGCCGCGCCGCCGCGCCCGGCATCGCCGCCGGCCGGGGTGATGCGGGCGACCGCGCCGCCCGCGCCCGCCGTGGGCCAGGCGCCGGGCACCGTCGCGGTCGTGCTCGACGACGTGCCGCCGGGCCGGCAGATCGACGCGGTCGCGCTGATCGATCCCCGGGGCGGCCGCCACCCGGCCGCGACGCTGATCGCGGGGCGGCGCGAAAGCGGCGCCGCCAGCGGAAGCAACCCGACCATCGGGATCGGCGTGACCGGCGGCTCGGCCAGCGGCATCAACCCGGTGATCGGCCTCAGCCTCAGCCTGTTCGGCGACGGCGCCGGCGCGGGCGACTCGCGGCGGCGGGTGACCGCGCAAGTGCCGCTCGGCGCCGACGCCCCGGCGGAGAGCTTCGCCGGCTGGCGCATCGCCGTCTCGGTGACCGAGGTGACCGGCGAGCGGCGCGTCCTCGAGCTGCCGCTCGGCGCGGCGCGGGTCCCCTGAGGCGGGCGGCCTAGCCGGTCCCGTCGTCCGGGGAATCGCGCAGCAGCGCGCGCAGCTCGTACAGCAGCTCGAGCGCCGCCTTGGGCGTCAGCTCGTCGGGATTGACCGCGGCGAGCCGCGCCTCGACGGCGCTGGGCGCCGGCGCCGCGGCGGCCGGAGCCGGGCGGCGCGCGGCGGAGAACAGCGGCAGGTCGTCGGCCAGGCGGGCCAGCGCGCCGGCCTGCTCGCTGCGCTCCAGCGCGGCCAGCACCTCCTCGGCGCGGTCCAGCGCCGCCTCGGGCAGCCCGGCCAGGCGGGCGACGTGAACGCCGTAGGAGCCGTCGGCCGTGCCCGGGCGCACCTCGTGCAGGAAGACGACCTCGCCCTGCCAGTCCTTGACCCGCATGGCGTGGCAAGAGAGTGCCGGCAGGCGCCCGGCAAGCGTGGTCAGCTCGTGGAAGTGGGTGGCGAAGAGCGCGCGGCAGCGGTTCACGTCGTGCAGGTGCTCGACGCAGGCCCAGGCGATCGACAGGCCGTCGAAGGTCGCCGTGCCGCGGCCGATCTCGTCCAGGATGACCAGCGCGCGCGGGCCGGCCTGGTTGAGGATGACCGCGGCCTCGACCATCTCGACCATGAAGGTGGAGCGCCCGCGCGCCAGGTCGTCGGCCGCGCCGACGCGGCTGAACAGGCGGTCGACGACGCCGATCTCGGCGGCGCGCGCCGGCACGTAGGCGCCGATCTGCGCGAGCACGGCAATGAGCGCGTTCTGGCGCAGGAAGGTGCTCTTGCCCGCCATGTTCGGGCCGGTCACCAGCCACAGGCGCTGTGCCTCGCCGAGGTCGCAGTCGTTGGCCACGAAATCGCCCTCCTGGCGCGCGGCGAGCGCGGCCTCGACCACGGGATGGCGCCCGGCATCGACGCGGAACGCGGTCGAATCGGCGACCCGCGGCCGGCACCAGTCGTCCTCGACCGCGCGCTCGGCGAGCGCCGCCGCGACATCGAGCTCGGCCAGCGCCCGGGCGCAGACGGCGATCGGCTCGGCCCGCCCGACGACCTCGCCGACCAGGTCGTCGAACAGCTGCTGCTCCATGGCGAGCGCCTTGTCGGCGGCGCTGGCGATCTTGCGCTCGAGCTCGCCGAGCTCGACCGTGGTGTAGCGCACGGCGCTGGCCAGGGTCTGGCGGTGAATGTAGGGGTCCTCGGCGCCGCTCGGGACCTTCGCCGCATGGGTCGGCGTGACCTCGATGTAGTAGCCGAGCACGTTGTTGTGGCGGATCTTGAGCGACGCCACGCCGGTCTCCTGCGCGTAGCGGCTCTGCAGGCCGGCGATCAGGCGGCGGCTCTCGTCGCGCAGGGTGCGCAGCTCGTCGAGCGCCGGGGCGTAGCCGGCGGCGATGAAGCCGCCGTCCCGGGCGTTGAGCGGCAGCTCCGCGGCGAGCGCCCGGGTCAGGCGGTCGATCAGGGCGTCGTGCCGGCCGAGCCCGCGGGTCGCGGCGGCCACGCCCTCGGGCGGCGCGGTCAGCCCGCCGCCGCCGGCGAGCAGCGCCTGCAGGGCGACCGCCTGGGCCAGCGCGTCGCGCACCGCCGCCAGGTCGCGCGGCCCGCCGCGGCCCACGGTGAGGCGCGACAGCGCGCGCTCGACGTCGGGGCAGCGCTTGAGCGCCGCGCGCAAATCAGCGCGCAGCGACGCCTGCTCGATGAACCAGGCGACCATGTCCTGGCGCCGCGCGATTGCCGCCGGGTCGGTCAGCGGCGCCGCGAGGCGCGCCGCCAGCAGCCGCGCGCCGGCGCCGGTCACGCTGCGGTCGACGGTCGCCAGCAGGCTGCCGGCGCGGCCGCCCGATAGCGCCTCGGTGAGCTCGAGGTTGCGCCGCGTGGCGGCATCGATCTCCATGACCGCGCCGAGCGGCTGGCGGCGCGGCGGGGCCAGCCGCGGCAGTCGGCCCTTCTGGGTGAGTTCGACGTAGTCGACCAGGGCGCCGGCGGCCGCGAGCTCGGCCCGCGAGAACTCGCCGAAGGCGTCGAGCGCCTGCACCCGGTAGAGCGACTCCAGCCGCCGCCGGGCGTTCTCGCTGTCGAAGCGCGGCCCCGGCAGCGGCGAGAGCGCCGCGCGCCACTCGCCGAGCACCTCGAACAGCGCGGGGCGCTGCAGCAGGCGCTCGGGCAGCAGCAGCTCGCCCGGGGCCAGGCGCGACAGGACGGCGGCCAGCAGGGCGGCGCTCGCCCGCTCGTCGCCCGCGGCGGCGCCCTCGGGCGCGAGCGGCTGGGCCAGAAAATCGCCGGTCGAAATGTCGAGCCAGGCGAGCGCCAGGCTGCCGCCCGCCTCGGCCAGCGCGGCCAGGTAGTTGTTGGCGCGCGCGTCGAGCAGCTCGTCCTCGGTGATCGTGCCCGGCGTGACCATGCGCGCGACCTCGCGGCGGACCAGCGCCTTGGCGCCGCGCTTGCGGGCCGCGGCCGGGGCCTCGGTCTGTTCGCAGATCGCCACCTTGAAGCCCTGGCGGATCAGGCGCGAGAGATAGCCCTCGGCCGCATGCACCGGCACGCCGCACATCGGCACATCGGCGCCGCCGTGCTGGCCGCGCCGGGTCAGCGTGATGTCGAGCGCGGCGGCCGCCTGCCGGGCGTCGTCGAAGAACATCTCGTAGAAATCGCCCATGCGATAGAACAGCAGACAGTCGGGATGGGCCCGCTTGATCTCCAGGTACTGCGCCATCATCGGCGTCGCCCCGGCGGCGGGCGCGGCCGGTGCGGCGGACGACGTCTTGTCCGGAGGCCGGCCCGCGGTCTCGTCCGGGCGCTTGCCCGGGGACCTGTCCGGGGTGGCCTCCGGGGCGGCGGCACGGCGATCCGGACCCGAGGCGCGCGCGGCGGCGCGGATGCGGTCCTCCTGGGGTGTCTCGGCCAAGGGCGAATCGCGCCTTTCGGGTCTGCACGGGCGGTTGAAGCGGCGGCGGAAGCCGGTCACGTTAGCACGACGCCGCACGCCCTAGGCAAGACGGCGGCGGGACGGCACAATGCGCGGCCGGCCGGCACGGCCGGCCATCGACAACGCTTCAGGGGAGAACGGCCAGGGTGCAGGACGGACCAGAAAAGGGCGCGGAGACCGGCGCGGCCGAAGGCAGCGCCGAGGTCGTCGAGGTGGTGGGGCGCTTCGAGGGCAAGAAGCCCTTCGCGGCGGCGGTGAAGGAGCTGCTGGCTGCGGGCTTCGAGCCGAGCGACCTCTCGGTGCTCGACACCCACGAATCGCTCGGCGCCGCCGGCTCGCCGGGCGAGGCCTGGCAGGACGCGCTGGCCAGCCTGGTCGGCGAGATCAAGTACGTCGGCCCGATCACCGCGGCGGGGCTGATCGCGATCGCCACCGGCCCGGTCGGCGCGGCGATCTCGGCGACGGTCGCCGCCGGCCTGACCGGCGCGGCCCTGAGCGAGGTGCTGGAGACGGTGCGCGCCACGCCGCACACCGAATCCTTCGCCCGGGCGCTCGAGGCCGGGGCGGTGCTGCTCTGGGTCCACGCGCCCGCGCCCGCGCAGCAGGCCCGCGCCATGGAGATCCTGCGCCGGCACGAGGCCGCCGACGTCCACCTGCACCGGCGCCCGCCGCACGAGGCGCCGGAGGCGCAGTAGGCCCCGGCGGACCGCGCGGCCGGAATAAATCGTGTGCCTACGAAGCGGTTTAGCCGCGCGGGCCCGGCCCGCCGCCGAGACCCTGCCGCTTTGACAGCGCGGCCCGCGGCTCTCTAACATCGCTCCTCAGGCGCGCGAAAACCGTAAAACCGCGAACCCACTCGCCAGAAGAATGCGGTTGCGCCCGCCGCCCACGGGAGGACAACGGGCCATGACCGACGAAAAATCGCGCGCCCTGGCGCAAGAGGCGCTGGAGATGCATGCCCGGGCGCGGCCCGGCAAGATGGAGATCCGCGCCACCAAGCCGCTGACGACGCAGCGCGACCTGACGCTGGCCTATTCGCCCGGCGTCGCTGCGCCCTGCCTCAGGATCCACGAGGACCCGGACCTCGCCTACGACTACACCGCCAAGGGCAACGTCGTGGCCGTGATCTCGAACGGCACCGCGGTGCTCGGCTTGGGCGACCTGGGAGCGCTCGGCGCCAAGCCGGTGATGGAGGGCAAGGCGGTCCTGTTCAAGCGCTTCGCCGACATCGACGGCATCGACCTCGAGGTCGACACGCGCGACGTCGACGAGTTCGTCAACTGCGTGCGCTATCTCTGGCCGGCCTTCGGCGGCATCAACCTCGAGGACATCAAGGCGCCGGAGTGCTTCGTGATCGAGCAGCGCCTGCGCGAGCTGCTCGACATTCCGGTGTTCCACGACGACCAGCACGGCACCGCGATCATCACCGCGGCCGGCATCATCAACGCGCTCTATCTGACCGGGCGCGAGCTCAAGGGCTCGCGCATCGTGATCAACGGCGCCGGAGCGGCCGGCATCGCCTGCGCCGAGCTCGTCAAGGCGATGGGCGCCAGGGACTCCGACGTCGTTCTCTGCGACACCCGCGGCGTCATCTATCGCGGCCGCGGCGAGGGCATGAACCAGTGGAAGTCGGCGCATGCCATCGACACCAAGGCGCGCAGCCTGCACGAGGCGCTGGTCGACGCCGACGTCTTCCTCGGCGTGTCCGCCAAGGGGGCGATGACCAAGGAGATGGTCGCCGCCATGGCCGACAAGCCGATCATCTTCGCCATGGCCAATCCCGATCCGGAGATCACCCCGGAGGAGATCGCCCAGGTCCGGCTCGACGCGATCGTCGCCACCGGGCGCTCCGACTATCCCAATCAGGTGAACAACGTCCTCGGGTTCCCCTACATCTTCCGCGGCGCGCTCGACGTGCGCGCCTCCGAGATCAACATGGTCATGAAGATCGCCGCCGCCGAGGCGCTGGCGGCGCTGGCCCGCGAGGAGGTGCCCGACGAGGTCGACCGCGCCTACGCCGGGCGGCGGCTGCGCTTCGGCCCGGAGTACATCATCCCGGCGCCGTTCGACCCGCGCCTCATCGTGGCCGTCCCCAAGGCGGTCGCCGAGGCCGCCATCCACTCGGGCGTGGCGCGCCGGCCGATCGAGGACCTCCACGCCTACGAGCATGTGCTGGCCGCGCGCCTCGACCCCACGGCCGGCAGCCTGGATCGCATCTTCACGCGGGTGCGCGAGGAGCCGAAGCGGGTGGTCTTCGCCGAGGGCGAGGAGGAGGCGACGATCCGCGCCGCCTTCGCCTTCCACGCCGCGGGCTACGGCGTGCCGGTCCTAGTCGGGCGCGAGGAGCGCATCCACGAGACCATGGGCGAGCTGGGCCTCAAGGGCGACTTCCTGGAGATCCACAACGCCCGCCTGTCCGACCGGCGCGGCCCCTATACGGACTACCTCTACGGGCGGCTGCAGCGGCAGGGCAAGATCCTGCGCGACTGCCAGCGCATGGTGAACCAGAACCGCAACGTCTTCGCCGCCTGCATGGTGGCGCTGGGCGATGCCGACGCGATGGTCACCGGCCTGACCCGCAGCTTCGGCGTCGCCTTCGACGACATCCGCCGGGCGATCGACCCGCGCCCCGGCCACCGGGTCTTCGGCATGTCGATCTACGTGACCGGCGGGCGCTCCATCTTCGTCTCGGACACCTCGGTGCACGAGCTGCCGACGCCGGAGGAACTGGCCGACATCGCGGTGCAGAGCGCGGCGCAGGCGCGGCGGCTCGGCCACGTACCGCGCGTCGCGCTGCTCAGCTTCTCCAACTTCGGCAACCCGCTGCGCGAGAAGGCCAAGCGCGTGCGCGACGCGGTCAAGGTGCTCGATTCCCTGCAGGTCGATTTCGAGTACGACGGCGAGATGCAGGCCAACGTCGCGCTCGACTACGACCTGATGCGGCGGCTCTATCCCTTCTGCCGCCTGCAGGGGCCGGCCAACGTGCTCGTCATGCCGGCGCTGCACAGCGCAAACATCACGGCCAAGCTGCTGCAGCAGCTGTCGATCGGAACCCTGATCGGCCCGATCATGATCGGCCTGTCGAAGCCGGCGCAGATCGTCCCGCTGGGCGCCTCCGTCAACGACCTGGTGACCGCAGCCGCCATCGCGGCGCACGACGCGGTCGCCGAACAGCGGTAAAGATTTGGGTGTCTAGGGTCAGGACCCATAAACTGAGCGAAAGACTCGAATGACGGTTCAGAGCCCTTTGTGGCAGTTTGTTGCCGTGCGGCGAAGGTCGGCTTCCTTTGGGTAAGAACGGAAAAGCTCTGCCGAACTCTCCAAGGGTTTGCCCAAGGAGTTTGCCTCGGCGAGCTTTGCGGGCCATTGATCGATCAAAAGCTCGCGCTGGCCCACCCCTCGCGCCACTTAGATTAAGGTATCCAGGTAATGCATCCTACCGAAAAGACCGTCCGTCAGTTCCACGAGTCGTGGGACATGCGCGACCCGGACCGAGGCGCAGCGGTCATTGCAGAGGATTGCGATTTCGAGGATGTCGCGCGCGGCGAGAAGCTTCCGGGAAAGGAGGCCTACAAGGCCGACTACCACCGCTGGCGCGAGGCTTTTCCGGACGGGCTTTGCAAGGTCGAGAATGTCATTGTCAGCCAATGCGGCGAATGGGCCACGGTCGAGTTTCGTAATACGGGTACCCATACCGGAACCCTCCGCTCAAGCCTCGGGGATTTCGCGCCGACCGGAAAACGCGCCGAGGTCCGCTATTGCTCGGTGATGCGAGTTAAGGACGGAATGGTGGTCGAGGGACGCGACTACTACGACAGCGCTACCATCGCACGGCAGTTGGGGCTTGTGGATTAATTCGCCGTTATCGACTGCACAAACTTCTTTTCAAACCCTGCCGCAAAGCCGACATTGAGCGACCATAAGGGTGCGGCTCTGATCTAACCCCTGTTGCCAGACACCGAGACGCCGATTGCTGACAAGGGCTATGACAGTGATGCCTTCCGGGATGCTCTCGCCGAGCGCGGCATCACGCCCTGCATCCCACCGCGAGCCAAGCGCCGGTTGCCCGCAACATACTCCAAATCCTTGTATCGGCAGCGCCACAAGGTTGAGAACATGTTCGCCAAGCTCAAGGACTGGCGGCGCATCTCAATGCGCTACGACCGCTGCGCCCACGCATTCTTCAGCGCAATCTGCATCGCTGCGACGGTCATCGTCTGGCTCGCTCAATGAGTCCCGACCCTAGACGCCGTCGACGGTGATCTTGCGCAGCGCGTAGTCGCCGCCCGAATTGAGCACGGCGATGCCGCCGAAGGGATCGCGGAAGCTGCGGTCGACGACCTCCATGACGACGCTGCCGTCGAGCTTCACCTCCATGCGGCCGGAGGTGTCGCGCGTCCATTCGAAGACGTGCGCCTGGCCGTCCTCGAGATTGACCGGCTTGTTATAGATCTCCAGCGTCGAGACCGTGCCGCGCGACGACAGGCGCACCAGCTCGAGCGAAGGCGTGCCGCCGGCGGCGCCGGGCACGTAGGCGAGGCGGTAGCCGGCCGAGGCGTTGGCGCCCTGATAGAGGCCGAACTCGAAGCGCGGCGTGGTCGTCTCGACCTTGCGCGAGGTCATCTCGAGGCGCAGGGCGAAGGCGTTGCTGATCGGCATCGGCGCGATGGCGGCCGAATAGCTCGGACCCTGCGTTCCGCCCGCTTCCGTTCCGCCGCTCCCGGACTCGCCGGACTTGTCCTTCAGCGCCTGCGTGAGGATCTGGCCGAACAGCTGTTTGACCGAGTCGTCGCCCTTCTGCTCCTTTTGCTGTTGCTGGGCCGGCGGACGGTTCTCGACCACGGTGCGCAGGCCGTGGCGCCAGTCGATCAGGAATTCGCCGGCGGTGACCTTCCACGGCGGGTCCGGCTGCGGGCCGCGGCCCGAGAAGTCGTCCTCGAAGATCCGCTTGCGCCAGGGATACTCGTAGCTCGACAGCGTCTGGCGCAGGTCGCGCAGGAACCAGGGATCGATCAGGCGATCGCGCTCGCCGCGGTCGAGCTGCTTCTTCAGCGTGTCGATGAGCGCCTGGATGTCCGGGCCGCCGGCCGCGTCGGGTGCCTGGGCCCGGGCCGGACCGGCACGCGACGCCGCGAGCGAGAGGGCGACGGCGAGGACGGCGGCGGCGGCGATGCGCGCGAGGCGTGAAGTCGTCATGCGGACGATGTTATCATGTTCCGCCCGATTGCCTAGGGCCTCACCCGCCGCCGCGCCGTCGGACCACCGGGAAACAGACCGCCGCACGATGACCGATCCGGCCCCACCCCGCCGCAGCCTGCCCGTCCTCGGCATTCTCGCCGGGCCGGCCGTCCTGGTCCTGGCGGCGCTCGGCCTGGCGGGGTCGCTCGGCTGGCCGCTGGCGCTGGCCGCCGCCCTGGCGGTCGCCGCGGTCATGGCGTTGCTGCTGCGCCGCCACCTGCGCGGGCTTTCGGCGCTGCGCCGCGCCATCGCCGAGATCGGCCGCGGCGAGGGGCGCATCGAGAAACTGGAAGACCCCCTGTTCTGTCCCGGCCTCGGCGAAAGCCTGGCCGAGGCGCTGCGCGTCGAACGGCAGCGCCGGCGCGAGCTGACGGCGGCGACGGCCGGCGCGGACGCCGTGCTCACCGCGCTGCCCGACCCCTTGTTCATGCTCTCCGCGCAGGGCCGGGTCGTGCGCGCCAACCCGGCCGCCGGCGAGCTGTTCGGGCCGGGCCTGGCCGGGCGCGACTTCGCCTCCGTGCTGCGCAATCCCGAGCTTCTCGAGGCGCTCGACGAGATCCTTTCGGGCGCCGCCGACCGGCTGGTCGAGTTCAGCCTCACCGGGCCAGTCGAGCGCTACTTCACCGCCCGCGTGGTGCGGCTGGAGGCGCCGGCGCCGGACGGCACCGCGGCCCTCGTCGCGCTGCACGACCTGACCGCCATGAAGCGCGCCGAGCAGATGCGCGCCGACTTCGTCGCCAACGCCAGCCACGAGCTGCGCACGCCGCTGGCCAGCCTGCTCGGCTTCATCGAGACCCTGCGCGGCCCGGCGCGCGAGGACGCCGAGGCGCGCCAGCGGTTCCTCGCGGTCATGGACGAGCAGGCCAGGCGCATGGCGCGCCTGATCGAGGACCTCCTGTCGCTGTCGCGCATCGAGCTGTCGGAGCACATGCCGCCGCGCGGGCGGGTGCAGATCCCCGACGTCCTGCAGTCCGTGATCAGCCCGCTCGAGCCGCAGCTCGCGGCGCGCCAGATGACCATCGAGCGCGACATCGAGCCGGTCCCGCCGGTCGCCGGCGAGCGGGACGAGCTGACCCAGGTGTTCCAGAACCTGATCGACAACGCGCTGAAATACGGTACGCCCGGAACGCCGATGCGCATCGTCGTGCGCCCGGCCGACGCCGGCAGCGCCGGGGCGCGCCGCCTGGGGCGCCCGGGGGTCAAGGTCTCGGTGATCGATCGGGGCGAGGGGATCGCGCGCGAGCATCTCGCGCGCCTGACCGAGCGCTTCTACCGGGTCGATACCGCGCGCTCGCGCCGGCTCGGCGGCACCGGGCTCGGGCTGGCGATCGTCAAGCACGTGCTCAATCGCCACCGCGGCGTGCTCGACATCGACAGCACGCCGGGCAAGGGCTCGAGCTTCACGGTCTACCTGCCGGCCGCCGCGGCCGACGCGGTGAGCGCGGCCGGCCCGGTGGGCGACGCGGAAGAGCCGCGGAAATCCGCGGAAACGCCGGGCTGACGGAGCCTGCGCGCGCTTCGCGCGCGAAATCCGGCCGGACGGCCCGCAGCCAGCGCGCCGGCGCGGCCCGATATCGGTCTCGGAAAGGACACGTGCCAAAGGGCGACGGTCCCGGCGGGCGCCGGCGGGATCCGCTCAGCCGAAACGGCCGGTGATGTAGTCCTGGGTCCGGGAATCGCGCGGCGACATGAAGATCTGGTCGGTCGCGTCGAACTCGGCGAGCTCGCCGAGATACATGAAGGCGGTGAAGTCGGAGACGCGGGCCGCCTGCTGCATGTTGTGCGTGACGATGGCGATCGTATAGTCCGCCTTGAGCTCTTCGATCAGCTCTTCGATCTTCGCGGTGGAGATCGGGTCGAGCGCCGAGCAGGGTTCATCGAGCAGGATCACTTCCGGGTTCACGGCCACGGTGCGCGCGATGCACAGGCGCTGCTGCTGGCCGCCCGACAGGCTGAGGCCGTTGGTCGAGAGCTTGTCCTCGACCTCGTCCCAGAGGGCCGCCCGCTTCAGCGCGGATTCGACGCGATCGTCCAGCTCGCTCCGCGCCATGCGCTCGTAGAGCCGGATCCCGAAGGCGATGTTCTCGTAGATCGACATCGGGAAGGGCGTCGGCTTCTGGAACACCATGCCGATGCGCGAGCGCAGCAAATTGAGATCCTGGCCGGATGACAGGATGTTCTCGCCGTCGAAGATCACCTCGCCGGTGGCGCGCTGCCTCGGGTAGAGCTGGTACATCCGGTTCAGCACCCGCAGCAGGGTCGACTTGCCGCAGCCGGAGGGGCCGATGAGGGCCGTCACCCTGTTGCGGTAGAGCGGCAGGTCGATGCCCTTCAGGGCCTGGTTCTGGTCATAGAAGAAATCGAGCCGGCGGATCGATACCTTCTCCTCCAGGCCCGAGACGTCGACGGACAGGCCGACGGTCTGCGGTGTCGCGCGCGCCGAATGGTTCACGGTTCTTTTCTCGATGCGGTGAGGGCGCGCGCCCCGATACTGAGCGCGAGCACCGCCAGGGTGATGATGAGGGCGCCG
>Ga0102952_1000759_pt1 | contig 11337 bp, 10 predicted proteins | sample SalPon2A_C_D1_MG_FD_78506 | JGI IMG/M metagenome (GOLD analysis project Ga0102952, IMG submission 78506) | Soil microbial communities from South San Francisco under conditions of wetland restoration - Salt Pond MetaG R2A_C_D1_MG | ecosystem: Environmental > Terrestrial > Soil > Wetlands | place... | reverse complement strand
CGAGCGAACCGATCGGCACCAGGCCGATTTCGACCCGGCGTCCCGACAGTTTTTCGCAGAGGAAGGATCCCGCCCCGATACCGATGGAGAACAATGCCAGCAGTAAAACGTAAACCTGCTCGCTGCCGCCGAGCTCGTAGCGCACGTAGTTGGGCAACTGGGTGACATAGGTGATACCGATAAACCAGAACCAGGAAACCCCCATCACGGCGTAGAATACGGTCAGGTTGCGGCGTGCCTCGCGCATGATACTCAGCGTCTGACGCAGGATATTGAAACTGATCTCGAGCCCGGGCGCCGCCGGCGCGAGCCGGGGAATGCCGCGGCTGGTCGAGTAACCGATGACCGCGACAGCGACCACCGCGGCAGCTATCGCCGGGTAGCCCAGATCGACCAGGTAAACGCTCGCGATCAACCCGGCGAGAATGGCGACGAAGGTTCCGAACTCGACCATCGCATTGCCGCCGACCAGCTCGGTGGGCATGAGCGCCTGTGGCAACAGGCTGTACTTGACCGGTCCGAACAGTGCGGATTGCGTGCCCATCAGAAACAGAATCGCTACCAGCAGGATCGGGCTCTGCAGAATAAAAGCCGCCGCGCCGACAATCATGATTGCGATCTCGAGTAACTTGATGCGTCTGATCAGCATCGATTTTTCATACTTGTCGGCGAGTTGACCGGCTAGCGGTGAAAACAGGAAAAACGGCAGGATGAATAATCCCGCCGCGACATTGACCAGGGTATTGCTTTGCTGTTGCGACACACTTGCCGCCTGGAAAGCGATAAATATCGTCAACCCGTTCTTGTACAGGTTGTCGTTGAATGCGCCCGCTAATTGAGTCAGAAAGAACGGACGGAAACGCGGGCTCGACAGCAATTTGATCGATTCAGGCATGATGACCTCGGGCGATTAGGTAGACCGGTCGAATTCACAGCAAGCGGCGGTTACGCGAAACACCGCTTCCGTCGAGCAAAATTCGTGGCGGTTGCTATTATTAATCCTGAAACTGATCTCGATGACAACAACAAGCCCGGTTAACCGGGAAGATAGCCCAAATGGCGACACGCATCACAGTTTTGCCTCAAAGTCCCTCGCATACCCGGACAGGCATATATTGTTGTCAGCTGCGAGCAGACAACGCCACTTTCATAAGCTATAAGTTTGCAATTGGTTACCAGGATTTGAAATAGCATAGCTCGAATGTCGATACTTAAATCCCTGATAAAGCGGGACTGGTTTATCGGACTGGTCATCACGCTCCTGTTTCTGGTCTTCGCGGAAACGGGCGTGTTTTCCGGGCTGGATCGGCAGGCATACAATCTCGGCGCCAGGATTTCCTCGGCCAGGGACCCGCACGAGGATATCGTGGTGGTCGCGATCGACGACAAGTCGTTGCAAAAACTCGGTTCCTGGCCCTGGTCCCGCGACGTGCTCGCGGAGACCACGCAGCTGCTCAATCGGGCCAGGCCGCGAGTGCTGGGATTTTCCACGCCTCTCGATACCGCGCAGTACGAGGCGGGGCTTTCGTCGCTGGACCATTTGCGCAAGGTCCTCAAGGCGGAACGCAAACTGACCCGATCGGTCAACCGCGTACTGTCGATGACCGAGTCGACGCTGCGCGGCGACGACAACCTCGCCCAGGCATTCAAATCCGGAGGCCGCATCGTACTGGCGATGCCCTATATTCCGACCGACAGGCCGCCCGCAGAGCTTTCCGAATCGCTGCCGAATTACATGGACAGGTTTATCCTGACCGGGGTCAGCCCCGACGCCGCCGGGGGCAGAGGTTTCGGCTGGCCCAGTCCCGAGATCACCAGCGTCGGCGAACTGTTTCCGCCGATCGAGAAACTGGCGCGACGCGTCGGCGGTGTCGGCGTAGTCAGTTTTCCGGAGCAGTATAATCACCAGCCGCTAATCGTTCGCCACGGCGGGGACTTCCTGCCTTCGTTCGCATTGATGATGGTCACCCGCGCCAAGGGGCTGTCGGCCGATGACATCAAATACATTGCCGGGGTCGGCCCGACCCTTAACGGCAAGAGTCTCGGAGCCGATATCAATTTCAATATTTATCCGCGCTTTTACGAAGACAAGGACGGGCGGCCGCCTTTCAAGACTTACTCGCTGATCGACGTGCTCGACGGCAGCGTCGAATTGCCGGCGTTCAGCAACAAGATCGTGATCATCGGCCTGACCTCGCCGCGGCTGGCGCAGCCGCGCATGACCCCGACCGGTAAACCGATGTCGCCGACCATGGCCATCGCGCACACGGTGTCCAGTCTGCTCAACAAGGAAGTCTTCCACCTGCCGGAATGGGCCGGCTGGGCGCAGCGCGGAATCATCGTCGTGCTCGGTATCTACCTGATGTTCGTGCTGGGCCGGTTTCGCACCAATACCGCGAATTTTCTCAGCCTGTTCCTGTTGCTGGTCATATTCAACGCGCATTTCGTGCTGATGAGCTCCCAGGGTCTGTGGTTGCCGATGATGACCGCGGCGGTGATGCTGATCGTCGGGCACCTGATTCTGGGTACACGCCAGTCCGTGAACGCGCGCCTTGGACAGGTACAGAGCGACCTGTCGACCGCGAACCGTCAGCTCGGCTTGTCCCTGCACGCACAGGGCAACCTCGACCTCGCATTCGAAAAGTTTCGCGCCTGCCTGGTCGACGATTCACTGCTCGGACAGATCTACAACCTGGGCCTGGATTACGAGCGCAAGCGGCAATTCAACAAGGCCGCAACGGCATTCAAGTTTATTCGCCGGCACGATCCGTCCTTCAACGACGTCGAGCATCGCCTCGAACAAAACGAGCAGGCCGCCAACACGCTGGTACTGGGCGGAGGGAATACCAGCGGCCCGGGACCCAATCTGATCTCCGCCAAGTCAGGTATCGAAAAACCGAAGCTGGGCCGCTATCAGATCGACAGCGAGATCGGCCGTGGCGCGATGGGCATGGTTTATCTTGGCCACGACGACAAGATCGGCCGCACCGTGGCAATCAAGACCATGGTCCTGTCGGACGAGTTCGAGGAAGACATGCGCGAGGAAGTGCGCACCCGGTTCTTCCGTGAGGCCGAGGCCGCGGGCAGGCTGGATCATTCCAATATCGTCACCGTTTACGACGTCGGCGAAGAGTCCGACCTGGCCTATATCGCGATGGACTATCTGAAAGGCAAGGACCTGACCGCATATTGCACCCCGAAGACGCTGTTGCCGCCGAACCAGGTATTCGAAATCATCATGAGTGTCGCCAGGGCGCTCGATTACGCTCACCAGCAGCACGTCGTGCACCGCGACATCAAGCCGGCGAACATCATCTACGACAAAGAAAAGCGTATCGCCAAGATCACCGATTTCGGCGTCGCCTGTCTCACCGACGCGAGCAAGACCAAGACCGGCACGGTGATCGGCAGCCCGTATTACATGGCGCCCGAACAACTGGCCGGCAAGCGGGTCGACGGCCGCGCCGACCTGTTTTCGCTGGGCGTGACCCTGTACCAGATGCTGACCGGCGAATTGCCCTTCAAGGGCGAGTCGATCGCCAACCTGATGTACAACATTGCCAATGAAAAGCATCCGGACATCCGCGCCTACCGTTCGGATTTGCCGAACTGCGTCAACAACATTCTCGACAAGGCGTTGCAGAAAGAAGCGCAGGCGCGTTTCAAGAGCGGTCAGCAAATGGCCGAGGCAATGACTATCTGCCAGGAACACATCCGGGAAATCGACGCGGCCTGAGCGAGGCCCCTCAGGGCAATGCCTTGAAACTCCGCAGCGCGCGCTCGCGCGTGGTTTTCAAATCCAGAATCGGCCGCGGGTAGTCGGCTCCCAGTTCGATGCCGGCTCGACGCAGCTCGGCCGCGGATGCGTCCCAGGGCCGATGGCGCAGCTTCGGCGGCAGACCGGCCAGCTCGGGGCAGTAACGCGCCAGGTATTCTCCCGCGGGGTCGAATTTTTCGCTTTGCAGCAGCGGGTTGAAAATCCTGAAGTAGGGCGCCGCGTCGGCGCCCGAGCCCGCCACCCATTGCCAGCTCGCGCTGTTGTTGGCGAGATCCGCGTCGACCAGGCAATCCCAGAACCAGTCCTCGCCGGCGCGCCAGTGGATGCCGAGATTCTTGATCAGGAAGGAAGCCACGATCATCCGCACCCGGTTGTGCATGTAGCCGGTTTGCCAGAGTTCCCGCATGCCCGCGTCGACGATCGGGAAACCGGTCAGACCGCGCTTCCAGGCCTCGAGACCCTCAGGGTTGTCGCGCCAGTCGAACGCGTCGAAGCGGCGATTGAAGTTTTTCTCCGGCAGCTCGGGAAAGTGATACAGCAGATGATAGGAAAACTCGCGCCAGGCGAGTTCGCGCTGAAAATGCCCAGGTCCATCCCCGTCTTCGTGCATCGCGGCCTGCTCGGCGCGATGCCAGGCTTGATGCGGCGATATTTCCCCGAAACACAAGTTCGGCGACAACCGCGAGGTTGCCTCCAGCGCAGGATAATCCCGTCCGTCGCGATAATTCGCGAGCGTCGTTTCGCAAAACTCCTCGAGCCGCAGTTGGGCCGCCGGTTCGCCGATTTGCCAGCGTTCGGTCAGCTCGCAATGCCAGTTCTCGCGCGGCAGCAGCTCGAGCCCGTCCAGCGGCCGGTTACCTGCGGTCGTAATCCCGCTTATCGGCAGTTCGTCCGGCGGCGCCAGTGGCTCGCGCGGCGCCTCGCGAGACAGGCAGCCCTTGCGGTAAAAAGGCGTAAACACCCGGTAGGGATCGCCGTCGGGCTTACGAACCTGCCAGGGCTCCCAGAGCAGCGACGCATTGAAACTTTCGACCTCGATCCCGGCGGCGGCGAGCGCCGCCTTGATTTGCGTATCCCGCCGGCTGCACCAGGGTTCGTAGCAACGATTCCAGTAAACGGCGCGGATCGACAGCGCCGCCACCAGGGCGGCGATCACCTCGGCGGCGTCGCCGGTAAAGTACCGCAGGCCGCCATTTAGCGATCGATCGAGCGACTGCAGCGAGCGGTGCAGCCAGGCGCGGCTCGCCGCGCCCATCGACCATGCGCCGGGACTGAGATCGTCGAGTATGTACACGGGCAGGATCGGCCCCGCGGCGGCGGCCGCGCGCAGGGCCGGGTTGTCGCTGATTCTCAAATCGCGGCGGAACCAGACCAGGGAGAGGGGCGCTTCATTCATGCCTTGATTCGCGGCGCCCTTCAGAGCGAATTCAGCAGCATCAGTTCATCGGGATGCGGTTGCAGATAATACGAGCGCTCGATATAGCGGTTCGGGTGTCGGCGAAAGTGATGACGCAGCAAGGTGATCGGCACGATCAGCGGCAACAGCCCGAGCCGGTAATTTTCGATACTGTCGGTCAGTTCCTGCTTGTCGCTCCCGTCGAGATCCTGTTTCAGGTAGCCGCGAATGTGCTCGAGGACGTTGACGTGATTGGAGCGTTTCGCATAAATCCTGAGGATGCTCATCATCTCGGTCAGGTAGCGTGGCGCGTAGTCTTCGATCGGCTCGGCATGTGCCTTTGAAAGTTCGCGGCCGAGCCGTCGTCCGCGATCCTGGTGATGGCTGTAGAGAATCAGTTTGTGGCGCGCATGAAAGTCGGTCAGTGCGCTCCAGTCGAGACCCGCCTCGACCATTTCGCGCCAGCGGCGGTAAATGAACACCCGTTTGACGAAACTCTCGCGCAATACCGGGTCGCCGAGGCGCCCTTCTTCCTCGACCGGAAGCGACGGGAAGTTTTCCATCATGGTTCGGGTGTAGAGCCCCGCGCCGTTGCGTTGCGGCTGTTCTCCGTGGTAGATCCGGACGCGTTCCATGCCGCAGCTCGGGGAGTCTTTCTTGACGATATAGCCGAAGATTTCGCGGTGCCAGGATTTTTGCTCCTGAGCGCAGCCGATCAGCGCGCTGGTGACGTTCAAATCGGCGTTTTTATTGCCGATCGCCTCGACGCGGCCGTCGACGGCTACCAGGCGTATGGTTTCGCGCGGCACCCCGAGGCCGATCGCCATTTCGGGACAAAACGGACGGTAGTTGAAATATTGTCCGAGCGTGTCGAGGACGTAGCGATTCTGCTTGTGGCCTCCGTCGAAGCGCACCTTCTCGCCGACCAGGCAACTGCTGACACCGATCAGGATCTTGTCCTGCTGTGCGCTCATCGCTCGATTTCGCGCATCCCTCGTCAGGCGTAGCTGCGGCGGATCAGCGGATTCAGCAGGCGGCCGAAAAAGCCGGTCAGCTGGACCGGGCCTTCGGTGACCGCGAGGCAAATACACTCTCGATCCTGGGTCGCTACAGGGGTATGACGGTCACTGGAGTCTTTCACCAGGAAGTCGCCTTTGTGATACACGCCGTATTCATCGGAGAAGCTGCCTTCGAGAATTACCGTGTACTCGTCGCCGAGATGGGTATGGGTGCTCGCCGAACCGCCGGGCCTGATCTTCAGCAATTCGACCCGGGCGCCGTTGCTGTCACGGCACAATTCGACGCTGTGAATGTCGGGCGATACGCGTTTCCAGCGCAGATCCTGGTAGCCATTATTGACGAACTGGCGCAGGCAGCGCGGGATAGAAGCGTTGATGGTGGTCGGATGCGCCGGGCCGCGGTCTTCCGTCAGCGATTCGAGGCGGTCGAGCAAGTCCTGCTTGAGGCCCTCCGACGGCGGCGAGGGCTCGAGCCGCTGCATCAGTTCGCTACCGATCCGGTTGAGCTGCTGCAGTTTTTGTACGCAACTGCTGCAATGCTCCATATGGGCGGAAATGCAAAGCGCCTGGGAGAGTGGCAGGCTGCCCGCCGAGTAGGCGGCCAGAAGTTCGTCGATGGGATGATTCGATGCTTTATACATGATTACCTCGCAACCAGCACTTCGAGCTTCTTCAGTGCGAGCCGCACCCGGGACTTGACGGTTCCGAGCGGCAGGCGAAGTTCATCGCTGGCCTGTTGATGAGTTTTTCCCTCCAGGTAAACTGCGGTTAGAATTTCGGACTGTTCACGCGGCAGGGCTTTGAGCCCCGCTCTTATTCTCTCTTCGGCCCGGCTCTGGTGGACTCTTTCGAAAGGGCTCGGGCCCTCGTCTTCGATGTTGTCGAAGATTTCGGTGGGGTCTATCTCGGTGACGTAGCGGCTGTTGCGCCGCAGGTAGTCGACGCGGCAATTCCTCGCCAGCGTGAATATCCAGGTATTCAGATTGGCGAGACGCGAATCGAATTTGTCGGCCTTGAGCCAGACGCGGGTCATGACTTCCTGAACCAGTTCGTCGGCAACCAGGTCCGCGCCCGGCTCGCGCGCCAGACTATAGGAGCGGATCAGCGGTGCGTAATGATCGAACAGCTCCGCGAACGCGCTCTTGTCACGGGTGACCGCGACCTTCGACATGCAGGCACTCAGTGAGGCGAGTTTGTCTCGTGACGCCTGTTTTTTCTCCATGGTTTGCATAACCCGGGCCGTTTAAGTTAACTGGGCATTATACGTGAAGCGGTAGTGCGTAGATCACCGATTGATCCAGATCCGTGGAATTTTCGTACACAGGGTCCACTAGCTGCTGTTTTCGGTGATAATAAGCTCATGAAATTCCTCTACATCTACAAAATTCCGCGGGGCTCGCATTGCGGGTCGCCCGCGGGGCGCCGCCGATGAGCGGCGCCGCAGAACGCGCTCTCGGCTGGATCGAACTGGGCCTGGTGCCGGATCGTGTCGTGCGCGCCGGAATCCGCCGCCTGCTGCTGCAGCGTCTCGAAGAGATCGAGATTCGCGATACCGAGTCGGCGGCCGCGCGTGTCGAAGAGTTCGTGACGATGATGGACGCTTCGCCGATCGCGCCCCTGCCGGAGAAGGCCAACGAGCAGCACTACGAGTTACCGGCTGATTTTTTTGTCGAGGTGCTCGGCCCGCATCGAAAATACAGTAGCTGCTACTGGGGAGATGCGGTGAAAAACCTCGAGCAGGCCGAAAGCGAATCGCTGCGCATTACCTGCGAGCGGGCCGGGCTTGCCGACGGCATGCAGATTCTCGAGCTCGGCTGTGGTTGGGGTTCGCTTACCCTGTGGATGGCGCGGCATTTTCCCGCCTCACGGATTACCGCGGTATCGAACTCGACCGGCCAGCGCCGCTTCATCGAGGCCGAGGCAGCCCGCGAGGGGCTGGAAAACCTCCAGGTGATCACCGCGGACATGAACGATTTCGACACCAACGGACGCTTCGACCGGGTCCTGTCGCTGGAGATGTTCGAACACATGCGAAATTACCGCCGGCTGTTCGCGCGCGTGCACGACTGGCTGCTGCCGGGCGGGCAATTCTTCATGCATATTTTCTGCCACCGGCTGATCCCCTACGAGTTCGTCGAACGCGACGCCAGCGACTGGATGAGCCGGCATTTTTTCAGCGGCGGCATCATGCCTAGCGATGCGCTGCCGCTGCGGTTCCAGCAACGGTTGAGGCTTTGCCGGCAATGGCGCTGGAGCGGCCGTCACTACGAAAAGACGCTCAACGCCTGGCTCGCGCGCATGGATGCCGGTAAACAGCGACTGATGCCGATACTGCAATCCGCCTACGGCGACCAGGCGCCGACCTGGTGGATGCGCTGGCGGGTATTTTTCATGGCCTGTGCCGAGCTGTTCGCCTATAACGATGGCCAGGAATGGTGGGTCAGCCACTACCTGTTCGAGCGCCCCGATGACGGCGGGTCGCGATAACGTGACCCTGCTGATCAATATCGTCGTTTACCAGTTGAGCTGGATCGCCTGCATACTCGGCGGCGCCGACGGCATGCCGTTGCTAGGCGTCGGCGTGGTCGCGGTGGCTGTGGCCTACCACCTTTACCGCGCCGACGATGCGCTGCCCGAACTGATCCTGATCTGTGCGGCGGCAATTATCGGCGCGGTCTGGGACAGCCTGCTGGTGGCGGCCGGCTGGCTGGTATATCCCTCCGGTACGCTGATCTCGGGCACGGCCCCCTACTGGATCGTGGCCTTGTGGGTGGTGTTCGCGACTACCCTCAATGTGAGTCTGCGCTGGTTCAAGCAGCACCTGTTACTGGCCGCGCTGTTCGGCGCCCTTGGCGGCCCGCTGGCCTACTACGCCGGTGCCAGGCTCGGCGGCGTGAGTTTCACCGATACCGGCGCGGCATTGACCGCGCTGGGGCTGGGGTGGATGGCACTGATGCCGTCGATGCTGCTGCTGGCGCGGCGCTACAACGGCTATCCCGAGATCGTGCCGGCGCGGACCGCGGCGGCCGGCGGCGGAGGCTGAAGATGTTCCAGTGGTCCGCATTCCTGATTGCGCTGGGTGTCATCCTGACCGCCGGTACCGGCGTCTGGCTGGCCAGCCTGTTGAAGCGCGACGTCAGCATCGTCGACAGCCTCTGGCCGATGATGTTTCTGCTCGCCGCGGTCACCTACGACCTGACCCTCATCGATACCGGACCGCGCGCCGGCCTGCTGCTGGTGCTGGTCGGAATCTGGGCGCTGCGGCTGTTCGCCTATATTACCTGGCGCAACTGGGGCGAGGACGAAGATCGACGCTACCAGGCGATTCGCGCCAGTAACGAGCCCAACTTCGAGCTCAAGAGTTTGTTCATCGTATTCGTTCTGCAAGGGGTCATCGCCTGGATCGTATCGCTGCCGCTGATGCCCGCGATCGGCAGTCCCGCCGCGTTCAACCTCGTCGATTACCTCGGCCTCGGCCTCTGGGCCCTCGGCATGCTGTTCGAGGCCGGCGGCGATTACCAGCTGACGCGATTCAAGTCCGATCCCGGCAACCAGGGCAAGGTGATGGACCGGGGCCTCTGGCGATACACCCGCCATCCCAATTATTTCGGTAATGCCTGTATCTGGTGGGGCTTCGGCCTGATCGCTGTCGCCGCGGGCGCCTGGTGGGCGCTGTTTTCACCGCTATTGATGACTTTTCTGCTGCTCAAGGTGTCCGGCGTCTCGCTGCTGGAACAGGATATCGGCGACCGCCGGCCGGCCTATGCAGACTACATCGCCCGCACCAGCGCTTTTGTTCCGCTGCCGCCGAAAAAACCCGCTGCGCCCGCCGCGCAATCCGTCGATCGTGGCTAGTCGGTTCACGCGCCTGTGCTGCGTCCTGTGGCTTGCCGTCGTCGTCGGCCAGTTGCAGGCGGCCGGCGGATCGGGGCAGGATTACGTGTTTCGCGTGATGCTCGACGACAGCGAAATCGGTTACCATCGCTTTCGGGTCTCCGTGCAGGGAGACCGCGAGGTGATCGAAATCGATGCCCGCTTCAAGGTGACCTTTTTAGGGATCCCGGTATACCGCTACGAACATCACAATCGCGAGATCTGGGGCCAGGGCTGCCTCGAATCGATCGCCTCGGCAACCAGCGACGGCGGCGACAAGTTCAAGGTCGAGGGGCGCCGCACGGAGCGGGGATTCGAAGTGACCACGCTGGACGGCAAGCGCGAAATCGAATCCGATTGCGTAATGACCTTCGCATACTGGAACCGTGATTTTCTCAAGCAGGAAAAGTTGCTGAATGCTCAGAACGGCGACTACCTGCCGATCGATATCGAGACCGTCGCTCCCGGCGAACTAAAACTGCCGGAGCGCAGCGTCGCCGCCAGTATCTACCGGCTTCGCAATGCCGACGAACAAATCGACATTACCCTGTGGTACGCGCGGGACGACGGCCGTTGGCTGTCGCTCGAATCGCGCGTCGAGGGGGGGCGGGTTATCCGCTACCTGCCCGCCGCCGCGGCGGAGATCAAAGGCTTGCGCAAGCAGTCGGAATCCGCCGACCCCGCTACAACCGAAATCGTGAAATAGCGTGCGGCCCGGATACGGGATTCTCGCGCTCGTCCTCGCCGCCATGCTGCTCGGCGGCTGCGCCTCGCCGCAACCGATCCGCACCGTCGAGCAGGTCGATCTGCCGCGTTTCATGGGCGACTGGTACGTAATCGCGAATATCCCCACTTTCATCGAGCAGGGCGCCTACAACGCGGTCGAATCCTACCGTCTGGCGGAAGACGGCAGCATCGACACGACCTTCAGGTTTCGCGACGGCGGCTTCGACGGAGAGCTGAAAAAATACCATCCCCTCGGGTTCGTGCGCGAGGACGGCGGCAACGCGGTCTGGGACATGCAGTTCATCTGGCCGTTCAGGGCCGAGTACCGGATCATTTATCTGTCGGCGGATTACGCGCACACGATAATCGGCCGCAGCAAGCGCGATTACGTCTGGATCATGGCCCGCAGTCCCGAAATCGCGGAGCCGGCTTATGCCGATATGCTCGCCTTTCTCGCCGAGCAAGGCTATGATATCTCGCTCATCGAGAAGGTCCCGCAGCGCTGGTAGGGCGCAGGGCCTCGATTGATCCAATGGTTTTGCCGG
>Ga0102952_1000758_pt1 | contig 11361 bp, 9 predicted proteins | sample SalPon2A_C_D1_MG_FD_78506 | JGI IMG/M metagenome (GOLD analysis project Ga0102952, IMG submission 78506) | Soil microbial communities from South San Francisco under conditions of wetland restoration - Salt Pond MetaG R2A_C_D1_MG | ecosystem: Environmental > Terrestrial > Soil > Wetlands | place... | reverse complement strand
GCGCCGCAGGAAGACGAACACCGTCAGCACCGCCAGCAGCGCGCCGAACATGAGCGCGAACTCGGTCTCGTCGACGGCCTCGCGCACGCCCAGCGAGAAGTCGAGCCAGTACCTCGGCTCGTACAGCTCGATGCCGCTCGGCAGCGCGTCGCGGACCTGCTGGAGACGATCGTAGACGCGGTCCACGATCGTCACGGAGTTGCTGCCCGACTGCTTCAGGATGCCGATGCCCACGGTGGTCTCGCCGTTGAAGTGCGCGATCACCTGCGGGTCCTCGGCGCCGTCCTCGATGCGGGCCACGTCGCGGAGCAGCACGTTGGCGCCGTCCACCTCTCGGACGACGAGGCCCTCGAGCTCCTCGAGCGTGCGGAACTCCGCGAAGGTCCGGACCGCGTACTCGACGCGCCCGGCCTCGATCTGGCCGGCGGGCAGCTCCACGTGCTCGCGCTGGAGCGCCGCGATCACGTCGGTGGCCGACAGCCCCCGCGCCGTCATCGCGTCGCCGTCGAGCCAGATGCGGATGTTCCGCTCGCGCGATCCGAAGTTCGTGACCGCGGCGACGCCCGGGATCGTCTCCAGGATCGGGTTGATCTGTCGCTTGACGAACTCGCTGGTCTCCACCAGCGGACGGTTGCTCTTCAGCGTGAGCCACACGACCGGGAAGCTGTTGCCGTCGAACTTGCTGACGGTGGGCGGCTCGAGCTCGGGCGGGAGCAGGAAGCGCGCCCGCGAGATGCGGTCGCGCACGTCCTGGGCGGCGACGTCGAGGTCGGTGCCCAGCTCGAACTCCACGGTGATCAGCGACGCGCCCGGGTAGCTCGTCGAACGCAGCGAGCGCACGCCCGCGATCGTGTTGAGCTGCTCCTCGAGGACGTCGGTGACGTCCTCCTCGATGCCCTCGGGCGTGGCGCCCACGAGCACCGCGCTCACGGTGAGGACCGGGAACTCCATGTTCGGGTACTGGTCCACGCCCAGCCGCTGGTAGCCGAGGACGCCGAAGACGATGAGCGCGAGCGTCATCATCCACGTCAGGATGGGGCGCTGGATCGAGATGTCGGAGAGCGTCATTGGGCGGCCACCGCTGCCGGCGAGCCGTCGGCGTTGCGCACGCTCACGGTCGAGCCGTCGATCAGGTCGGCATGGCCGCGCACCACGACCTGCATGCCGGGCTCGACGCCTTCGCGGATCTCGACGAGCGAGTCGCGGTAGACGCCCGTCTTCACGTTCAAGCGCCGCACGTGGTCGGCGCCGTCGAGCACGAACAGCACGGCGCCGTCCGCGCGCTGGAGCACGGCCTCCTGCGGGACCATCGGCACGCCCTGGCGCACCGCCACGCCGAGGTCGGCGCGCGCAAAGAGGCCGGGGCGCAGCCGCCCGTCGGAGTTGTCGATCTCGGCCTTCACGCGCAGCGTGCGCGTCTGCGGGTCGATGGTCGGCGCGATCATGGTCGTGCGCGCGGCGAAGACCTCGCCCGGATACGGGGCGACGCTCACCTCCACGGCGTCGCCCAGCGAGACGCGTGCCGAGTCGATCTCGGACAGGTGGAACTCGACCTCGATCGGGTCGAGGGCCACGAGGTCGAAGAGCGCCTGGCCCGCCGAGACGAACTCGCCGGCCGAGACGTAGCGCCGCGCCACGAGCCCGGCGAAGGGCGCCTTCACCGACGCGTCGCGCAGCGAGCGCTCGGCGATGCCGAGCTGCGCTTCGGCGCCCGCGACGCGCGAACGCGCGAGCTTGGCCTCGGTGTCGGCCGCGTCGATGCGGGCCTGGCTGGCGACGCCGCGCTCGCCGAGGGCGCGGATGCGCGCCGACTCGCGCTCGCGCTCCTTCAGGTTGGCGCGCGCCTGCTCCACCCGCGCGCGCGCGTCGTGGGCCTCGAGCCGGCGGCGCTCGGGGTCGATCTCGAGCAGGGTCTGGCCCGGCTCCACGGAGGCGCCTTCTTCGACGAGCACGCTCGTGATCGGGCCCGGCACCTGGGCCGCGATCGTGGCCTCCTCCTTGGCGATCAGCTGGCCGGTCGCCTCGATGCGGTCCACCACGTCCTCGGCCCGGACGGTCGCCACGGCGATCGGCGGCGCGCCGGTGACGGGCGCCGCCTCGTCGTCGCCGCAGGCGAGGGCGAACGCGGCCCCCGCGATCGCGGCGAGGGCGAGGCGTCTGCGGAGCTTCGGGGTCGGCATCATCGGCGGGCTTCCTTCCGGGGCGTCCCGGCGGCAACGGCGGCGGTCTCGAGCGAGGCGACGAGCCCCGCGATCAGATGGCGGGCGCCTTCGGCGAAGGTCTCGTCGGCCTCGCCCTTCATGAAGTGCGGCAACAGGTCGATCAGGTCGGGGATCTGCGCCGCCTCGGCCGAGTCCTGGGCCGGAAAGGCTTGGATCGAGAAGGCGCCGACCTCGACGCCCGGGTACTCCTGCTCGGTGCGGATCTCCATGATCACGAAGCCGAAGGTGAACCACAGGATCTCGCGCGAGGCGCGCGCGGCGGCGGCGTCCGCGAAGCCGGCGCCGCGCAGGATCGCGAGCAGCGAGTTGATGGCGCGCAGCAGCGCCGGCGCGTAGCGCGTGTGCGTGCGCAGCAGCGGCACCACGGCCGGGTGCTCGTGGAGCTTCTCGCGCAGACCGTGCATCCAGGCGAGCGAGCGGTCGGTCCACGGGCCTTCGCTGGGCAGCTCCATGTCGAGCCGGTCGAGCACGCGGCCGGTCATCCCGTCGAGCAGGTCGTCCTTGTTGCGGACGTGGCGGTAGAGGGACATGGGCGCCGTGCCGAGCGCCTGGGCCAGGGCGCGCATGCGCAGCTCGCCGTCGGGATCCCGTCCGACGAGCTCGAGGGCCTTGTCGAGGATGCGCTCGCGGCTGAGGGGAGTGCGTCGCCCCTTCCCGCGCGGCGCGCGAGGCGACTCGTTCGGGGAAGCCATCGACCGGTCTCCGGGCTGGTGTTCGCGGCCGTGGGCGCGGCGCGAGGTGCGTACACCCTAGCGTACGGCGTACGCACCGCCACTCGCCCCGGGGCCGGTGACGCACCGCGTCCAAAGGCCGCGGAATCCCGCTCGAAACCGCTTCGCCGCCGGCGGCGTCCCTCGGGTGGAGCCGCGACCCTGTGATAGTCTAGGCCGCCGCTCCGGCCGCTCCCGGCGGCGGAGTCATCCATCCGGGTTCCTGGGGGAAATCTTCGCGATGCATCGCAGCCACTGGCTTCTCGCCCTTCTCGGCGCCGCGCTCCTCGCCGGCGGCGCTCGTGCCCAGGAGGACGCCACCTCCGTCGGACCGCCCTTCCACGAGGGCGACGTGCTGGGCTTCGAGCAGCTCGATCAGCTCAAGGGCTATCTGCCCGTGGAGTTCTGGAACAACCGGGACTTCTTCTTCTTCGAGGGCATGCAGCTCGAGATCGGGCCGGCCCACTACGACTACTCCCCGGCCGAGGCGCACAAGCGCGCGACCGAGCGGTTCAAGGGCCAGGCGCGCATCGGCCCCGAGGGCAGCCTCGAGAACTACACCGCCGGCACGCCGTTCCCCATGGAGGACTTCGACTGCAAGGGCGACCCGCAGGCCGGCGTCAAGTTCATGTGGAACTTCGAGCGGCGCTGGTCGGGCGGCGGCGGCGAGGCGCGCTTCCTCTACACGTACTGGGACCGCGGCGAGAAGCTGCCGCTGTACTACGAGGGCACGGGGCGCGGCATCCCGATGGCCTACCGCGTCGAGCCCGAGTATCTCGACGAGCAGGACGGCGACCTGTTCCGCAACGAGAAGCGGCGCGTGGCCAGCGGCGCCGAGGTCACCGCGCCCTTCGACGCGCGCGGCATCAAGCTGCTGACGTATCGCTACAAGTCGTCCTACGGCCCGCCGTCCAAGGCCAAGAACGACGACACCTGGGTCTACGTCCCGACGCTGCGCCGCGTGCGCCGCATCTCGACGTCCCAGCGCACCGATGCGATCTCGGGCACCGACTTCACCCTCGACGACCTGTTCAGCTTCAACGGCATCGTCCCCCAGTACGAGTGGACCTGCCTCGGCGAGTACGACTACATCGCGCCGGGCAACACCAAGATCAAGGGCTACCCGTACGTGAAGGACCAGAACTACGGCCCCTACGGGCTGTCGCTGGCCAACGACCGTTGGGAGCTGCGCAAGATGGTGAAGGTCCGGATGAAGCCGAAGAACCCCGACCATCCGTACTCCTACAAGGACATCTACATCGACGCCCAGACCTTCGAGCCGCACTACTCCTTCGCCTACGACCAGAAGGACGAGCTGTGGAAGATCATCTGGCACGCCAAGCGCTGGAGCGACGACGCCTCGCTGACGGGCAAGTGGTATGGGGGCTGGGACGGCGTGGAAGACCCGCGCGACTACCGCGTGATCGCCGACATCATCGTCAACGTCCAGACCGGCACCGGAAACCGGATCGAGTTCTTCGACGCGAACGGGGAGCCGATGGCGTCGAAGGCGAAGATCCGCCGCTACATCGACACCGGGCGCCTGACGATGGGGCGGTAGCCGCCCGGCGGCGCTCCTCGGCTAGCTCGTGCCGTCGGTGGGGTCGGGGTTCCGGCGGGTCTCCATGTGGTTCTGGACCTGGCGGAAGTCGACGGTGACGAACAGCGCCTCGGCCTCGGCGGTGAGGGTGTCGCCGGCGTGACAGGTGGCCCGGGCCACGATACGCCGGCCGCGCCGGCTCTCGATCCAGGCCTCGAAGCGCAGGTCCTCCTCGAGGGGCGTCACGTGGCGGTAGGCCACCTCGAGCCGGGCGGTGACGCCGCGGCTGCGGGCGAGCCACTGGGCGGTGCCGAGGACGTCGTCGAACAGCGCGGCGACCCAGCCGCCGTGCACGCCGTGGGGCGGGCCCTCGTAGGCGGGACCGAGGTTCGCGTGGGCGACCACGATGGGGGTGCCGTCGGCGCGCTTGGAGATCTCGACGCGCAGGGGCGGCGCCACCGGGTTCAGCTCACCGCGGATCGGGCTCTGGTCGAGGTAGGCGCGCGCCGTCTCGGCGTCGATCTCGAGCGCGGGGCCGCCGCGGTCGTACCAGCGCGTGCGCGGCGGCCCGTCGAGCAGCGCGCCGGCCTCGCGCAGGAGCGCCGCCGCGCGCTCGAGGGACTCGGGCTCGAGCGCGTTCACCGACAGCGCCTCGGCCAGCCGACGCAGCTCCGCCGCCACCGGCCGCGCCGCCGCGCGCCAATCGGGGGCGTCTTCGCTCACTCGCCGTTCAGGGGCTTCAGCTTCTCGAGCAGCTCGGCCTGGGAGCCGACCTCGAGCTTCAGGAAGATGCGCTTCAGGTGGTTGCGCACCGTGTGGGGGCTGATGAACAGGCGCCGCGCCACCGTGGCCACGCGGTAGCCGTTGCGGATCAGCTCGAGCACCTCCATCTCGCGCGGCGACAGCACGGACAGGTCCACGGAGGTCGGAGCGGCCGGCGCCACGGGCGCGGGCTCGAAGGAGCCGGCGAGCACGTCGCTCTCGACCCGGCCGAGGTCGCGCAGGCCGGCCAGCAAGGCGCGCGACGTGCCGTCGAGCAGGCGTTGCATGGAGTCCGGGTCGATCCGTGCCTGCGGGGCGCGCAGCACCTCGGCGATCGAGCGCACGTCGTGGTGGATGCGGCCGAGCCGCGCCTCGAGCGCGGCCACGTCGCGGCGCAGGCGCACCTGGCGCACGGCGGCCGCGACCTTCTCGCGCAGCTCGTCGAAGTCCACGGGCTTCACCAGGTAGCCGAAGACGCGCAGGTCGATGCTCGACACCGCGGTCTCCACGGACGGGAAGCCGGTCACGACGATCACGGCGGGCGCGTCGTCCTCGGCACACAGCCGCCCGACGAACTCGAGCTGCTGGTTGCCCGGCATGCGCACGTCGGAGACGACGACGTCGAAGCTCTCTTTCTCGAGGCACGCGGCCGCCGCGGCCGCGTCGCGCGCCACGCGACAGTGGTGGCCGCCGCGGCGCAGCATCTCGGCGGTGGGCTCGAGGAAGCTGCGCTCGTCGTCCACGAGCAGGATGCGGCCCGCCCCCTCCGAGGTTTGGGGCGCCTCGGCGGCTCGGCGGGGCTCGGGCTGGGAGTCGGGCGCTCCGTTCGACATCGGCGTGGCCTTCCCGGTCGGTCGTCGGTCTCGCGGATCATACCAGAGGCGTCGCGCGCGCCGGCCGGTACAATCGCCCGCCATGCCCCCGCGCCCGTTTCGCCGCCGCCGCTCCGGTCGCCCGTGAGCGCTTCCTTCGACCCCATCGAACGCAAGATGCTCGACGCCGGTCTTCCGCCGGTGGCGGTGGACACGTTCCGCCACTACTGGGACCAGCTCCAGTCGGGCACCACCGGGCTCGTGCCCGAGGCCGAGATCGAGCCCGTCGAGGCGTTGCCCGACCTGCGCGCGCTCGGCGACCACGAGGCCGAGGGCCGTCGCGCTCTCGACGCCACCGTGGTCGTGAAGCTGAACGGCGGCCTCGGCACCAGCATGGGGATGACCCGCGCGAAGTCGCTGCTTCCAGTGAAGGGAGACCGCTGCTTTCTCGACGTGGTGGCCGAGCAGGTGCTCGCCCTGCGCGCCGACGGCGGCGGGCGCCTGCCGCTCGTGCTGATGAACAGCTTCCGCACCCGCGCCGACTCGCTCGCGCGGCTTTCGCGCCACCCGCGGCTGGGCTCGGACCTGCCCGCCGACTTCCTCCAGCACAAGGTGCCGCGCATCCGCGTGGACGACGGCACGGCCGTCTCCTGGCCCGACGACCCCGCCGCCGAGTGGTGCCCGCCCGGCCACGGCGACCTCTACACCGCGCTCGTCACCTCCGGGATGCTCGACCGCATGCTCGAGGGCGGCTACCGCTACGCCTTCGTCTCCAACGCCGACAACCTCGGCGCCGTGCTCGACCCGAACCTGCTCGGCTGGTTCGCGCGCGAGGGACTGCCCTTCCTGATGGAGGTGGCCGACCGCACCGAGGCCGACCGCAAGGGCGGCCACCTCGCGCGGCGTCCGGGCGGTGGCCTGCTGCTGCGCGAGTCGGCGCAGTGCCCCGCCGAGGACGAGGCCGCCTTCCAGGACGTCGAGCGCCACCGCTACTTCAACACGAACAGCCTGTGGCTCCATCTGCCGACCCTGGCGCGCGTGCTCGAGGAGCGCGACCACGTGCTCGGCCTCCCGATGATCCGCAACGAGAAGAACGTGGTGCCGGGCGACCCGGACACGCCGCGCGTCTACCAGCTCGAGACGGCCATGGGCGCGGCGATCGCGGTCTTCGAGGGCGCCCAGGCGGTGCGCGTGCCGCGCACCCGCTTCGCGCCGGTGAAGACCACCGACGACCTGCTGGTGGTGCGCTCGGACGTCTACGCGCTCTCGCCGCGCGCCGAGATGCTGCCCACGGTCGCGCCCGACGCGCTCCCGATGGTGAAGCTCGACCCGCGCTTCTTCCGGCTCGTGGACGACTTCGACGCGCGCTTCCCCGCCGGTCCGCCGTCGCTGCGCGGCTGCCGCCGCCTCGAGGTGCGCGGCGACGTCCACTTCGGACGCGACGTGGTGGTGGCGGGGAGCGTCGAGATCGAGGCCCCGGACGACGCGCGCCGCGACGTGCCCGACGGCTCGGTGCTGCGCGGCTAGGCGGGGTGCGCGCCGCGCCTAGTCCATGTCCCAGAAGAAGTCCTTGTTGGTGAGCTCGGCGTCCTCGCTCGGGGCCGCGCCGCCCTCGCGCTCCGGCCCGCCGCGCTCCGCCGCGCCGCCTTCGACGAGGCGCACCATCTCCTCGAGGTCGCGCGTCTCCTTCTGCCAGTAGTCCTCGCTGCCGAAGTGGGGGAAGGCGTCGGGGAAGGCCGGGTCCTCCCAGTGCTGCGCGATCCAGGCGGCGTACCACACGAAGCGCAGGGCGCGCAGCGGCTCCACCAGCTCGAGCCAACCCTCCTCGAAGTCGCGGAACTCCCGGTAGGCCGCCACGAGCTGGGCGCGCTGGCGCGCGCCGAAGGCATCGCGGCCCGGCGCGAGCATCCACACGTCCTGTACGGCGGGCCCGCGCACGAAGTCGTCGAAGTCGAGGAAGAACCAGCCGTCGGCGCCGTGGAGGAGGTTGCCGAGGTGGCAATCGCCGTGGATGCGCTGCATCGGCACGCCGCGCCGCCGCTCGGCGTACTCGTCGGCGATGCGCTCGACCGCCGCGCGGTAGCGCGCCGCGCACGAGGGCGGCAGGAAGCCGTCCTCGAGCAGCGCCAGCGGCTCGAGGCCGTAGCTCTCCTCGGTGAGCGCGACGCGCTCGGGCGCCTCGCGCAGGGCGCCCACGGTGTGGATGCGCGCCAGCAGCCGGCCGAGCACCGCCACGTTCTCGTCGGACAGCTCGTCGAGGCTGCGTCCGCCCGTGCGCGGCCACACCGCGTAGAGGATGCCCTCGACCTCGTGGAGGGTCTCGCCGTCGTCGAAGCGCACGGGCGCGCAGACGGGGATCTCCGCCTCCTGGAGGTCGAACAGGAAACGGTGTTCGGAAAGGATCGCCTCGCGCGTCCAGCGCCCCGGCCGGTAGAACTTCGCCACGACGTGGCGGTCGTCCTCGAGGCGCAGGTCGAAGACGCGGTTCGACAGGCTGTTCAGCACCGTGCAGTGCCCGGTGGGCCGGAAGCCGCCCGCCTCGACGGCGCGCATCACCCACTCGGGCGTCAGGCGGTGGAAGAACTGGGTCATCGGGCCGCCCGCGGATGGAAGAACTCGGTCATGGGCGAGCTAAGATAGGCCACCGACGAGGATCGACTCGAAGATCCCGACAGCGAGGAGGAGAGGGCCCGTGGGCATCGACGTGAAGCTTCTCGAAGAGCAGTGCTCGAGGACCCTCGAGCGAACCGACCTCCACGGCCTCGGCCGGCGCATCGAGGGCAAGGTGCGCGACAGCTACGTGGCCGACGGCAAGCGCACGATCGTGGTCAGCGACCGCGTGAGCTGCTTCGACGTCGTGGTCGGCACCATCCCCTTCAAGGGCCAGGTGCTGAACCAGGTCGCCGCGTTCTGGTTCGACAAGACGAAGGACGTCGCCCGCAACCACCTGATCGACGTGCCCGACCCCAACGTCTCGGTCGTGCGCGAGGTCGAGATCCTGCCCATCGAGTTCGTCTACCGCGGCTACCTGACGGGCGTGTCGAACACCTCGATCTGGACGGCCTACGAGCGCGGCGAGCGCCAGTACTGCGGGCACGCGCTGCCCGAAGGCATGTCGAAGCACCAGCCGCTGCCCGAGCCGCTGCTCACGCCGACGACCAAGGCCGAGCACGGGGAGCACGACGAGCTGACCTCGCGCGAGGCGATCCTCGCCGCCGGCACGCTCTCGGAAGAGCTCTATGACCGCGCCGCCGCCCTCACCGCGAAGCTCTTCGCCGAGGGGCAGCGCTTCGCGGCGAGCCGCGGGCTGATCCTGGTGGACACGAAGTACGAGCTCGGCCTCGACGACGACGGCGAGCTCGTGGTGGCCGACGAGATCCACACGCCCGACTCCTCCCGCTACTGGTACCGGGACGTCTACGAGCAGGCGATGTCGAAGGGCCAGGACCCGCCCGCCCTCGACAAGGAGTACGTGCGCCGCTGGCTCGCCGACCGCGGTTACCGCGGCGAGGGCGAGCCGCCGGAGCTGCCGATCGCGGTGCGCTGCGAGGCGGCGCGCCGCTACGTCGAGGCCTACGAGCGGGTCACGGGCCTGGCCTTCGAGCCGGACCCCGATCCGCCGGCCGAACGCGTGCCGCGGAACCTCGGTCTGTAGGCGAAAGCCCTCGCGATCGACAAATCGCGTGAAAACCCGCCCAAGACCCTGGACAAGGCGCGCCCGAATCCTCTAAACCGGACGCAGCGTTATGCGCCGCAGCTGCAACCCCGTTGCCGTGCGGCCGGCGAGCCCCGCCGGCCGGCGCCGGCACCCCGGGGCCGTTTGCAGCGCACCATCTCGGGGGAGCCCACCGATGCGTCTCGTCAGCTTCATTGCCCTGGCCACCGCCCTGATCCTCGCGCCCGCTGCGCGCGCCGACGAGGTCGGCGGCAGCGGGTTCGACGTCCCGCAGCAGCAGTCCGAATGGCTCTGGGGCGTCGAGGGCCTCGTCCGCACGCCCGTGGACATCTCGGCCAACATCGGCGGCGCGTGGTTCGGCTACGTCGCGAAGTCCGAGCTGACCTTCTTCGACGGAGGCGGCGCCCAGTCGCGCAGCAAGCACGTCGACCTGCGCGAGGTGGGCCACGCCGACGCGTTCCAGGGCGGCATGCGCTTCGTGGGTGGCCTCGGCTACTGGAGCTGCTGCGTGCTGGTCGAGCCCGCCGTGGCCTTCTGGGCCTCGAGCCCGTCCCACGACCGGAGCGTCGAAGGGCCCGCCACGCCGGAGCCGTTCGGTGGCGACAATCTCGTCAGCGCCGAGATCAGGCTCCAGAAGAGCATCGACGTCGGGTTCGGCCCGCAGATGACGTGGATGATCCCCGACGACCTGCCGGTGATCGGCACCCAGCTCCACATGGGCGGCCTGCCGCTGGTGTTCTTCCCCTTCCTGGGCTTCTCCCGCGCGAAGTACGAGGTCGAGCTCACCGGCTACGACACGCTCCCGGGCGTGACCGTGCTCGGCGGTGGGGACCGCGACTTCACGGACCACATGTTCATGGTCGGGTTCGACCTCGACATCCCGCTGCCGGGCGCCGTCGGTCCCTTCACCCACGCGCTGACCTTCGGCTTCAAGTGGGTGGACAGCGACGAGCGCCAGGGCCTGGGCTTCGCCGTCACGGATCCCGGCGAGAACCAGCGCTACGACTTCGAGGACAACGAAGGCTACCGGCTGGAGCTCCGCTACCAGGTGACCTGGAACGACTTCGAGGGCTTCTTCAAGCGCAACATCTTCGGGCCCCTCAACTAGGCCTCGGGGCCATCTCCGAGCCACCGCGCGCCCGCCGCGAACTCGCTTCGCGGCGGGCGCGCGCACGTTTGACACCTCGCCAGATCCTGGGAGACACTGCCGGGCCGCAGCGTCCCCACGCGAGGAGACTTCGATGGCGACCGTGTATCACGACGAGGATGCGGACCTCGAGGCCCTGACCGGCCAGACCCTGGCGGTGGTGGGCTACGGCAACCAGGGACGCTCCCAGGCGCTGAACCTGCGCGACTCGGGTCTCGCGGTGATCGTGGGCAACGTCTCGGACCGCTCCGCCGACCAGGCGCGCGAGGACGGCTTCGAGACCCTCGAGATCGCCGAGGCCTCCCGGCGCGCCGACGTCGTGCTGATGCTGGTGCCCGACGAGGTGATGCCGGCGGTCTACGGCGAGCAGGTGGCACCGAACCTGCATCCTGGTGTTCTCGTGGACTTCGCGAGCGGGTACAACGTGGCGTTCGGTCTCATCGAGCCCGCCGACGACCTCGATGTGGGCATGGTTGCCCCACGCATGATCGG
>Ga0102952_1000757_pt1 | contig 11365 bp, 11 predicted proteins | sample SalPon2A_C_D1_MG_FD_78506 | JGI IMG/M metagenome (GOLD analysis project Ga0102952, IMG submission 78506) | Soil microbial communities from South San Francisco under conditions of wetland restoration - Salt Pond MetaG R2A_C_D1_MG | ecosystem: Environmental > Terrestrial > Soil > Wetlands | place... | reverse complement strand
TTGTAAAAAATTTCTTGATCTTCTTGTCAATGAGACTGACCAACAACGTTGGAACTGTTATGCATACTGCCTAATGAATAATCATTATCATCTATTGATAGAGACACCTGAGGCTAATCTGGTTAAAGGCATGACAAGGCTAAATGGTTCGTATACACAATATTTCAATAATAGACACAGAAGGTCAGGACATTTATTTCAGGGTAGATATAAGAGCATAATAGTAGATAAGGATAATTATTTACTCGAGTTATGCAGATACATAGTACTGAATCCCGTTAGAGCAGGGATGGTAAAAGAACCCGGTGAATGGGAATCGAGCAGTTACAGAGCTATGACAGGTGAAGATAATAAGGGTGAGTTGTTGGAGATTAAATTTGTACTTGAACAGTTTGGTGGCACCGGAAAGGGGGCTATAGAAAGGTATAAGGAGTTTGTAAAGGATGGTTTGGGAGATGAAGATATATGGAAAGATCTTCAGGGGCAGATATGGCTTGGAGGGGAGGAATTTATAAAGGGAATAAATAAGTATATAAATAATACGAACGATAAAGAGATTCCTGCAGAGCAAGTCAAACCTTTCAGGCCAACTAAGGATGAAGTGATCAATGATGTTAAAGCTATCTATAAAGTAAGTAGTGATGAAATATACAAAAGATATGACAAGAGGGCATACCGGACAGCAGTCTATTTATTGAGAAGAGTATGCAATATAGGGGTAAGAGATGTTACGACGATGTTCAATATTTCCGGAGGTATGGTATCGAAGATACAAAGAGAGATCGAAGAATCCAGGATAGATAATGATAGGTTAAAAGAACTCCTTAATAGGTACAAAGTTAAGACCTGACCCCTTTGCTGACTTATTAATCAAAATCGGATAACCAGGTAAATAATTTGGGTTTACGGAATAAATGTTATTAATCTTATACAATCTCATTTTCAAATGATTCTAATATAGGACAGCAATTTGGTATATCACAATCTTCACATATTTGGAGCAGATTTTTCATTTTATTACACATACGATCCAATTCCTTCATTTTTTCTTGCATAGCTATTATTTTCTGTTTTCCGTATTGCTGTATTACTTTGCAGGTATCCATGTTTACATTAGTGCTAAGTCTCAATAATCTTCTTATTTCAGTTAAGGTAAAACCAAAGGCTTGAGCATTCTTTATAAATTTAATACGAGTTATAACACCCGGGGGATAAATTCTATAACCTGAATCTGTTCTACTTGGATTGTTAATAAGTCCCTGTCTTTCATAAAATCGTATAGTTCCGTTTTTAACTCCTGCCCTTTTTGCAACTTGTCCTATAGTTAACATCGTTGCATCTTTATTTATTTTCTTTTTCATCTAATTTATCAAGTGATGAATTAAATAATTTTCGACTTTATAAATCTAATATTGGCTTAAGTATAGTGAGAAAAACTAATAAATAAAGGGGATTGACATTATACATGGTATAAGGTTTACAATTTAAAACAGACAAATTTGTATATCTTTTTTAGATAATAAAGCTATTGGGATATTAGGTAGAAGGGGAGATACGAAACATCTATTGAAACCAGGAGGGCAAACCATTCGAAAGAGTGGGACGCAAAGCTTACAGATTCTAGAAATAGGATGGTTGGGCTGCAATGGTTTAACTTTTCAACTAAATGTAAGTTGGATACCAATTAAATCATTTCACTTTTTAAGAGTTGCTCTCCGTTTTTTTTAATATAAAAATGGATACAACCAAACTTTTTGAAGTATATCTTGAAAAGAAAAACAGGACAATAAGGCCGGCTTTAATTGAACTGGCGGAAGAATATATATCAAAGAACTATGAAATAGAGACACATAACGGTGGTAAGGATAGAGACCTTCTCGCTAAGGAGTTAAACGATCTATACAAAACTAATGAAATAAGGACTCCGTTACTTGGACAGATGGCAATTAAAATAAAAAGAGATGGTTACTATAGTTCTGTTTTTATTGGATACCTAAATGGGCAAGTTGAAATTGTTAATCCCGGAACCGACTATAGATATAAGTTTGATTTAGAAAATTTACAAGTAAGTTCATTAAAATCAGAAATTAAAAAGCTGTTAAATATTGAAACTAGAGCTTAATATAAGGCAACATTAAGCCCTCATTTCCCTCCCGAATATGATGAGATAAGCTTAGCCGACGCCGAGGGGATTTCTCCCCTCGGTTTTTATCTCTTTTCCCGCTTTTCTAAAGTATCATGTTATTAAATACCAGTTGAACAGTCTACATATTACCATCAGTCCATATACTTTTTCATGAACTTAAACCCAAAAATCGTCGGTAATCTAACTTATTATCAATGTGTTGAATTAACTTAAACGTGCATACTTGGCTTACTCAAACCTTTAGGCCTTCCAGAAACTGACGTAAACCCTTCTTAGCCCCACCAATCCAGGGCTTTCCGTGTGCGTAGAGTATATGGTCAAAATCTCTTTTAAGAAATCCCAGAAATACCGAACGCAAACCACGCTTAACTGACTCCGGGTTCTCTCCAATTAGGTAATCGGGTACGAAGCCTAATTCATCACCATAACGTATAATGGCGTCTCCAATTGAAATTATGCCGCCAGAGAGTGGAATATAGAGTGCTGTCTCCTCCGGACACAGAACCCCAACTTTTAGAGCAAGTATTCCGCCTGGAAGTTCGTCTCCATGATTAAAGGGGTAGACCTCTTCTCCCTTTATGAATTCGTGGAGTCCGTCCTTATGACACCAAACTTTGGTACCGAATGAATCTGCGAAAAGACTACTATGACGGTAGTGGTGTCTGTTAGTCAAGTAAATGTGTCGGGGTGGCTCATGCGATTCAAACCACCCAATCCCTTCTTCAGGTATTCTTGGATCGATCAGGACTGACGGATTCGTAGAGGCAAAATAATAAGAGTGGACATAATCTCCTATGCCTTCGTGAAATGTAATCCAGTGAAATATTCCGGGAAGGATTTCATTCATGGTTATCCCCTTTTAGGATTATATGTTTCTTAATATGGAAAATAATTACCATGTTTTGTATTTTTTTAAGTAAGAACTCTTCACTGATTTAATAGACCATAATTGGACATCACACCGAGAATTCCGTTTATTATGAACTGCACGGAAATAACAGAAAGTATGAGCCCGAAAACCTTGGTTAATATTTCCTTTCCGGTATCACCCAGGTACTTTACGATCACCTTTGAATAAACCATTGAGAAATAGCAACTTATGGTTGTGACAAGTATGGCCAGAAAAACAAGGATAGTATGATAGAATGTCGGGGCTTCGCTTGTCAGGATCATAACCGTGGCTATAGAGCCTGGTCCACTGATGAAAGGAATAGCAAGAGGTATAACGGATATATCGTCTGTAATCTCCCCTTCGCTTTTCCTGGTTTCTTCGCTCAGCTTGCTATATTTCTTGTGTATCATACTCATCGCAATACTGAACAGGATGATGCCACCTGCTATTCTGAATGCTTCAAGCGTGATCCCGAAAAGTTTGAAGATCACACTTCCCAGAATTGCAAATATAAAGAAAACTGCTGTGGAAACCTTGGTAGAGCGCATTGCAATTACACGGCGACGCCGTTCAGATGCCCTGGGGAGTAACGAGAGGAACACAAAAGCTGTTGTAAGCGGGTTTACGATAACAAAAATTCCTGTGATCGTTATAAAGAAATAACTTAATGTGTTCAGAACCGGTTCGAAGAAATCCATAGTCCCTAACATTATAACCGTATGTAATTAAACAAGTCCTAACACGATATCTATTCTTCAATCAAACTCAATGCAAGTTATATTGATCACTCACATTCATTCACGATGTGCTGGCTTACTTTTTGTAAAGTCATCACATATGGTATTTATTACTTTCCCGCAGACTGTTCCATTTTCACCTATATGCTTAATTGCTTCATCAGGTTTTATAAAGTCATTCTGGGAATATGCAAAAACCGTAATAACAAATAATGCTACAATTAAAGTAATTTTCCTCATATACCGATAAAAACGATTCTTTTAGATCATAAAGTACATGAAAAGTAATTTTTGAACTATCATTAAGAATAGAACTAAATTTAATCGGGGTGTTATTATGGGAAGAAATAAAATCAATAAAATTATGTTAATAATTTCCATTTTTTTCTTAGTAGGCTTTATGGAAAGTGAAAGAGTTTTTGCACACTGTGATGGGATGGATGGTCCAGTTGTTAAGGCAGCTCAAAAGGCACTGGAAACTGGGAATGTAAACCTGGTTCTTGTATGGGTTTCGAAACAGGACGAGAGCAAAATTAAAAAAGCATTTAATGAAACTTTGACTGTAAGGAAGTTAAGCCCTGAAGCTAAAAAGCTTGCCGATATGTATTTTTTTGAAACGCTGGTTAGAATTCACAGGGAATCAGAAGGGGCACCCTATTCGGGTCTTAAACCCGCTGGACGTGAACTTCCGGAATCAATACGAGCAACCGATAAAGCAATTGAAACAGGGGAAGTAGGTCCTCTACAAAAACTTCTAACGAGTTCAGTACAAGAAGGTGTTAATAAGCACTTTAAAGAAATCGTGAATAAAAAGAATTACAAAACAAATGATATAGTAGCCGGTAGGGAATTTGTAAGATCATATGTAGAGTTCATCCATTATACAAAACGGATATATGAAGCGGCAGTTGATTCAGCACCCGGTCATTATAATGAAAAATAAGTCAGTCATTAATCTATCATATAAGAAATATTTCATTTACCCCTGACCTCCAGCAGTAAAATTCAAACAATATCCGGGTAATTAACAAAAATCCAATGTAAACGGTATGTCACATTGTAAATTCATGTAGTTATAGATTTGTATAATGTAGATAGCGTAATATTATAAAAGACTATCCAGATACTTAAAAACTCCATTTATCTTCTCTTTATTTGCTGAATAGATTCTATTTTGTTTCTCTCTCTTAGATGTAATTGAATCTGCTTAAAGAGGTATATGTAAATGCGTCGAAATACCCGGTCTGGAGATATTAAACTTTTTAAATTCGGCAGTAAGTTCTTTTTCTGCTTACAATACGAGAATAGCTCCCCTGATGTAAACTGCTCTTGTCTTAAATAATGAATCCATATATACAAATTAAATAATTGTTTAAACAAGAAACCAAATATTACTTTTGTAAAAATAAATAAAGTATTATCATTTAATCAGTCTATGTAAGTTAGTCGGGGTTGGGCAATACAAAAATTCCCTTGGACCATCCTCCAGTAGGGTCTTGTTCTTCCCCGGCTTTTTTATCCATTACCAGAATTTTTAACAAGGTCATGTTGTTAAGCAAAAATTGAATCTCCGATTTTTGTTAAATAAATAAAATTCTATAATAGGGGAAATAGGGTTTCATCGGGGGATGTCAGTAATGGAACTATTGGATCTTTACCCAGAGAAAAAAGAAAAAATCATATGCATATATATCCAATAGTCATCTCCAGGTTGTTCTTGTGAAAGTCTAGCGATTTATGTTGTTTGAAATTTACACAAATCATTCGAAAATTATAAATTAGCCCCAACGGGATTCGAACCCGTGTTTCAGCCTTGAGAGGGCTGCGTCCTTGGCCGGCTAGACGATGGGGCCATTTCAGGAATTGAATAAAATTAGCACAGTTTCATCCTATTTTAAAGGACTCTTTGTCCACTTCTTTATTTCCCTCTTAGCTGCTGTGATCATCTTCTTGACATTCTTAAGTGAAGTGCCACCATAGGAGTTCCTGCTCTCTATTGATCCCAAGATTGAAAGTTTTTCGAGAATGTCTATATCTATCTGTTTTGAAAACTTCTTTATCTCTCCGTAATTCAACTCTTCAAGCTCTTTGCCGTTCTCTTCGGCGAATCTCACTATACTGCCGGAAATCTCGTGAGCTTCCCTGAACGGTACGCCTTTTTTAGCGAGATAATCCGCTATATCTGTTGCGGTCAAATATCCTTTTGTCAGTGCATTGTACATGTTGTCAGTTTTAAATTCAGCGGTCTTAAGCATCTCGGTAGTGACTTCCAGGGACATCGTAACAGTCTCGACTGTATCGAAAAGTGGTTCCTTGTCTTCCTGCATGTCCCTGTTATACGAAAGAGGTAACCCTTTCAACAGAGTTAGGATAGATGTAAGGTTGCCGTAAACCCTTCCGACCTTGCCACGTGTAAGTTCTGACATATCGGGATTACGTTTCTGCGGCATGATACTCGAGCCGGTTGTAAATTCATCACCGAGGTCAACGAAATCAAACTCCTTTGAGGACCATAGAACAAGTTCCTCTGACAACCTGCTGAGGTGCATCATAATGGTGGAGCAGCAGAATACGAATTCGGCAATATAATCCCTGTCACTAACAGTGTCTATACTGTTTTTTGAAACTTCAGGGAAATTTAGCAGATCGGCTGTCTTTTTCCTGTCAATTTCAAAGGACGTACCTGTACCAGCACATGCACCAAGCGGGTTTACATTCACTCTTTTATAACAATCAAGCAGTCTTTCCCTGTCACGGCTGAACATCTCGAAATATGCCAGCATGTGGTGTGAAAGCAATACTGGTTGTCCCCTCTGCATGTGTGTATAAAGAGGCATGGGCGCATCTATATGCTTCTCTGAAAGTCTAACAAACTGCTCGTTCAGATCAGTTATCTGAGAAACGATGTGATCTATCGCTTTTCTTGTATATAGTCTCGTATCCAGTGCGATCTGGTCGTTCCTGCTCCTTGCTGTGTGAATCTTGCCGCCGGCATTTCCTATTATCTCCGTAAGTCTTTTTTCGATATTCAGATGAATGTCCTCGTATTCATGTCTGAAAGGAAATTCCCCTGACTCTATCTCCTTTTTTATACGATTGAGTCCCTTTACGATTGCGGAAGAATCCTTCTTCGGGATTATGCCCTGCTCTGCGAGCATCTTTACGTGGGCGATGCTGCCTTCTATATCTTCCTGGAATAACAACCTGTCGAAATCAATGGAGGAAGAGAATTTCTCTGCTACCTTGTGAGTAGATTTTTTAAACCGTCCTGCCCATGGTTTTTTATCCAAGCCATTCTCCTTTAATGAATATTGGGATCTTCGTTATTTTCCGAAACTTCTCTTTTTAGGTACAGAGTCTGTGTCGGATATGCAAATTCCACGTTTTCCTCTTCGAATTTCCTGTATATATCAAGGTTTATATTCTGCTGAGTGTCCATGTAGTCATAATAATCAGCACTTTTTACATAATAAACTGTTTCAAAAGTAAGTGAGAAATCACCATAAGTAGCAAAATGTGATCTGTCAAACCTTGCTTTTGGTTCCTCTTCTACTATGGATTTGATCCACTGAGGTATTTTCTCAAGCTTTGTTGCAGGAGTTTGATATGTTACCCCGATAGTGAAAACGATCCTCCTTTCATACATCCTCTTGTAGTTCTGTATCCTGCTTGAAAGAAGATCATTATTTGAGAACACAAGCTGCTCCCCGGAGAGACTTCTGACCCTTGTGGTTTTAAGTCCTACGTTTTCCACATTACCACGATAATCACCTACAATTATGAAATCTCCAACTACGAAAGGCTTGTCAAGAACAATGGAGAGCGATGCTATGAGATCGCCGAGTACGTTCTGAAGTGCCAGAGCTACCGCTATACCACCGATACCAAGACCGGCTATCAGTGCCGTTACATTAAAGCCAAGATTTTCTATTATCAGCAGGAATATCAGTACCCAGAGTACTATCTTGGTAATAAGACCAATGGCTTTTATTTGTGTTATTACTGATCCGGAAGCTTCAAAGCTGTAATGACTCAGCTTTCTTTTTATAATAAAAGATATCAGCCCGGTTCCCCATAGAGCCACCTGGATTAAAAAAGATATTATTATAACACTTCTTCTTACCGTGAGAATTGTTTTATTCAGATTCAGGAACAGGGATCCAATGAACAGGGCGAAAACAATAATTAGCATGAAATTTGTCTTGCTAAGGAGGTCAACGATAAGGTCGTCTATATCACTCTCTGTTTTCTCCGAATGCTTTTTGAACTTTTTAATAATGAATTTGTTTGCAACGTTCAGTACGATGCTTATCAAAACCGCAACAACTGCTGATATGATCCAGCTCTGAAGACTGTTCCCCATGTACGCGTAATTCAGGATCCCACTGAAAATCAAAACATTCACCTCATTCAGTTTAAAAAAATTTGAATATGAAATTATATAATACTGATAATATTAACTATATTAACTTTAAGGGTTAAGACGAATATTCATTTATAAGTTCAAGATAATCGAGAAGGTGCCTGGTTATTAGAAAATTCCTGCTAACATGCTCTTTAGCAGCTTTGCCGAATTCATTTCTCTTCGCGGGACTGGAAAGCAGGTATTCGATCTTTGATGATGTCTCCTCTATTGAGCTCACGAGGAAACCGTTGTGATTGTCTCTTATCTGTGTTCTTATACCACCGGTATTACCGCCTATAACCGGCTTTTCCTTCCATAAACCTTCTGTTACGGTAAGTCCGAACCCTTCTTTAAGTGATTTCTGGATTATAATGTCTGATATCCGCTGGATAGCATTTATAGTCATATTGGAATCCGGTGGGAGTATAAGGATATGAATGTCTTTGTCGTTTCCTGCGGCATCATAAACTTCCTTTATAACTTCAGCGCCTTCAGGGTCATCATCAGCTTCTCCGCCTGCGAGTACAAGCTGGAGATCCGGGAATTTCTCCCTGGTGATGTTGTATGACTCAATTACACCTACGGGGTCTTTGAACCTGTCGAATCTGGATATCTGGGATATAATAGGCCGGTTTCTGTCGAGATTGAATCTTTTATATGTAGCATCAAGTCTGCCGTTTTTGATATCTACGTTCTTGTCACTCAGCGGGTCAATACTTGGTGTGATTATGTGCTGATTATGCGGCATTGGCTGTATGAAATCACGAGTTGAAAAAATACTTCCGTCATAATGCTCTATGTGTTCTTTCAGGTAATTCCAGATCCCCTTGTTCGGGCTGCTTGCATCTATATGGCATCTCCATATCCACCTGGCGTCAGAACCGTTGGAGTATTGCTTCAAAGCACAAGGCTGGGGGTCATGGATTATTATTATATCTGCGGATTCAAGATCGAGTTTCAGTTTTTCGGCATTTTTCTTTACCGTCTGCTCGTAAACTTCAATAAGCTGGTCCGGGACCGATATGCCTCCTCCCTGTATAGCGTTATGGAAACTTTTGGTGCATCTGTAAAAATCATTTTCGCCGGTAATTACTTCCCAGGAGGTTTCTATTCCCACGTCGTTTAAAAGAGGTACGAGCTTGTGCAGTATTTCTGCTACACCTCCCCCCATGCGAGTGGAATTTACATGAAGTACCCTGATACCCTGAAGCTTTGAAGACAGTTCTTTTATCCTGTCCAGAGTTTCGCTGTCAGCTATAGATTCGTACTTTTCCAGATGTGAGTATGATGGATTTTTTTTCATGTCAATTTATATAAAAAGAAGACCGTTTACAGTACTGTCGCCGATTGGCGTAGTATGTCAGTCCCCGGTGAGTTGTAACTATATTACCTACAAAAAGGCTTAACTTTCAAGTTCGTCAACAACTGCAGCCCCCACACCGTCGCCCCAGACATTTATGGTTGTTCTGAATCTGTCCAGCAGCCAGTCAATGGAAAGTATAAGTCCTATACCTTCAAGAGGCAGACCCACGGACTGCAGTACAAGGACCATTGTAACCAGACCTGCCTCGGGAATACCAGCGGCACCTACTGCCGCGAGTGTGGCTGTGATGAATATGATGAATAGTTCGGGTATACCCAGAGAAACACCATAACTCTGTGCAATGAATATGACCGCAACTGCTTCGTAAAGAGCTGTTCCGTCCATGTTTATAGTAGCACCAAGGGGGAGGACGAATCTGCCGACCCTTTCGGATACTTTCGCATTTTCTATAACATTGGTCATCGTAAGAGGTAACGTAGCCGACGAAGATGATGTCGAGAATGCAGTAAGCAGAGCTTCCCCCAGTTGAGAAAAATAGGTTAAGGGATTCCTTTTTCCGAAAATATATAAAATGGAGGGTAAAACTATAAAGCCGTGGATTGCCAGGCCAAGTATTACGCACAAGATATACTTGCTTAACTGGTGAATAATATTGAGTACCTCTGCGCCTCCACCCGCTTCTCCGAGCCTGGAAGCTATCAGTGCGAAGATACCAAATGGTGTAAGTGTTATGATCCAGTGGACTACCATCATTATTGCTTTATCTAGAATGGTAAAAATATCTATAATGATGCTGTTGCTGCTGCCGCCGAGCTTCCCGAAAGCGATGCCGAATAGAATAGATACGACTATCAGTGGTAGTATCTGATAATCTGCAGCAGCTTTGAAAATGTTTGGCGTAACAAGAGTTTCAAGTATCTGGCTAATCCCCGGCTGCTCTTTTCCGCTTATAACATCCGGAACAGTACCAGTTAAAAAAGAGGTTCCCTGCCCGGGATGGATAGTTGTAACAATTACGATACCTATAACGACCGATATCGCGGTCGTAACCGTATAGTAAATAATCGTTTTTAGCCCTAGTTTCCCGGGATTGCCGATCTTCATAATACTGAGAGTTACTGAAACGATAATAAGAGGAAGGACTATCATTTTAAGAAGATCCAGGAAAAGTTTCCCGAAGATCTTCAGGCTTGCACCGAACCCTGGCCAGAACGAACCTGTGATACCGCCAAGAATGACACCGATGATAATTCCTGTAATAAGCAGATTTCTCTTAAAAAACTCTTTCATGGATACACGACCGGAATCGTTTTCAGGGATTATAGCAGTTTAGAGTTTCATTACAAGACGAAAAAAAGACGGGCTTCGAAGGTTGATTGATAAAAATTCTTTCCTGTTTCGGCATTACACGAATTACGTTAACAAGCTGTTAGTTCGTGGCTCTCAGTTAGTAGGTGAAAAAGCAAAATACTAAATTCCCGATCCTTCGGCAGGCTCAGGACAGGCATGACATACTGAACGATAGTGAAGTATCCCCTCGGTCTTGCAATGCAGTTACCTTCTTGTAATAAAAGTAGTAGCATAAAACATGGGATCCTTCTAACAATGTGTATGTTAAGTATGACAAATGCTTATCAGCTACAAATTGTATCATACAGCAAATTTATATTGATTTTTTACTCTTTCTGTTTAATAAGAAATATATTACCAGATTAATGAAAAACCATGATGCGAGTATGGTGCTTACGGTTATTCTGAAGAACTTCTGGGGCATTATGTAAAATGAAAAATCATATCGTGTATTAAGCCAGTAATTGTTGTTGAAAAGAATATCGTGAAAAATATCTGTCCAGAAAAAGTT
>Ga0102952_1000756_pt1 | contig 11368 bp, 7 predicted proteins | sample SalPon2A_C_D1_MG_FD_78506 | JGI IMG/M metagenome (GOLD analysis project Ga0102952, IMG submission 78506) | Soil microbial communities from South San Francisco under conditions of wetland restoration - Salt Pond MetaG R2A_C_D1_MG | ecosystem: Environmental > Terrestrial > Soil > Wetlands | place... | reverse complement strand
ACCGTCACCGCGACGACGCCGGGCAAGGTCGTGCTGTGCGGTGAATACGCAGTACTCCACGGCGCACCGGCCGTGTGCATGGCAGTCGACCGGCATGTAGAGGTCACGGCCGTGCCGGCCGACGACGACTGCCTCGTATTGGCCGCCCCGGGGTATCGCGAGGGTCGTTGGCGCTTTCGCACGGAAGGCGCCCGTATACGCTGGCTGGATGCGCTGCCCGCGGCAAACTGTTTTCGGCTGTTCGAACTCCTGTGGACGCGCTTTGCTCCGCCGGGGCAGTGGGCGCTGACGATCGATTCGACACCCTTTGTCGATGCAGCCAGCGGCCGCAAGCTGGGGCTCGGCGCGAGCGCCGCGACGGCCGTTGCCGTGGGCGGCGTACTGGCCGCGCTGGGCGGCGATGGCGGCGACGAGGCGGCGCGGGTCGCCGCCGCACATCGCGACTACCAGGGCGGGCGCGGCAGCGGCGTCGACGTCGCCTGCTGCCGCCACGGCGGCGTCATCGAGTACCGCATGCACCGTCCGCGGGCGCCGGGCGCGCTCGCCTGGCCGGCGGGCCTCGCACGGCGTTTTTTGTGGAGCGGCGTCGCCGCAAGCACCGTCGACAAGTTGCGCGCCTTCGGCACCGAGGGGCGCGGCGCGCGGCGCTCACGACCCCTGGCGGCACTCGCGCGGCAGGCCGCCGTCGTTGCCGCGTGCTGGCGGCGGCACGACAGCGACGGGCTGCTCGAGGCCCTGCCGGGTTACGTTTGCGCCTTGCGTGCGCTGGATGTTGACCGCTCCCTCGGGATATTCGATGCTGGCCACGCGCGGCTGGCCGATATGGCACCGGACCGGGGCGTCGCCTACAAGCCGTGCGGCGCCGGCGGCGGCGATGTCGGCGTCGTTTTTGCGCGCACGGAGGCAGCGGCGGCTGCTTTTGCCGAGGAAGCGACGCGCTTCGGCTTCAGGAACGTTGAGCTGTCGATGGCAGACCGCGGCATGACCCTTGTGGATACTCCCGGCCAATGAGTGCCGGCAATGACACCCGCCTGAGCGGCTTCTACCGGCTCGACGTCGCGCAACGCCTGAAGATGCTAGAAGACCGCGGCCTGCTGTCCGGCGATACGGCCAGGCGCCTTGCACGCGGCGACTACGTCCTGCGAACCGCGCAGGCCGACCACATGATCGAGAACGTCATCGGCGTTTTCGGCTTGCCGCTCGCAATCGCCCCCAATTTCCTCGTCAACGGCCGGCATCGGCTGGTGCCGATGGTCATCGAGGAGCCATCCGTCATCGCCGGTGTTTGCGGCGCCGCGAGGCTGGCGCATGCTGCCGGCGGTTTTCGCGTGCACGCCAGCGAGTCCCTGCTTTGTGGACAGATACAGCTCGTGGATGTAGCGGACCCCGATGCAGCTATCCGCAGGCTGCGTGAACATGACGGCGAATTGCTGCGGCTCGCCAATGTCATGCAGCCGAAGTTGCTGGCGCGCGGCGGCGGTGTGCGCGAAATCGAATATTACCGGTACCGGCTCCCGGATGGCCGGCACACGGTCGTGCTGCACGTGCTGGTGGATACCCGCGATGCCATGGGCGCAAACCTGGTGAACACCATTTGCGAGGGAATCGCGCCGCGCGTCGAGACGCTGAGCGGTGCGCGTGCCGTCCTGAAGATTCTTTCCAACCTCGCGGACCGCTCCATGATGACGGCGCGCGTCACGCTGCCATTGCACAGTCTCGCTGCTCCGGGCTTCGATGCGACCGCGGTACGCGATGGCATCGTCACTGCCACCGCTTTCGCCGACACCGATCCCTATCGGGCGGCTACCCACAACAAGGGCATCATGAACGGCATCGATGCCGTTGCCATTGCGACTGGCAACGACTGGCGGGCGATCGAGGCCGGCGCACACGCATACGCGGCGCGTGGCGGAGCGTACCGCTCGCTGACGCAGTGGACGGCCGCGGCGGACGGCTCGCTGCAGGGCGAACTGCAGATACCCCTCAAGATGGGCATAGTCGGCGGCTCATTGCAGAGCAATCCCGCCGTAGCGCTGGGGCTCGAGATAAGCGGCGTGTCATCGGCCCTGGAACTCGCGCAGCTGACGGCCGCGGTCGGACTCGCGCAGAACTTTGCCGCGCTGCGTGCGCTGGTGACGCACGGCATCCAGAAGGGACACATGAGCCTGCATGCGCGCAGTGTCGCGGCCGCCGCGGGTACGCCCGCCGAGCTGTTCGATCGCGTCGTCAACGGCCTGGTCGAAAGCGGCGAGATCAAGACCTGGAAGGCGGACGAGTTGATCGCCGCATGCCGCACGCCGCGCGCGCAGGACCCTGCGGTGACCGGCACAGACGCGGGCGGGGCGATCGGAACGGCATGCGGCAAGGTGATTCTGCTGGGCGAACATGCCGCGGTGTACGACAAGCACGTACTCGCGCTGCCGCTGGCACAGGCCGTGACGGCACGGGTACGCGAGAGCGACGCTGCATCGCGCGTGTCGGTGCCGGACTGGGGGGTGGAGCAGCCGCGCGCGGCGGGGCGGCCGGCACGGGGCGCGGCCGCCGCGCTCGACGTGATACTGCGCGAGCTCGGTTTGTCGCAACGCCATTTCGACGTGCTGGTTCGCGCCCGCATTCCGGCGGCAATGGGGCTCGGCGCCTCGGCCGCCGTGGCGGTTGCCATGATTCGCGGCATCGACCGGCTGCTCGGGCTGGGTCTCGACAACCGGGACGTCGACCGCCTGGCATTCGAATGCGAGAAGCTCGCGCACGGCACGCCATCCGGCATCGACAACAACATCGCCACCTACGGGGAAGCCGTGCTTTTCACGCGCGGCACGGCTTCGCGCACGCGCCCGATCGAACTCGCCGAAGCGCCGCCGCTGGTCATTGCGTGCAGCGGCGAGCGCGGCATGACGCGCGACCAGGTTGCCGGTGTGCGTGCACGCTACGAGAAGAACAGGGTAATGTACGACACCCTGTTTTCCGAGATCGACGAACTGAGCCTGGCCGGCGCCGTGGCGCTGCGCGACCGGGATTACGATGCACTCGGCGCCATGATGAACGTGTGCCACGGCTTCCTGAACGCGATCGAGGTATCGACGCCGACACTGGAGGCGATGATCGACATCGCACGCCGGCACGGCGCCGTCGGCGCCAAGCTGACCGGGGCCGGCGGCGGAGGCTCCATCGTTGCACTGTGCCCGGGTACGGCTGACGATGTAGCCGCTGCGTTGCAGCAGGCGGGATACGCCATCATCCGGCTGAGTCCGGCGTAGCAGCCCGTCGGACTCAGGCCTGAGTCCGACAGTCTGCCAGACACAGGTATTAGCAGGACTGACAGGAATGAGCAGGCACAGCATCGTGTCGTCGGACAGCGAAGAGCTGATTCTCGTCGACGCGGACGATCGAGAAACCGGTTACCTGAGCAAGGCGCACTGCCACGATGGCAGAGGCGTCCTGCATCGTGCGTTTTCGCTCTTCATATTCAACGGTAACGGTGAGTTGCTGTTGCAGCAGCGTGCGGCGGACAAGCGTTTGTGGCCGCTGTACTGGTCCAACAGCTGTTGCAGTCACCCGCGCCGCGGGGAGCAGATGGCCGTGGCAACGGAGCGCCGGCTGCAGCAGGAGCTCGGTATCCGCGCGCGCCTGGAGTTCGTTTACAAGTTCACCTACCAGGCGAGCTTCGGCTCAATTGGTTCCGAACACGAGCTGTGCTCGGTGTTCCTGGGGCGGACGGATGACGAAATCCAGGCAAACGACAACGAGATTGCGGCGGTGCGTTTCGTCGCTCCGCCGGCGCTGACGCAGGATATGGCCGTGCATGCGGATCGATACACACCGTGGTTCAGGCTGGAGTGGCAACGTCTCGCAAGCGATTTCGCATCGCGACTCGGTGCGTACTGTCAACTGACGTAGCGGTAATACTCGATGCCCAGGTCCTGGAACTGGCGCTGATCGGTGTGGCCGACCCGTTCGATGATGAATTCGTCCTTCGGCAGGTAGTCAAGGCCGCTTACGCGGTGGCCGTCGTGCAGGGCCTGGTATTGTGCAGCGCTCAGGTCGATGGTGAATTCCATGGCGTCGGCAAAACCGATTCTTGCGGTTGCTTCGCGCCAGGTGTCCGCCATGATCAGCGGAATCACCTCGGCCGCATCGCCGCTGCCGTAGCCCAGTGTCAGGATCTCCTCGCCGCCCAGGTCGATGCCTTCGTCGACCGCCTGTTCGAAGCCGGCCGCCATCCATGCAGGCAGGGCCGCGGTGTACAGGTTCCCCAAGTCGAGCATGGTATCGCTGCCGAGCGCCAGCTTGTCGAGCACCTCGCGCCGGTAATGGCGTGATGCGCGAAAAATCCTGAACACTGCCATCGCCAGCGGATAGGCTTCGTAGTGCAGACGCTCCGGGACCGCAAGGCTGACGACTTCCGGCGTGCTGCTCATTTCCTCGAGCAATGCGTCGGGCTCGATGCCGGCCTGGTAGCAGTAGGACGCAAGTTCGGCACGGTCGTCGGCATTGCCGTAGCCGAGCGCGAACAGGTAGGCGATAGCCCAGCCCGATTCCGGCATGCGGCGATACGGCCGGTGCATGAACACGGTTTTCAGCGAACGCAGGTAGTCAATGGCCTGCAAGGAACGCTTTTCGTACATGTCGTTGAGCGCGTGCAGGGTCTCGTCGATATAGCAGGTGGTCGAGTACTTGCCGTTGAACACCGGGTAATCCTGCACCTGGTGGGTCTCGGAACGGTCCTGGCCGCAAAAACGCAGCATCGGTTTGCGAAAATCCATGATGCGGTAATCGGATGCCGATCCGGAACGGACGAGATCGACCTCGGCGAGCGCCGGGTCCTCCTCGAGCAACATGGCAACGGCGCCTGCGCCCTGCGTCGGTTCGCCGCTGCTGCCGCGGGCATACTCGGCAATGTCCGCGCATACCACGATGGCCTGGCTGCCTGCGCCGTCGAGCGCCAGGTGGCGCAGGCCGCCCTTCATGCCGTAGACGCCGCCGAGGCAGGCGTGCTTGAACTCGGGCACCTCGCAGCTGCGGGATATCGGCGGTTTGCCTTGCAGCGCCAGGGCACGGTCGACCATGCCCTTGACGATGATCGCGCCGGCGGAGTTGTCGGTACTCGACTCGGTGCCGAGCCCGAGGAACTTGACCCGCGCCGGGTCGATGTCGTATTGCCGGATGAGGCGCAGCACGGCGGTGGCCGCCATCGTGTACACGCTCTGGTTGGGCCCGCGCACGCGGAAGCTTCTGCCGACGACTTCGCGAATCTTCGGCCACTGGTTGCCGGTCCAGTCACACCAGTCTTCCAGCCAGACGCGGAAAGGCGGCAGGTACGCGGCTAGTCCGCTGATTCCAATTTTTTTCCTGGTCATGGTCCGCCTGTCGCCACGGTTACCGGCTGCGATCGTCGCGCGGCCAGCCCGGGAATTCTAGATGCCCGGGCTACGCCGCTCAAGCCGCTTATTCTACTGTAATGGTAATCCGTTCCGAAGCGACCGGCGGCTGGTGCGGCACGTGCCGGTAGTCCGCAAACAGCAGCTGCAGCGTGTGCTTGCCGGGCGCGAGCTCGAGGTCCGTGCTCGTGCTGCCGTCGCCGAAGTGTATGTGCTGCCCGTCGGCCGGAATCGGTGCGTCCATGGCCGGCAGTTCCGTGTCGACGATGACATGGTGATGACCGCTGTTTTTCGCCTGGGTGCCGGCCGGCTCGACCGCCATCCCCTGGATACCGAATTCGAGATGCACCGGGCTCGATACGACGTCACCGTCGGCCGGCGTGACGAAGTAGACGCGTGCGCCGGGCGGCGACGGCGTACGGGACATGGCCGGCTCGGACGCCGTTGTTGCCGGCTGCGATTGCGCCGGCTGCGATTGCGCCGGCTGCGAGGAGGCGGCCGGCGCAGCGTCGTTGTCCGCGCCGCCGCAGGCCGCCGCGAGCGCGAACAATGGCAGCACGAGGAGGATACGTGTTGAGGATTGCATAAGACTCTCCCGGGGATTGAATCGTTGTGCCGGCCGGCTGCGCCTACATGGACAAGGCGGCCGCAAGCACCGCAAGGGCGAAAATGACGCTCGATATCACGGTGTAGGCCGCCACCAGCAGCACGTACTTCGGCACGGTCAGCAGATGCCCCTGACCATACACCCGCCGCAGTGCCTTATAAAGGTACACCGGTATGTACAGCGGTATCAGCAGCGACACGATGACGTTGCCGGCGGCGGGCAGCAGGTCGCCGAGGCGCGCGACCGGCAGCTGCAGCGTCAGGGCAAGGAACAGGAACGCGTGAAAGTGCACGACAAACAGCAGGTGTTCGACATAATAGCGGCGCGCCAGCGGGTACAGCAGCTTCAGGACCAGGGCGATGAGCGGCAACAGGACGTACAGGCCGATGGGCACGTTGTCCAGCAGGCGCTCGAGCAATGCGTCGTTGTCGCGCGCGATGTGTTCGCACGCCTGCTCGAGGCGCTGCGGCGTCAGGCGCCGCGCCAGCCACGGCGGCAGGGAGAGCTCGTCGGCAGTCAATTCGCATTTTGATTCCGGCGGCGTGCCGGGCAGCGCCGCATCCGGCGCAGCCGCCGCCGTGGTGCCGGGATCCGCCTCCAGCAGAATGCCGAACTGGTGTTGCGGGTCGAAAAAAGCGCACACGAAGAACAGCAGGCTGAGCACGAGGTAGGTGCGAAACGGCGGCATGTAGCGCGCGCGGCGGCCGCGCAGGTAATCGGCGGTCAGCCGGCCGGGACGAACCGCGAGCGGTATCAGCGTGCGCCACAGTCTCGAGTCGAGTTCCAGCAGGTCGCCGAACGCATCCCGCAGCAGTTCGCCGAGCGTGATGAGGCGGCCGCGCGCACGCTGGCCGCAGCGGCCGCAATACTGCCCGGATAACGCCGCACCGCAGTTCAGGCAACCCGACAGCGGGCCGGCGCGCTCCGATTGCGGTCGCAACACGCGGCGCCGCGCGCTGTAGCGGTCGCCGAACCGTGCCGCGCCCTGCTGTCGCATCTCCGCCGCGGTACCGGCGAGATACTCGTCGAGTGCCTTGTCGCTGTCGAGGCGGTACTGGCAGATGCGGCGTACGCGCTCGCCGGCCGTGCCGTCCTCGGTGAACACGCGAGCCTCGATGAAACCGGGCAGCTGCAGCATGTCCGCGACATGTACGGCCAGCCATGCGTCGAATTCGTCGATCACCGCCGGGTCGACGTCGAGCGTTACCTCGTAGACCGGGCCGGAGCTGCGGCTCACGAGAGCGGCCGTCGTCAGCTCGACTTCTTGCGGCTGGCCGATTTGCGGCGCGTGGCGGTCTTCTTGCGGGCCGCCGCTTTCTTCGGCGCTTGATTGCCGCCGCGCGCGCTCGTTTTCGCAGGTTCTTCCGCAGCGGGGCGCACCAGTGCCTCGGGTTCGAAGTCGTCGACGGCCATGAGTGCCTGTACGCGCGCGTGGTAGTCGCGCAGCGCGCCCGCTTCATCGGCGGAGATGATGCCGGCCTGCTCCGCCTCGTCGATCTGGTAGCCGAGATAATCGTTCTTCAGTACGCCGTCCTTGTGCGACTTGTGCAGGCGGCTCTCGAGGGGTGCCAGTTCCTCCGACAGCCGTAACGCTTCCTCGAGCATTCCCAGCGGATTGCCCGGTTCGAGCGTGGTGTATGCCTGTTCGCAGAGCCGTTCGCGGGAGTCCCCCGTTTGCGTGATCAGATCGGCCACCTTCCTGCTGAGCTCATCCGACGGTGCCGAATACGTACGGCCGCGCGGAAAGATGAAGCAACGCAGGAAAAACGCGACCGGCCGATTCGGGAAGTTACGCAGAAAGCTGTGCAATTGCTCCTGGGCCTGGTACATGAGCGTGCGAACCGACCATTCGACCAGTGGCAGGTCCGCCGCAGGCCGACCCTGGTTTTCGAAGTGCTTGAGCACGGTGGATGCCAGGTACATCGAACTCAAGACATCGCCGAGCCGCGCGGACAGCAGTTCCTTGACCTTCAGCTTGCCGCCCAGCGTCAGCATGGCGAAGTCAGAGGCGAGCGCAAACGAGGCGCTGTAGCGGTTGATGTTCTGGTAGTAGCGACACGTCGGCGTCGCGAGCGGTACACGGCTGAATTTCGCATGCGTCAATGCGAGGACGAACGAACGTGCCAGGTTGCTGATGGCGTAACCGATGTGCGCAAAGAGTGCCCGGTCGAACTCCCTCAGTCCGCGTTCCTCGTCGCTATCCTGTGCGGCATGCAGCTCCCGCAATACGAACGGGTGGCAGCGTATCGCGCCCTGGCCGAAGATGATGAGGCTGCGCGTCAGGATATTCGCGCCTTCCACCGTAATCGCGATGGGCGTGGCCATGTAACCGCGCCCCAGGTAGTTGTGCGGACCCAGCATGATGCCCTTGCCGCCATGCACGTCCATCGCGTCATTCGCCACCTTGCGGCCCAGCTCCGTGCAATGGTATTTGAGTATCGCCGACGGCACGGCCGGCTTTTCGCCCTGCGCTATCGCGCCGGAGGTGATCGATACTGCCGCGTTCATGATGTAGGTGTGTCCGGCAATGCGGCTCAAGGCCTCGCCGACACCGTCGAACTTCGCGACCGGCAGGTTGAACTGACGGCGCAGCCGCGTGTAGGCGCCGGAGGCATAGGCCGCTGCCTGGCCGCCGCCGGCAGCACTCGACGGCAGCGTGATGGCTCGACCCACGGACAAGAGCTCCACCAGCATCTTCCAGCCCTTGCCGGCCATTTCCCGGCCGCCGATGATGTAATCGAGCGGTACGAACACATCCTTGCCGGAGGTCGGTCCGTTCTGAAACGGAATCGTCAACGGGTAATGACGTCGGCCGGTTACCACGCCCGCTGTGTCGGTCGGGATCAGCGCCGCCGTGATGCCATACTCCTCGCGCTCGCCGATCAGGTGATCGGGATCGTAGAGCTTGAATGCCAGGCCGAGCACGGTCGCAACCGGTGCAAGCGTAATGTAGCGCTTTTCCCAGTTGAGCCGGATGCCGACGATTTCCTCGCCCTGCCAGTCGCCCTTGCAGACGACGCCGCTGTCGATGAGCGCGGCGGCATCGGAACCGGCTTGCGGCGAGGTCAGCGCGAAGCACGGAATCTCCTCGCCGGACGCGAGGCCCGGTAAGTAGCGTCGCTTCTGCTCCTCGGTGCCGTAATGCAGCAACAGCTCCGCCGGCCCGAGCGAATTGGGCACTCCCACAGTCGACGAAGCGGTTGTGCTGCGGCTGGCGAGCTTGGCGATGACCATTGCATTGGCATAGGCGGAGAACTCGAGGCCGCCGTATTGCTTTGGAATGATCATGGCGAAGAAGCGGTGTTGCCTGATGAATTCCCATACTGCTGCCGGCATGTCGGCACGCCGGTGCGCAATATCCCATTCGTCTAGCATGCGGCAGAGTTCTTCGCAGGGGCCGTCGATGAAAGCACGTTCCTCGTCCGACAGCGTCGGCGCCGGGCACGACGTCAGCCGATCCCAGTCCGGCATGCCGGAGAACAGTTCTCCGTCCCACCAGACACTGCCTGCCTCCAGCGCTTCGCGTTCGGTATCCGACATCGACGGCAGCAGGGTGCGGTAAAGGGCGAGCGCGGGACGCGTTATCTTCTCACGGCGAATGTCCTCGAAATTGATGACGACCATGCCGGCGAACAGCACCCAGAGCAGCAGCAGCCAGATAACGTTAGCGGCGCCGAACAGGCTGTAGGCGAGCAGGGCCGCACCCGCCGCGAGCGTCGACGAGCGCAGGCTGATGCGCTTGTAAGCGAGGTAGCCGCCGCCCGCTGCGAACAGCAGGAACCACAACACACCAACTATCAAACTGGACACATCGACTACCTCTGCGGGCGGCGAACGTCGCCGGTGAGCCTCACATCGCCACCGGCGGGCGGCACGGCCCGGTCTGCGATGCGCGCGGTGTCGCCACCCGGGGCCGCATGGGCGACACTAACACCGGCGCGGCAGGGGTGCCACGCGGCGGCTCAGAGCAACTCCTCGACGGCGGCGCGTTCCTCGCGCAACTCCGCTTCGGTCGCGGCGATACGCGCGCGCCCGAAGTCATTGATGGCGAGGTCCTGCACGATTTCGTACGCGCCGTCGCGGCAGCGCACCGGGTACGAAAAAATCACCCCGGGAGCGATACCGTAACTGCCGTCCGCCGGGATGCCCATGCTGACCCAGTCGTCCGCGGCGCTGCCGAGCATCCAGTCGTGCATGTGGTCGATTGCCGCCGACGCCGCCGACGCCGCCGACGAGGCGCCGCGCGCCTTGATGATGGCCGCGCCTCGCTGTTGCACCGTCGGGATGAATTCGCCGGCCAGCCAGTCGTGGTCGACGAGTTCGATCGCGGGCCTGCCGGCCACCGTTGCGTGGTGGATGTCCGGATACTGGGTTGCGGAGTGATTTCCCCAGATCGTCATGTGGCGGACGGCGGCCACGTGCGTGTCCGTCCTGGCCGCGAGCTGCGCTATGGCACGGTTGTGGTCGAGCCGCGTCATCGCCGTGAATTGACGCGCATCGATGTCCGGTGCGTTGCTGCTTGCGATCAACGCGTTGGTATTGGCCGGGTTACCGACCACCAGGACGCGGATGCCGCGATTGGCGTGATCGTTGATGGCCTTGCCCTGCAGGGAGAAGATCTTTGCGTTGGCCTGCAGCAGGTCTTTGCGTTCCATGCCGGCGCCGCGCGGCCGTGCACCGACGAGCAATGCACAGTCAGCGTCGCGGAATGCCTCGTCCGCATCATCGGTCGCGACGATACCGTGCAAGGTGGTGAAGGCGCAGTCGTCGAGTTCCATGACGACACCGTGCAGGGCAGGCAGGGCGGGCGGGATCTCGAGTAACTGCAGGATGACCGGCTGATCGGCGCCGAGCATCTGTCCGGAGGCGATGCGAAAGGCCAGCTGGTAGCCGATCTGGCCGGCGGCGCCGGTAATGGTTACGCGAACGGGAGGTTTCATGTTTTTCGAGGTCCTCGGGGAAGTGGCGACCCTGGGGCCGTGTGATCGGCGGCACGCGGCGCTGCCAGCGGCTGCCGTCGTCTGCGGGCCGCGATTCTAGCACTCCCCGGCCGGCGCGACACGGCAGCGTCGCAGCAGATCAGGCCTGAGTCCGACAGGCTACTACGGCGCAGACTCCCGGGGCCGGAAATCCGGAAAGCGCTGCTGCAGCCGCTCGAGTTCGGCCGCAGCCGCCGCGTCGTCGCCGGCATCCCGCAGCGCCTGGATGCATTGCCACCAGGCAGCCGGGTCGCGCGTCTGTTCGTCCTCACAAGGCGGCGTCTCGACGTCCTCGTCACTGCGGCGTTCCAGGGCCGCCGCGTTGCGCGGTTCGGCCGCGCGAAATTTTACCGCGCCCGGCGGCGGTACGGACGCGCTCTCCGCTGCTGCCGCGGACGGCGCTT
>Ga0102952_1000754_pt1 | contig 11373 bp, 19 predicted proteins | sample SalPon2A_C_D1_MG_FD_78506 | JGI IMG/M metagenome (GOLD analysis project Ga0102952, IMG submission 78506) | Soil microbial communities from South San Francisco under conditions of wetland restoration - Salt Pond MetaG R2A_C_D1_MG | ecosystem: Environmental > Terrestrial > Soil > Wetlands | place... | reverse complement strand
GTTCGGGGGACGCTGCGCGTCACCCGAACGGGGCCCCGGGTGAGAGGTGGCTCTGTGACGCTGCGCGCCACCGAACCACCAGGTGGAGCAGACCCGAATGGGCGGCTCACCCGGGGCCCCGTTAGGCGTAAATCAGGGCAGCGGTTCAATCGTGTCCGCCCAGGTGCAGAAACCACCGTCCCCAAGTTCCCGGCAAAGTGCATCGTGCAGCACAGTCGAGAGTTCGTCCCATCCGATGCTGTTGTCGTTCATGTGGTGCTTCCGGTATGCGGCCTTCACGGCTTCGAGCAGATGATTCTTTTCTTCCTTCGGCATCGGTGGCTTCGGGCACGGCCCGGAATAGCCGTGGAACTTAAACATTTCCTCTCCGTCCGGCATCGGCTCACCACAAATCGTGCATTTCGCTGTTTCTGCCATTTTCGTCTCCGATCCGCGCCTAACCAGGCGCTCAAGCGGACTTGCTACGCAAGCGCGCTTAGCTCAATCGTTATAAATATTCCCGAACTACTGTCTCGCCTCTAGCACTGCTGTCTGTCCGGTGAAATTTTCCCAGCGTTTGACGGCAACATCCACATACGCCGGGTTCAGTTCGATGGCGTAGCACGTCCGACCCGTCTGCTCCGCCGCGATGATCGTTGTCCCCGATCCAGAAAAAGGCTCATACACGGCATCCCCCGGCTTGCTGTTGTTCTGGATCGGACGCCGCATGCACTCGACAGGCTTCTGTGTGCTGTGGCCCGTCTCGCTTTTCAGTGGCTTGTCGATTTCCCAGACCGTTGTCTCGTCGCCGGAAATTGCATGGATCACCTCGGCATCTGCTCGCCGAACAAAAACCTCCTCGCCAGGGTGGAGCAGGTCGTCAACGAATCGCCACAAAGTCGTTTTCTTTCGGCCCCCGTTCCATTTTGCCGTCGCTCCTTTTTTTACGACATACCAGCATGGCTCGTGCATGTGGTGGTAATGCCCGCGACTGATTACAAAGTTTGACTTTGCCCAGATAATCAGCGCCCTGCGCTCAAACCGGCACGATTCCAGAGAAGCGGCCACTTCCGGTGAAAAAGTAGAAGCATGCCAGACATAAGCAACATCACCGGGGAAAAGCGCCCACGCTTCACGCCAATCGGCACGGTCATCATTCAAAACTTTGCCAGCGGCAATGCCCTCGCGACTCAATCCGCACTTTGTACGCCACGATGCATCATATTCCACACCATATGGCGGGTCGGTCACCATCAAGTGCGGCTTTGCCCCCCCCCAGCAGCAGAGAAACAACGTCGGCATCCGTGCAACTGCCGCAGACGATGCGGTGCCGCCCCAGTTGCCAGACGTCGCCTGGTTGCGTTATCGGTTCAGCAGGAACTTCCGGCACCTCGTTTTCATCAGTCAGGCCGCCATTCGGATCAAGAAAAGCCAGCAGGTCTTTTAGTTCGACCGCTTCAAATCCAAGCAAGTCAAGGTCATACCCGATCTCGTTTAGTTCGCCGAGTTCCAGCCGCAAGATGTCCATGTCCCAACCGGCATTCTCGGCCAGCTTGTTGTCTGCGATGATGTAGGCACGTTTCTGTGCTTCAGACAGATGAGCAAGCCGCAGACAGGGCACAACCACCATCCCCATGCTTTCAGCCGCCATGACGCGCCCGTGCCCCGCAATGATCCCGCCAGAGGAATCAATCAAGACCGGATTCGTAAACCCGAACTCCCGGAGGCTGGCCGCGATCTGCTTGACCTGTTCAGGGGAATGCGTGCGGCTGTTCTTGTCGTATGCCGTCAGGCTTGCCAGTGGCATCATTTCAATTTGTGGATCGGTCATAAACCTACCTTGTTGAATGGGTTGATGAAAAATATTTATAACAAGGCGTTATGCGCCGAGATCATGAATCTTCTTCCGCAAATTTTGCGGCAGGGTAAATTTCGAGTTTTCCATGAAATTTTGAACATCCCATGCTTTGATTTCGGCGATAAGGTCAAGGGCCTCCTCGCCTTTCCGGAAACGGCTTGCGGTCCACAGTGGTTCACGCGCGATCATTTGTTCGAGGGTGCAACTTTTACCCTCTTGATCTTTGTAAATTTTCCCTGGCATCTAATCCTCCCAAAGCATAACCAGCGTAACGCAGCAAACGGGACTGATCCGCCGGGCCTCGAAATAGCCTCAACGGCTCCACCGTTCCGTCGCCGTCCACTGACAGCATCGTTCGGGCCAGCTCCGCAGCCCGGGCCGGTCTCCTGTCAAACAACCTTCCCCAACACCGCCTTGACATAAAATCCACCACACGGCCCGCCACCGACCGGGGTGGTGGTGAACTGATCGAGGGTGTCCTGGTGGCGGCACTGGCCGCAAGTGATGGTGATGTAGGTCATGTCCTGGCTCTCCCATGTTTGGCGATTCTGGCCCGCGACGGGTCGAAGCTGGTCGGCTCGTGGTGGCGGGTGTGGATCTCGGTGACTTTGCGGACCGAGGCCTCGCGGAACACCTGCTTGGCCATCAGCGCGGCAGTGGCTTCCGGTTCATACCCCTTGAGCGTCTCGATCTCGGCCTGGCAGAAAACGGCGTGCTCCGGATAACGATCGAGCAGCAGCTGCCGATCGCGCCCGTCGGTGGCGATGATCAGCGGCTTGCCGTCGCGCGAGACGAGTTCGGCGTAGGTGCCGAAGGTGTTGAGTCGCGGCTCTTGAATGGCCGGCTCTGCCACCACATCGGGGACAGCCGTCACCGGCTGGCGCTGAATGCGCAGCCCGGGCGGCAGGCCGCGGGTGATCCACTCGCGCAGATCGCCGCCGTGATCCTGGACGAATTCGCCGGGGTCTTTGCCGGCCGGGACCGGCCAGCGTTTGGACTGGCGATAGGTCTGGCTCCACCAGATGGAGCTATGGCCGCCGGGGTTTTCGTGCTTGCCGGTGGTTTCGTTGATGCGCGGCTCAAAATCGAGGGCGACGAGGATCGCCAGCGCCTGATCGAGGATGCCGGCGGCGCGGGTGCGCGGCTTGACGCTGCAGCTGGCCAGGGGGATAGCGCCGACCAGGTCGCCGGCCTGCCAGTCGATGAGCAGCCCGTCGAGGTCGGATTCGACGATGACAAAGGCGCGGCGCTCGGCGCCGTAGACCGGCACGTCGTCGCTGCTGCCCTTGAGGGCGATGTACTTGCCGCGACCGTCGGCGAGGTCATCGGCGTGGCGGCGGAAGCGGACGCGGTCGACGTGGCCGGCAACAACGGTCGGGATGACCAAACCGCGCGGGATCCAGACCTTCTTTTCGCGGCCGTTGGCGTTCTTCTCGAGCGGCTGGCCCCATTCGGCCAGCTGGCGGAACTTGGTTTCCGGCCACCAGCCGAGGGTGTACTTGCGCACGGCGTCGAGCGGCAGCCCGCGAGCGGCGAGCCAGGCGAGCTGCGCGGGTTCGCGCAGCAGCCGCTGGTGCGCCCACTCGACCAGGATAGCGGCGTTGTCGCTCCAGAGGTCGGCGGGTTGCCGGGCTTCGGCGGGGGCCCAGACCGGTTTGTCGGCTGGCGCGGTTGGCGTCTGCCGGTGGCGCTGGCTCTCGGCGCGGTGCCCGGCCTGGCCACGCCCGAGGCGGCACTTGTAACGGACCGGGCAGCTGGTCGACGTACAATCGAGGCCGAGCGCGGTGTGAGCATCGGGGCAGCTCTTGTTTTCGAACTGGCGCAGGAAGCTGACGGCATCGCCGCCAGATGGCGTGCAGGTGCGGCAGAAGAACCGGCCGTCCGGCTTGACGCTGAATCGGTCGGTCTTGTCGGGGCCGCTCTTGCCGGGCCCGCACGCCGGGCAGGCGCCGTGCCATTCGGAGCCGACCTTGCGCAGGGTGACGTGCTGCTGGGCGAGTTCGAGGAGGTTCATGCGGTCACCCACTGTCTGGCGATAAGCACAGGTCTCGCCCACTGTTTCTGCCAGCGCATCCAGTCTGCAGAGCGCCGGCCGCTTTTATCCCTATAGAGCATAGCCATTGGCATGAAACCGGCTGACTGGACATCGCGCAGCCGTTTAGCTGCCGCCTCGAAAGTGTCTTTCGGGTACCCACTCAAAACGTAGGCCCGCAGAGAATGGCTTTTAACGGTCCACCCCGCGGCCAGAAGCATTTCACCGGCACGGCGCAGCGGATTTAGATCGTCTGGCGTGTCATAGGCGAAAAACATCTGTTTCGGTCGCAATTTGCGCAACAGGTCAACGTGCCACTGCTGCAACCTGTCTGCCTCAAGCCCACCGGTAAACTCAGGCCGCCGACCGAACTGTTTTTTGCCGCGCTGCATGGCGGCCACAACCTCACGCACATGGTGTTCTGGACAAGCCAGGAGGTTACTGGAAAGGTCGTTCCAACCATCGTGGATCGAGAGCAGACGCAGATTGGTGTTGCGTTCGACGCAAAACCAACATGAGTTTGGGCAGCCGCGTGAATGAATAATGTAGCCGCTTTTCACGTACATCCCAGGGACAAACTCACCACCGGTATCCCCTGTCGCTGGCCCGCCGATCTTCACCGGTGCTACAGGCTCCCAAGCTTTTGCCAATTGTTCAGCAATCCGAAGATCCCAAGTAAACGCCACAGATACATGAACCTCATCGGCCTCGTCGAAAAGCCCAGGGCTCCTATTCACGGCTACGAGTCCATCATCAGGGGTAGCAGCTGTCCGGCGTGGGAACACACGGATAATTCTCTTGCCAGCAGAGTAATCTTCAGAATAAGGATTAGAAATTTTATGACGAAATGACGAAGCTGATTTAGTAGTAAATTTCGTCATCATAGCTGTAACTCCTTGTTTTTATTTATATTGAACTCTTAAAATGACGAAATGACGAAAGTCTTTAGAACTACAAATTGTTTGACTCTTTTTTTCTCTGACAACAAACTCCATTTACTTAACGCGCGCGCGCACGCGCAGGAGAGAGTTTGGGCAACTCTCGTCATTTCGTCATAAGGTCATACTTTTATTTATAATTTCAATAACTTGTGGCTATGATGACGAAATTTTTGCTGTTTTTCGGTTCGTCATTTCGTCATAATCCCCGCCCCCCTCAGTGGGGCGAAACCCGCCATGGTCAGTGGTCATGAATAGCCCGCTGGCAGGCTGAGGCCGAAGACCCGCACCTGGCCGCTGGTCTCCTTGGCTGGCGGCACGTTGTAACCTTTGCGGCGCAGCTGGTCGGTGATGGCCTTGTTGGTCGGCCGGTAGCGCGGCGACTCGTCGACATTCTCCTCGTACCAGAGTTTGAATCCCTCATAGAACCGTTTGAACGGGAGCCAGTCGGCCGGATCGGCGTGGGTGCAGACGTTCTCGATAAACCGTTCGAGGTGATCTTCATTGCGGCGGATCTGTTCGGCCGCGGCCCTCAAACTCTGTGGCGGGTTGATGCCGCCCTCAAGCTGCCAGAGCAAACAGCCGCGCACCAGCCAGGCGAGGATCCAGGGGGCCTCCTCTTTGAGTTTGTTCGGCAGGTCGGGATCTTTCTGGCGGAAGATCTGCGCGTTTTGCGGGTCGCGCTCGGCGTGGTGTTTGGGATCGTCGACATAGCGCAGCGGGTATTGGAAATAGAGCAGCCGGCGCAGCATGGCAAAATCTGAGGCGAGCCCCCTGGGCGGGTGGTTGGTGTAGAGCACCAGGGTATGGGTCGGATCGAAGTTGATCTCATACTTGTCGTGCGGTGACCGGGCCTTGATCTTGTCGCCGCCGGTGAGGCGTTTGACTTTGGCGGCGCTGATGCGGCGGTTCTCTTCGGTCTCGCTGGCGACGGCCAGCCGGCGGCCGTGGAGTGAGATGAGTTCGGGATCCGGCCCACCGCTGGTCTTGTTGTTTTTCTGCTGCATCAGCATCTCGGGGTCGATGCTCCAGGCGAGCTCGCCGAGGATATGGAGCAGCAGCTCGAACAGGGTGCCTTTGCCGTTGGCGCCGTCGCCGATGAAACAGGCGATATAGTGTTCGGTGGTGAGACCGGTGAGGGCGTAGCCGAGCAATCGGTGAACGCAATCGATGATCTCCTGGTCGGACTGGTGGATCTCGTCGATAAACTTGGCGAAGTTTGGCGCCTGGAAGCCTTCTCCAGTGGCGAGGTAGTGTTCGACCTCGGGCCCTTCCGGGAAAGGGGTATCGACGGCCCGCACCAGGTAGTCGGCGGGATCGCCAGGTTGGAGCATGCCGGTGCGTAGATCGATAACGCCGTTGGGACAGGCGAGCAGCCAGGGCTTGCGGTCGATCTCATCCCCTTTGAGAGCGAGGGGCTGTTCGACGCAGCTGGCCCAGTTGAGGCAGTTGTTCATGCCGCGCCAGCCGCGCAGGCGATCGACGCGGCCGTCGAGGGACTTGCGCTTGCTGGTCAATCTGGCGATTTGCTTGGACAGGCGCTCGGCTTCGCGTTTTTTGACCCGGGCGCCGTCTTTATCGTCGGCGGCCTCGAGGTTTGCGGCCTGCTCTTCGACTGCGGTCATCTGGCTGCGCAGGTCGGCGATCTCGTCGGAGATCAATCCGGACTGTTTGAGATATTTGACGGCGACGTCTTCGACGACTCGGACGGCTTCGTCGAGGTGATCGTATTGCCAGTGGTGGCCGGCCCACATCATCCACGGCTTATCCTTCTTGGATTTGTTGCAGAGGAAGCGGCCGCGGTGGATGGCGGCATAGAGGATGCCGTCGCCGCGCTCGTTGCTGGCAAGGCACTGCAGGACGAAGCGCGGATCGTCTGGTCCGCCGGCGTCGCTGCCCTTGTCATCACCATTGAGGGTGGCGAACTGCTCGGCTTCTTCCTGAACGCGCTCTTCGACCTTGTCGCGCAGATCGACGATGTTGTCCTTCTTTTGGCTCATAAGCCGGCGGCCTCGTGGAAACGGCGCTGCCAGGCGCGAACGGTATCGGTTGAAAGGTGGCTTGCTGTAGAGATGTCCTTGAGATCACAGTCGAGAGTACTCAACTGTGCGACCTGAAAGAGTTGTCGATCGTCGGCTTTGGCTCCGTCGATCAAGGTACCGGTTCGGTAGGTAAACCACTGGCCGCAAGTGTTGCAGCGTACTCGGCCGCCGGCGTTGAACGTCTCGGACTGACGGCCTGTGACGGATATCCCGCAACCCGGACAGCCAGGACCATATGGGTGCAACCGGCGGATCCAGAACATCCGGCAGGCCCCCTGGTCAAGCATGTCCACTCCCGAAACCACTGCACACTGCATCATGCAACCCTCTGAAAAAACACGTTAATTTCCATTCTTCCAGCCAAATTCAAAAACTCATGTGGACTCAAACAACGGGGTTCGCATTACCGTGTCGTTTGCGGCGTCAGGAAGGACCCGCAACGCCTAAGTGACTGAAATTTAAAAGATAAAGACATAAACATTTGCCACCACACCGATTTTCAAAAACGTTGGGGTTATTTCTTTAACTTGAACGCTGAGCGAAAGGCGTTGTCGATCGCCTTGTCAACCGCCGCTGGCATGGCATCGTAGGCTGCGTCTTCGGCCTCCTCAAAAAATGGGAACCTCCGGCGATAGCTGGTCTTTTCCACAAAGATCAAGATCGATTTGAGGTCTGGGCTGTTCTTCGGGCCTACCCGTTGGTAGATACCTGAAAGAACTTTCCCCCCGGCCTGGCGCTTGAGTACAAAATAATCCCCCTGGCCTGAGTTCCGCTTAATCGAATTCTTGGTCGTGTTGGCATACGGGTCCATCTGGGCGCCGACAGCCGAGAGGATTTTATTGATCTGGCCTCGCGACATATTCCCGTAACGGTCGAGTTTGGCTCCGTAGCCAGGGACGGCGTATTGGTTCGACCCGCGCAGAATCCCCTTTTGCCGCAGTTGTTTCTCGAACCCTTTGGGCGGTCGCTTTACTCCCTCGATGTGATGCGCCAGTGAGTTGATCGAGCCGTCCTTGATCCAGACCACCGCCTGCTGGTTGGTTTTTGTTGCGGCTTTGAGCAGAATTGCCCCCATGGTCCAGCGAGTCGGTCGGTCGAACCAATGCGGCAAACCTTTTGTCACAGCAGCCTTCCCGGCTTGGCCCATTTGCGTCAGGGTGTAGGCCATTGCAAACGGGATCTCTCTTTCCAGGTTTCGCAGTTCACGATTGAGCCGATTGAGGTCCTCTTGAAACTTGCTGATTTTAATATTAACCATGACGAAATCCTTTTTGGCGGTCCTTCCGGGAGGGGCGCGGGGAAAACGAGACGGGCAAACCACAACTGGCGGCCGGCAACGCCCTTGCGTGCGACAGAATCATCATCCGAGCCTCCTGAGCATTCCATGATCGATCACGCCATCAACCCCGCGATAGTTCGGTTGCACACAGTGCTGGCAGTCAGGGGCAGCCTCGCCCTTCGCCCAGGCCAACTGAGACAGGCGGTGTTGTTCCCCCCGACGGCGGCAATTGAACCGAGTAGCGCACCGCTGGCAAGCAACCCATATCTCTGTCACGTCACCACCATCCTTCCGTCCATGAACAACTCGATCAGCGCCGCCAGGTCCTCGGCCGGATTGCCCTGCTTCTCCAGGCTCAGATCCACGAACCGACGGATCACCACGGCGTCGTCGCCTGAAAACGTCAGACTGACCTCGTCCTGCCGGCCACGGCGGGGCGCCGGGTGGACCTCGGCGGACTTAACCTTGCGCTGAGGTTTGCCCCGGTAATGCTCACACGCCTTGTTCCGACAAGACATTGCCCCCCCGCCGCTGCCGGCAGGACGAGGCGAGATAGTTGTGCCTGTGGACAGGGCCGCCCATCAGCGGGCAATGGATGTCATAGCCGGCGGACTTCAAGGCGTCGCCGCCGATCGTCGCAGTACCGTCCGAAGCGGCGAGCCCTGGTGAGTGCTTCAATGTTTCCCCCCCTTGACATCCCGCGTCACGCTGATAACATCATCCCGAAGCGGATAGGCCCGGCCGTCGTCCATCCCCCCTCCGGACACGCCGGGCCGATCTTTTTGCACCAGCTCCAGCTGACCGACCAACCCGGCGGCGCTGTAAAACAACACCAGGCCATCCGTCCCGACAATCGCGAACTTGGCCCCGGTCCTTTCCATCTCCCGACCGATCAGACCACCAAAGCGGACGGCCGGCTCGACCGGTGGCGCCATCCGGTAGCTATAAACAGCCATCGAAAAGACCAGGCACGTCGCCGCCAACAAAACACCCGCCACCAACCGCTTCATGACCCCCACCCCGCGAACTGACAACAGAGGCAAACCACCCAGAGCGTCAGCAAAACGTTGCGCACCACGACAAAGGTCAGGTCAGGCCGCTGCTGTTGCATTGTCAGCCTCCATCCGCTCGCGTAATCCAGGGTGATGCACATCAATGCAGGGGTTACAAATACCATGCGTCTCCTCATCGTCAGGCCCGGGCTTGTGCCCATAAACTGTCTTGCAGTGCTGGCAAACTCGTTTCATGGTGACCCTCCCTTGTTGGTGCCGGTCTCTCCCGGCTGTCACGCCTCTCGTGTATCCAGAATCGTGTCACCACGGTATCCGGATTAACGATTCCCAGGGCATCGCTTTGGCTGTGCGTTGGCCTCTGACTTCCTGCCTGGTCCAGGTCTCGCCGTTCTCCGGAGTCCAGCGAGCATTCCACGTTTTTGATGGTGTTTGCCATCAGGGGTTAACCTCCCAGCTTCCGGTGGAAGAGATCTCCCCAGGGACAACCCCCGGGGCACCGCGCAGGGTCTAACCGGCCAAGAGCCACAACATGCGCGGTCAAACTGTTAAAAACCCCGGGGAGCCAGGAGGCCGGCCCCCGGGGACCGATGCAGCCCCATGCCACATCGGGAAAAAGGATGACCGTCAGGGGCCGGAGGGGGGGTTGGCCCCCGACGGTCGCGCCGCCGGCGGTCCGATCCGGATCGTCCAGCCGCGCCAGATAATTTTGGAAGCCAACACAATGCCGATGGCAATCGACCATCCATTCAGACAGCGGACAAAACGCGCAGGGCGGGGCCATCTCGAGCGGACGGACGAACAGCGCATGACCAGCCGATTTCAACAGCCCCCAGACCAAATCCCGCCAACTCGGAAAAACCATCACGCCCTCCCCTCGTGTGCCGCCGGATGAAACAAGGCGTTATAGCGCCGATCCAGTTCAGCCTCGGCGGCCAGGATCTCGGCCACCGTCGCCTCGCCGATCGGCTTGCCAAGCTCCAGCAGGATCCCGGTCAGCATCCGCTGGGCGCTGCCGTTGATCGCGGACAGGGATCCGAAACAATCAAGCATCCCTAAGACCTCCGCCGCTGCCATCTTGGCCGCCCTGGCGGTCTGCAATTCAGCCAGACATTCCTGACAAAGCAGCGTCCCGCTGCCCCGCGTCGCGATACATCCGCAATCAGCCATCACACCCTCCCCTATTGAACCTGTGCCCGGGGCCGCTTGCGCAGCCACTCCTCAACCTCATCCGACAACCAACCCTGCGCGTCACCAAAAAGCACCACCCGCCTCGGAAAGGTCGCGTCACCCTTCCGGATCTTCCGCGCCGTGTTCGGCGATACCTTCAGCTTTTGACACAGGTCCTTCTCACGCAGCACTTCCACTTAGCCCTCCTCAACCATTCGAGTGAACGCCGCAAACTCGGCCATCGCCTCATATGCCTCCTTGACAATCTCGCGCCGCTCCGAAGGCGTCAGATTGTCATCCTCAAGCGCCTTGGCTGCCGCCGCGAACGTCTCGCTCGACTCCTTGATCGTTCGTAAAAGCTGTTGGCTGATTCCATGGGTGTGGATCGTTTTCGGGACCGGCGGCAAGAACAGTCCATCAAACTGCTGTGCCAGGTAGTGGATCGGTGCAAAAGCATCGCGAGGCACAACACCTTCTTTCAGGCTTGTCTCGATGATCATTTCGATACGATCGAGGTCGTTAATCGCCCCGCTATCCGTGAAATCGGTGGATGGCTCGCACCACTTGTGGACCAGAGAAACAGACCGACCGATCCTCTTCGCAACCTTGATGGCGTGACCTGCAATTGCTTTTCTAAGTGCCTCGTACGATTCCATTTAGTGCCTCACTCCGTAATAGACCGTCGCCATGTCGGTCAGCCAAGCTGACCGACATGAATCATTCAATTGCCGTTGACAACCTCTTGAGCGACCAGCAACCCCTCATCACGCAACCGATCGAACATCTGTCTCTCAACAGACTTCCGCCGGCCCTGGCCGCGCTCCCCATTCAGCACAAAATAGAGCCGGCGAGCATTCCCACCGCACTCCCGAGCAAACGCCGCGGCACTCGGATATTTCTCGCGGATATTTTTAAGGGTTGCCTCAGAGTTAATTTCCAATTGATTCATAGGTTTATCCTTGTTAATGTGCATGGGTACAAACTCTGTTTATTCATCCTGGGGGGGGCAATCTGATGCCAGACCATCTATCGAGCGCCTTGCAGCATCTAGCTGCTGCTGCAGAC
>Ga0102952_1000753_pt1 | contig 11384 bp, 30 predicted proteins | sample SalPon2A_C_D1_MG_FD_78506 | JGI IMG/M metagenome (GOLD analysis project Ga0102952, IMG submission 78506) | Soil microbial communities from South San Francisco under conditions of wetland restoration - Salt Pond MetaG R2A_C_D1_MG | ecosystem: Environmental > Terrestrial > Soil > Wetlands | place... | reverse complement strand
GGAGCCTCCATGTGATAGGCTCAGGATGTGTTCGATCGTGATGTCCTCATTTAAGGGTTCCACACAATAGAAGCAGTCCTCACCATCGCGTTCTTTGAGCTGCTTGACAAGGTAATTCTTCTGTGCCTTCTTGGGTGGATTCGTTCTACCTGTGAATCCGCTCCACACCGATTTTGTTTGAGCCTCAAAGGCTTCTCTCAGTATAGGAGACCAGTTCAGCGCCCCAGATGCCTTCCTGTATAGGATGTGTACACCCATGGCACTCCGTACGCGAAGGACCTCGAAGTCGCTCGTGGGCGGCTCTATCTGCCCTCCATGTTTGATGATCCATGTAATGAACGTATCTAAATGGGGCTTGAGGTCTCTTATGTTGTGCGGAGCCTGCATTCTACAAGGTGCACCAGGACGAGTGAATTGCCTCGATTGCAGGACGCATCTCCGGGCCGGCCTCAGGGTGTGTCGCGATATACGCGGCCAGATCCTTGAGAAGGTACAGTAGGTACTCGTTCGTGTTCTCGCAGGTCAAACGTGTCGTTGTGGACACATCGTCGATTGCGATTGCACCCATGAATTCTCCTACCTGCTCTGGCGATCGATATCGTGGTTGTTCGGTCGTCAATGCTCTGTGCTGCTCTCCCAGCGTACTCTCTCGGATCGGCACGGCAGTGGTGGGCGTGAGCTCTTGAGCACTTGCTGTTTCAAGGATGAGGTAGAACACGAAGAGTATAAGTGCACCAACGCACAAGCCAACGAATGTCCACCAGAGAAAGCGAATGAAAGCCATGATAGTCCTCCTAGTTAAGGTTAAGGCTCAATACTGACACTTAGCGGGTCTTTTGTTACGGCGCCATACCTGACGTACATTAGCACACGCTCACCAGGCTCTGCCTGTAAGTATGCTTTGGCACTGGCGTGCACCATGAATTCTGAGCCATCAGGAAGTACAACTTCAAGGATGCGTTCCTGATAGCCTGGGGTGATGATTGGCTGCACTTGGCCTTTAACGCCAATTATCGTGGACACACGAGTTGGCACCTCATTGTATATCTTGTGCTGCACGAGTACTTCCTGCTGTATTACATTGCCCCCTAGGTCTTCGTAGACGATACCGACGACTACAAGCAGGAAGAATGCGCATCCAGCCATGAGGAGGAGACCCACTAAGAAGTCGAGGTAGCCGAATTGTTGCGCATTCATGACTGATCTCCTTCGCCAATGAATACGATCTCCGCAGCACGTCCTGTGCCTTCGAGCCTATACGATGCCATCTCGAGTCCACGATCGACAAAGTCCACTGCGATCTTGACGTGCTTGTGCTCCTCGCGGGGGAACTGTTGACGGGCCATCCCTGGGCACGTGCACCAGTGCTTTGAGGGTACATCGCCGAGGGTCACGTGGTAGTTGTCTACCTCGACAGTCATGAGTCTCTTACTGAGCCGAAACGTGTTGGAATGCTTGCCGAAGTCTCGCTCGATCACGTATACATGCGAACGGATTAACTCCTCTTTGTCCTCTTTAGTCACTAATGCTGCCCTCCCCGATCTTTGGTACGTTCCACGATCCTGGCAGCTGATGGAGCTTGATGCCAATGATCTCCAGATCCTCGAGCTTCCGCCCATCGACGGGATTGGTCTTGAGGTCCTCGTCCCACTCGCCCTCCCAATCCTGATGTCGATCCCAATGGGTCTCCCCTTCTGCCCACCATTGCGCTGCTTGCACAGCTGATAAAGGGGAATAGAAAATTCTCGGGACGGTACTCAGCTCCTGACTGGTAGCTGCTCTGAATCGCCGAATTGGAGGTAAGTACAACTGCGTACCCTTCTTGCGGACGATGAATGCGTCGCAGTCTTCGATACTGGAATGTGGATTCATTTGCGAGGCCTCCTATCGCTGTACAACGATCCGGTTCGGTGCAACTCGCTTCAGTTGTCCACCGCGCAAGAGTGCATTGATGTAGTTGTCGATCCTGACTCGCCGCATTCGGCGCTCATGATTCGTTTTGTCGAACACGCGCCCGTTGGTGTGATAGATCTCCAGGCAGTCCAGCTTCCCTTCCGTATTGTACGCTTTCATCCCGAGACGGAACTCCTGCCAATGACTGTCACGCGTAGCCTCCCGAATTTCGGCCTTTGACAGCTTGCTAACCTTAAGTGGCCATTCTTTCATTGTTACCTTGCCTCGAAGTAGGTGTTCTTTCTATTATTCTATTATAGAGAACCATAGATGGTCAAATCAAGTGTCACTTTTTTTAATCCTCGCGCGATCCATAGTACTGGTAGGGCCGTCCCTAGCCTCGTCGTCCATGTGCGACCTACCTCGGCCAGACAAGCAAAAAAAGAGCCAGGCACTAGGAGGAACCTGACTCTGAAATCCGAGCACGGAACTGGCCTCGTTCTTTTTCTACGTTGTGGCCTACTCGTTGACACCCCGCGGCCCACCTACGGGGATGTGTTCTTCGATGACTTTGTGCGTTGCCCAGAATGGTACACCGGTTCGTGAGGACTTGTACTTGACCATCGGAAACGCCTCTTCTGGGAGGTAATTACGATGAAAGTTCGCCGAGTCTGGTGACATCGCAATCTGCATTACTGTACCACCACCAAGGCCGTACCCACATCGGATCGTGTCACCCACTTTGATGTCCGTGATCGCCTCAGCCTTCATGGTCGCGCCTCCAGATGCACCGATCCCCTGAAGATGTTGACTCGTCGAGTCTTCGCCACGTAACTGATGCGCCCACTTCGAAGATTGACCACGCATACGTGGTGTCGATAACCATCAAGGCGTAAGCCATGAGCTACCAGGAATCGCGCATGCGGCGGGCAGTTGTCTTGGTGGAACGAGTCCAAGAACTCGACGACCTCGCCAGCCTGTACGCGCCCTACGAATTGGGGCTCTAGGCGTTGTGGTTGTGTTTCGATGAAGTCCATGCCTACACCCGTTCGATTGTGGCACATGCCTTGTACACGATGCACTGCGAATTGGGCTCGACGTAGAGCAGCCGGCCGTTGTCGATGTTGACTACAGGTACGTGATACTTCGGTACTGTGCCATCCGGAAAGTAGCAATCTGGCGCCGAACACACTATGTATCGCGACTGCGGCGGGGCGAGCGGCTTTGGTAACCCGACCACGGCACCGGCTGATACACCGCTAACAGCACGTGTATGGTCACATACGTTCCGTTCTACTATGTCCATTGTCTTCTCCGTTGATTGTTTACGCGTCGGGCTCGATGCCTATGATGATGACAGCGTCGCCCATGATGTTTGGCACGTAGAAGGGGCCTTCGTATCCTTGGTCTCTCAGGCTCCGTTCGTGGCTGTCGAGGTACATCTTCGTAGCAGCTACATTGTTGTCCAAGTCAAGAAAGGACCCAATCTCGTTGGCGATGATCCAACCCTGTTAGCCCTCGTGGATAACTGGGATGACCTCTACGTCGCCAGGGAGCTCGCCATCACGAGTCACGAACTGCTTCATGTCTGGGAAGTTTGGCCACTCAGCTGCTGCCTCTTCCTTCTGCTCCCCATTGGACTTGATCCAGATGATGCGCCCTTCAGGTTTAGCTGTATCGTTCATTGGCTGCTCCTCCAGGAGCCGAAGTCCACGAAGCCCCGATTACGGAACTCTCCGGGACGTGTGAGTGCGAGGGCCGACCACTGGACTGCTCGCTGTGGCTCTGTCTTACGACGATTCAGTGTCATCCAGTTAACGAGCCCCATTGGAACGCCTTGGACATTACGTCCAGGTTTCTCGAGCCCATAAGGTTCGGGTTGACCAATCATTCCTTCTCTCCTGCGCGGCGTGTCGTATACTTGGCGACTTCCATCTGTGCCGCCTTGCTCTCTTCGCGCCTCTTCTTCCTTGTCTGCTTCGCGTGCTCTTCCTGTGCACGCAAAACGGACGGGTGCATGCCCACTGTGGATCCGATCTCCTGGACAGCTAATCGAGCTTTCCGTTCGGGATCGGTCTCCTTACCACGAGTGTCGACATTGTCGCCGATTCTCGTAGCGGTAAAGTATAGGGATTGTGCGTGTGGCTTGGGTTGTGTGGGCGTAGGCATAACTGATCTCCTAGTTCAGTTGAAGAGGACGGAGCCACCTACGGTAGATGACTCCGTCCGATCCCTGGCGAAGAGTGGCTTACTGTCCGCTCTTCGGCGCCGGCTGACGCAGGACGTTGTTGACGTGCTGATATCGCTTCCCGGTGATCCGTGCGATGTCGGCCGTCGCGTAGCCCTGCCCCGCCAGATACCGAAACTTCGCCGACCACGACGGGAGGCCCTTGACTGCCTGCTGCTGCGCCTTCGTCAGTTCCGGTGCTTCCTTGCGCTGTACGCCCGTATTCAGGGCCGTGGACGTAGCCGTAGCTTCGTCCGCCTTCTGTGCTGCTGCACTATTCTTGCTCATGATGTGTCCTCCTTGTAGGACTGTGTGGATTCGTGTTCGTGTGTCCTTCTCGTTCTTGCTCGGGCTAGCCTACGCCCTTTCCGTCATCTGTGACGACGCCGAAGCGAATGACTTCGAGCCGTACGTTGTGTACGGTTCCATCGTCCATCGTGACATCGAGATTCGTCCAGAACTCGCATGGATTGACGAGTTCGTCGTCATCTGGGCATCGAACGACCTTGACGCTCTTCACGTTCGGGGCATTCGTGATGCCAACGATGAAATCGTCCGTCGCGTCATCTGCTCGTGTCATGGCCACGATGGCTACTCCTCGACGTCAGCCGTAACGGTAACCGTGATATCGCCCGGAGGCGACGACGGCATTCCGCCCTTGCGCAGGTACAACGTCGTGATCGCGCCGGGCGATGCTGCGTCGTTTTCGTACCTGAGTGCGCCCGGTGTCGTCTTCTTCAGGACGAGATGTGCTTGTACGAGTTGCTTCTGTGCCATGATTGTTCTCCTGTTTTGCTCTCGTTGGGTTGTTCGTTAGTCGGGCAATGAGTCTCTCAGGTCTTCGATCTCCCTGTCGGCAGCATCGAGCTTGCTCCGCATGCCTTCGATCTCCCTGTCGGCAGCACGCAACTTGTCCTCGGTATCTTGCAACTTGTCCTCGGCCTGCTGCCCTTGACGCTGAGCTACCTGCAATTTCTGGTTGAGGTCACGGATCTCGCCTTTCTTCTCGCTCAGCTTGTTCTGCAGGTGTCCTATCTGGTTCCGCAGACTCGTAATGCGTCCCATGTTAGTCTCCTAGTGTTGGTTAGGCTGCGTCTTCGCGTTATTCGCTAGTATGATAATAATAGCGAACCATCGATGGGCAAATCAAGAGTCAATTTCGGATACACGTGTTCGACCCGCTATCGAACCTCCTTGCGACTTGCTGTAATAGTAGAAGGGCCGCCCCCAGGACTGTGTGAGCTCTTCGGCAAGAGCCTCGATCCTGTCGAATGTGCCAAGGATCCAATGTTCGTCCTTGTGGACGAGTTTGGTGTATCGTTGCTGATGCGAATAGTGCCCACGATTAGGCATCGGTTCGCGCTCCTCGGCAATGCATCCATACGTGTGGTGTCTGTCCCTAAGATCGATCTTGCCTTTAGTCGCTGTGAAGAGGCCCCCAGAACCCGCGTGCCATGGACCCTTGAGGATCACACTTCCACCGCCGACGAGTGGGAACTCCATATTACGGCCGCCAAAGCCTTCCTGGTGTACCTCCGTAGAACCTGTATACACGTAGTCCCCAGAGTTCACAACGGTCGCCGACCACAGCCAGTAGATGTCGGGCCTCGTCGGGCTTTGCCATGCATGATACTCGTGCATCTGCTGTTCTGCAATGCCTGATATCATGCGGTATTCTTCCTCGTCGAAGTACCCTTCTAGGTACTCGGGCTCTGTCTTCTGTGATTGTTCCATTGTCTCCTCCTAGTAGATGGACGTGATGTCCAGTGGATCTGTCTGGGAGTCGTCTGACAGGATATACTCGATGTAGTCCCGATAGCTCTGTGCAAACGTCTCGTCACGAAATCTGAATGGGTCGTGACCCACTTGCGGTACGCACATATGGTTCTGCGCGTTCGCCATGATAGCTTGTGATACCTTGTCCACTGGGCGCCTCCTAGTCTTCTCGGGCCGCACCTCGCCCCTGCGAGACGACTGTGAAATCGTCGACGGACTGCGCGAGTCCTGATGTGGTCGCCTTGATCCATCTCATGGCAAGGCTGTCCGATGGATGTCCTGCTGGTACGATGAATAATCCTGGCGCACCGAAGAAGCATTCGACCTCTTCACGGAATCGGACTACGGCCCATAAGTGCCCGAACTGCTTGACGAGCCGCTTGCCCTTATTGCTCCGTCCTTCGAGTTCGAGCACACGTGTCTGTGTAGGTATTCGGGCCATTACAAGCACCCGATATCGTCGTGGAACATAACATCCATGCCAGCAAATAGTTCGATCAGCGTGGCCATGCCCTGCTCCCACGCGGCGACTTGCTCCTCGGTCATGATGTCGCCACGGCCGACGATCCTTACCCGTTCGACTAGCCGAATGCCGCCCTTACCATCGTTAGGTGCAATGTTCAGTGCACGCTCGTTCAGTCGGCATACAATGTCATGCAGTCCTTCAGGGTCGACTTCGAGGATCAGTGTTTCAGTGTCGTACTTGGTGTGCATAGCAGTCTCCTAGTTGACTGTGTGTGTGGCCAAAATTCTATCATTCTTATATTATATAGGGACCACATGTAGTCACTCAAGGGTCACTTTTGTGTCTGGTACGGGCGCGCCTTAGCCAAGTCGTTACCACTTATGACATCTCGTACCCGTCGATTTCTAGGTCTGCGGCGAAGTTGACCAGGCCGTGAAAAAGTTCGTGGTCAGGGTGCTTACTGTTCATGGAGACGTCATCGAGTGTCTCATCATCCAGGCTGTGCAACTCCTGACAACGCTTGTCGACCATCTCTTTGATGGCCTCGAGTTGTTTGGGCGTAGTCCATTCAAGGACTATCACCTGAACCCAGTTTTCTGACTTTGCTCCATATACTGCCATGACTATTCTCCTTCCCGTTCGTGCTGTTTCATAGTGACTATGTCAACATCGTACCGAGCGAAGACGTAGCGTGCAAAGTCGAGTTCGACCATGCGGTCTCGTGCGAAGTACGTTGTCCAGTACTCTTCGCCCTCTTGATGTTCGGCCTCATCCGCGTACTCGTTCAAGAGCGCAGTCATGTGGTCGAGGAAGTCCTGCTTGGTCTTGATGTTGTGCTGATCCAAAGGTGTCTGTTCCATTGTGGTCTCCTCAGGTTGCTACGTCTTGTGCGTCCAGTTCTTTGATCATGTCATCATCCTTGATCCTGTCGGCACAGATATCGAAGACCGCATATCCTTGTTTGTCAAGTCCTCGTTCGACGATGCGCTCTGCCTCTTCTTGAGACTCGGCTTGAATGGTTACGACTACGTTGTAATAGTCCATTATGGTTCTCCTAGTTCGTTGGGGCTGTCCCTTGCCTATTCGTCCGGGTTACCTGGTTGACCGCGCGTAACGATCAACGAGTTCAGATGGTTCCTGAACTGTACGATGTGGTCACGTGATCGATCGGACTTAATGACCTCGACCGTATCATCGAGATGGTCCAGGTACATACGAAACCGTTCGAAGAGGAAAAGTACGTCCTCATTGTAACAGTTCTCGATCATGTTCTCCATGAGGTCAATGGGGTCGACCTCAACATAGTCTTGAGTGATCCAGAGCCATGTAGTTCTTTGGTCTCTGTTGTCCACGTCTTGTACGTCATATTGTTCAGCCATTACCGTTTTCCTGGTTAGTGAGTCGTGATTGGTTGTGTGATCAGCTGGGCATACGTGTAAGCCTCAGCTTGGGCAATCTTGAACGAGCGGACACACGACGTACCGCCGATGTACCACCCACGATAGTCGTAACATCGTACCTCCCAGAAATCGTCGTGCTCGGTTCTGGTCTGCCGCACGATCTCGACTGAGTCTGCCCTGCCTTGGAGTTCCAGGTAGTGGTCCCTAAAGAACTCATCCTGTTGTTGGATCCTGTTCATGTCTGTGCTCCTGGTTACTTGGTCAGACCACTACTGACGGGACGCGGATCGGCACTGACTTGGTGATCCGACTGTTACGACGTGCCTCGAACTTGAGGCCCTGACAATGAATGCATCGTTTGATCAGATGATCCTTGGTCTCGTCCACTGTTTCGAACTGGTGCTTAAACTTGCGGGCGCACATATCTTTGGCCATGATCTTTCTCCTAGTTTGGTCTGATACGAATAGGTAACAGTAGATGGGCTACTATATTTTATTAACCTATTCATTATTATATTATATAGCGGTCACACGACAAATTTCAATGGGCAATTTATGGGTGATTAGTACGGGCGCTCCCTAGAGCCCCGTCGCCTTCTAATGCTCTGTCTGGTGCGTTTAGATCGATCGGTCTCCTCCTTCATGGGTCCTTCATGGGTCCTCATCCTTCACTGTTGACTAGCTGCCCGCCATATTATATTAATTACTTGTTTATCTGTTTTGACTTGATAGAGAGAGAATTGTATATAAAAGGACCATAATGACTAGGAGAATATATACATATCAAAATGTATTATATAAATAGTAACAACTTGTAATTAATTTAATTAGGCGACTTGCTTAGTTAACCTACTTTGGTCGCTACTTGTCTGTTCAATCAGTCAATCCATCTTTTGACCTGAAGCCCAGTCCTACCAAATTTTGACGTGGGTTCTGATCGGTCTTCCTTATCAGGAGGGCGCTTAGGAGACACGGCCTAGGAGGGCGACATGTCAGACCCTCGGTCAATCACTAGACCTGACTGGGCCGTCCCATGCATAGGCGACATGTCCTCCATAAATTCGACGGGTCATTCACTCGGGCACGGGCCAGCCGCTGATCTATAGCTATTGGCATCGTTGGACTGGTCCTAACAGGCATAAAGAAAGGGACCACAATGGGTCCCTTCCTGGTCTTGCTGGTCGCCCTACTTACGAGGGTCCTTGACCGGTGTGATCTGGACGTTCCGGACGTGTTGGTACCGGATGTTCAACTTGGCCGCTATGTCCGACCTGGACCAATCCAGGCTGGTCAGGTAACGGATCCGGGCCGATGTGGTCGGACAGGCATTCAGGGCGGTCGTGTGGTCCTTGGTCAGTTTCGGTAAGGTCTTTTCGGTCATGACTATTCTCCTAGTTTAACGGTCATATCTGGTTCAGGTCTTTCTGAACCATTAAATATATTATATAGCGGTCCTATGACCGAAATCAACGGTCACTTTATACTGAATTGGCCTAACGTGACTGGTCCCCCGATGAAATTCCGATCGGGCACTTACTCGGGTTTCCTCTGGGGAAAGGCGCCAGGGCCAGCACCGGACCCCTATAGGGGGACGAATCAGGTCTAAGGGGTCGGGTTTGGACTGACCTGACTGGTCCTCCTAACTCACTTTACCACATCTATATTATAGCTGGTCAATGGGACAAATTGCAAGTGTCAATTTCGAAGCCGACTGGTCCGCCCCGAGCGCACCGAAACCCAACGACCTTTCGGACGCCGAGCGTCGGCCTGGTGTCGGCTACCAGCGTCGGTTACGGTTGTACATTCGGGCTTTGCTGACCGCGGCGTACGGAATGAGTACGGCCAATGCGGAACAGTATGCGGATAGGAACGGATGAAGTCCGACGGCTCCGTCAAGGTAACGCTGACCGAGGATGAAAAGTCCGACGGCCACGGCTGCGGACATTTGTGCAACAAAGACTAACAGGTACTTGTTCACGGTCTACTCCTTCTAGTAGTCAGGTCTACTGACCATCGTCCAGCTCACGTATGAATGACCAGCCGTCGCACTGTGCCTCAACACGTTCGGCTTGGTCACGGTTAGCGTACGGTCCATAGACCTTGGTGTCATCTTGTAGTGACACATACCACTTGGGCACCTCTATCACTATAAACATGTCATGTCTCCTTCATGTGCCTCAGGCCGATTGGTAGGACGCAGGGGCCCGCCTCAGCCGGTGGCTGCTTGGTAGTAAGAACAAGTAAGTACTTCCTTGTACTTACCTGTTACCTATTGTTACTTCCTTGGATCCTTGACAGGAGTAATTTGAACATTCCTGACGTGCTGGTACCGGATCTTAAGCTTTTCAGCTATTTGACTTCTAGTCCATTCCTTGCTTGTCAGATAGCGAATCCGTGCGCTTGTCGTAGGTAGAGCGTTCAGCTCTGCAATTTCACTCTTGGAAAGCTTAGGAATTTCAATTGACATATCGTTCTCCTAGTTAACAAGTTACTAATATAATAAATAATTAAATTACTATTTAACTATTTATTATAATTATAATATAATATTCCTTTAAGGAAAGCAACTTAAAAATTAATTTATAATTTTAATTTTTGTAATGAAATCAATAAGTTACAGCAATCAGGACGCTTACCAAAATTTTAGGTTTCTTGCTAAACCCAGTGGCACATGTCCTAATAGGAACACTTGAAAGGCAACCATGTTTCATGTTATTATATAATGGACACTCTACATCCATAGTATACGGTATACAGTATACAGTATACAGTGTCATAGTAGTACCCGGAGGATTCACGATATCGCGAGTCCTTCTAAACGCACCAGACAGCAGGAGCAGATGGATATGGATACAGCCGCGTTGGAGCACGATATGAGCGGGCTCTCAATGGAGGCTCGTGCAATCCAGAACCTCACGAAGGAGCTGCCGAAGAACGATTTCGGACTCCCAAGTGCGATCTATCGGAGTGATCTGCTGCCTTTCCATAACTATGTGGAACCCTCGAGCAACCAGCAACGGAGAGCTTTGGCTAAGACTCCTGGAAGCCGTGCACCAGTCGAGCTGCCAACATCTGAGTCTAATCACCTCGATGGACTCGACATTCTCCAAGCGCCGGAGAGTGGGCCTCTAATGCTGGAATCCGATTTAGGAGGTGCCTCGGAGCCTCCATTCAATGCCCAAGCGAGATCGGATACGCTCGAGGGTTCCACTCCCCTCCCATCTGAATACCGTATTGCGGGATTCCTCGCTACGGATCTACAGATTGCGTTGGTACCGCTCCAGTACGACGAGGGATTCCCAGCATTCAACGATGGAACGCCCTTTTATGGGATCCTCCCTCATGAACCCTACACGGCATTTACTGCCTTCGAAACTTATCTCCACATGTCGATGGGTATTGCTGGCGATCCCGACGACTCCGAGAATGCCGGAGAGCCCGCTACAGGCACCAGATCTCTGGAGACCCTAATTGGTATGCTGCACAGGAATCTGGATGCCCAGAAGTATGCAGAGTTTAGACAGCAGTATCGCAATATGTTCCATCTGTACTATTGGGGACTACGTGCACATGCGTATGATTTGTTCCGTGTAGCCCAGCATCGGAAGTCCCAAGAGCTCCG
>Ga0102952_1000752_pt1 | contig 11395 bp, 15 predicted proteins | sample SalPon2A_C_D1_MG_FD_78506 | JGI IMG/M metagenome (GOLD analysis project Ga0102952, IMG submission 78506) | Soil microbial communities from South San Francisco under conditions of wetland restoration - Salt Pond MetaG R2A_C_D1_MG | ecosystem: Environmental > Terrestrial > Soil > Wetlands | place... | reverse complement strand
ATCAGATTGAAGCCGGCATCTATGTCGCTGTTGACCAGGTTTTGCTGCATGTCGAGCTTCAGCAGAACCTGGTCAACAGCGACATAGATGCCGGCTTCAATCTGATTAAAGATGAGGCAGTCCTCAGCAACGGCGAGGTCTATAGCGGTAAAAGCATCGATATCAGCCAGGGCCTGGTAGCGGCAAGCATCAACAATCCGGATGGCATCAGGATGGCTTTCGCTGCCCGTAGCCGGGAAGGCTGGAAGCTGAGCAATGTCAATCAGACCCTGATGTTTGACCCGTTTGCACCGGCCGGTACGATCACGCTGACCGACACCGCGATCAATGGTGTCAGTGGACCTGAGCAAAACCTGACCTGGCTCGACGGTGACAGCGTCACGACTATCTGGCTGTCCCAGCTCAATGACGAACTGGTGACCGGCGCATTCGGCTTCCAGCGCGTCGACAACCTCAGCAACAAGACATCGGTCAAGGCCGGCCGCTTTGATACTGCCGCGATCATCGATCCGTTCAGCTGGGATGAACTGACCTTCGGCCAGGCTCCGACACTACCCTGATCACACAGGCCTGATACCCCGGACTTTTCGCCTCTGCACTGACGTGTGTAAAAGCCCGTCTTATTATCAGGAATAGCATCGATATAAAAAACCATTATATAACTAATAACTATTAAATAAGACTTTTTATGGAATTTTAGTTATAATTACCCCCATGCAAAGTATGCAAACAGAGGCCCGGACGATTAAATCTGCGATGCTCAGTCCGGATGAGGTTAAGGCTCTGAATGAGCACTATCGTCAATTGAGCGTCGAAGAACGGATCCGACAGCTGTATAAGGATTTTTCCGCCGATCAGGTAATGCTGACCTCCTCCTTTGCCGCGACCTCGGCCTTCTTCCTACACCTTTTTTCACGCCTGGCACCGCAACAGCCGGTCTTTTTTATCGATACCGGTTATCATTTCCAGGAAACCCTCGATTACAAGGCCTACCTGACCGAGCTGTATCAGCTCAAGGTCACCGATATTCGCGCCGAGGCCTGGAAGCACGATTTCACCACGCGGGAACAGACGTGGAAGGCCGACCCGAACTTCTGCTGTTCGATCAACAAGGTCGAACCGCTGGAAGAGATCAAACAAGGGTATGACATCTGGGCCTCGGGTTTGATGGGCTGGCAGACCGAACACCGCTCCTCGCTGGATATATTCGAGGAACGCAACGGCATCATCAAATTTTATCCGTTGCTCGATGTCAGCAAGGAACAGCGTGACAATTACATCCGCGAGCACAAGCTACCCTTCCATCCGCTGGTCGCCAAAGGCTATGCCTCGATCGGCTGCGCCCATTGCACGGCCCCCGGTGATGACCGCAGCGGTCGCTGGAATAACAGCCCGAAGACCGAGTGCGGACTGCACCTGTAGGATAGCTCCGTCCGGGTGACGGAAAGCCCTGTCAATCCACCATGGCGGTAATGACTGCGGCGTTGTCACGACGCAGGACCAGAAAACCCAGTGCCACACGCCCTTCGACGGACATGAACACATAATCATCCAGTGTGCCGCCGTATTTTTTCACCAGTGCCTTGACGTCGCTGTCCAGATCAGCAAACTCGCGCATGCGCTGATGGATATCGATCGCACGATCGAACAACATGTCCTTGTAATCCATGAAGGGCCGGTAATACTGGGTATAAAAGGCAAACTGCTGGCCGGTCGACAGGTTTTCCTGGCCGCGACGCAGATACTCGTCATCACTGTAGGGCAGATCGACATAGACCAGCTTTGGCCCGGACCAGACCGAACTTTTCAGGGCCGGGTCGGTCACCGAGTCGACATCGATTTCACTGGCCGAGACGACCCTGAAGATGTCATCAACGATGGCCGTGTACACCGGACGCTGGTGATAGGTCACCGATACACCCCACAAAAAGGCCGCCAGCTGGATGGTGATAATCGTGGTCAAATCAAATTTCAGGCTGGCCTTGCCGGCCTTGTACACGATCAACGTCAATAACGGACCGATAAAGACATCGACGCTGACGACAATGCGGATAACATCCCAGACCTTCTCGATCATATAATACGGATGCGGATACCAGACCAGGAAAACCAGCAACAGGTAGGCACTGATAACCGAGGCACTGGCAGAGAGATGGATCGCAAAGGCCTTGAGTTTTGAGATAATTAACTGACGACGTTCTTCTGACATCACTGGGTTCCTGATCACTGCTTCTGTCATCACTGTGCTCCTTTAACTGCTGTAATGAAATCCGCGCCTCAGCGGCCTTATCAATATAGTGTATATCGTCCTCGTAGCGAAAAATCTTACCCACTGCGGTGGTTTCCGGCCCCGGAATAGTATCCGCCATGGGTATTTGTTAACATAGCCTTGATTTATGGCGGTTCAGGCCATATAAAAACCTGTAATGCCGATAACATCAGATATCCGGAGAAAATACTATGCAAATCGCCGCTAATACGGTCGTCACCATCGATTACACACTGACCAATGACAATGGCGACATCCTTGATCGCTCCCAGGACGGTCAGTTCTGCTACCTGCATGGCGCCAGCAATATCATCCCCGGCCTGGAAAAGGCGCTGGACGGGAAGACCGCCAGCGACGAGGTCAGCGTGACCGTGCCGCCCACAGAGGGCTACGGCGAACGCGATGATGCCATGCTGCAGACGATCAGCCGCAACATGTTCGGCCCGGATCAGACGATCGAACCCGGCATGCAGTTTCATGCCCAGAGTCCGCAGGGCGATACCATGGTCATCACCGTCACCGATATCGACGGGGATGATATCACCGTCGACGGTAATCACCCGCTGGCTGGCGTCAATCTTAACTTTGACGTCAAGGTCGTTGATATACGCGCCGCCAGCCAGGAAGAAATCGAGCACGGCCATGCCCATGGACCGGGTGACGATCATCACCACTGACCGTCCGTAGCGATCTTCTCGTTCCCACGCGACCAGAACCCAAGGGGTTCAGGAAGTGCATCACGATCCTCCGCAGGAGGTTCTATGTCTCCGCGTGGGAATGCACACCTAACCAGCAGTTATCCACATTACCTCAGTATCCTAGATCTGTGGTCTTGAGGCAGTAAGGTATCGGTTCCCACGCAGAGCGTGGGAACCAGGGTAACTACTAGCGATTAACCCGGCCGGCCGGGCGAACCCCGGCGTACGGCGATGACATGGATGTAACGCGCCAGCCTGCTAAAGGGTTCCCGGCAGCTGTATTCCAGCTCCAGTTCGATAATATCCTCCAGTGGCAAGCGCTCGCGGACGTGGCGTGGAATATAATCATAAAAGACCCGCAGGCCGGCCGTCCCACGTATATCAAAGCCCTGCTGTTCCAGCCAGGCAAATACCTCGGCCGCAGACAGCGGATTATCCGGCGTCATGCCACCGGGATGTCCGGCGTAGTCTCCCGATTTAACCTTGCGCAGATTCCCATTGATCAGGTTGCGATAAATCAGAGCATCACGATTATAGAAGCTCAGCGACAGGTACCCGCCGGTGTTGACCAGGCGGGCCAGTGCGGCAATAGCCTGCCGGGGCTCGCTCAACCACTCCAGAACCGCATGGCATAACACCAGATCGAAGGGTTGCCGGCAGTGTCCGGGCATCTCTTCAATTGACGCCTGAAAAAATGCCATCTCAGCCGTTACCTGTCCAGATGGCTGTTCAAACCGGCCGCGCGCCGCCGCCAGCATCTCAGCGGAGACATCACACAAGGTCAAATGGTGTCCCTGGTCGCGCAGTCGCGCCGCCATCTGTCCCAGGCCACAACCGGCATCGAGCACGTTTAACGGCGGGGCGGTCTGCAGTGCCGGTAACTGCTGCATCAGGTGGTGCCACAACACCTGCTGCCGGATCCGGCCCTTCGGGCCATCGACGATATTGCGTGCAAACCGTGCCCCCAGTTCATCAAAGCTGCGTCCGGGATGATGTTTTCGCGACATCCGGGACCTCAGGACTTGTCGGCACAGATGATACACAACGGCGCCGCCGGATCGACAGCCAGACGCGCCTCGGCAATCGGCCCGTCGCACTCCAGACAGTAACCGTAATGTCCCGCCTCGATCCGTCGCAGTGCGGCCATGACCCTTTGCAACTCGACTGAACGACGCTGCTGGGCTGCCTGCGACATCGCCTGGGCCTGCAAGGCATCCATCCGCGACAGACGCCCGACCCGCGTCTGGTCCAGCGCCACCGTTGCCGTACCCGGCGTTCCTGTCTCGGCACTCGCCTGCAATTCATCCCGACGCGCCAGCAGACGCTGCTTGAAATAGTCGATATCCATATTTATCATCATATCACCGCCAGGCCGTAAGGATGCATCCGCAGCCGAATCCCGGTAAAATAAATCATCCTGCTGGCCTCATTAACCCTATCACTATGCCCAATTCCATACGTATGCCCGGCAAAGACCTGCTATTCCGTTTTCTGTTTGAGCACAATGATATCCGCGGCGAACTGGTCCATCTCGACGACAGCTGGCAGGCCGCACTGCAACGCCATGGCTATCCGGCGCCAGTGCGCGACCTGCTCGGTGAGACGATGGCGGCTACGGCCCTGCTCGGCGCGACACTGAAACACGGTGCCACATTGACCCTGCAGATACAGGGCGATGGCCAAGTATCACTACTGGTGGTCCAGATCGACAATCAGACCCAGTTGCGCGGCATGGCTGAATATCAGGGCGATATCGCCGACGGCACGCTGGTCGATCTGTGCGGCCACGGCTACGTGACGATCACCATCGATCCGGCCGATGGCAACGAGCGTTATCAGAGTATTAACGAAATCGGACGTGGCACGCTGGCCCGGGCCCTGGATAATTATTTTCAGCAGTCGGAACAGCTCAATACCCGCTTGTGGCTGGCCGCCGACGATCGCTGCGCCGCCGGTCTGTTATTACAGGAACTGCCTCCGGAAATCACCAATACCGCAATGGTACAGGACAAGGATGCCTGGAACCGTATCCTGCACCTGAGTGATACGCTGACCGCCGATGAACTGCGGGACCTGCCGGTGAAGGAGATACTCAAGCGCCTGTACCATGAAGAGGATGTCAGGATCTTTGATCCCGAGACGCTGTTTTTTCACTGCAATTGCAGCCGCGAACGTATCGCCAATACCTTGCGTGGCCTGGGCCAGGACGAAACCCGCAGTATCCTCGAAGATGAAGGTGTCATCGCCGTCGAATGCAGCTTCTGTAAAAAACACTATGAATTCGACAGCATCGATTGCGAAGGCCTGTTTACAGACACCCTGCCCCCGGACACCGGGAATATAAGGCATTAATAAAAACAGGACTGAGTGCTGAGGATTGGGTGCTGAGTAATTAACTGACAAGCCACCGGTTATCGTTTGGCTGCATACAGTTTTATTGGCTTTATGTGATGTGTAATGAGTGATGCGTAAAGACAAGCGGCAATTAAGTTACTCATTACGCATCACCCATAACTCAGCACTCAGCACTCAGCACTCAGCACTCAGCACTATTTTTACAGCATCAATTGATACATGACGATACCGGCGATTGAGATGATGCCTAACAGGATCAGGTAAAGTGAATAACCATCATCCTCGCGGCGGTTGCGGCGCAGGTGTAACGGCAGCCCCAGTAGACTCAGACACAGGCCCATGATCATCAGGTAATAGATGTAATGGACCAGGTTCATGTCCCAAACCCGCCGCAGCGTGACGCTGTAACCAAACTGCGCCAGGAAATCCTCATCGATCAGACTGCTTTCGGGTTGTGCCTTGGCCAGTATGACCAGTGCCACAAACATGGCCAGCCAGCCACAGACACCGAACAGCCGCACCAGGCGAACACTGAGGTCGGCCGACTTGCGACGATTATGGACGCGATAGGATGTTTTTTTCACCAAAGAACGCCGGCAAACAACGTCATTATCAATCCATGAGTGGTGTGCGGTATTGAGATATGTTCGGGCTACTGACCGGTTTTTTCACGCCGCTCCTTCCTGGCGATGTAGACGCTCAAAACCAGCGGCAATACCACGACCACGAGCAGCCCCACTGTGACCTTGACACCACCACTGATGGCCTCGGACCGGCCCATCAATGTCAGAAACAGGATCATTAATCCGGCAACCCCACCATAAATTACTAAACGTTTCAGATCCTTCATCTTGTCTATATACCCTGTTTGACCAAGCCCGCATTATAATACAATTCCCGCCGGCAGGCTCATAATGCCGCATAGGCGGTACCGCAGACGTTATTTCCTTTATCGTCACCGGGCCAGTTGCTATGATCCCGTCATGAACGGTCACGACAATGCCCACGATTACCAAAGCTACCGCCAGTTACTGGACTGCTGGCGCGCCGAAAACAGCATCAAAACCATTAAATTCCAGTGCCTGCTGCTGAGCAACACCCTCCTCATCGCGGTCATCGGTCTCACCGACCAGGCGCCGATCAGTCGCTGGTTGTATGCAGTCGCGACATTAATGTCATTGGCGTGGTTGTTTTCGCTCGGCCGCACACTGTTATTTCAAAAGGCCTGGCAACGGCGGCTACAACAAATGGCCGCCCACTACCCGGATGACCAACGCTTCCACATCCTGGATAATGCCGAGACCCTGGAGCAGATCAGGAACCGGTACCGCTGGCTGTCGCTGTGCGGGGCCATGCCATCGTGCCTCTACCTGCTCGGTGTACCGCTGATTTTTACCATCGGTTGGCTGAGCGTACTGCTGTTCTCTACATAAGCGACACTAATCCTCACCCGCTGCGAAGATTCGGGTATACTACGCGACCTTGAACCCTGCTCGCGAGCGACTAGCCACTGACACGTAGATGAACCCAAGCCCGTTAACCCCTAAACAGAAAAGTTTTCTCCGCTCCAGGGCCCATAACCTGAAGCCCGTCGTCATGATCGGTACAGCCGGACTGAGCAAGGCGGTTGTCAACGAAATCGAGCAGGCCGTCGCCCATCACGAACTGATCAAGATCAAGCTGGGCGGTGCGGACAAAGAACTGCGGCGACAATTAAGCGATGAAATCTGTGCCCGGACCGGGGCCTCGGCGGTGCAGACGATCGGCCGGATACTGGTCATCTACCGTCCGGCCGTACAGCCCCGGCTCGCCTTACCATGACTTACGACTCGAAGTTAACTCCATAAGCCACAGTTATTATTAATAAATAATATTCTACCTGGCTTCCTGCAGTGGCGGCGTAACCAACTCCGTCAGGCATGACTGGCCATGTATATCGGTTTTCGCCGCGCACCCCAGTCACCGGCATGTTCTGCAAAGACTCCGGCACAACGCGTGCCGCAGGCGGTACAGCAGCCGTGTTCATCCAGATTCCACTCGCTGAGGATATACCAGTCACGACCGATCAGACACTGGCCGCAGTGATGGCAATAGGTACTCTGCCCGGCCTTGTCATGGACATTGCCGGTGTACGCATAACGAACGCCGTTAGCCATGGCGATATCGCGGGCCTTTTTCAGTGTCGCCTCCGGTGTCGCCGGGATATCGAGCATCTTCCAGTCCGGGTGAAAGGCGGTAAAATGCATCGGCACATCCGGCCCCAGGTTATCGACGACCCAGCGCGTCATATTATCGAGCTCCTCCGGTGAGTCATTCTTGCCCGGGATCAGCAGCGTCGTGGTCTCGAACCAGACATCGGTTTCATTTTTCAGATACAGCAATGTATCCAGTATCGGCTGCAGGTGGCCGCCGGTGATCTTCCAGTAGAAATCCTCGGTGAAGCCCTTCAGGTCAACGTTCGCCGCATCGATGAAGCTGAAAAACTCCTTGCGCGGCTCATCGCAGATATAACCGGCCGTTACGGCCACCGATTTCAGCCCCAGCTTGTGGCACTCGTGGGCCACATCGCGGGCATATTCGAGAAAGATCACCGGGTCATTATAGGTATAGGCCACGCTGCGGCAGCCCTCGGCGGCCGCCACCCGGGCGATCTTGTCCGGCATCGCCTCGTCGGCCAGCGTGCGGATCTCGCGGGACTTACTGATGTCCCAGTTCTGGCAGAATTTACACGCCAGATTGCAACCGGCCGTGCCGAAGGAAAACACCGGGCTACCCGGCAGGAAATGATTCAGCGGCTTCTTCTCGATCGGGTCGATGCAGAACCCACTGGAACGGCCATAGGTCGTCAGGACAATGGCATCGTTTTCATTGGCGCGGACGAAACACAGGCCGTGCTGGCCCTCATGCAGTTTGCAATAACGTGGGCACAGATCGCACTGAATACGGCCATCATCGAGCACATGCCAATACTCGGTGGCAACAGTGGCTTCATGGTCGCTTATCATTATATACCTCCCTGGCATAGCCATAGGCTGTACGTGTATTTTTCACTATAATACCATCAGTGAAAATAGCAACACAGGAGTGACTGCCATGCACCACACCAGACGCCCTGCCGTCGCCGGCCTGTTTTATCCCGAAGATCCGAACGAACTGTTGCTCACGGTCGACACGCTGCTCGACCAGGCTGATACACCCGAGCCCACGGCAGCGGCACCCAGGGCCATCATCGCCCCGCACGCCGGATATATCTATTCCGGCCCGACGGCCGCAACCGCCTACCGACTGATCCGCGCCCACCGCCGGGAGTATAAACGCGTGGCACTGTTCGGGCCCTCGCACCGTATAGCCTTCGCCGGCCTGGCCGTGCCGGACAGTGACAGCTTTAGAACGCCGCTCGGTGACATCGCGCTGGATACAACGGCGATCGAACAACTACTGCAGCTACCCCAGGTCAATCGTCTGGAACAGGCCCACAGCCAGGAACACAGCCTCGAGGTACAACTGCCGTTTCTGCAGCGGGCGCTGGACGAGTTCACGTTGATACCGGTCGTCGTCGGTAATGCCAGCGACGCAGACGTGGCGGCGGCGATACAAACCATCTGGAATGATGAACACACCCTGATCGTCATCAGCTCCGACCTCAGCCATTACCACGATTACGCCACCGCGCAACGCATGGACCGGCGTACCAGCGAAGCGATTGTCGCGCTGCAGGGTGACCAGATCGATTATGAAGACGCCTGCGGCCGCACCCCGGTCAAGGGCCTGCTGCAGCTTGCCCGCCAACGGGGACTGGAGGGGGAAATCATCGACCTGAGAAACTCCGGCGATACCGCCGGTGACAGGGACCGCGTCGTCGGCTATGGGGCCTATGTCTTCCACTGACACGGATTTCCGGCCTGGGCGGCCGACGCCGGCACAGCAGCGCCTGTTGCTCGGCGTCGCCGCGCAGGCGATCCGTTATGGCCTGACACACCAGGACATCATGCCGGTGTCGCTGGATGATTATGCCGATGGCGAAGACGCCCTGCTGCTCGAAACACGCGCCACCTTCGTCACCTTGAAGATCGATGAACAACTGCGCGGCTGCATCGGAACCCTCAACCCGTTGCGACCACTGATAAAGGATGTCGCCTATAATGCCAGCCAGGCCGCCTTTCATGACCCGCGCTTTGATCCGTTGCAGCCACAGGAACTGGAAGCATTGCATATCAGCATCTCGATTCTGTCGTCAGCCGAGAAGATGCAGGTCACATCGGAGGCGGATCTGATTGAACAACTGCGGCCGGACGAGGATGGCCTGATCATCCATGACGGCCGCCACCGCGCTACATTCCTGCCCAGCGTGTGGCAGCAATTACCCGAACCGAACACCTTTGTGCACCACCTGAAACTCAAGGCCGGGTTGGCGCCTGATGACTGGCCTGACACCATGAAGGTTGAGCGCTATGGCAGCTTTGAATTTGGCGAGGATGCTAGCGAACTGCTGTCATCCGACACTGGTCCATAACCGATGAATAAGGCATCAGAGCAACACTGGGTTGAACAATTTCCCCTGTTGGTGACGATTGGCGGTCCGGAATGGGATACCCTGCTCGGGGAGGCCAGGATTGCAGACATCCCTGCCGGCGAGACAATTTATCATGTCGGCGATAGCTGTGAAAACTACCTGCTGGTACTGGAAGGTTCGGTACGCGTGCAGATGTTTTCTGAAAACGGCCATGAGATCGTCCTCTACCGCGTCGAGAACGGACAATCCTGTATCATGACCACCTCCTGCCTGCTGGCCAGGGAAACCTATCAGGCCGAAGCGGTCACCGAGACCCCGGTCAGGGCCGTTATCATCCCCGCCGTAATCTTTGAACAGGCGCTGGCGACACTGGACGGTTTTCGTCAGTTTGTATTCACGGCCTACGCCAGACGGGTCGCTGATCTTCTCAGCCTGATCAAGGACATCGCCTTTGAACGCATGGACGTGCGTCTGGCCAGGTTCCTGCTCCAGCAGGGGGACAAGCAGTCGGAATTACACATGACCCACCAGCATATCGCCAATGAACTCGGAACCGCCCGCGAGGTTATAAGCCGGTTACTGAAGGAATTCGAACGCCGGGGCATCATCAAGACCCATCGCGGCTATCTGACCATCAACAATCTTCATAAACTCGAGCAAATCAGCGAATTATAAATTTCCACGACAATGTGACAAGGTCACAGACAGCCAGTAGATATATTGACAATATAACTCCGCGAATCACAAGCATTCGATTCGGAAAAAACTTTCAGTACAGTCAAAAAGGAGTAACGACCATGAACGTGGGCAATATTGACAAGGCAATCCGTATTATCGCCGGCCTGGCACTGGGAGTCCTGGCCTACACCGGTACGCTGGGCGTATGGGCCTGGGTCGTCGGCGCCATCCTGCTGGTCACCGGGATCGTCGGCTTCTGCCCGGCATACAAGCTGTTGGGTATGAATACCAGCTCAAGCAAAAATAAGACCGGGGAATCCGCCGCCTAGGCACCGCGTCTAGAATTACAAGGGACGGTGACACAGAATCGGATCTTCTGCGTTCACCGCCCCATTAGGTGGTCCCTTAATCGGTTTGAGGGTTACCTGACCCTACAAATCTTGACCCGGGTTAGCCGATACCATTAACCAGATGGCCAATGTCCCTGCGCAGCGTTTCATATTCATTACGCTGCTGCCGGAAGTCTTCTCCATGACAGACCAGTAACTCATCTCGTGTCGATTCGAGTTTTGTCCTGGTCTTTGCAATATTATCCTTCACATCGCCGGAAGCCAGGGCATAGGCCTCATCGAGCCTGCTCAGTGCCTGCTGCATATCGACATCGGCACTGATCGACCGATCAAGCGCGAGCCGATCAGCCTCCGCATAGGCGATATACAGACCGGCATCTGCCAGTTTGTCGGCTATGCTTAAATCCGTCGCGGAGAGGGGCTCCGGCTTCTCCTCGAAAGAAGATAGCTTCAGATCATGAAGATACAATGCCCTCTTCCTGATCCACTGAGCCAGATTCGAGTCATCACCGGATTGGTCAGCCCCCTCATT
>Ga0102952_1000750_pt1 | contig 11415 bp, 10 predicted proteins | sample SalPon2A_C_D1_MG_FD_78506 | JGI IMG/M metagenome (GOLD analysis project Ga0102952, IMG submission 78506) | Soil microbial communities from South San Francisco under conditions of wetland restoration - Salt Pond MetaG R2A_C_D1_MG | ecosystem: Environmental > Terrestrial > Soil > Wetlands | place... | reverse complement strand
TTTCCAGTAGCACCGGATCAATACGTTTGCGAACCTCCACATCAAGGGCTTTTAGGGTGCTGCGCATTTCTTCCAGGGTGGTGCCGATGGGCATATTCACGCGCAGATAAAACGTGGACTCAGCCCCGGAGGGGAATAGCTGAAATTTCATCTGAGTGGCCAGTAAACCGGCGGCAGCCAAGCCTGCAATGGTCAGGATAATGGTCAGATAACGTAACTTCAGAGCCTTGCGTAATAGCGATGTGTACATGTCGGTCAGCTTCACAAACAGCCAGCGTTCTTTCGGATGTTTGCCGGCGTTGGCGACATCGCGGATATGGTTAGGCAGAATAAAAATTGCTTCCCACCACGAAAACAGCAATAGCGTGACCACTACAACCGGAATGGAATAAACAAATTTGCCGATAATTCCGTCCATGTGCATCAACGGCAGGAAGGCGACAATCGTGGTTAGCACCGTGGCGGATACAGGGCCGATAAGTTCATGGGTGCCGGTAATGACCGCTTCCTCCGGTGGCATGCCCTGCTCCATGTGATAGGTCGCATTCTCACCGATAATGATGGCATCATCGACCATCAGACCGAGCACCATGATAAAGCCGAACATGGTGAGCAGATTCAGAGTTACGCCAGCCAGATATAGAGCCAGCACACCGGAGAAGAAAATGATCGGAAGGCCCCACGCTGTGGTCAGGGCAACGGCAGGACGCAGAAACAGCATCAGTGTTAAGAGCACCAGCGCCAGGCCAATGGCACCGTTCTGAGTCAGTACACCCAGCCGCAGGCGGGTGATGGTGGACATATCGTTATATACGCGAACATTGACATTAGCCCCATACCTTTCCGGAACGGTCTTTAAATAGGAGCGCACCCGATCAACCAGCGAGATGATGTCCGCATCTCCTTTTTTCAGCACAATCATGTTCAGGGCCGGATCGCCCTGTGCACCGACATAGCGACTGGCGCGCTCAAGGGTTTGTGTCACTTCAGCGACTTCTGAAAGCCTGAGCGATTCGCCGTGTTCGTTGGATCGCAGAATCAGATTGGCGGCATCTTCGGCTGATTTGAACTCTCCGGTAATGCGGATAATGCGCTGACCATCGGGTGCCTTTAAATGACCGCCAGGCGCGTTGATGTTCCAGCCGCGAATCAGTGCAATCAGGTCATTGGTCGAGATCCTGTGTCGCCGCATTTTCTCAGGATCGGGCACAATGCGGATTTCCTCTTTCTGATCGCCTTGCACTAATACGCGCGCCACACCGTCCAGGTCGAGTACGTCATCCTCTATTAAATCACCAAGATGCTTCAACGTTAAGGGGTCGAAATTGCCGAAGATCGAAAATGTCAGTACCGGAGCTTGCTCTGATTTCACTTCTGAAATGACTGGGTCGGCAGGAAGATCAGCAGGTAAATCGGCTCGGTTGATGGCCTGCTGAATATCGGAAACAAGGCGAGAGCGATCCTCGTAATTCGGATCGACCTCTATAGTAATCTGCATAGAGCCGGGAAAAGCGGTGGAACGGATAACGTTGATGCCATCCACACTTTTAAGTTCGCGCTCAATCGGCGTGACCATGAGTTGTTCGACTTCACGAGGTGCAGTACCCGGATAACCGGCGCCAATGGCGACAATGTCGAAATTTACACTCGGAAAGGCCTCGCGCTGGATATGAATGCCGGCGTAGATGCCGCCTGCCAACAGCATCAATGACATCAAATTGACCAGTACGCCGCGTTTAACGAAGAATGCAATCATGCTTTTCATGATGGATTATTCCGGGTTGCTAAAGGGATGCCCAGCCGGGATAGCAATAGACCTTGGGCCCAGATCAATTGTTTGTCGGCCAGTTGAAGGTTCAGTTTCAGGAGCTCTGCCTGCAATTCGGCATTGCTGAGATCGCCCTCAAACTGGACGATGGTCGCCGTATCCGAGCGGCCTTCGCGGTAACGGCGTGATTCTGCAGCAAACTTCTTCTTTTCAATGCTCACCTGTTTTTGAGCTGCTTTCAGTGCTGGCAGGCCGGTTCGAATGGCGGTGATAGCATTGCTCAGGTCATTTCGCACGCTTTCCAGCACTTGTCTCTGCTCGGAAACGATACGCAGCCTGTTCAACTCCGCCTTGCGAATGCCCGCATGGGCAGCATTGCGGTGGATGACATCACTCATTTCAAGGGATAAGGATGCAAAATGATCATGGATGCTGGTGCTTTTTTGAAGTGCTGCACCGGCACTGCCATCCAGTGATCTGGTGCCGAGTTGAGCAACCATATCCAGTTGTATCTGATCCTGATCGCGTGCCGTTTTAAGCATTGCTTCGCTGGCCTCAAGCCGAGCCTGCAGTGCGGCAAACTCAGGCCGCTTTTGCTTGCTGATGCTGACGGCCTCCTCAAGGTCTGGCGCTTCGTCGGGCATATCAGGGGCAGTTTTCAAGGTAATAAGATGCATGGGCTGGCGCAGCATCAATCTGTTTAATTGCGCCATATCGGATGCGTGCCGTCCTCTGGCTTGCTCCAGAGCGGTTTGGCGGGCGGCAAGCAGGGCTTCGGCCTGCAATCGATCCGAGGCTTCAATCAAGCCGAACTGTTCGCGGGAATGCTGATAGCTCAAGAGCTGTTTTGCTCGCTTCACAGCATCTTCTGCAATACGGACATTGATCTCATCAGAGGCCAGCTGGTAGAAGAGATTCAGTGCCTGCAGGCTCAAGGCACGTGCTACGACCTGCTGCTGTTGCCTGGCCGATTGTACTCCGGCATCTGCAGCGACCAGCGTGTTGCGGTAATCCGGTCGATCAGCACCGCGCAGCAAGGGGTGGCGGTAGCTGATATCAAACTGATTGCGATACTCAGGGTTAATCAGCGAAAATGCTGCAGCGGCAGGGCTGGCATAGCTCTTTTTATTTCGGTTAAAAGCAGCGCTGGCAGATAGAGTGGCGCCTGAGGCCAGCGGTTGACTGATGCCGGCCGAGACCTGTCCTTGCCGACTCTTGGATGACTGAAATATGCTGGATACCGGGGTCTTGTCTTCACTGACACCGATGCTGGCGGAAAGCACCGGATCAAGGATGCCTTCGGTATTTTGGCGATCGGTTGAGGCAATTTCAGTGTCGATGCGGCTGATGTCCAGATCCGGGTGGCTGCTCAAAACCTGAGTGATAACCGCCGCGAGATCCATCGATTCGGCGGTGGCTAAACCCGGGCTTCCGAGCAATGCCAGAGCCAAGAGCACTTGGCTTGGCCGCCTGGCAAGGCATAGAAATGAGATCATGGCTCGAGACTAACTCTTAGATAGCTGTCGATAGATACTCATTTGCTTAAGCTCGTTCAATAAACTCACCACTGTCGGTATTGACCTTAACCCTGGTGCCGGCTTCGAGATACGGTGGAACCATAATTGAAGCTCCGGTCTCGAGTTTGCCGGGCTTGTATGAGCCGGTTGCTGTCTGACCCTTGATGGAAGCATCACATTCCACCACTTCAAGCACGACAGTTTGCGGCAACTGGACATTTAGAGGGCGATCTTCATGAAATTCAACGACCACTTCCATTTCAGGCAATAGATAAGGCAGCACATTCTCCAGCATGTCTTCATCCAGTGTGATCTGGTCAAAGGTTTCCAGGTCCATGAAATGGTAGTCGTTACCATCAACATAAAGGTATTGCATGTTGCGCTGACTGAGAATGACGCGTTCAGCGCGTTCGGTTGAATTAAATCGCTTGTTGGTTTTGTTGCCGGTCTCAATGTTGCGCATTTCAACCTGCATACAGGCAACGCCTTTGCCCGGCGTGACATGCTTGGTTTTCATGACGCGCCACAGGGCGCTATCTACTTCCAGAATATTTCCGACTCGAATGGTAGTGACATTGATCTGCATAATTGAGCCTCGTAAGCATTGGGGATTCCTGCCATCAGCAGTTGCGCGACAGCTGAGCAACATAGCCATTTGCATGAGAATGGGCAAGAATCCGGACATATGAAGAGTCACATCAGGCAGTATTCGGTGCAGCCGGGATGATTCACTTACAGCTTGGGTTTCAAAATGGTTACTGATTGCGAGGAAATATGGGTGCTGAGATGACATTGCAAGAGGCGATAGACGCTTTTGTCGCCAGGACTGAACAGCGCGCCGATGAAAAAGTACAGGCCGAAATGTGCCTGGAAGCTCTGGCTCAATATCTGATTCATTATTCCGATCTGTTTCAGGATATGGAGGTGACGGATGATTCCGACTTTGCCGAATGGGAGCAGGGGCTCGAAGAGCATATGATGGAACTGCTCGACGGGGATGTTGAGCCTGCAGCAGATTTGGGAGTGTTGCCGCTATCCGCACTTGATCCTGAACATATCCGCGATTTTCTTGGCTGGTTCGTGTTGCGTGAAACAAGCGATGCAGAACTGATTCAGGCCTATGCCGATACATTGCAAGGTTTTATTGATTTTTTGCAGGAAAAAAAATGGGGCGATGAAAGCCAATATCAGGAATTTTTTGAAATTCTGACTGAACTGGCTCCTGAAGCGGTGCGTGCGGCGAAACTTTCGAGAGTATTGTTCCATTTTGTTCGTTCCGGTGGGGGTATGTCGCCACGCTTGCGAGGCAAACAGTTCTCCCGTTTTGCCGAAGGCCATGCTCGGGCGGTGCGCATGGAGAACAAATCACTATACCTGAACTTTGAAAATCAGGGGGAAGAGATTGGTCCTGTGGCGCTGCCATCGGCCATCATCGATATGGTTGCCTTGAATGATGTTTTTGATGTCGAGCTTGGCCTGCGTGATGATGCCTGGGTGCTGCTTGATATCGGCCCGATTTATCCGGCCTGTGTCTATGTTGAGATAGAAGAATACCAGGGGCTGGAAAAGCTCTCCTGATCGGGTTTAGTCGGCAATCCTTTTGCGAAGGGATTTCACTTCCGCACGCCTTTTTTTGCTTTCCATCCGCCGCTTTTTTGCCGCCAGAGTCTGCCGGGTCGGTTTGCGTTTTTTGGCAATGGTGTTGGCGGCCCGGATGAGTTCTCTCAACCTTGTCAGTGCATCTTCGCGGTTCCTGTCCTGGCTGCGGTAGCGTTGAGATTTGATAACCACGACGCCCTGTGCCGTGATTCGTTGGTCATTATACTTGAGCAGGCGCTCTTTATAGATATCAGGCAGGGAAGATGCGCTGATATCAAAGCGCAGGTGTACAGCTGTGGAGACCTTGTTCACATTCTGTCCTCCGGCCCCCTGGGCACGGATAAAACGAATCTCGATTTCAGCATCCGCAAGGCTGATATGATTTGAAATTTTCAACATATTCCTACACTACACATTAAGAGCGATGGCACAGTGTTTGCAACGACTGTACACGACACATCAAGCCTGGCTCAGGCGCCTAAGGTGCGGCCAATCCATTTTCCGATGGCAACAATTTCCTGCGGACAGACTGAATGCTGCATCGGATAGCTGTGCCATTCGACAGCATATCCATGCGCCTTGAGCTTGCGATAGCTTGAATCGCCCAGTGCATAGGGGACAACCTGATCATCAACCCCGTGCGCCATGAAGATGGATGTGCCCTTGGCAGCTTTTGATGCGTGATCAAGTTCGTTGGGTACCAGCAGATAGCAAGAGAGCGCCATAATGCCGGCCAGCGCATTGCTTTGGCGCAGGCCAGCATGCAGAGCCATTGCACCCCCTTGTGAAAAGCCGGCCAGAACAATCCGATCGGCAGGAATACCGTGCATTTCTTCCTGATCAATCAGCATCTGGATGGACTGGGTGGATTGCTGAATGCCGCCATGATCATGCTCGATGCCCAGATCACTTTCTTTGATGTCATACCATGCCGGCATGATGTAGCCGCCATTGAGCGTAACAGGCATGGATGGAGCATGCGGAAAAATAAAGCGAATCGCCAGATCATCGGGCAGGCCGAGTTCCGGCACTATCGGTTCGAAATCATGGCCATCCGCTCCCAGTCCATGCAGCCAGATAATGCTGGCTGTGGGTTTACCACCGGTTTCAACGATGAGATGCGGCAATGGGTGGATAGTCATGCGTAGATGTTGCCAAAAGCATGGCTGTCTGTCTGCAAACTTGTCTGGCACGAGAAAAGCCAATCCGAAAATTTTTCTTTGTCCGGCCGGGGCTTTGTGGTTCAATCATCACATGGGGAAAGATCGTCACAGACATTTACATATTCTTGGCGGTTGCGGCACTGCCATGGCAGCCATTGCTCAATTGGCTAAGCAGACCGGCTGGCAGGTGAGCGGGTCGGATAGCGGGGTCTATCCGCCGATGTCCGATTATCTGCGTTCTATTGATGTTGCCATCTCCCCGTTTGCTGGCGCGAATCTTGAGCCGGCCCCGGATTTGTGCGTTATTGGTAATGCTATGAGCCGTGGCAATGTCGAGGTTGAGGCTGTTCTGGATCAAGGGCTGGCCTATTGCTCCGGCCCGGAATTTGTTGAGAGACACATTCTTCCGGGGCGGCATGCCGTGGTGGTGGCCGGTACGCATGGCAAGACAACATCGGCCAGCATGATGGCTCAGGTGCTGGAGGTGGCAGGCTTGAAGCCCGGCTTCCTGATCGGCGGCATGCCGGAGAATTTTTCCGGCGGGGCAAGATTGGGAGATGGCGCGCCTTTTGTGCTGGAGGGCGACGAATATGACACCGCTTTTTTCGATAAGCGCAGCAAATTTTTGCATTATCAGGCCAGAACCCTGATTCTGAACAACCTCGAATTCGATCATGCCGATATCTTTGACAGCCTGGAGGATATCAAAAAACAGTTTCAATATTTGCTGCGCACAGTACCCGCCTCGGGGAACATCGTTGCCAATGCTGACGATGAGCATATCAGCGAGGTCATTGGCCGGGGTTGCTGGACGCCGTTAATCTCTTTTGCCGAGCGTGGAGATGAGCGGAGCGGATCAAAAACCGAGGCTGATTGGTACTGGCAGGCGCTGACTGAGGATGGTTCCAGTTTCCGTCTTTATCAGGGTGATCAAATCGCGATGGAAGTGAATTGGCAAATGATTGGCCGGCATCATGTCGCCAACGCATGTGCTGTGGCGGCCGCGGCCGTGACGATGGGCGTGAGTGCGGCCGATGTTCAGACCGGGCTGCAAAGCTTTGCCGGTGTGCGCCGCCGTATGAGTCTGGTTGGCGAAGCGCGTGGTATCCAGGTGTTTGATGATTTTGCGCATCATCCGACATCGATTCAAGGTGTGGTGGAGGCGGCCAAAGCGGCCATGATCTCCATGGCTTCGGCATCGAAGAATAGTGCCGGGCGCTTGTGGGTGGTGGTCGAGCCGCGTTCGAATACCATGCGAAGTACGGTTCATCAGCAGCGGTTGCCAGGATGTTTCGAGGCTGCCGATCAAGTGTTGTTTGTGCCGCCACTGGCACGGAATGTGGGCGACAAAGAAGTGCTTGATGTCGATGCGGTGTGTACAGCCATTGGTTCGAAAGCTCGTGTCGTGACTGATGTCGCTGGCATTATCGAGGCCATTGAAGCTGAAGCTGAGGCGGGGGACAGGGTGCTGATTCTCTCCAATGGCGGTTTTGAAGGTATCCATGGGCGATTGCTGGATCGTCTGCATTAAGAAACCTGAGCATCCCTGTTTTTTGTGTTCAGGCCTGTTTGGGTCTAGTATGAGCGCGCTTAAAAAATCAACTTCTGGAGGGGAGTATGCCTAGCACTCTAAACAATATCGCAAAACAGGGTAAACATGGACCTGCGATGATGCCGGTGATTCAAGGCGTTGGTCGCGCAGCGATTGAGATTGCCGCCGTGTTGCGAGGCGCAGTGTTCCGGGGTGCGCTCGGCGTGGCTGGCAGCGAAAATGTGCAGGGTGAGCAGCAGCAGATGCTGGATGTGCTCTCCGATGAAATTTTTCTGGAAGAAATGCGCTCCACCGGTTTTGTTTGCGCGGTGGGTTCTGAGGAGCAGGAAGACTTGCTGGTGATTGATGAATATGCGCATGCTGACTATCTGGTGCTGGTGGATCCGCTCGATGGCTCATCGAATCTCGATGTTGATGGCCCGGTCGGTACGATTTTCTCGGTTGTAAAGCGCAAAACTCCTAACTCCGAACGTCCGCATGTATCCGACACATTGCAGTCAGGTCAGGATGTGATTGCAGCAGGTTATGTGCTCTATGGTCCGGCGCTGATGATGGTTTGTTCGGTGGGCGATGGCGTGAACGGCTACACTTTTAATCCTGCCAATGCACGTTTCGAACTTAGCCATGGCAACATGCGCATTCCGGAAACCGGCGGTTACTATTCTGTCAATGAAGCCAATAAGGATAAGTGGCTCGATGGTATGGGCGATAATCTGGATCGCATGAAGACGGAAACAGGTCTTGGCATGCGCTATGTTGGTGCCATGGTGGCCGATATGCATCGTACACTGCTTAAGGGTGGTGTTTTTCTCTATCCTGCCGACGATAAGAACACAACAGGTAAGCTGCGACTGCTCTATGAAGCCATCCCCATGGGGTTTGTCATGGAGCAGGCTGGCGGCAAGGCGATGAGCAGTGGTATTGCTGTGCTCGATATTGAGCCGGAGGCGCTGCATCAGCGTGTGCCTGTCTATCTGGGTTCTGCAACCAATGTTGATGCTCTGCTTGGCTGATCTTGACTGAGCAAGACTCTTTTGTAGAAATATATCTGAGGGAAATCGGTGTACATACACCGGTTTCCCTTTTTGCTTCCGGCACAGCTGAAACCAAGCCAGGGGTTGCCGAGTCTGTCAGTGTGTATTCAGAAAATGAAACCCCGGAGACCGGTATTTCCGGAGGTGGCCTCTCAGACCTAGCCGGAAAAGCTGCCGGTTGTCGCCTCTGTAGTCTTGCTGATACGCGCACACAGGTGGTGTTTGGTGTGGGAAATCCTGATGCCGATCTGGTCTTTATCGGCGAAGCGCCGGGCCGCGACGAGGATATCAGGGGTGAGCCGTTTGTCGGGCGCGCCGGACAGTTGCTTGATCGCATGCTGACGGCCATTGGCATGGATCGTAATCAGGTCTATATCATGAATACAATCAAGTGCAGGCCGCCCAACAATCGGGACCCGAGGCCGGATGAAGTACTGGCATGCAATCTCTGGTTCGAGCAACAGCTTGATCTCTTGCAGCCAAAGGTGATCTGCCTGCTTGGCCGTGTTGCCGCACAGACAGTTCTGGAAAGTGATGCAACACTCGGTTCTCTGCGAGAGCGCTGGCATGATTATCGGGGCATTCCGGTTTGGGTGACCTATCACCCTGCCTATCTGCTGCGCTCGCCATCTCAAAAGCGTAAAAGCTGGCAGGATTTGCTGACGGTACTGGAGCGGTTGAAGCATCCGCAAACAGGATGAGCTGCTGCTGACGGTGCGGGGATAAAAGCAAAAGTTCACTATGGTTTTTTATGTAAGTTTCCTTGCTATAAAGCCATCATTTGTTATTTTGACATACATGTCCATTCACGAGCAGGCGAAAAGCGTCCATCAAAGCTACATTCGCGCTGGCGGAAAAGCTTTTGTCATGGCTTTTTATGAACGCCTTATGGCTGCCAGCGAGGAGATCCGTGGAAGGTTTGAGCATATCGATATGGAAGCTCAGGCCGATATTCTTGCTCATGCGATTGTGATGTCGTTCCTTTTTGTTGATACAGATCATCAAAGCGCAAAAAAGTGTCTTGATGGTGTTCGCGAATCTCACAGCAGGGACAGGTTGAATATTGCGCCGGAACTCTATGACACCTGGCTTGAATATTTGCTTGAAACGGTGGCTGCCTGTGATCCTCATGCGGATGAAGAGCTTTTATCCCACTGGCACAAAGTGATGTCAGTCGCGATCAATCATATTCGTGAGGGTTACTGACAAACAGGCTTCTTCTGTGAGCAGGGTCGATCCTTTCTTTTTAATCCGCCTCAATCGGCGTAAGCCTCACCCGCCGAATCCAGTCACTACGGACACTGAGTACTTCAACATGCACTTCACCAATGCTCATACATAACAGGCCCTCCGGCTGATCACCGAGCGTGTGAACAATGAGGCCGCCAATGGTGGTGGCGCCTTCTTCCGGCAGGTTGGTGCCCAGTTCCTGATTGATATCATGAATGGCGGCCGTGGCTACGGTTACCAGCGAACCATCAGGTTGCGGCCACATGTCGGTAGGTGATGGCTCATCGGATTCATCGTGAATCTCGCCAACAATCTCTTCAACAATGTCTTCAAGTGTAATGAGCCCCTCTATATCACCGAATTCATCGACAATAATGGCCATATGCTGGTGGTTATTCTGGAATTCAAACATTTGGGAAAGCGCATTTTTGGTGGCAGGAATATAGGGAGGCTCTCGCCAGATCAGGGCATCACAAAGGCGCTCTTCCGAATCCTTGAGCTTAATGAGATCGCGCAGATGAATAATGCCGATCAGATGGTCGGTTTTATCAAGATAAACCGGGTAGCGCGAATAGGGGCGCCCGGTAATTTCTGACAGACAGTGTCGCACGGTAGAGGTGCCATTGAGCAGATGCATATCTTTGCGTGGGGTCATCAGCGCCTTCACAGCCACTTCGTGCAACATCAGGCTATTGTTGAGCATTTGCTCGCGTGCCTGATCCAGTACCCCGGATTCTGCGCTGATATCGATCATAGTGGCCAGTTCATGATGCGTTAGCGACGTATCACTTTGTTCCGGCACGCGCAGCAGATGTTTGAGCCCGGCAATAATCAACATCAGCAGTGAGACCAGAGGTGTCAGCAGGGTCTGGATATGTCGCAAGGGTGAGGCAACCCTGCCGGCTACCGCCTCGGCATGAGCGACAGCAATGGTTTTGGGTAAAATTTCAGCCAGGATCAATACCACCACGGTCATGGCAATGGTCGCATAGATAATGCCAGCCTCACCAAATCTGGCGACAAACAGAGCGGTGGCCAGGGCTGATGCGGCGATGTTGACGAAATTATTACCCAAAAGGATGGTCGATAGCATTCGCTCAGGGTTATCAAGGAGTTGCTCAGCCTTACTGGCGCCTCGGTCACCTTGTTCACTGGCGGCTCTGAGGATGGCGCGGCGGGCGCGGGTGAGAGCGGTTTCCGAGCCGGAAAAAAAAGCCGATAACAGCAGCAGGAAAAAGAGTAAGCCGATTGCTAAAGGCAGTGAGAGTTCGACCATGTCCATACTTGGCGCGGATATCCTAGGTTAGTTAATGCAAATACGATTCGATCAGTTTGACACCGAAATAGGCCAGCACAAGCAGTATGTAGGCAGCCAGAGTCACACGGCTGGCGACTCGGGATGGCCACTGGGATTGCTGACGTTTAACCAGCAAAAGAATCAGCACACCAAAACTGAATAGTGCCAGCAGCACCTTATGGTTAAGCAATGCAAAATGGGCATAGGCGACCCATTGCCAGCTTAGCCCTGTCAGGATACTCAGGCCAATCAGTA
>Ga0102952_1000749_pt1 | contig 11421 bp, 12 predicted proteins | sample SalPon2A_C_D1_MG_FD_78506 | JGI IMG/M metagenome (GOLD analysis project Ga0102952, IMG submission 78506) | Soil microbial communities from South San Francisco under conditions of wetland restoration - Salt Pond MetaG R2A_C_D1_MG | ecosystem: Environmental > Terrestrial > Soil > Wetlands | place... | reverse complement strand
GTGGAGATTTCGCCGTTCCAGCCGGTGACGCGCGATTTCGCCTTCGTGGTCGACGCCGAGGTGCCGGCGGAAAAGCTGCTGCGCGCCGCCAAGGGCGCCGACAAGACGCTGATCGCGGGCGTCGATCTGTTCGACGTCTATGCCGGCAAGGGCATCGACCCGGGCAAGAAGTCGCTGGCCATCGCGGTCACGCTGCAGCCGCGCGACCACACGCTGACCGAGGCCGAGATCGAAGCGGCGGCGGAGAAGATCGTCGCCCAGGTGGGCAAGGCGACCGGCGGCGTACTGCGCGGCTGACTCCTAAACGGGGCTCAGTCTCGAAACGACGCGCAAAGGACGGCCGCGTCGCGGCGCCCTGCGGCATGGCCCACGCGAGCGGACCGCGTCACGGCTCCATGTCCTCGACGGAATAGCCAAGCTGCGACAGCCCTTCCTCGAGATAGTCGCCGAGCATCGGCTCGCCGAGCAGGTACTCGGACGTCGGGCCGGTGTGGCGCTCGCGCGCGGTGCGGGCCGCCTCCTTCCAGTCCTCGGCCGTGTAGTCGCCGCGGCCGATCCACATCAGCGCCACCAGTTCGGCCTGATGGTCGTCGTTCAGATTGTCGATCGCGTCCTTGATCTCCTGGGCGACCGGGTCGTCGCTGTAATACCGCATGCCGCGGCTGATGGCCTCCTCGGCGGGGTCTTCGTCCGGGCCCGGTTCGCCGAGCTCGTCCTTCTCGTCGTATTCGCGGGCCTTGAGGACGATGAAGTACACCGTCTCCGGGTCGATCTCGATCGGGACCCGCTCCGCCACCTCGACGCTCCGACGCTTCGCTGCCATCGCTCCCGCTCCTGCCCTCATCGTCTCATCAGTACATATTATCGTTATCCTCGTTTGCCTAGGCGTATCGAACATTGATTTGGCGCAAATCCGCGCCGGGCGCGGCGGCCTTGCTTGACCGCGCTCCGGGCCGGCGGCAGGCTGGCGTCCCGCGACGGAGGACGGCGGCGCGATGACCGGCTCGCCCATGACCCTTGCCCTGCACGAGGCCGCTGCCGCGGCCGAGCTCGGCGAGGTGCCGGTCGGCGCCGTCCTCGTCGACGGACCGAGCGGCGCGCTGCTGGCCAGGGCGCACAACCGCATCGAGGCGCTGCACGATCCGACCGCCCATGCGGAACTGCTGGTGATCAGCGCCGCCGCCCGGCGTCTCGGGCTCAAGCGCCTGACCGAGGCGGACCTCTACGTTACGCTGGAGCCCTGCGCCATGTGTGCGGCGGCGATCGCCTTCGCGCGTCTCCGCCGGGTCTATTTCGGGGCCTACGACCCCAAGGGCGGCGCGGTCGAACACGGCGGCCGCTTTTTCGCGCAGCCGACCTGCCACCATCGCCCCGAGGTGATCGGCGGACTCGCGGAGACGCAGTGTGCCGCCCTTCTCAAGGACTTCTTCCGCGACCGGCGATGATTCGCGAATCCCAGTATTTCGCGCCTTCCGCGCGCCGCAAATTCGACTCTTGCGCCCATTGCGAATCGATGGCGTGTTTCTCTACCGCGACTCCGACACGAGACTCATGGCTCGACGCAGACTCTGCGGACGGGACTCGATTGAAAGGTCCGCAAGCTTCGCGCCGGGCGTTGGAGAACTGCGATTCAACAACTTGTCGCCGCGATGTAATGCATAGTCCGATTGACAGTTTACCTATAGCTTGTAGATTCGCTTTTGGGGGCACACACAACTTAGCGGGAAGTCACGGGGCGTCGCGGGCCGAATGCGCGTCGACGGCGGGACGAGGATTGATTGCAAAGGGGACGGTGTCACCATGAGAATCGTCGTGATTGCCTCGCGCAAGGGCGGGTCTGGCAAAACAACGTTGGCCGGGCATCTCGCCGTGCAGGCCGAGCGCGAAGGGCAGGGGCCCGCGGCGCTGGTCGACGTCGATCCGCAGGGCAGTTTGTCGGAGTGGTGGAACAAGCGCGCGGCGGAGACCCCCGTTTTCGCGCACACCACCATCGCCCGGCTGCCGCAGGATATCGAGCGCCTGCGCGAGCTCGGCATCAAGCTGCTGATCGTCGATACGCCGCCGGCCTTGACCTCGGCCGTCGGCGACGTCGTGCGCCTCGCCGACCTCGTGGTGATTCCCAGCCGGCCGAGCCCGCACGACCTGCGCTCAATCGGCGCGACCGCCGAGCTGGTCGAGCACCTCGGCCGTCCTCTGATCTTCGTCATCAACAGCGCGGTGCCGCGCGCCCGCATCACCAACGAGGCGATCGACATCCTCTCCAGGCACGGCGTGCTGGCGCCGGTCATCGTGCATCACCGCGTCGACTTCGCCTCCAGCATGATCGACGGACGCACCGTCATGGAACTGCCGGGCAACTCGAAGTCGGGCGACGAGATCGCACGGCTGTGGTCCTACGTGGAGGAGCGCCTGGTCGGCCAGAGCCGGCCGTCGCATCTGCCGTCGCTGCCGACGCTCGGCCCGGCGCAGCGCTTCCTGGCGGTATCCGGGTCGCGGGCCTGAGATGACTCCGGCGGGCACCACCGGCGAGACGCCGCTGCTGGCGCGCAAGGGCATGGCCGCGCCGACCGGCATGACGGTGGAGGGTGCCGGCGAGGCGCGCGCCGCGGCGACCGCGAAGGACCTCGCACCGCGCAGGGAAAGCGCGGAGCAGCCGGGCAAGAGCGCCCCGCCTCGGGCGGCGGCCGAGGCGGCGGCGCCGGACCTGCCGGCGGCGGCGAGCCTGCTGCCGATCGACTTCACCTCGGCCAAGTTTCGCGAGGCGGAAAGCGACAACCTTCTGCGGCTCGAGCCGGCGACCGCGGGCCGGGAGGCGACGCCGGCGCCGGCGCCTTTCGAGGCCGCGCCGCGCGCCGATGCGCCTCCGGCGGCGCGGCCGCGTTCCGGTGTGGGGTTCGGAGCCGTGGCCGCGGCGATCGCCGTGGTTGCCGTGGCCGGGCTCGCCGTCTGGCGCCTCTCGGCGCTGCCGCCGGAATCGACCGCCCTCAGCGACGCCCCCGCCGCGTCCGACGGCGCGGCGAGCGGCGAATCCGCCATGCCGCAGCCCGCCGGCGATACGGCGGCCGAGGGTCCCGGGCCGGCCACGCAGCCGTCCAGCGCGGCGGCCCCGCCACCGGACGGTTCGGCGCCCGCCGAGGCGACGTCCCAGACGGCGGCCCCGGCCGCGGCAAGCGTCACGCCATCGGTCGACGTCGTCGATCTGCAGCCCGACGGATCGGCCGTCATCGCCGGACGCGCCGCGCCGGGCAGCGAGCTGATCGTCCTCGACGGCGACACGCCGATCGGCACGGTCAAGGCCGACTCGTTCGGCGAATGGGTGCTGGTTCCCGAGGCTGCGCTGCCGGTCGGCGAGCACGCCTTCGGGCTGGTCATCAAGAAGGTGCACGGCACGGTGCTGATGCCGGCGCCCGAATCCAAGATGCCGCCGGCCGAGCCGGCCGCGACGGACGAGGAGCAGAGCCAGGCCCCGCTGCCGACGCGCAAGCCGGAGCGCACCGCCGCGGAGGCGGCGGACCCGACCTTCGTGGTGCAGCTCGCGTCGGTCAAGACGCGGGACGGCGCGATGCAGGAATGGGAAAAGCTCAAGTCGCGCTTTCCCGAGCTGCTGGCCGACAAGAAGCTGACGCTGGACGAGGCCGAGGTGAAGGGATTCGGCCCGGTCGTGAGGGTCCGCGCCGGCCCTTTTGCCGATCATAACGGCGCCAAAGACTTCTGCGCCAGCATCGCCACCGGCCGCCAGCATTGCCTGGTGGTGCGGTCTCCCCGGCGTCAGCGGGCCGCGGCTTGCGCCGTGTCGGCCGCCGCCGGCTCGGCCTCGTGCAGCCCGATGGTGCGCAGCAGGTCCTTGATCTCCTCGCGCGCCGCCAGGTGGCTCGGGCTCGGCGGCAGGTCGTCCTCGGACTCCGGCAGGTCGAGCAGGGTCAGCCCGCGCAGGAACAGCTCGCGGAACACCACGCGCTCGCCGAAGCCGGGCGCCAGCCGGAAGCCGATGCGCCGCGCGAGTTGCTCCAGCAAGCCGGCGATCTCGCGCTTGTTCCTGGCGTCCAGGTGCATCAGGCGGTTGCGCATGACGATCCAGTCGATCGGCGCGCGCCCGGCGATGACCCTGCGATTGTTCTGCTCCCACACCATCTGGCTGTAGGTGCTGGGCGCCAGGACCTCGCGCCGCCGCCGGTCGATCTGCGCCAGGACGTCGATGTCGAGGAAGCTGTCGTTGATCGGCGTGACCAGCGTGTCGGCGTGCTCGTGCGCCATGCGCGACAGCCGCGAATCGCTGCCCGGCGTGTCGATGACGATGAAGTTGCAGGTAGCGAACTCGCGCAACACGCGGTTGAGGCGGGCCCGTTCGTCGGTCTCGGCCTCGGCCAGGGTGGCCGCCCGGGAGCGCTCGACCTTGCGGTGCTGCGGCATGGCGAGCGCCGTGCCGCGTTCCTCGGCGTAGCGCGCCCGGTTGTCGAGATAGCGGGTCAGGCTGGCCTGGCGCGCGTCGAGGTCGAGCGTGCCGACGCCGAAGCCGAGCCGCATCAGGGCGACGGCGAGATGCATCGCCGTGGTCGATTTGCCGGTGCCGCCCTTCTCGTTGCCGACGACGATCACGTAGGGCGCAGGGCCCCGGCCGGCGGTCGTATCTCCCATTCAGGTCCCCCGTTTCGTCGGCTTCGCCCCGGTCGCGCGCGGCCCGGCCGTCGTCAAAACAGAATCTTCCACTCCTCGGCGGCGATTTTCTCCTCCGGCGCCGGCGGCGGGGCGGCGGCTGGCGCCGGTGACGGAGCGGCTGGCGCCGGTGGCGGAGCGGCTGGCGCCGGCGCCGCGGCCGGCGGCGCCGCGGCCTCGCGAGCGCGCCGGGGCGCGGCGGGCGCCTCGCCGGCTGCCTCGCGGGCGTGCCGGCCGAACAGCGTGCGCAGCGCCGCCCGGCGTCGCGCCAGGCATTCCGTCGCCGCCCAGCTCAGGGCCTCGGCGCCCGGCATCGCGTCCTCCTCGGACCCTTGCACCGCGGCCCAGCGGCGCCGGCGCGGCGAATAGAGCGAGAGCACGATTTGCTCGCCCGGAATGGCGGCGTCGAGGGACCGGGTGTAGGGCGCCAGCTCCTCGTCGAGCAGCTCGGAGACGATGTCCCAGGAGTAGCCTTCCCCGACCAGAAGCTGGATCATCTGCCCGGCCTCGCTCGAGGTATCGCCCAGCACGTAGGCGATGACGATATCCAGCTCGCGGCTGCCCTTTTCCGCGGTGCCCAGGGATTCGAGAAGCTTTCCCAGGACCCGCGCCCGTGTGGTGCGCTGGCTCATCCGCCTCCCCGACGCGACGCACCGGTCGCCCGCTTGCGCGCGCCGACGGTGCATCCTCAGTCGTTCCCCCGTAGGCGAGACTCTTAGCATGCGGCCGGGCGGCGGGGAAAGCCGTCAGCCGCCGCGGCCAGTTCGCTTCCCCAGCCCGGTGCAAGGCTGGACGCCGCGCGGACGGGGCGGGCGCAGAGGCTGTGGCCCGGTCCGGATCGGGCTTCGGGGCCGCCGCCGCGCCGCCGCGGCCGTCCGCGGGCGCGGCCGGGTTAGCCCTTGTTGGCGGTCTGCAGCTGCGCCTCGATGTGCTTGGCGAGCTCGACCGTCGGGCGCCCGTCGACGAGCAGCTTATGATCGCTCTGATACTGCTTGATGGCCGTGGTCGTCTTCGCGCCCAGGACGCCGTCGGCCGACCCCGGATCGTAGCCGAGCTTCGCCAGGCCGACCTGCACGCGCGTGATGGCGGCGCTGTTGGCCGGCTGGTCGCCCTTGGCCCAGATCGGGTCGCCCAGGTTGATCGTATCCTTGTCGGTCAAGGCGCCGAGCACGCCGCCGGCGCCGGCGCCGATCAGCGCGCCCTGGACGATGGACAGGCCGGTGACGGCGCCGACCGCCGCCCCCGCGGCGGCGCCGATGCCGGCGCCCGAGGCCGCACGATCCCCCGTACTGCTGCCGCACGCCGGCACGGCAAGCGTCATGACCAGCAGTATTGCCAATACCGAACGCGACATGGCTCTTCTCCCGTCAATCCCGCACAAGATCGCCCATCGTTCTGCTCCAGGATAGATAAGTCACGGTTAAAGATAAAATCCCAGCCGTTCCGGGCCTTTTTCGGCCGGCCGGCCGCCGCCCGGGCCGGCGCTCTATTTGCGATCATGCCGCATCCGTCCGATCTCGACCTCGCCGAGCGGCAGCTTGCGCTTCACGCGCAGGCTTTCGGCCCATTCCCGGCCGAAGTCGCGCTGCAGGACGAGGTTGATCAGCGTGGTGACCGTCATCGACAGGACGGCGCCCAGGCTGGCCAGCAGCATGTCCTTGTGCGCGTCCCAGATGTCGCCCTGGGTTCCCAGATAGGCCACGCCGAGGTCGCCGCCGAACAGCTCGGCGGCGCCCCATTCGAACAGCTCGAACATCATCGAGGTCGCCATGGTGAATTCGAGCGGCAGGACATAGCCCCAGAAGCCGCGCACGTTCGCGATCCGCAGAAAGACCTCGCGCAGCGGATAGGCCAGCAGCAGGCCGTAGGCGAAGTGGGTGACACGGTCGAAATTGTTGCGCTGCCAGCCCACCAGCGCATTGAAGGGACGGCCGAACAGGGACTCCGTCCAGGCGTCGTAGGGCACTTCGGAATAGGTGTAGTGCGCCCCCACCTCGTGCAGGCAGAGGAACAGGAAGATCAGCGTGTAGGAGACGCGCGACAAGGGAAAGCCGCGGTAGCTGGCGATCAACGCCAGAACGAACGCGGCGACCAGCACGTTCTCCAGGGCCCAGTCGCCGCGATAGAGCGGCGCGATCGCGAGAGCGGCCCAGAAGACGGCGAACAGGCCCGCCAGGATCAGGACGTAGCGCCGGTGCGAAAGTCCCATGCGTTCCACCGATCACGCGCCGCGGGCGCGGTCCACCCGCCGGCTCTAGCCCCGAGCGCCAAGCGCGCGCCAGGCGATATCTCGGCGGCAGAAGCCGCCGGGCCAGTCGATCTTGTCGATTGCCGCGTAGGCCCGCGCCCGGGCCTCGGCCAGGCTCGGCGCCTGCGCCGTCACGTTGAGCACCCGCCCGCCGTTGGCCAGGATCCGGCCCTCCGCGTCGGCCTTGGTGCCGGCGTGAAAGAGGGTCACTCCCTCGGTCGCGGCGGCCGCGTCGAGGCCGCGGATCTCGTCGCCCTTGGCGTAGGCGCCGGGGTAGCCCTGGGCGGCCATGACCACGGTGATCGCCGGCTCCGGCGTCCAGCGCAGGTCGACGCTGTCGAGCACGCCGTCGGTGGTCGCGATCAGGGCCGGCAGCAGGTCGGATATCATGCGCACCATCAGCACCTGGCACTCGGGATCGCCGAAGCGCACGTTGTACTCCAGCAGCTTGGGCCCGTCGCCGGTCATCATCAGGCCGGCGTAGAGCACGCCGCGATAGGGGTGCTTCTGCTCGGCCATGGCGCGCACGGTCGGGCGGATGATCGTCTCCATGACCTCGGCGGCCAGCGCCTCGCTCAGCGCCGGCGCCGGCGAATAGGCGCCCATGCCGCCGGTGTTGGGGCCGGTCTCGCCCTCGCCCGCGCGCTTGTGGTCCTGGGCCGAGATCAGCGGCAGCGCCGTTTCGCCGTCGACCAGCGCGAAGAAGCTCACCTCCTCGCCCTCGAGGCACTCCTCGATGACCAGCGAGGCGCCGGCCTCGCCGTAGGACCGCTGCACCATGATCTCGTCGATGGCGGCCTCCGCCTCGGCCACGCTGGCCGCCACGGTGACGCCCTTGCCGGCGGCCAGGCCGTCGGCCTTGACCACGATCGGCGCGCCGGTTTCGCGGACGAAGCGCTTGGCCGAGGCGGCATCGACGAAGCGGCCGTAGTCCGCCGTCGGGATGCCGTAGGCCGCGCAGAGGTCCTTGAGGAATCCCTTGGAGGCCTCGAGCCGGGCGGCCGCGGCGGACGGCCCGAAGGCCGGGATGCCAGCGTCGCTCAGGCGGTCGACCAAGCCGGCGACCAGCGGCGCCTCGGGGCCGACGACGACGTAGTCGATCGCCTTGTCGCGGGCCTGCGCGACCATCCCGTCGATGTCCTCGGCGCCGACCGGCAGGCACTCCGCGACCTCGGCGATCCCGGCGTTGCCCGGCGCGCAGTACAAGCGGTCGCACAGCGGCGAGGCGGCGATCTTCCAGCACAACGCGTGTTCGCGCCCGCCGCCGCCGACGACGAGAATGTTCATGCGCGCCGCCCAACCCTAGGTTCGCGTCTTCGCACGTCTTGCCCCGATCCCTGGTTTCCGTGCCGGGCGTCTTGTAGCATAGCGGCCGGCGGACATGAGCGACTTTTCCCAAGACGACACCGGGACGGCGGACAAAGGCGGCAACCTGCCGCCCTATTCCGTTTCCGAGATTTCCCAGCGCATCAAGCGCACCCTCGAAGGGACCTTCGACTGGGTGCGGGTGCGCGGCGAGATCTCGGGCTTCAAGCGCGCCGCGTCCGGTCATCTCTACCTCTCGCTCAAGGACGAGAACGCCGTGCTCGACGCGGTCTGCTGGCGCGGCACCGCGGGGCGCCTGGCGGTCAAGCCGGAGGACGGCCTGGAGGTGATCGCCAGCGGTCGGATCACGAGCTATCCCGGGCGCTCGAAATACCAGATCGTCATCGAGCGCCTCGAACTCGCCGGCGAGGGCGCGCTGCTCAAGCTGCTCGAGGAGCGCAAGCGCAAGCTGGCGGCCGAGGGTCTGTTCGACGAGGCGCGCAAGCGGCCGCTGCCCTACCTGCCCGAGGTGATCGGCGTGGTGACCTCGCCGACCGGGGCGGTCATCCGCGACATCCTGCACCGCCTGGCCGACCGATTCCCGCGCCGGGTGCTGGTCTGGCCCGTGCTGGTCCAGGGCGAGGGCGCGGCCGAGCAGGTCGCCGCCGCCATTCGCGGCTTCAACCGCCTGGCGCCCGGCGGCGCCGTGCCGCGGCCCGACGTGCTGATCGTGGCGCGCGGCGGCGGCAGCCTGGAGGACCTCTGGGCCTTCAACGAGGAGGTCGTGGTGCGCGCCGCGGCCGCCTCCGAGATCCCGCTGATTTCCGCCGTCGGGCACGAGACCGACGTGACCCTGATCGACTTCGCCGCCGACCGGCGCGCGCCGACCCCGACCGCCGCGGCCGAGATCGCCGTGCCGGTGCGCGCCGAGCTGATGACGGCGCTGGGCGATGCGGCGCGTCGCCTGCAGGGCGCGGCGCTGCGCCTGGTCGCCGAGCGGCGCGGCCGGGTCGAGGGGCTGGCGCGCGGGCTGCCCGAGCCCCGGCGGCTGGTCCAGGACGGCGCGCAGCGGCTCGACGACCGGGCGGAACGCTTCGCCAACGCCATGACGCGGCTGCTGCGCGACCGCGGTGCCCGGCTCGGCGAGCTCGGCGCGCGCCTGCCGCGGCCCGAGCGGCAGGTCGCCCTGGCCGCCGAGCGCTTGCGCGACCAAAGCGAACGGCTCGGCCGGCTGCAGACGCGCCTGCTGCGCCCCTACCGTCAGGCGTTCGAGCGGATCGATGCCGCGCCGCGCCTGGCCAAGGCGCTCGGGCTGCGGCACGAGCGGGCGAAGGACCGCCTCGACGCGCTGGCCCGCGTGCTCGCCAGCGTGTCGTACCGGCGGGTGCTCGAGCGCGGCTTCGCCGTGGCGCGCGGGCCGGACGGCGTGATCGCCGCGGCCAGGGCGGTGACGCCGGGCCTGGCGCTGGAGCTGGAGTTCGCCGACGGCCGCGCGCCCGCGGTGGGTGGCTCGGCCGGCGGATCGGGCGGCAGTTCGGGCGGGGGATCGGCCGGCGCGGCGCGCGGGCCCAGGCGCAGGGCCAAGGGCGACGATCCGCAGGGGAGCCTGCTGTGATCGCGCGCTTGCTTGCTGGTTTTCTCATGCTGTGCTGGATCGCGGCCGGCCTGGCCGCCCCGGCGCGGGCCGGGACGCTCGATCTCCAGGGGCACTTCACGCAGGGCGGCCTCGTCTTCGGCACGACCGATCCCGGGGCGCAGGTGCGCCTCGACGGGCGCCACGTGCGCGTCTCGCCGATCGGCCACTTCCTGCTCGGCTTCGGGCGCGACCATCCGGCGGAGGCGCATCTCGAGGTGACCTTTCCGGATGGCGCGACCGAGCGCCGCACCCTCGCGATCGCCGCCCGCAAATACCGGATCCAGCGCATCGACGGCCTGCCGCCCAAGATGGTGACGCCGCCGGAAGAGGTGCTGGCGCGGATCCATGCCGAGGCCGCGCGCATCGCGGCGGCCCGCGCCGAGGACCGGCCCGAGCCGCTGTTCGAGAGCGGCTTCATATGGCCGGCGGTGGGGCCGATCTCCGGCGTGTTCGGCAGCCAGCGCATCCTCAACGGCGAGCCGCGCCGGCCGCACTTCGGCCTCGACATCGCCGCCCCGCCCGGCTCGCCGGTGGTCGCGCCGGCCGACGGCATCGTCGTCATCGCCGAGACCGACATGTACTACACCGGCGGCACGGTGCTGCTCGACCATGGCTACGGCCTGACCTCGGTCTATTCGCACATGAGCGACGTCGCCGTCACCGTGGGCCAGCGGGTCCGCCAGGGCGATCGGATCGGCAGCGTCGGCGCCACCGGGCGCGCCACCGGGCCGCACCTCGACTGGCGCATCAACTGGTTCGACCAGCGGCTCGATCCGGCCTACTTCGTGCCGCCCATGCCGTCGCCGCCGGCCGAATAGCGCAGCCTCGGCGCGGGTGACGCGCATGGCCAGACCGCCGGCGCTCTGCTAGGATTCGAGTCGAACCCTGCCGGCGCTTCGGAGTCCGGGCCTTTGCGTTTCGCCGTACCGATCATCTTGAGTCTGGCTGCGAGCCTCTTGCTGTCCATGCCCGCGCGGGCCGAGGGCGGCTACATGCTGCAGCTCGCCTCGGTCACGACGGAGGCCGCGGCGCAAAAGGAATGGAAGCGCCTGCAGCGCCTGCACGGTGCGCTGCTCGACGACATGCCGCTCACCGTCCGTCCCGCCGAGGTCAGCGGCCAGGGCACCATGTTCCGTCTGCAGACCGGGCCGTTCCCGAACCGGGCGACGGCCGACGACTTCTGCTGGCAACTGCGGGCCGAGAAGGGCGACTGCCTGGTCGTAAAGCGCTAGTCGCGGCGCCGCGCGGTTTCGCGGTAGGCCTCTTTCGGCCAGCGCCGGTGCAGCCAGAGCCAGGCCTCCGGGCGCTCGCGGATCCACGCCTCGAGGATCCCGTTGAGCCGAGTCATCAGGGCCAAGGTATCGGCGTGCCGGTCGCCGCTGTCGGGCAGCTCGAGCGGCGCCAACGCGCGCAGGCGAAAGCGGCCCGGCCCGCTGCGTCGGATGCCGATCGGCACCAGCGGACAGCGGTAGCGCAGGGCAAGCTGCGCCGGCGCCGCCGGCGTCATCGCGTCGATCCCGAAAAACGGCGCGGCGATGCCGTCGTTCATGCGCTGGTCGACCAGCATGCCGAGCACCCG
>Ga0102952_1000746_pt1 | contig 11435 bp, 6 predicted proteins | sample SalPon2A_C_D1_MG_FD_78506 | JGI IMG/M metagenome (GOLD analysis project Ga0102952, IMG submission 78506) | Soil microbial communities from South San Francisco under conditions of wetland restoration - Salt Pond MetaG R2A_C_D1_MG | ecosystem: Environmental > Terrestrial > Soil > Wetlands | place... | reverse complement strand
GCAGGATCCCCGTGCACAGCGGCACGGCGAGGCGCGGCGCGACGAACAGGCGCGGCCGGCGGCGCCGGCCCGAGCGCGCGTGCAGCCGCGCGAGGGTCCGCACCAGCGGTCCGTCCACCAGCTCGACGCGGCCGGCGAGCCCGCGCTGCAGCCGCCGCCGACAGGCGAGCAGGAAACCGCAGGCGAGCAGCGCGCCGGCCAGCCAGCCGGCGGCGATCCAGCGCGGCCACGGCAGCTCGGCCAGGGCGCCGAGCCCGGCGTGCCGCGGGTGCGTCGCGGCCTCCGGGCGCGCGCCGGCGGAGGGGTCGACGGCGGAGCGGTCGACGGCGGCGGTCGGCACGGTCGCGAGTCCCGCGGGACGGACACTCGGCTCCGCTGGCGAGGCCGGCACGTCGCCGACCTCCGGCAGCGCCGGCGCCGGCTCGCTACCGCTCACGAGCAGCGCCGGCGGCTCCGCTGCGGGCGGGACGCGGAACGTGTCGGGTGCGGCGCTCGCTCCCTCGACCCCGGTCCCTCGCAGATCACGGGACTCGAGCGCCGCGGTCTCGGTCGGACTCCCGGGACGCAGGAACCAGCGCCCGAGGGTGGGCTCGATGCCGAGCCCGGTCTGCAGTCCGGCGGTGACCAGCCCGCCGAGCAGGGCCACGCGCCAGACGCTCTCGCGCAAACCCGCGGCGTCGGGGTCGAGGCGTCGCGCGATCAGCCGCGCCGCCGCGAGCAGCACCGTGCTGTGCAGCCAGTAGGTGAGCAGGAAGGCCACCAGGCCCAGGGCCAGGAGTTCAGCGCCCATGCCGCCTCCGTCCTCCCGGGCGCCGCGGTTCCTCGCGGCGATCGCGGATCAGGTCCTGCAGGCGATCGAGCTCGCCGCGGTCGATCTCCTGCTCCTCGAGCAGGTGCGCCACGAGCGCGGTCACGTCGCCCTGGAACAGGCGGTCGGTCAGGTCGGCGACCATCGTGCGGTGCACCTCGGGCTCGGAGACCGCCGGCCGGTAGATGAACTGTCGGCCCTCGGCGCGGTGGCCGACGACGCCCTTCTTCTCCATCTTGGAGAGCATCGTCGCGATGGTGGTCAGCGCGCGCTGGTGGGGCTCGGGCAACTCCTCCCAGACCTGCGCCACGCTGGCCTCGCCGCGCTCCCAGAGCACGCGCATGATCGCGTACTGCAACTCTCCGAGATGATGGGACTTGTTCACGGGGACCTCGCCCACTGAAGCTCGCGGCGGACTGAACTACCCCGGTAGTACGACTGCGGTAGTTTCCTGGGAAGGGGGCTCTCGGTTTTTCCCTGTTCCGGTTGTGTAGGGGCCGGGGGCCCGACCTGGGCTACGAGGGTGGGGCCGCGGAGATTGGGGTCGGCCGCCGCCCGGTCCGTACCCTGGACGCCCCGGGGAACCCGTCGTCTCCGGAGTCCCGGATGCACAAGAAGCTCGCACTCGTGGTCGCCGTCGCCGCGGCACTGTGGCTGGGAAGCCGCCCGGTGCGGACGGACCGCGAGCCCCCCGTGGCGGCGAGGGGGCCCGCCGGCGCCGATCTCGCGATACCGACCGAAGAGCCGCCCTCCCCGCTGCCGGAAATCGAGGAGTCCGCCATCGAGCTGGCATCCGCCGATCCCTCCGAAGCCCGCAAGCGCAGGAGGCCGAGTCCGGAGGACGGGACACCCGACCCGGTCGTCGCCGGGCGCGTCGTGGACGACACGGGCCGACCGGTGACCGAGTTCTGGATCGTCGTTCGCCCCATCGCCCGCACGGCGGACGGCGTTGCCGCCGAACGGTCTCCGCAGCGAACGCCTTGTCGAGCCGCGGATGGTCGCTTCGCCCTCGAACCCGGGCCGGGCACCTGGGAGGTGAGGGCGGAGGCCACCGGCCATGGAAATTCCGAGTTCGAATTCGTCGTCCTGCCCGACTCCCCGCCCATCGAGCTCGTCTGCCCGCGTACGACAAGGATCGCCGGTACGGTCACCGACCCGTTCGGGCAGCCGATCGCCGGTGCGGCGGTCGGCGCCTACCCGCCGGAGGAGGCCTTCCTCCCGCTGACCACCGCGACCATGCCGGGCTGGCCCCTGGCCGATACCTCGCAAGCTGGGCACTTCGTGCTCGAGATCGTCGGTGAGGGACGGCGGGACATCATCGGAGTCCACACCAACTGGGCGGCGAGCACGCCCCGACGAATCGAACTGAACCCAAAAAACTACCTGCCAGAGGTGGACCTCGTGCTTCGTGAGGGCGGGAAACTCGACGGGATGGTGTACCGGTCCGACGGCAGCCCGGATCCCGGCCAGCCGATCGGCGTGAACGCCCTGGATGGGGACCGGCGTTTCGCAGCCAGTGTGGAGTCCGACGCGACCGGCCGGTTCGTGCTGGGGAACCTGGTTCCCGGCCGATACGAAGTCTTCGTCATTCGCCTGGGGAACCGCTCCGGTGACCCGGTAGGCGGCGCCTCGCCCGGGGGGAACGGACGCTTCCAGACGATCGAGGTCCACACGGGGCAGACGACCGAGGTCACGCTCGGACTTCCGAGCGAAGCGCCGGTGCATCTCGTCGGGACGGTCACGACGAGAGGCACCTCCCTCGAAGGCGGCCTAGTGTGGGCCGTGGGCAACGACGGGCCCGGGGCCCAGAGTCTCGAACAGGCTAGTGTCCAAGCCGACGGGACCTACGAGATGACCCTCGCGGGGCCGGGCCACTACATGGTCCTCTTTCGCCGCAGGTCACCAGGGCCAGCTACGATGAACTGGATCGCGGTGACCGTGCCGCAAGTCGCGGAGTACGAGTTGAAGCTCGCGATCCCCGAAGGGCGCATCGCCGGCCGACTGCTCGAATCGGATGGCCGGCCTGCAGCGGGGAAGCATGTGGTCTGCGCCGGCGACGCGGCACCGATGATGCTGGAGACCATGCGCGGCATCATGTGCGACGAGTCCGGCGCCTTCGAGTTCCGCGCGCTCCCGGCGGATCGCTACACGCTTCGCACCGATGCACGCCGGGCCGCGGCGGGCGAGGAGCCGTCCGCGGTGGCCATCGAGTCCGACCTCGTGCTCGAGCCCGGCGGCAGCATCGAGAACGTGGTGCTGCAGCTCCCACCCCAAGCCGAGATCGCCGGCATCGTGACCGGCCCCGACGGTGCACCCCTCCTGGATGCGTCGATCTTCGTCCACGATGCTCGCGGCCGGATCCTGAACCCGAGCACCTGGACGGTGACCAGCGCTGGAGGGCGCTTTCGCTTCGCCTACGCGGCTGGGGGCACTTACACGGTCGGTGCGCTCGCCGGTGAACTCGTCGCGCCGTGGAGCGAGTCCCTGCGAGTCGAGGAAGGTGAGCGCAGAGAAGTCCGGCTCCAGCTGAAGCCGGGAACGGCGCTCGTCGTGAGCTGCAGCGACGAAGCAGGAGTCCGCGTGCCGTTCGTCGTGCGTGTGCTCGACGGCGCAGGCCGACGCGTCGACGGGCTGGTCGAGGCTCCGACCACCGGTCGAGAACAGATGGTGCTGCTCAGCATCTCCTACATGGAGCAGCGAGTGGGCCCGCTCCCGCCCGGCGAGTACCGGATCGAGGCCACCGGTCTCGACGGCCGCACCGCCTCCCGGCGAGTCGAGCTCGACGGACGGCCCCGCTTCGCGGTCGAGCTAGTGCTGCCCGACTGACGGCTCAGCGCGCCGGCCGGTGCGCGCGCATCCAGTCGATCGCGTACTCGAGGTCGGCGGCGATCGGGGCCTCGAAGGACACGCGTTCGTTCGTCAGCGGGTGGTCGAAGGCGATGGCACGGGCGTGCAGCGCCTGGCGGACGAGCTTGGGGGCGTCGGCGGGCAGCACCACCGCGGGGCCGCCGCGGCGGCGGTAGAGCGGGTCGCCGAAGACCGGGTGCTCGATCGAGGCGAGGTGCACGCGGATCTGGTGGGTGCGGCCGGTCTTGGGGCGGCACTCGACCAGGCCGAAGCCGTCGTAGCGCTCGAGGACCTCGTAGTAGGTCGAGGACTTGCGACCCGCGGGGGGCTCGACCGTCTCGAAGCGCGAGGGGTCGCGGGTGCTGCGCGCGATCGGCGTCTCGATCCAGCCGGTGTCGAACCGCGGCTCGCCGTAGACCAGCGCGACGTAGCGCTTCTCGACGGTGCGCGTGCGGAACTGGCGCATCAGCGAGGTGAACGCCGCCTCCGTGCGCCCGAGCACCATCACCCCGCTGGTGCCCGCGTCGAGGCGGTGCACGATGCCCGGACGGTCGGCGCCCTGCAGCGTGGGCAGCGCGCCGTAGCGCTCGGCGGCGAGGTCGCTGACCGTACCGCTGCCCACCCCCGACGTCGGGTGTACCAGCATCCGCGGCGACTTGTCGATCACCACCAGGGCCGCGTCCTCGTGCAGCACGCACAGGCTCGCTCCCGGGTCCGCGCCCTCGCGCACGGGACGCACCTCGCGCAGCTCCACCTCCACGCGCTGGTGGGGTGCGACGACCACGCCGGGCTTGAGGATCACGTCGCCGTCGAGGCGCACGCACCCCGCCTGGACCAGCGCCTTGAGGCGCGTGCGCGAGAGCTCCCCGATCGCGCCGGCCAGCACGCGATCGAGACGCATGCCCCCCGACGCGGCCGGGACCTCGAAGCGGCGCACGTCGGATGTGGGACGGGGCTCCATGCTTGGCGGTCCTCGGCGGGCAGCTTACCCGGGGCGTGCAGCGGTCGCGTCCACCGGGCGCCGGTAAACCCAAGTTTCTTTTCTGTAACCGGTTACGTCGGCAGCACGCGTGTCGTCTGGACCTCCGCGGGGGCCCGTGCTCTGCTCCGCGCCATGAGCGAGCGACCCTACAGCGTGCTGCTCGTCGACGACGAGGTGCGGACCCTGGAGCTCATCGGACAGGTGCTGGAGCGCCAGGGCTTCCAGGTCGCCCTCGCGGAGACCGCCCGGTCGGCGATGGCACTGTTGCGCAAGCAGACCTTCGACGCGGTGGTCACCGACGTGGTCTTCGACGGCAACGAGGAAGGCGGCGAGGTGCTGCGGGCGACGCGCAAGCTGCAGCCCTCGGCGGTCGTCGTGCTGATGACCGGCTACCCGGTGATCGAGGGCGCGGTCTCGGCGATCAAGCTCGGCGCGCTCGACTACCTGCAGAAGCCCGTCGACCCGGTGGTGCTCGCGGCGATGGTGCACCGCGCGCTGCGCGAGCGCGCGATGGACAGCGAGAACCTCGGCTTCGACGAGCTGGTGGACATCCTCTCCGGCATGGTCGCCCACACGATCGAGCGCATCGACCCCTACACCGCCGGCCACGGCGCGCGCACGCGGCGCTACTGCCGGCTGGTGGCCGAGTACCTCGGCGTCGACGTGCCCACGCGCGAGAAGCTCGAGCTGGCGGCCATCGCCCACGACTACGGCAAGATCTACCTCGACGACCTCGGCTTCCTGACCAAGAACGGACCGCTGACCGACGCGGAGTACGCGGAGGTCAAGCGCCACCCGGCCCTCGGCGCCAAGAAGCTCGGCAGCCACGGTCGCCTGCGGGAGGTCTGCCAATGGGTCGCCGAGCACCACGAGAAGTGGAACGGCAGCGGCTACCCGAACGGCCTGGCCGGCGAGCAGATCTCCCTGCCCGGGCGCATCCTCGGCGTGGTCGAGGTCTTCGACAGCCTGGCGACCAAGCGCTCCTACAAGAAGGCCTGGCCGCTGGAGCAAGTGCTGGAGTTCTTCCGCGAGCAGCGCGAGAAGGCCTTCGACCCGGCCGTCCTCGACCCCTTCGTGGGGCTGCTCGAGGAGCACGGGTTCGACTGGCTCCAGCAGCCCGAGCGCGACCGCCGGGCCCGGGCCGCCGAGCGGGCCGCCTCGCGCAACTGAGCGCCGGCGGGGGACGCTCCCCGCCCGCCGCCTCCCCGGCGCACGGGGCCCCGCCGCGGCCTCCCTTGCCGCGGGACGCGACGCCGGTAACATCTCCCGGCTCCAAGCCTAAGAGGAGGCAGCGCCGACCCGGCCCACGACGCCCCGACCCAAGCGCGGGGGTGCGCCCCTCATGCATCCCCTCCTGAGGACCCGCAGATGATCCAGCTCCCGCTCCTGTCCGCGCTCGCCGCCCTGCCGCTCCTGGCCGGCTCCCCGAAGTCCGACCCGCCGCCCGGCATGGTGCTGATCGAGGGCGGGAACACGACGATCGGCATCTCGACCAAGGAAGCGGAGCGGCAGATCCGCGAGGACGAGTCCCTGATCCGGATCCTGGCCCGCGAGACGCCCGAGCACACGGTGCGGGTGGACGACTTCTTCGTCGGCGTGACCGAGGTCACCAACGAGCAGTACGCCGCCTTCGTCCGCGCGGCCGGCGCGCGGCCGCCGGAAGCCTGGGCGGAGCAGGTGATCACCGAGGCCGGCCGGCAGTTCCTCGAGGAGCAGGGCAAGGCGATCCAGGCGGCGATCCAGGCCGGCCAGACGCCGCCCGAGCGCAAGAAGTTCGACCGCAGCCAGTGGTGGCGCGACCACTGGGAGGGCAAGGAGTGGGCCCTGCCTCGCGGCACCGAGAACCTCCCCGTGGTGTACATCGACTTCCAGGACGCGCGGGCCTACGCGCGCTGGGCCGGAGTGCGGCTGATGAGCGAGTTCGAGTACCAGCGCGCGGTGCGCGGCAGCACGGACCGGCTCTACCCCTGGGGCGAGGAGTTCGACGAGGCCCGCGCGATCACCGAGACGCGCCACCTCAACGGCCCGAGCCCGGTGGGCGACTGCCCCGACGGCGCCAACGAGCAGGGCGTGCGGCACCTGGCCGGCAACGTCTGGGAGTGGACCTCCTCCCCCTTCGTGCCCTACCCGAAGTTCAAGCCGCTGACGATCACCGTGGGCAAGGGCGATCTCAAGCGCACGCTCGACGGCCTGGTGCAGTGGAACGCCAACCAGCGCGTCGCCGTCGGCGGCAGCTTCCAGAACGGCGCGATGGCCGCCAGGGCGACCACGCGTCGGGCCTCGGAGCGGGTGCAGTCGACCGACTCGCTCGGCTTCCGCGTCGCCGCCAGCACCTCGCCCGGACTGGACATCGCCGACTACGTGCTCAAGGACGACGTCCCCGCCTCGGAGCGGCCCGACGACGTCGAGTACGACACCGGCAAGGCGCAGGCGATGGACCTCTGGCAGTCCGAACCCGGGGTGGCCTCGACGCCGGCGGCGGGGATCAAGAACTACGGCGTGATCACCGGGTACGACTACGTGCTCTTCATCCCCACCGCCGAGGTGCCGACCGTTTCGGTCAAGGGCCTGCGCGAGCTGTCCGAGCAGAACGGCCCGGTGCAGCTCGGCGTGCTCACCTCCACGCGGCCGATGCTCGACCCCGAGCTGGCCCCGGGCACCTACCTGGTGACCTACCGCGCCAAGGGCGAGCCGCCCGAGGAGGAGGTCCCCGGCACGGGCATGCTGCAGGACGACGGCGAGGAGGAGGCCCGGCGGCCGGTGGTCAAGATGCCCGAGGGCTACGACTGGTCGACCGACAACCTGATCTACTACCGCCCGGACGGCGAGCCGGTGACCTGGACCCTGGCACCGGAGATCGAGTACACGCGGCCCAAGCAACCGGAGATCCTGATCGCCGACGGCACGCGCAAGATTCCCGGCGTCGACGCGGACGGCAAGCCGATCGAGATCGAGGACCCGGTGACCCGCGCCATCTTCACCACCAACACCTGGGTGAAGGTGTCCAACAAGGCGCTGCACTACACGCTGACGCTGGTGTTCGCGCCGGGCACCGTGTCGGCGGCCTGGCGGCACTGAGCAGATCGCGCGGGCGCGCGAGGTCCGGCGACCTCACAGCCCCTGCAGGTTGCGGTCGAGCAGCTCGCGCTCGCACAGCAGGTCGCGGTGGCGCTCCCGCTCGGCCTCGACGACCTCGGGGTCGGCGTTGCCGACGAACTTCTCGTTGGCGAGCTTCTGCTCCAGGCCGCCGATCCCGCCGACGAGCTTCGCCAGCCGGCGCTCCAGCACGTCGCGCAGCTTGGCCTGGTCCACGTCGGCGCCGAGCGCCACGAAGGCTTCGATACCGCCGGCCACCGCCACCGCGGAGGCGGGCGGGCGCTCGGCGGACTCGCACAGCTCGAAGGACTCGAGGAAAGCAAGCGAGCGGGCGGTGTCCCCGTGCTCCTCGAGCACGCGCCGCTCGGCGGCCCGCGGCGCGGCGATCACCGCGCGCAGGGGCTTGCGTTCGCCGATCATCGTCAGCGAGCGGACGCTGCGCACCGCGCCGACGAGGTCCTGGATCACGGCCATGTCGGCCTCGGCCGCCTCGTCGCGGACCAGCCCCTCGCCGTCGGGCCAGGCCGCGTTCATCAGCAGCGTCGGGCGCTCGCGCCCGAGCGTGGCGTGCAGGGCCTCCCACAGCACCTCGGTCAGGTAGGGCGTGAACGGGTGCAGCAGCGCCAGCGTGTCGGCGAGCACCCGGGCCAGCGTGCCGCGCGCGGCGGCGCCGCCGTCGTCGGCCGCGTCGGTGAGCCGCGGCTTGACGATCTCCAGGTACCAGTCGCACAGCTCGTTCCACACGAAGCGGTACAGCGCGGTCGCCGCGTCGTTCAGCTGGTAGTCCTCCAGCGCCGCGGTGACCTCCTCGCGCACGGCCACCAGCCGGGAGAGGATCCAGCGGTCCTCCAGGCGCGCCGCCGGGTCGCCGGCCACCGCCGTCGCGTCGAGCCGCTCGCCGGTCAGGTTCTGCATGCAGAACCGCGCGGCGTTCCAGACCTTGTTGCCGAAGCGCCAGCCCTGCTCGAAGCGATCGGGCGCCAGCTTGGTGTCCTGCCCCTCGCGGGTCAGCAGGATCAGCGACAGGCGCACCGCGTCGGCGCCGTACTGCTCGATCATCTCCAGCGGGTCGATCCCGTTGCCGAGCGACTTGGACATCCGCCGGCCCTTGGCGTCGAGCACCGTCGCGTGGATGTTGCAGACCGCGAACGGACAGCGCTCGCTCGCCGGCAGGTGGTCCATGAACTCGTAGCCGGCCATCACCATCCGCGCCACCCACAGGTAGATGATGTCGCGCGCGGTGGAGAGGAACTGCGTCGGGTAGAAGCGCTCCAGGTCGGCGGTGCGCTCCGGCCAGCCGAGCGTGGCGAAGGGCCACAGGTAGGACGAGGCCCAGGTGTCGAGCACGTCCTCGTCCTGGCGCGCGATCGGCTTGCCGGTCACCGGGTGCGCGGAGCCGAGCTCCAGGTCCTCGCGCGACGCCGTGGGCACGCCGTCCTCGTCGTACCAGACGGGGATGCGGTGGCCCCACCAGAGCTGGCGGGAGATGCACCAGTCGCGCACGTTCTCCAGCCAGTCCAGGTAGACCTTGGTCCAGCGCTCGGGCTTGAAGCGCAGCGCGCCGTCCTTCACCGCGGCGATCGCCGGCTGGGCGAGCTCCGCCATCTTCACGAACCACTGCTCCGAGACCAGCGGCTCGATGATGCTCTTGGAGCGGTCGGAGATCGGGACGTTGTGGGTCAGGTTCTCCGTCTTGGCGAGCAGGCCGCGCTCGTCCATGGCCGCGAGCACCGCCTTGCGCGCCGCTTCCCGCGACATGCCGGCGAAGGGTCCGCCCTGCTCGTTCAGCGTGCCGTCCTTGTTCAGCACGTTGACGATGGGCAGGTTGTGCCGGGCGCCGCGCTCGTAGTCCGCCGGGTCGTGGCCGGGCGTGATCTTCACCGCGCCGGTGCCGAACGAGCGGTCCACCGTGTCGTCGGCGATCACCGGGATCTCGCGCTCGATCAACGGCAGCACGAGCTTCGCGCCGACCAGGTCGCCGTAGCGCTCGTCGTCGGGGTGTACCGCCACCCCGGTGTCCCCCACCATCGTCTCCGGCCGGGTCGTCGCCACGGTGACCGTGCGGTCGGGTCGGCCGGCCACCGGGTACTCGAGGTAGTAGAGCTTGTCCTTGCGCTCGACCATCTCGATCTCGTCGTCCGAGACCGCCGTGCCCAGCACGCAGTCCCAGTTGACCAGCCGCGCGCCGCGGTAGATCAGGCCCTTGTCGAACAGCCGCACGAAGGACTCGCGCACCGCGCGGGACATGCCCTCCTCGAGCGTGAACCGCGTGCGCGTCCAGTCGCAGGAGCACCCCAGCCGGCGGAGCTGCTCGAGGATCCGGCCGCCGTGCTCCTCCTTCCACTTCCACACCTCGGCGACGAAGCCCTCGCGCCCCAGCTCCTTGCGGTCGATGCCGCGGTCGCGCTGGAGCATGCGCTCGACCACCGCCTGGGTGGCGATGCCGGCGTGGTCGGTGCCCGGGATCCACAGCGTCTCGTAGCCCTGCATGCGCTTGAAGCGCACGACGATGTCCTGCACCGAGTTGTTGAGCGCGTGGCCCATGTGCAGCACGCCGGTGACGTTCGGCGGCGGGATGGCGACGGTGAACGTGCCGCGGGTGCCGGTACTCGTGGGGGCCGCGGGGCGGGGCTGGAAGCCGCCGCTGGCCTCCCACGCGGCGTAGACGTCGCGCTCGTGCTCGTGCGGGTCGTAGCGGGTCGAGAGTTCCATCGTCTCCAGGGGTGCGGGCGGCGGCGAGCCGCACACTTCACCCGCGGGCGGAGCGGCGGTCAAGCGCGCGCGGCGAGCGCCTCCGCGGGAGGCCGCAAGCGGGTGCGCAACAGCGCTCGCGCGCGACCGGCGTCGAGCGACAGGTCCGCGGGTCGCGCGGCGGCCATGCCCAGCTCCGCGCGCGTGGCCCGCCGCAGCGCGCGCTCGATCGCTTGCTCGTCCCGGCCGTCGGCCGCGAGCACCAGGCGGCCCAGGTCGTAGCGCGTCAGCCGCTCGGGCCCGGCGAGGTGCAGCAGGCCCGCCTCCTCGCCGGCAGCCAGCTCGAGCAGGGCCGCGGCCGCGTCGTCGACGTCGAGCGGCGTGCGCCACTCGTCGACGAACAGCGGCGGCCGCTCGCCCCGCGCCAGCGCCGCGCGCAGCGCGTCTGAAGCACCGAGCCCGCGCCCCTCCGAGTCGCCGTAGAGCAGCGGCAGCCGACAGACGAGCGCCCGCGGACACACCTCCAGCACCGCCGCCTCCCCCGCCGCCTTGGTGCGGCCGTAGACGTTCACCGGCCCGGGCGGATCCGTCTCGCGAAAGCCGCCCCCCGGCGGCGGCGTCGCGCCGAAGACGAGGTCGGTGGACACGTGCAGCAGCCGCGCGCCGTGCCGCTCGGCGAATCGCGCGACGCGCCGGGGCAGCGCGACGTTCAACGCGCGGGCGAGCTCGGGGTAGGCGTCGCAGTCCGCCATGCGCGCCAGGGCGGTGCACAACACGATGCACCGCGGCGCCAGGTCCTCCAGCGCCCGTTCGAGCTCCCCCTCTCGCAGCGCGTCGGCGGCGACCCGCTCCGGGCGCGCGTCGGCCGGCCCCGGAGAGGCGGGAAAGGCGTCGGGATCGCGACCGACGCAGACCACCCGGGAAACGGGTTGGGCCCGGGCCGCGGCGAGGGCCCGGCGCACGAGCCGCACCCCGAGGAAGCCGGTGCCGCCCAGCACGGCGAAGGTCCGG
>Ga0102952_1000745_pt1 | contig 11436 bp, 10 predicted proteins | sample SalPon2A_C_D1_MG_FD_78506 | JGI IMG/M metagenome (GOLD analysis project Ga0102952, IMG submission 78506) | Soil microbial communities from South San Francisco under conditions of wetland restoration - Salt Pond MetaG R2A_C_D1_MG | ecosystem: Environmental > Terrestrial > Soil > Wetlands | place... | reverse complement strand
TGCACGACTACGCCCTCACCCGCGGCGCGCGGATCGCCTCCTGGATGGCCCAGCTCGTCGTCGCCGCCATCCTCGGTCAGACCCTGTTCTTCAAGTTCACCGCGGCGCCGGAGAGCGTGTACATCTTCCAGACCCTGGGCGCCGAGCCCTGGGGGCGCATCGGCTCGGGGCTGGCCGAGCTGCTGGCGGTGATCCTGTTGCTGGTTCCCTGGCGGCCGGCCTGGGGGGCGTTGCTGGCGGTGATGGTGATGGTCGGGGCGGTCGGCGCGCACCTGACCAAGCTCGGCATCGTCGTGCAGGACGACGGCGGCCTGCTGTTCGTGCTGGCGGTGATCGTGCTGGTGGATGCGGCGACCGTCGTCGTGTTGCGGCGGCACGAGCTGCCGTGCTGGCCGGGCGACTCCGCGTAGCGGTCCGCGGAGCGCCGGCCCGAACGCTTGCGGGAGCCGCGCGTGCCGCCCGGCCGCGCCTGCACCGCCGGAAGGTTCACGAGAAGATCACGCGCCCGTGGTCTCCGGCTTCGGGGTGGGAATCCGCGACGCGGGAGCCTACACAGAGGCGGAAACGACGAACCGGTCCCGGCATCGAAGCGCCGCACGCCCACGCCCTTTCGAGAGAGAGAACCATGAACCTCCCGCTCCTCGCTCCCGCCCTGCTGCTCCTCGCCGTTCCGCCGCAGCCGACCGCCGGCGCGACCCGCGATGCGCAGGTCGCCCGCGCCCCGTCCGCTCGCGTCGTCTCCGCCAAGGAGGACGACAAGGAGCGCGACCTGACGCACTACAACCTCGGCAAGGACAACCTGGCCGTCCAGGGCTACGACCCGGTGGCCTACTTCGAGGAGGGCGGCGGCAAGGCGAAGCAGGGCTCGAAGGAGATCACCCTGGTGTACCGCGGCGTGCTCTACCGCTTCGCCAGCGAGGAGCACCGCAAGCTCTTCGAGAAACAACCCACCCGCTACGAGCCCGCCTACGGCGGCTGGTGCGCCTACGCGATGGCCAAGGAGGACAAGGTCGAGATCGACCCCGAGTCCTTCCTCGTGACCGACGGCGAGCTGATGCTCTTCTACAAGAGCTGGCTCAACGACACGCGCAAGAAATGGCTGAAGGAGCCCGACGTGCTGAAGCCGAAGGCCGACGCCTACTGGAAGTCGCTGACCGAGAAGAAGTGACTCGCCTCAGGCCTGCCGCTTGCGCGCTTCCAGGATCGCCTGGATCAGGCCCTCGGGGATGTTGGGCGGGAGCGGCTCGCCCCGGCACACGGCGTGCTTGCCGAGGTGGATGGTCCGCTCGTAGGAGCTCAGGTAGTCGCCGCACGGGGGGCACAGCTCGATGTGCTTCTGGAAGGTGGCCCGCTGCGCATCACCGAGGTGACCCTCGAAGTAGTCGTCGAGGAAGTGGGTGAACTGCTGGCAGGTCAGCGTGCGGGCGGTGGCCACGAAGTCCGCGCAATCCGAGCAGTCGGCGGTGTGGGCCTCGATGCGGGCCCGCTCCTCGGCCGGCAGCAGGTTCTCGGTGTAGCCGTAGGCCAGGGCCCTGAGGTCTTCGCACTTCATGGCTTGGGCGTCCGCATCACGGGGTCGAGGGCTTCCCGCAGGGCCATGCGAGCCCGGTGGACTCGAATCTTGGCGGCGTTCACGGTCACTCCGAGGTGCTCGGCAACCTCCTCGTTGGAGAGTTCTTCGATGTCCCGAAGCAGGATCGCGATTCGATAATTCTCGGGAAGTCGGTCGATCCCGGCGCGCACGACGTCCTGGACCTCGTGGCGCAGGGCGGGCCCCTCGGCGCTCTCGCTCCAGCGTGCGGGAGCCTCCACGAAGTGGCCGTCCCCGGTGAAGTTGGGGAGCAGCTCCCCGATGTCCTGCTCGCGCCGGCGGCGGCGGGAGCGCAGCTTCATCAGCGCGGCGTTGATCGCGATGCGGTGCAGCCAGGTGCCGAGCTTGGCCTGCCCCTCGAAGGTGTCGATCTTGCGGAAGGCCGAGAGGAAGGCCTCCTGCAGTGCGTCCTGGGCGTCTTCCTCGTTGCCCAGGATGCGCCGCGCGGCGGCCAGCATGCGCCCGCCGAAGACCCGGATCAGCGCCTCGAAGGCCTCGTCCTCGCCCGCGCGCAAACCCTGCAGCAGGTGCTCTTCGTCGAGCTCCTCGGGGCGACTGGCCGGTGTCGTGCGGGCCGGGTCCATGACCGGAGACTGTACCATTCGCCGCTCGACCCTCCCATGAGCCTGCTGCTGGTGGACAACGTGACCAAGCGCTACGGAGCGCAAGAGGTCCTGCGCGGCGTGCGCTTCCAGATCGACCCCGGTCAGAAGGTCGGTCTCGTCGGCCGCAACGGCGGCGGCAAGTCCACCCTGCTGCGCCTGATCGAGGGCCTGGAGCGCCCCGACGCGGGATGCATCTCGATGCCCAAGGACGCGCGGCTGGGCCACGTGCCCCAGATCCCGCGGTTCGAGCCGGGGGAGACGTTGCGCGCGTACGTCGAGGCCGGAATGGCCGAGGCGCAGGCCCTGGTCGAGGCGCTGGAGCGCTCGTCGGTGCGCCTGGGCGAGGTGTCGGGCCGCGAGCTGGATCGCGCGATGGCGGAGCACGAGGTCCTGTCGGCGCGCCTGGAGACCGCCGGCGGCTGGGAGACCGAGCGGCGGGTGGAGACGGTGATCTCGGGGATCGGGCTGGACCCCGAGCTGTGGGACCGCCCGGCGGCGACGCTCTCCGGCGGCGAGCGCAGCCGCACCGCGCTGGCCCGCGAGCTGGTGGCCGGCCACGACCTGCTGCTGCTCGACGAGCCGACCAACCACCTCGACATCCAGGGCATCGAGTGGATCGAGAGCTGGCTGGCTCAGCTGCGCGGCGCGGTGCTGATCGTCAGCCACGACCGGCGCCTGCTCGACCGGGCCGTCGACTCGATCCTCGATCTCGAGCGCGGGGAGGTCGCGCGCTACCCCGGCAACTACTCCAAGTACCTGGAGCTGCGCGGCGAGCGCTTCGATGCCGAGCGCCGCGCCTGGGAGCAGCAACGCCAGCGCATCCAGAAGGAAGAGAACTTCATCAAGAAGCACATGGGCAGCCAGCGCACGGCGGAGGCCAAGGGCCGGCAGAAGAAGCTGCGCCACGTGGTCCGGCTGGAGGAGCCCCACCACGACCTGCGCCGACCGCGCATCCGACCGCCGCGGACCGAACGCGGCGGCGAGCTGGTGTTCGAGTGCCAAGGACTCGCCGGCGGCTACGACGGCAACACGCTGTTCAAGGGCGCCGACCTGCGCGTGGGCCGCGGGCAACGCATCGGCGTGGTCGGCCCGAACGGCGCGGGCAAGACGACGCTCCTGAAGATCCTCGCCGGCCGCCTGGCGCCGATGGCCGGAGAGCTGGAGCTCGGGCACGGCGCGCGGGTCGGCTACTACGACCAGGACACCTCCTCGTTGCGCGCGGACGGCACGCCGTACACCGAGATCCGACGCCACGTGGCGACCTGGACGGACCAGCAGATCCGCGCCCACCTGGCCCTGCTGTTGTTCCGCGGCGACGAGATCGACAAGTCGGTGGCGGCGCTCTCCGGCGGCGAGCGCGCGCGTCTGTGCCTGGCGATCCTGATGCTGGAACGGGTCACCTGGCTGGCGATGGACGAGCCGACCAACCACCTCGACCTGGCGGCGCGCACGGCGCTGGAGGAGATGCTCGGCGATTTCGACGGCGCGCTGGTCTGCGTCAGCCACGACCGCGCGTTCCTCGACGGCTTGTGCACGCACATCATCGAGGTCGCCGACGGCCGCGTGACGATGCACGCCGGCGACTACTCGGCCTGGCACCGCGAGAAGCAGGAGCAGGCCGAACGGCTGCAGGCCGAGCGCGCGGCCCGGCCGGCGCCCAAACGGACGCCGCCGCCCGAGCCCCGCCGCTCGAAGTCGAAGCGGCCGCGCAATCCCTATCGCCTGGAGAAGCTCGAGGCGCAGATCATCGAGCTCGAGGAGGAGCTCGAACGCCTGCACGCCGAGTGCGCGACCGAGACCGTGTACCGCAACCCCGAGCTCCTGAAGGAGAGCCAGATCCGCATCGCCGAGGTCGAGGACGAGCTGGCCCGCGCCAACGAGGAGTGGGAGAATTGGGACTGATCGCGGCCCGCGCGGGTGCCCGCCGATCGCAGCACCGATGGTCGAGCCAAGCGCAGCGGAATCGGGAGACGACGCCGAGGCTCGCCCCGGACGGTGGCCGATGGTGCGCTTCGTCGCGCTCTTCGCGGCGGCGCTGCTGGGCTTCCAGCTCGTCTTCCTGCTCCTGATCGCCGGCAGCGAGCCGTTCGCTCGCTACCTCGAGCTGTGCGCCCGCTGGTCGGGCGCGCTGCTGACGGTGCTCGGAAACCCGGCGACCGTCGAGGGCAACCGCATCGCCTTCGCGGACTGCCAGTTCGTCGTCTCCACGCCGTGCTCGGGGTTGCAGCCGATGGCCATGCTCGCGATCGCCGTGCTCGCCTTCCCCAGCTCGTGGCGCGCCAAGCTGATCGGCCTCGCCGCCGGCACCGCCGCGCTGCTCGCGCTGAACGTCGCACGCATCGCCAGTCTGTGCCTGGTGGAGCTGCACGCACCGGGAGCGTTCGAGACGGTCCACCTGGCGCTGTGGCCGATGGCCCTGATCCTGTGTTCGATCGCGCTGTGGGTCGGCTGGGCGCGGCGGGTGTCGCGAGCGTGAAACCGGTGCTGCGATTCGCGGCCACCGCCGCGGTGGTTTTCGCTCTGCTGATGGCCCCCTGGCCGGGGCTGCGCGCGGGCTACGCCGCCTGCTTCCGCACCGCCGGCGAGATCAGCTTCTCGTTCTTCTGGCGGGGCGGCGACGTACGCTTCGAGCCCTACGAGGAGCCCGGCCGGGAGGCGGACACCCGCGTGCGCGTGGACGAGGACGCCGGTCCCGCGTGGTACACGCTGGTCGACAGCCGCGGCGCCGGCTACCTGCCGCTGGCGGTCTTCCTGGCGCTGCTCGCGGCGACCCCGATCGGCCGCCGGCGCAAGGCGCTCGCGCTGGTCGGCGGCGGGCTGCTGGTGCACGGCTACGTGACCCTGCTGCTGTGGATCAACCTGCTCGAGGGCCTGACCCGCCACGCCGCCGGATGCCCGGCGGGCGCCCACGCAGCCTGGCTGCAGGGACCGACCTGGGGCCACGCCCTGGAGACCGCGATCGTGCTCTTCCGCCTGGAGCCGACCGTGTTCCTGGCCGCGCCGGTGCTCGCCTGGCTGGTCGTCTGCGTGCGGCCGGACGACCTGCGGCGGTGGGCCCGGGGTTAGGCCCTGGTATCTTCGCGCGCGATGACCAACGGTCGAACCAGGCCCTCCAGCGCGCTCCCGGCTCCCGGGAGCGGCCGCGCGTCCGGGCCCGCCGAGGTGCGCGCCTGATGGACGTCTGCGCGGGCATCGACATCGGCGGCACGAACACCGCCTTCGGGCTGGTGGACGCCGCGGGCAACGTGCACTTCGAGGGCCGCCTCGAGACCGCTACCTGGGCGGCGGTGGAGGACTACGTCGATGCCCTCGCCGGCGAGGTGCGCGCCGCGGTCGCGACCGGCGGCGTCACGCTGCGCGGGATCGGCGTCGGCGCGCCGAACGCGAACGAACGCGACGGCACGATCGCGCACGCTCCGAACCTGCCGTGGAAGGGCGCGATCCCGCTCGCGGCGATGATCGCCGAGCGCTTCGCCGGTTGTCCGGTGCGCGTGGCGAACGACGCCAACGCGGCGGCCGTGGGCGAGCTCGTCTACGGCGGCGCGCGCGGACTGCGCGACTTCGTGATGGTCACGCTGGGGACCGGGGTGGGCGGCGGGTTCGTCGCCAACGGCGAGCTGGTGCGCGGACACGACGGCCTGGCGGGCGAGCTGGGTCACGTGGTGGTCGACTGGGACGGGCGCCCCTGCGGCTGCGGTCGCCGCGGCTGCCTGGAGACCTACGCCTCGGTGCCCGGATTCGTCGAGACCGCCCGCGCGCTGCTCGCCGCCGGCGAGGAACCGTCGGTGCTGCGCGACATCGAGCCGTTGACGGGGCGGGACGTCACCGCGGCCGCGCGCGCGGGGGACGCGATCGCGCTCGCGACGTTCGAGCGGACGGGCCGCGTCCTGGGCCGCGCGCTCGCCAACGTGGTCGCGCTGACCGGCCCCGAGCGGATCTTCGTGTTCGGCGGCCTGGCGCAGGCGGGCGAGCTGCTGCTCGAACCGACGCAGCGCCACCTGGACCGCAACGTCCTCGACGTGCTCGCGCACGAGACGCGCCTCGAGCTGTCGCAGTTGCTGGACCGCAACGCGGGGATCCTCGGCGCCGCCGCGCTGGCGTGGCGGCGGCTCGCCGCGGCGGACTGAGCGGCTCAGACGTCCGCGGTACGAGCCCCGGCCCGCTCCAGCAACTCGCGGTACCACTTCACGGCGCGCGCGCCCTGGTCCGCGAAGGCGCGCACGCCCCAGACGACCGAGAGCGTGCGCGCGGTCTCCGCCCGGGTCTTGGTCCGCTGCGCGTCCTTGACCGCGTTGGCGCACGGACCCGCGGCGTCGAACAGGCACAACAGACCTCCGAGGTCGATCTCCTGCCCCGTCGGATTGAACACGTAGGAGCTCCCCGGCGGCGCGATGCCGATGCGCAGCGGCGCGGTCGCGCGGTCGAGGTCGACCACGCTGATCGGCAGACCGGCGTGCAGCGACACGACGTTGCAGGCGTCCACCGCGAGGTTGATCGATCCCAGCTTGGCCTCCCCCACCGCGCGCACCAGGTACTCGCAGGAGGGCTTGCCCCGGCCCGTCGGCTTGTAGCCGCCGTGGCGCAACAGGTCCCGGACCGCGGCGCGGAGCTCCTCGCTGCGCGCCACCGGGACCGGAGCCTCGAGGTCGAGCAGCGCGAGCAGCCAGGCCGGAGACGCGTGCGCTCCAAGCCCGCCGGGGAACTCGCAGACGAAAGCCTCCGCCGCCAGCAGGGGGTGTTCTTCGATCTCGATCATGGCGTGACCGTCATCCCCGGCACCGCTCCAGGGCCCGCGGCGGCGGGGGCGTGCCATAGTGGCCCACCGCCGGGTCGGAAAGCGGATTTTCCCCTGTGGGGTGGGCCCTGGACGCGCGATGAGGAAGGTAACATCCTGCATTGAGTGGACCCACGGGGCGCCGGTCCACCAGGCAAGGGTCGGAGCCGGCCCGCAGGGGAAGCGCCTCTCGGGGACTCTCGTGAAGCAAGCCAAGACGCGACTGGACTGGATCAACCTCCTCTTCCTCTCCGCCGTGCACCTGGTGGCCCTGTTCGGCCTGTACTGGGTGGCCTTCGTGCACTTCTCGTGGTGGACGGTGGGACTGGCGCTGCTGTGGTTCGCGTTCTGCGGCCTCTCGATCACCGGCGGCTACCACCGCCTGTTCTCGCACCCGACCTACAAGGCGGCGGCGCCGCTGCGCTTGTTCTACCTGCTGTTCGGCGCGGCCTCGGTGCAGAACTCCGCACTGAAGTGGTCGGCGGACCACCGCCGGCACCACGCCAAGGTCGACCGCGAAGAGGATCCGTACAACATCAAGCGCGGGTTCTGGTGGGCGCACATCGGCTGGGTGCTCAAGAAGGAGCCCGACAAGGGGATCGACAACGTACGCGACCTGGCGCAGGATCCGCTGATCCGCTTCCAGCACCGCTACTACATGCTGCTGGCCACGGTCTTCGGCGTCGTCCTGCCGGTGGGGCTCGGCTTCCTGTGGCACGATCCGATCGGGGCCCTGCTGCTGGCGGGCTTCGTCCGCCTGGTCTTCCAGTACCACGCGACGTTCGCCGTGAACTCCGTGGCGCACTACATCGGCTCGCAGCCGTACACGACGGGCAACTCGGCGCGCGACAGCTGGGTCACCGCGATCATCACCCTCGGCGAGGGCTATCACAACTTCCACCACCGCTTCCAGATCGACTACCGCAACGGCGTGCGCTTCTTCCAGCTCGACCCCACCAAGTGGTTCGTCTGGACGATGTCCAAGGTCGGCCTCACCCGCGACCTGAAACGGACCCCGCGGGAGAAGATCGAATCCGCGAAGCGCGAGCGCCAAGGCCGGGGCTGAGGCTGAGGCTCGCGGGCCCGTTCGGGCGTCTTCCCGGGCCTTCGGCGGGCCGGGCCGAGAGGAGCGCGGATTCGCACTGGCGGGGGGTGGGTGCGATCCTTATGCGCTGAGGCTGTCCATGGCTCTGCGAATCCGACACCTCGTCCTGCCCGGCTGCGCCGCGTCCCTGCTGGCCCTCGCCTGGGCCGAGGGCGACGAGCGGCCCGCCTCCCCGGGCGTGGAGGAGCCCTACTCCGCCCAGCTGCACGTCCACGGCTCGTTCAGCGAGGGCGTCGGCAGCATGGACTCGCACAGCTTCCAGGCGCAGGACCTGGGGCTCGACGTGATCTGGTGGAGCGACCACGACTTCCGCATCGCCAGCTACCAGCACGTCTCCGCCTACGGGTTCGAGGACGACCACGAGGACCTCGACCGCAACGAGCCGTGGACCCGCCGACACCGGCGGGAGGCCGGCCGCGAGAAGTGGATGCGGCCGGCGCCCGACCGCTCGCCCGCGCCGGGGGCCGCGACCTACACCATCCAGCCGGTCGTCGAGGGCGAGCGCGCCATGCGCGTGCAGTCCTCGAGCCGCACGCCCCGCTTCAAGGGCTTCCTGCAGGAGCTCTCGGCCCACCGCGCGCTGACCCGCCGCTGCCTGGCGACGGACATCTCGTTCACGCTGGCCGTGTTCCCCGAGCGCATGGACGAGGACGCCCGCGGCGCGGTCGAGGTAGTGCTCTCCGAACACGCGCCGCACGAGGAGCTTCCGTTCACCAGCTACGTGCTGCGCTACTACCTGACCGACCGGCCCGAGGAGCCGGTCCGCGAGGACAACGTCTACTGGATCCCCGTGCCCTGCGAGGCCGGCACCTGGAACCGTGTGCAGCTGAACGTCACCGCGGACGCCGAGCGCGGCTTCCCCTTCACCGACGGTCGCGACAATACGCTGGCGCGCATCCTGTTCGGCGTCGAGACCCGCCGCGGCGCCGAGGCCTCCTTCGTGTACGACGACTTCCGGATCCGCCAGCAGGTCGAAGGCACCGACGCCTACGGCGTGCAGCGCGAGGTGATGGCCAACATGGCCAAGCAGTATCCCCGGCTCGAACAGCTGCAAGGGCTGGAGATCTCCTACGAGTCCTACCACCTGAACGAGTTCGGGACCGACGTGCGCGTGCCCGACTACGATCAGCTCGCCGTCGAGAGCGGCATGCTCGACGAGAACGGGATGGTCTCGGCGGGCATGGGCAAGGCGTACAAGGCCTACGTCACCGAGCGCCTGGTACGCGAGGCCAAGGAACGCGGCAGCTTGATCTCGTACAACCACATGTTCGGCGCCGGCCGGGAGGGCGACGAGGACGAGGAACCGCGGATGTCGCCCGAGGAGACGCTCGCCGCGCTGCTCGAGACGCGCATGTTCGACGCGGACATCCTTGAGGTCGGCTACAAAATGCGCGGCGGTCAGCCGATCACCAGCCACCTGTGGGTCTGGGACCAGCTCGCGCTGCGCGGGCTCTGGCCGGTGGGCGACGGGGTCAGCGACTACCACGGCGGCCTGGGGAAGAACGGCTGGCGCCGGGGCCTGAACAACTTCGTCAGCTGGATCTGGGCGACCAGCATCGAGAAGCCCGACCTGCTCGACGGCCTGCGCGCCGGCCGGGTGTTCTTCGGCGACCTGACCTCCTTCGACGGTCGCATGGACGTCGTCTCGGACCGCGGCTTCCGCATGGGCCGGATCGTGCTCACCGATCGCGAATCCGCCCGCGTGCAGCTGGAGGTACAGGGGCTGGCCGACGACGACCTGGTCAAGACGATGGTCTCCGGGGCCGAGGTCGCGGCGCGTACCGTGGCCGACGGCGGCGCCGAGTCGGTCGCCGAGCTGCAACTCGGCGACGTTCCCGCGTTCTGTCGTTTCGAGGTCTACGACGCCGCCGGCGAGCCCAAGCTCTTCTCGAACCCGCTGATCTTCGTGCGCGGTCCGCTCGAGCAGGGCCTGGTGCCCGCCCGCGCCGGAATCGACGTCGGCGGCCTGCGCAGCACGGAGGCGGCGAACTTCTCGCCCACCGCCGCGACGCGACGTCCCGACGGAGCGGTGGTCCTCTCCGGGACGGGAACGCAGGGCCGGCTGGTGCTGGACGCGAGCGAGTTCGGCGCGGCGCGAGTTCGCTTCGAGGAGCTCACGGGCAAGGTCGAGCGCTCCGGCGACCGGCTGACACTCAGCGACCTCGAGGGTCGCGGCCGGATCGTCGTCGAGCCCGCGGACTGAACCGTCACACGGCGTCCCACAGCCGCATCGCGCCGCCCCACGAGCCCCACACGCAGGCGAGGAAGATCGCCACGCTGAGCGCGGCGCCGAACTTGCGCCAGCGAGGGATCGGCCGCTCCTCGTTCCGCCGCGCGAGCAGCGGTCCGACGTACATCAGCATCAGCGGCAACAGCGGCACCATGAACCGCGCGGTCGCATTGGCGACGATGTAGATCAGCAGCGTGAACAGCACGGCCGCCACCGCCAGGAGCTGCACGCCGCCGCCGCGCACGAGCCACAGCGAGGCGATCCCCAGCGTCATGGTCAGCACGTAGAACAGGATGTCGGTGGCGATCAACCAGTGAGCGCGCGCCGTGGTCGTCCGCAGCCAGTCGCTGCGCAGGAACCGCGTCATCTGGCTGCGCAGCGTGAACAGCTTGGGGATGTTCGCCGCGGTCTTCTCGAAGATCCACCACGGCTGCTCGGCCGCGATCGTCTTCAGCGCGACCTTCTTCCAGTAGCGCTCGGCGCGGATCTCGTCGAGCTGCGCGGTCTTCTGCTTCGCCTTGCGCATCTCGGCGTCGTACGCCTCGGAGTCGATGTCGGCCTCGCCGAGGTTGCCGATCGCGATCGGGAACCAGCGACAGGTCGAGACCAGCACGAAGGTGTGGTGCAGCCGGTAGTTGCGCACCGTCCAGGGCAGGATCACGACCGCGGTGCAGGCCCCGTACAGGAGCGCGCGCCCGGCTGCGCGTTTCAGGTTCGCGCGGCCGTGCCAGAGGATCCAGGCCAGGATGAACACGGTGAACAGGGCCCAGGTCTCGCGCACCAGGCCGCAGACGCCCAGCACCAGGCCGCCGGGGATCAGGATCCAGGTCTCGTCCCGCCGCTCGTACCGATCGAGCAGCATGAAGACCGCCACGACGAGCGCCGCGGTCAGGCCCTCCGACCACAGGAAGTGCGTGTAGTGGACGAGCGCCGGCGAGACCGCGCAGGCCAGCCCGGAGATCAGCCCCGCGCGGTTGCCGAAGCGGACGCCCACCATGTGGACCACGCCCGCGATCATCAGCAGCGAGACCGCGATCTGGACCCAACGAACCGTGTCGAGCTCCGTACCGAAGACCCGGAACACGCCGGCCACGAAGGCCGGGTAGCCCGGCGCGCGGAACGAACCGGGAT
>Ga0102952_1000744_pt1 | contig 11443 bp, 9 predicted proteins | sample SalPon2A_C_D1_MG_FD_78506 | JGI IMG/M metagenome (GOLD analysis project Ga0102952, IMG submission 78506) | Soil microbial communities from South San Francisco under conditions of wetland restoration - Salt Pond MetaG R2A_C_D1_MG | ecosystem: Environmental > Terrestrial > Soil > Wetlands | place... | reverse complement strand
TTCACGATATGGGACTCCGCGTGCGCGGCCACGCGCCGGCATCGACGATAGGGTCATCGCCCTGCGCAACCCGGGACCGTATTTGTGAAACCAAGTCTGCACGGCAGCGGGGTACGCTGCACGGCTGCCGCCCTGCTCGCCTGCCTGTGTGCCGCCGGCACCGCTGCCGCGGCGCTCGGCCCGCCGGACGTCATCATCGAACAGAACGTGCCCGTCGCAATGCGCGACGGCACCGTACTGCGCGCGGACGTCTACCGCCCCGCCGCGCCGGGCCCGTACCCGGTACTCGTTTACCGCACGCCGTATGGCAAGGACGGCGCCGCCACGGCCTACACGACGCATCTCGCGGCCGTCGCCCGCGGCTATGCCGTCGTGCTGCAGGACGTGCGCGGGCGCTATGCGTCTGCCGGCGAATTCGACCCGTATCGCCACGAAGGGCACGACGGTTACGACACGATCGAGTGGGCCGCCGCACAGCCCTGGTCCGATGGCCGCGTGGGCACCTTCGGCTTGTCCTACCCGGGCGCCGTGCAATGGCTGGCAGCGGTGGAACGGCCGCCGCACCTGGTCGCCATGGTGCCGGCCATGACGTTTTCGTCGCCGCGAAATTTCTTCTACATGAACGGCGTCTTCGACCTCTCGTGGCTGCCGTGGATCTACGACAATATTGCGCCGGACCGGCGACGGCGCCTCGGGCTTGCCGACGACGACGGCGAACGCGAACCCTGGAGCGAGGTGGCCGACCGCTACAGCTCGTACCGCCCGCTGGCCGAGCTGCCCTGGCTGCACCGCGAGGCGCCGTTTTACTTCGAGTGGCTGGCACATCCGCCGCGCGATGCCTGGTGGGACTGGGCGGAACTGCGCGGCCGCTATGCCGCCGTCGATGCCGCCGTGCTGAACCTGAGCGGCTGGTTCGACGAGGCCTACGGACCGGAGGGCGCCGTCACGAACTTCAATGGACTGCGTGCCGCCCGCGACGGCGCACCGCGCACGCACCTCGTGCTCGGGCCGTGGACGCACGGCGTCGCGGCAACCGAATCCACCACCGCGGGCGATCTCGCCTTCGGCCCGCAGGCCGCCATTGACTATGATGCACTGCTGCTCGACTTCTTCGATCACTACCTGCGCGCCGGGAGCAACCGCTTCGCATCGCAGCCAGCGGTGCGGTATTTCCGCATGGGCGAGAACCGCTGGCACTCCGCCGACGCCTGGCCGCCACGTGACAGCCGCAGCCAGGCCCGTTACCTCGAGCTGGCAATGAACGGCGAACACCGCCTGGCGCCGCACGCCGCGGCGCCAGGCCTGTCGTCATCGAGTACCTTCGTCGCCGATCCGGACGACCCCGTGACCGACCCCTACGACAGCTTCGGGCCGCACGACTACCGCGCGCTGGCGCGCCGTGACGATGTCCTGACCTTCGATTCGGCGCCGTTCACGACGGACTTCGCAGTCGCGGGCAACATAACGGCGCTGCTGCACGCAAGCTGCGAGTGCCGCGATTTCGACCTGTGGGTGCGCATCCAGGACGTGTACCCGGACGGCCGCGCCATGAATATCATGAGCCCCGGCAACGACGTGCTGCGTGCGAGTTACCGGGAACCCGGCGAGCCGCCGCGCCACGCAGAACCCGGGCAGGTCTATGAGCTGCGCCTTGCGGACATGCACACGGCCATCACATTCGCGGCGGGCCACCGCTTGCGTGTACAGATCTCCGCCAGCTTTGCGCCGCACTTCGCCGGCAACCTGCAGACGGGCCGGTCCGAGGTCGACTCGGCCACGGCACGGCCCGCGGCCATCACGATTTTTCATGACCGGCAACATCCGTCGCGCCTGCTGCTGCCGGTCGTCGACTGACGCGCAGTCACCGCGGCGACCCGGCAAAGCGGCCGCTCGCATGGCCGAGCGATGCGGCGAGCATGCCGGGCACGGTCGCCGGCGCCTGCCGCGCGGCCGCCGCCGGCTGCCCGGGTTGCCGGCCGGGCCATGCGTTTCACGCCGCAATTCAGTAAACTCGATGCTGTCGTCACCCGGGGGGGCAGAAGACATGGCAGAAAACAAGTCGCACGGACACTGGTTTCCGATCGGCATCGGCATGGGCGTCCTGATCGGCGCAGCCATCGGCACCGCGCTCGACAACTTCGGCGCCGGTATCGGTGTCGGTGTTGCGATCGGCGTGGTGATCGGCCTCGTGATCACGCAGATAGCCGAACAGTTCCGGAACGAAGACGAAGAATAACCACGCGCATCGTGCCAGCGGCAACCGGCCGTCGGGTTGCCGCGTCTGTCTGCCCTGGCAGCCTGTTGAATTACTACCAGGGCCACGCGGCGACGGACACTACCTGCGCTGTTCCTGCTCCGCGCCGTTGCCGCCCGCGCCGGGGATGCGCTCGATGTGATTGCGTTCCTGGCGCGGCGAATGCGTAAAAAACTCGCGGAAGCAGCGTGCGAAGTGCGACGCCGAGGAAAAGCCCGAGGCCACCGCGATCTGCAGCACCGGCATTTCGGTCTGGCGCAGCAGCATGCGCGCGCGCCGCAGGCGTAATTCTAGGTAGTAACGCGACGGCGTCTTGTGCAAGTGATCGCGAAACAGCCGCTCGAGCTGGCGATTGGACAGGTCGACCGATGCCGCGAGTTCCTTCAGTGACATCGGGTGTTCGAGAAACGCCTCCATGTGAGCGATGGCGCCGAGCAGTTTCGGGTGCGAGATACCGGTGCGGTGCTGCATGGGCATGCGCTGCGCATCGTGCGGGTGACGGATGAAAGTATGCAGCATCTGCTCGGCAACGCTGATGCCGAGGTCCTCACCGTGGTCCAGCGCAATGGAGTTGATCATCATGTCGAGCGGCGCCGTGCCGCCGGAGCAGGTATAGCGATCGCGGTCGATCTCGAACAGCGTCGCGGTGATCTCGAGTTCGGGAAAATTCTCGACGAACGGTTCGACGTATTCCCAATGGATCGTGCAGCGATAGCCCTTCAGCAAACCGGCCTGCGCAAGCGCCAGCGAACCCGAGCAGATACCCCCCATGGCCATGCCGGAGCGGCCGAGTTCGTGCAGGCGCGACAGCGTGCGGTCGTCACGAAACTGGCTGGCGCGAATGCCGGCACACACGAACAGGACATCCGCGTGCAATTCATCCCGGACGCTGCCGTGCGGTACGGTAACGACGCCGTTGCTGGCGGTAACCGGCCCGCCATCGACGCTGAAAGTCTGCCACGAGTACAGCTCACGTCCGCCCTGCCGGTTCGCTGCCCGCAATGGCTCGACCGACGAGGCGAAGGCCATCATCGAGAAATTCGGCAACAACAGGAATGCGACGTGCTGCGGGGTCTTTACCGGTTGTTTGCCAAACATTGTGCCTTCCAGGAGACCGGCAACGACCGGCCGAAGCTCCGGCCAAGAATACTATGGCGTCGGCGATTCGGCACGCGCCAGCGCGGCAGCGCGCAATACGCGCGGCGTAGCGCCGAAGCTCGCACGCAGGCGGCGGGCAAAATGCGATGCGTCCGCAAAGCCGCATTCCTGGGCAATGTCGGTAATCGAACGCTCGGTGCGTGTCAGCAGCCAGTGCGCCTGTTCCAGCCGCCGCTCCAACGCGTACTGCCACGGCGACAGGCCGAGCGCGTCACGGAAGATGCGTTCCAGCTGGCGTCGCGACAGGCCGACGCCGCTGGCCAGGTCATCCACCGCCGGCGGCCGCGACAGGCTTTGCTCGATGAGCGCCATGGCGCGGGCGACTCGTGCATCGGGCGGCGTCTCACCGGCGACCACGTGCGGCTGCGGGGCATGCGCCGGCCGCGCACGATCCGCCAGCAGGATGTGCAGGGCTTTTTCGGCCACTCCACGGCCGAGATGGCGTGCGACCAGCCAGGCAGCGAGATCGACCGCCGCGGTGCCGCCCGCGCAGGTAATGCGCGGCCCGTCGACGACGAACAGCCGGTCCGCCACCGGCACGACATCCGGAAACGCGCGTTTCAGGTCCTGGTAGTGGTACCAGGACACGCAACATTGCCGCCCCGACATCAGCCCGAGCCGGATCAGCGTGAACACGGCCGTGCACAGGCCGACCAGCGGCACGCCCTGGCGCGCCGCCTGCACCAGCCAGGCATCGGTCGCCGGGTCCGCCTGCGGCCCCTCGTGCAGCAGGCCGCCGACCACGACCAGGTAGTCGAACTCGCGCGGCTCGCGCAGGCGATCGTCGACGCGGATGACATTACCGCAGCTCGCGCGCACGTCGCCGCCGTGGGCACTCATGACGGTCCAGCGGCAGGCGCGCTGGCGGCTGCGGTCCCCCTCGTCGGTGGCCAGCCGCAGGACGTCGATGAAGCCGGCGTACGGCAACAGCGTGAAATTGCGCAGCGTCACGAAGCCCACGCGCAATCGGGCTTCAGTTGCAGACGGGCTCATGGGCGGACCTCCCGGCACGGCGTGTCAAAATCGTCACAGTATGTCGCAATTATTCTGTCATCGATGTCGGTGCAGTTCTAGCCGGCACTGCCGTGCCGCGCCATAGTCCGCGTAGTCCGGCCGCGGTCAGCGATCGCGGAATCCCCGGGCGTCACGCCCAGTGAGCCTTGCCGTCACATGAAATACTCGGCCTTTTCCATTGCCCGCAATGCCCTCACCGGCCACCGCCACTGGCCGCGGCAGTGGCGCAGCCCGGCGCCGCAACCGCGGTACGACGTGGTCATCGTCGGCGGCGGCGGGCACGGCCTCGCCAGCGCGTATTACCTCGCGAAGGAACACGGCATCACGAACGTCGCGGTACTCGAGAAAGGCTGGCTCGGCGGCGGCAACACGGGCCGCAATACCACGATCGTGCGCTCCAACTACCTGCTGGACGAAAGCGCCGCACTCTACGAACATTCACTGCAGCTGTGGGAAGGCCTGTCGCGCGAATTGAATTACAACGTCATGTTCAGCCAGCGCGGCGTGCTGAACCTGGCGCACAACACCGGCGACGTGCGCGCCGGGCGGCGCCGCGCCGAAGCGAACCGGCTGAACGGCATCGACTCGCACTGGCTGGACACCGCGGGCGTCGCGAAGGTCTGCCCGATTCTCAACACGTCGCCGTCGCTGCGCTACCCGGTCCTCGGCTCGACCTTCCAGCCGCGCGGCGGCGTCGCACGCCACGACGCGGTCGCCTGGGGGTACGCGCGCGGCGCGGATGCGCGCGGTGTCGATATCATCCAGAACTGCGAAGTGACCGGCATCCGCCGTGACGGCAATGCCGTCACCGGCGTCGAGACCTCGCGCGGCTTCATCGGCGCCGGCAAGGTGGCGCTGGTCGCCGCGGGCCACAGCTCGGTACTGGCGGCAATGGCCGGACTGCGCCTGCCGCTCGCCAGCCACCCGCTGCAGGCGCTGGTGTCCGAGCCGGTCAAACCGGTGCTGCACAACGTCGTCATGTCCGGTGCGATACACGTCTACGTCAGCCAGTCGGACAAGGGCGAGCTCGTCATCGGCGCCGGCATCGATGGCTACAACTCCTATGCACAGCGCGGCAGTTTCCACGTCATCGAGGGGCAGATGGCAGCGCTCATCGAGCTGTTCCCGATTTTCTCGCGGCTGCGCATGCTGCGCAGCTGGGGCGGTATCGTCGATGTCTGTCCCGACGCCTCGCCGATCATCTCGAAAACGCCGGTGGACGGTCTATACATCAATGCCGGCTGGGGCACCGGCGGCTTCAAGGCCACCCCCGGGTCCGGCCACGTGTTTGCCCACACGATCGCGCGCGACGAGCCGCACCCCCTCAATGCACCGTTCTCGCTGGCGCGTTTCACCAGCGGCGCACTGATCGACGAACACGGCGCCGCCGCCGTCGCGCATTAGGGTTCTGGCATGCTGCGTATCCCCTGTCCCTGGTGCGGCCCCCGCGAGGAAATCGAGTTTCACTGCGGCGGCCAGGCGCACATCGCGCGGCCCTGCGACCCGGCGGCACTGACGGCTGCCGAGTGGGCCGACTACCTGTTCATGCGCGACAACCCGAAGGGTGTGTTCGCGGAACGCTGGGTGCACAGTGCCGGCTGCCGCCGCTGGTTCAATGTGCGGCGGCACACGGTGACCCACGAGATCGTCGCGGTGTACCGCATCGGCGAGCAACCGCCGCCGGACGGTGCATCGTGAGCCAGCCGCATCGCCTCGCCGGCGGCGGCCGCATCGACCGCAGCAGGACCCTCGGCTTTACCTTCAACGGCCGGCGCTACGAGGGCCATCCCGGCGATACGCTCGCCTCCGCCCTGCTGGCCAACGGCGTGCGCATGGTCGCGCGCAGCTTCCGTTACCACCGGCCGCGCGGCGTGCTCGCCGCCGGCGTCGAGGAACCGAATGCACTGGTGCAGCTGGGCACGGGTGCGCGCACCGTGCCGAACCTGAAGGCGACCGAAATCGAACTGTTCGACGGCCTCGTCGCGACGAGTGTCAACGTGTTTCCTTCGCTGCGCTTCGATGCCGGCGCCGTCCTCGGCGCCCTGTCACGCTTCATGCCGGCAGGCTTTTACTACAAGACGTTTTTTGGTTCGCTGACCCTGTGGAACCGGCTGTTCGAGCCGCTGATCCGGCATGCCGGCGGCTGGGGACGCGCCCCGACCGCGCCCGATCCCGATTTTTACGATCGCATGCATGCGCATTGCGACGTGCTGGTAGTCGGCGGCGGCGCATCCGGCATCCTCGCTGCATGCACTGCGGCGGCCGGTGGTGCGCGCGTCATCGTTGCCGACGAGAACGATGCATTCGGCGGCAGCCTGCGGCAGCGGCGCCTGCAGTTCGACGGCGCGCCCGCCGACGACTGGCTGCGCGCACGCCTCGCCGAGCTTGCCGCACTCGAAAACGTGCGCCTGTTACCGCGCACCGCGGTGACCGGATACTTCGACGGCAATTACACCATCGGGCTCGAGCGCCGCGGCCACGAAGGCACGGCAAGCAGCAATGCGTGCCCGCGGCAGCGCCTGTGGCACATCCGCGCGCGGCATGTCGTCCTCGCCACCGGCGCGCACGAACGGCCGATCGTGTTCGCCAACAACGACCGGCCGGGCATCATGCTGGCCGGCGCGGTGCAGGCGTACGTAAACCACTACGCCGTCCTGCCGGGCCGCCGCGCGGTATTTTTCGTCAATAACGACCGCGCCTACGAAAGCGCGCTCGATTGCCTCGACGCCGGCTGCGAGATCGCCGCAATCGTCGACACGCGCCGCGACCCGGACGGCGCGCTGGTGCGCGCCGCCCGGAGCCGCGGGCTCGAAATTCTTGCGGGACACGCCGTGCACGACAGCGCCGGCCGCCGGCAATTGCGCGCGGTATCCGTGGCGCCGCTGGCCGGCGCTTCGCTCGACACGCGGCGCACATGCACGATTGCCTGCGACTTGCTCGCGGTCTCCGGCGGCTTCAGCCCGGCCGTGCACCTGTTCAGCCAGTCCCAGGGCACGCTCACCTACGACGCGCAACTCGCCTGCTTTCGTCCGGCACGGAGCCGGCAGCCGCAGCATGCCGTGGGCCGCTCAAACGCGACGTTTACGCTGCACGAGGCGCTCGCCGAAGCGCGCCGCGCCGGTGCGGCGGCCGCCGCGGAATGCGGTATGGAAGCCGCCGCGCCACCGCCGTTGCCGGCGGTGAACGAAACGGCTGCGGCACCGCCCGAGGCCTGCTGGCGCGTACCGGCCGCGGGCCACGCGCGGCACGAGTACATCGACCTGCAAAACGACAACAGCACGGCGGACATCCGCGTTGCTGTGCAGGAGGGTTTCGAGTCGGTGGAGCACATGAAGCGCTACACGCTGACCGGTTTCGGCACCGACCAGGGCAAGGTCTCCAACATCAACGGGCTGGCGATCCTGGCGGCGGAAGTGGGCCGGCCGATCGCCGACGTCGGCACCACGACATTCCGCCCGCCGTATACACCGGTGACATTTGCGGCGATGGGCGGCCGCGACCGCGGCGCGCTGTTCGACGCGGCGCGACTGACGGCGATGCATGACCAGCACGTGCAGCTGAACGCCGTGTTCGAGGACGTCGGGCAATGGCGGCGCCCGTGGTACTACCCGCGCCGCGGCGAGTGCATGGAAACCGCGGTACTGCGCGAATGTGCGGCAGTGCGCGAACGGGTCGGCATGCTCGACGCCTCCACGCTCGGCAAGATCGACATCCAGGGACCGGACGCGGCGGAATTCCTCAACCGGATTTACACGAACGCCTGGTCGAAACTGGCGGTCGGCCGCGTGCGCTACGGCGCCATGTGCCGCGAGGACGGCATGGTGTTCGACGACGGCACCACTGCGCGTCTCGACGAGGAGCGCTACCTGATGACCACGACGACCGGCGGCGCGGCGGCGGTCCTCGACCATCTCGAGGAATACCTGCAAACCGAATGGCCGGAACTGCGCGTACGCCTGACCTCGGTCACCGAGCAATGGTCGACCGTGGCCATCGCCGGCCCGCGCGCCCGCGACGTGCTGCGGCGGCTCGCCCCCGAACTCGATCTCTCGCCGCAGGCGTTCCCGTTCCTGTGCTGGCGCGACGCACGGGTGGCGGACTTGCCGGCGCGCGTGTTCCGCATCAGCTTCACCGGCGAGCTGCAATACGAAATCAACGTACCGTGGCAATACGGCGCGTCGCTGTGGGACGCGATCGTGCAGGCTGGAGCCGACTTCGATATCACGCCCTACGGCACCGAGACCATGCACGTGCTGCGCGCCGAAAAAGGCTTCATCATCGTCGGCCAGGAAACGGATGGCACGCAGACGCCGCAGGATCTCGGCCTCGGCTGGCTGGTCAACGAGAGCAAGGACTTTATCGGCCGGCGCTCCTTCAGCAGGGACGACATGCTGCGCGACGACCGGCTGCAGCTGGTCGGACTGTTGCCGGACGACGCCGACGACTTCGTGCCGGAAGGCTCGCAGCTCGTCGAGCGAGACAGTCCCGCGACGCCGCCGGTCGCGATGCTCGGCCACGTCACGTCGAGCTACCGCAGCGCGGCGCTCGGGCGCCGCTTCTGTCTCGCACTGCTCAAGCGGGGGCGCGCACGGCACGGTGACTCCATCGACGCTGCGCTGCCCGATCGCCGCGTGCCGCTGACGATCTGCGAGCCGCTCTTCTACGATGCCGACAACCGGCGGCGCGATGGCTGAGACGGCGTACAGCAACGCCCGGCGGCAGGGACCGCTGGCCGGCGTGGCGGAGCCCGGCGGCGATGCGCTGACCCTCGCCCATTGCCCGCCTCGTGCCTTGCTCAACCTGCGTTGCGATGCGAGCGACGCGCGTACCGTCGAGGCGCTCGGCGAGGCGCTCGGCGCGGGGTTGCCGCGCACGGCGAACCGCTCGCGCAGCGACGCCGGCGTGAGCGTGCTGTGGCTCGGCCCGGACGAATGGCTCGTCATGGCCGGCGACGGCGCCGCAGGGACGATCGAGGCACGGCTTCGCGCCGCCGCGGGCGGCGACCCGTGGCTGGCCGTCGTGGACCTGTCGCACAGCTACGCCGGGCTCAGGCTGCACGGCGCGGCAACGCGCGATGTGCTGGCCAAGGGTTGCCCGCTCGACCTGCACCGCAGCGCATTTGTCGCCGGCGACTGTGCGCAGACGGTGCTCGCCGGGACGCGCGTGCTCATGTGCTGCCGTAGCGACGACGACATCGAGCTGTGGGTGCGCAACTCGTTTGCGCGCCATGCCGCCGCGTGGCTCGCGGACGCAATGGCGGAATTCCTGGCCTGATGCGGGGCAGCCGGCGGCGGTGTCAGTCGCCCGCCTCGAGCCTCGCGATCGCCGCGTCAAGCACCGCGCGGATGTACCCGTCCAGTGTCGCGCCGTCCGCCGGCGGCAGCGCCACGTCCACCGGGATACCGGCGCCTTCGTAGACCACGCCGTCGATCGCCCTGTATTCCTCGTTCGACAACTGCAGACGCCAGCCGTTGGGCAGGAAAATGCTGTGCGTGTCGGAGAGCGAGCCCACGGTCGGCTCGCCCAGGCTGGTCGCGTTCGGCATCGCCATCATGGCCATGGAGAAGATCTCGGCCGCGCTCAAGGTGTCGCGGCCGCACAGGTACACGAGCGGCCCGGCGTAGCGATTGCGCGCATGCCAGGGTATGAAAATCTCCTGCTCCGGCGTGAAGGAATCGCCGTTCCTGGCGCGTTTCGTGAACGCGACGAGCTGCCGGTCGGTGAAATGTCCGGCGATGTGCAGCGCATTCGAGTCGTAGCCGCCGCCGTTCCAGCGCGCATCGACGACGATGCCGCGTGCGCCGTGCAGGTCGCGGATCACGCGGTCCATGATGCGATCGACCAGCCGGTGGCTGTCCTGCAGCGTCGCATCCGCTGGCGTGTAGCCCTCCATGGAATCGATGCTGAAGTAGCCTATGCCCTCGGCAACCCAGCCCCAGGTGAACTGCCCCTTGCCGGCCTGTCGCCGGCTCGCGCCGAGGTACTCCCCGGCAATGAGCGTTTTCGCCCGCTCCCGGATCTGCGCACGCGTGGCCGCGGCGCCATCCGGCAGCTCCTTTTGCAGCAGCGTCTGCAGCGTGCCCGGATGCCCGGAGTATCGCCGCGGGTAGCCGGGCCGCTCGACCAGCACGTGGCGATCGTCGATTCGTGCCACGATTTCCGTGATGATGTCGAACAGTTCATCGTCACTGGTCGCGGGTGTGACGCGCGGTCGGTATTCCCCGTACAGCGCGTCCCAATCGACGCCGCGCACGGCAAAAAATGCGTAGTTTTCATCGAAGCTGTGCCAGAACACGTCGAAATTCCTGCCGGGGTCGCGATCCGCCGCCGCGTCCACGGCACCGACACAGCGCCGCGGCAATGCCGCGAGGCGACGGTATGCATAGCGCGTGATGCCGCCCTCGAGGTAATAGCTGAACGCGTCCCGGTTGCTCAGGTTGATGCGATTGATGCCGGCGAGAAAAGTCGCGAGTGACAGCACCTCGTGCCGTACGCAACTGACCCTGGTGACATCGAACACATTCACCGTGCCGGCGGTGACTTCGTAGATGCGCCCGTAGCCCTCGGACTCCCAGATGCCCTGCAGGCGGCCGGCCTGCAGGCCGTGCGTGGTGCCCGTCGCGGCCAGCATGAACAACAGGCCTGCAGCGGATGTGGCTGATGACATGGGCGATGTGCTCCTCGAAGGATCGCGGCGGCGTGCCACTCGAGAGGGTACCAGAGGCCGGTCACGACGGCCCGCACAGCGCGAGCGCTGCATATTTCGGCACCGTTGGCGCTTTTGGAATAGTTCGCGTCGTGTGTGGCAAAGCGCCGCGGCGCCGGCTGCGGCACCTTGCGCGTCACGATGACGGACTGCATCTTCAGGAGAGGATCATGGCAGCGAACATTGGCGAGCACGCGGGCGAAACCGGCGCATCAACAGTACCCGCATCCACTTACGCACCGGGTGACGCGCGGCACATTTTGAGTGTCGACCAGTCCGACCGGCGTGTACCGTACAACCTGCGCCAGTCC
>Ga0102952_1000743_pt1 | contig 11447 bp, 12 predicted proteins | sample SalPon2A_C_D1_MG_FD_78506 | JGI IMG/M metagenome (GOLD analysis project Ga0102952, IMG submission 78506) | Soil microbial communities from South San Francisco under conditions of wetland restoration - Salt Pond MetaG R2A_C_D1_MG | ecosystem: Environmental > Terrestrial > Soil > Wetlands | place... | reverse complement strand
GATTGTGTGGCATTCAACCGGTTTCATGTAATCTGCCAGACTCTTCTTTTTCTCAATCATTTCTTGAAGGTATTTCCTGGCTTCTTTCTTTGACGGGAATGTCTGCAGGATTTGTATCTGCCAGTTTTAGTTGTGCCAGCCTAGTCACCTCCTCCTGATAGTACAAGTGTGATTTGTCTGCAGAGAGAAATCATGGAATTACCCCTACAAATGAAAACTGGATCCAGATAATTTTGTCATCTATGATAAACCCTGATGGGAATAATCCCAGTTTTCTTACCTGTCCCATCTGCTGTTGTGATATTATCTTGGGATAACTCTAACGCCCTTTGTAGGTCTTTTTTACTGCTTACCACACAATACAGGCACAACTAGTTAATTATAAGACGTTGTTTTTTGGTATAGTTAATTGTTATCATTATACTTCAATATCAAGAAAATCAAATTCTTGACACACGCATTGAGTGTTAAGGATTTGGGATAAACCAGGTGAAACATCATCACCAGTTACAAACCTCTTGATAGGCAGACCTCCTTCAGCTTTAATTTTCAAAGTAAAAGAATTATTGGAATTTTTTTTATAACTCACGCTAAAAACTTTCTTTTCTGAACGTTTTCCAGATTTATCATAAACCACTACAAGTTGCTTTTTGAGATCTTTTAATTTTTTAAGGTTTTCAACAGCAATTTCAAACTCTGTAGAGATTTTTGCCTCAATTAATGAAATGAATTTGACAGGCTTTTTAGGGGATTTGTTTGTAATTTTCAAATTATGGATTTCCAGTGAATCGAGTTTAGCTCTAGTAAGCCTCAAATTTCTTTTGAGAGGGTTTTGAATTTTAACGAAAAAAGGTCTTCCAGATCCTAAAACTAAACTTGATTTATCCTCACCACCAATCCATGTAAATTTGGCAATTGTCCCACCAAGTTTTTCAAAAAAGAATTTGGAAATCAAACCCTCAACGCTGTTAAATTCTGAAATCCCATGAAAATTACAAATTCTACAGCCTTTTCCAGAACAATTATCACATGATTTTTGTTTTTGTGCTAGTCCTCTCAGAGTTTTCACGTATCGTCCAGAAAAAGTGATAGATTTTGAACGTAGTTGACATGATCCATCTTTTAAATTTAAAGTAAAAGTGATTTCAGGATCAAAATGATCAATTTTTTTTTTAGATTTTTTTGAAAAAGATTTTCCTAATTCTTTTGTTACATCAGTCTTGATACTATCGATTCCTTTTAATTGGTATTTAGAACGAATATAATCATCTCTGTCAATAATGGATGGTTTGATCATAGCCCCAACACTGAAGGAAGAATAAAAATAATCACAGGATATGTCATTCATCAATCTCAAATAATCATCCAAATGATCAAACAAATTTTTGCAGATATAGCACTTTTGAGTCAAATTTAGATTTTTTTTTAGTTTTTTCCCAAGTAGTGTATTGGATGAAAGATGTAATTTTTTAGAGAACAATCTACCTAAACAATTATCACATAGAGGGTATTTTTTTATAATTCGATTTGCAATAGGGATAATTTTTTGATATTCGGTCATATTAGAATAAATGTGATGAATTATCCTAAGCCCATTTTTCTAAGAGTGCCTTGCATTTGACGTCCTTTAGAGGCTTTCATCAAGTTCTTAGAGTTTTTATAATTTTTGACAAGTTCCTTAACTTCACCCTCAGGCCAGCCAGAGCCTCGTGAAATTCTTTTGATCCTAGATGAATTTAGCAAGTCAGGATCTGCTTTTTCTTCTTTAGTCATACTTTGAATGATATATCTCCATTTTGAAACCCTGTCCTCCATTTGGTCTACTTGATCATTTTTCACCATCCCGGAAAGCCCAGGCATACTATCAAGAAGTCCTTTCAAAGAACCTACTTTTGTTACTTCTTCTAGCTGATAAAAGAAATCATCCATATTCATTTTTCCGCTAGAGATTCTTTTCATTCTAACGTCATCGCCTTCGTTTTCTAATCGTTTTGCTAAATCTAATACAGCTTGAATATCACCCATTCCAAGAAGTCGTCCAACAAATCTAGTGGGTGAGAATTTTTCTAAATCATCAATTCGTTCACCAGTTCCAATATACATAATTTGGGCACCAGTAGCTGCAGATGCAGCAAGTGCGCCACCTCCTTTTGCGGAGCTATCTAATTTAGTAATAATTATACCACCTACAGGAATCGTTTTGTGGAATGCCTCTGCTTGATTAAAGCACTGTTGTCCAATAGTTCCATCAATAACAAGTAAAGCCAGATCAGGGTCTGCTACTTTGTTAATTCTTTCCATTTCTTCAAGAAGATCCTTTTCTTCTTTATGACGACCTGCAGTATCAATTAAAATAACATCTAAGGGCTGTCCTTCAAAATATTTCAAACCATTTTTTACAATATTAGGAGAATCTTTGTTATTTTCTTCACCATAAACTTCAACATTGGATTTTTCACACATTGTTTTAAGCTGAACTAATGCACCAGGCCTGTAAGTATCAGCACCTATAACTCCAACTTTATATCCTTGTCGAGATAAAAATTTTGCGAGTTTAGATGCCACAGTAGTTTTTCCACTTCCTTGAATTCCCAAAAGGATGATTTTATTTTGCTTTCCAGGTTTAAAATCAAAATTAGATTCATTTCCAAGCAATTTTGAAAGTTCATCGTATAGAATCTTAATTATGTGATCTTTACGTGAAAGTCCTGGTGGAGGAATCTCATTTAGAGCACGTTCTTCTAGGTGTTTTGTAATCTCGAGTACCAAGCGCACATTAACATCAGATTGTAACAATGCTCTTTGAACATCTTTGGATAACTCTTTAATTAAGTCCTTATCAATTCCTGAAGATTTGACAATCTTTTTGATTGCGTCGCTTAAACTATTCTTGAGTCCATCAAGCATTGTAATTTAATTCCGCATCCACTATTTCAAACCTTCCTCTATACCCATCCCATGTTTTTTGATATTTTTTAATTTTGATCGAGTTTGAAAAAAGAGGACAATCAATTACAAATGTTTCTGCCTCACCTCCTTCAAAAGTTAAATTGAATCCATATTTTTCAGACAGATTTTTCAACATATCAACATTAGATTTTGAAATAGACTTCCCAAGCCAGGAATCATTTAATCCATCAGAAGACACAGTAGTCATAATAAAATCAAAATTGGAATCAAGTAAGTCATTCATGTATTGTAATGATCCAGCATCCCACAGTGGTGCAATAGATATTAAATTAAATTTTGAGCAAAGAGTCTCAAATTTTTCTTTTTGGAATTTACTTTTTATTCCACCGTGTACCAAGCCTTCAATACTGAATTGATCTTTTGCAGTTTGTAATAAATTTCCAAGAGATATCAATTCATCATCAAGATCATCAGATGAGGAATGAATTGTTAATTGAGGAATATTCATGGATTGTGATTGGAGATTTGTCCAATTCATATTTGGATGATGCAGTAAATGACTTTCTTCAGATTTTGGAAAAACGCTTAAAAGACACACTACTTCATGTCCTTGTTTTTGTGCCAGATAGATGGCAAATGTACTATCTTTTCCACCTGAAAATAGGGAAGCTAATCTCATGATCTAAAAAAAATCAATTCAACAAATATTTGAAATTTGTTGAAAAAAGATGCTTCATTACTCATAATCCTCATCAATATTCAGACGGCTTTTCCGCTCATCATTAGCATCCACATTAAGTTTTAATGCGTATGATTTTAGTCATATGGTTCAAAAGTATTGCCTGATTGTTTTGTATTATGAAAGTCAAAATTAGTTATTGATTGTGTTTTGATTTGATTATATTTAAGGCAAGTAAATAATTATCTTGAATAGCCTTCTGTCCCAAGGATATTGCAAAAGAAGATCAGGATTTTATTTTTTAAATTAAAAGATCTAGGTCATACTAAATTCAACAATGAACTAATTTTTTAATGTAAAATTTTTAAACCAAACTACATAGGCCCTCGAGATGACTTGTCAAATTAGTTCAAGGCCCTACAATTTTAGGTACAAGATTGATTCAGATTTGCATATTTTTCTTGGCTTGTCTCAAGACCAACAGTTGTTTTGATTTTTTAGCTCTGGGTTTTGATTTCAATAAACATCCACAACAGGTACACCATAATCCTTCCCATTGAATAAATAACTCATATTGAGTGCATCGCTTTTGACCTTGTACATATCCACCACCCTTTTGAGCATTACTTTTAGCTTTGAATTTTTTACAATGTTCATTACAACGCATGTTAGATATTTACCAACAATATTACTGCAGAACACACACCAATCAAGGCATACATGTATTTTCTATATTTTGGATTACTTGTACGCATGGTTTAATGTAAGATCAAAATATATTTAAGAATTAATAGAATTTCAAATTAAGTATATTTTACACCTTTTTGCTTTGCATTATCAGCAACCACAATAAGATAGTAGTGAGTGTTCTAAACTAAAGAGCGTCTTCATCTTTTGTGTTCTTTTGTATGTCGATCAGTTCTTCTATGTTAGTTACAATTATTTTGCCTATGCCAGCACTTGTTTTGATTGTCTCTACGATCTTCTCAACATCAGCATCACGAGATATAATCAAGAGTGTATTGCTATCCCCAAATTCTGAGAGATATAACCAATGTCCCATTTGGTTTGGTTCTGGGAGGTTTTTACCACGACCTTTGGTATCAAATATTGTTAGACCTGAAATATCTATCTTGTGTAATGCCTTGTTGACACCATCAAGTTTCTTATCTGGAATTATTACCCATATGTTTTTCATCATAACTTCACCTCAAGTTCTCCATATTTTGTGACATTTTGGTTTTTCCCAATATAATATTACGAATTTTGACCATCTTTCTTGCCAACATAAATCCTGCACCAGTCATACTGCTGCCTATGATAACATGCAATATACCAGAATCTTGTTGTGGTGCTACCATTATAACATATGCAAATCCAGCAAACATCAATAATACACCAAATGCTGCAAATAACGCCATCATCATTGGCACTCTGGTAGGAACAGTGGGCAATAGAGATTCTTGTGACGGTAATTTGGTAGAATCAAGATCTTTGCAAATATGACAACAGCGATGACGGTGTTTGTTTTGCCAAGTAGTAGTTAAGAAAAAGAATTCTTGATGGCATGAATCACATGTTCTTTTTGGAATTGTAATTTTTCCATGATCATCAAAATCTTGACCGATTTGCCTCATACATGATTTACAATAATATCCAGGAATACGCCATTGTTTTTGGAAATTATATTTTTTCCAACCAAGTGTTATATTACAACCAGTGCAGAAAGTCATTGGGCTACTCCTGTTTTTTTGTTACCAGAGAAAATTTGGGCAATTCCTTTTCTTGCCTCAATAATTGGTAAGAAAATGATAAAGAATGCGGCAACGCTTACCCAGATTATAGAGATTCCAACCCAAGTACCATATGCCACAATATCAAAGACATATTCTGATGCAATTAATGGCATTGGCCATGCGATAATAAGTATAAGAGTCATGATACCACCACCTTTGAGACTAAACTTGAATGCTTTCTTCAGAGTTTCCTCATCTTCTTCAACTTGTGCTGCATCTACCTGAACTTCGACTAAAGTAATCTTCTCTTTAAGATCATTCCAATCAAATGTTTTGTTTGCGGCAAGGCTTCCAATGATTGCAATTATACCGCCAGATAAAATTCCGGCAACGTTTCCAAACAGCATAGAGTAATTGTGGCCAAGACTAGCAAGAGATATTTCTCCACCAAAGTCAGGCAATGATACTGCTGTTAGTATCCAAGTACTCAATGCTACCATCAAGCCTATTACTGCACCCAAGGTTGCTGCCACCCTGTTAGTTTTCTTCCAGAGTATCGTCAATGCAATTGGAATAACTGCAGAACCAATTATGATACCCATTGCCAAATAGACAAATCCTAGACTTAATCCCATTCCCAATAGTATGACTGCTAGACCACCCATACCTAAACCAAATCCCACAATAGTTATCCTAGATACTCTGACAAGTTGCTTACCTGAGGCAGTAGGATTCCGGTACGTGCGGTAAATATCATAAGTAATAAGCGATGATACTGCAATTAGTTCTGCAGATCCTGCAGAAGTTACTGCCATAAACAACATAGCAAGTACCATAATAGCACCAATTTCACCCATTAATGCAGTTGCAGCTGCGGGAACTACCAAACCCATTTGAACTTGAGCTGGGGTCAAGTCAACATCAAGCGCTATCGCCGTCAGACCCATAGTAGTAGCAAGTGTAAATGGAATTGCAAACCAGCATGCACCGCCTAATAGGAAACCTTTGACAGTAGAAGAAGGTTGAGCGGCAATAGCCCTCTGCCAGTACGCCTGATCAACGAAGACAGTTCCAAAGTTTCCTACAATGTTGATAATACCAAACATCAGACCACCTGCCGATGCCATTGTTAAGAATACGCCTGCAGCATTTCCTTCAACGGGATTAAGTTTTGCAGCTTCAACCAGTTTATTGTACATACCCTCAACGCCACCAGTAATATCAGTATTAAGATACACTGCTGCAACAAAAGTTAGAATTACAACAAATATGATTATGGTATGCATATAGTCTGCAACAAATGTTGCCTTTAATCCTCCCACTAGAGTATAAATCATAACACCGATAGGAATCAAAAAGGCAGCTAATGAAATATTCATTCCAGTTAAACCATTTACAACTGCAGAACCTCCAAGAAGAAGCATGGCAGTTACAATCATGTTAGTCATTAATGCAAACACCAAGAAGACTTTATGGGAACCATTACCATATCTTGCACGAATGATTTCTAGGAAAGTATGTGCATTTGGGGCTTTACGTTTTAATTCAATAGCTAAAATTCCAAACAATAAAACTTGAATTGATGCTCCTGCTGCGTACCAGAATGGACCACTAATGCCATACTGATATGCCACAGTTGAAGATTGGAGTAATGTAGCTGCCCAAGTCCAAGCAGAAACAATGGCAGCCGCAGTTAGACCAGTTTTGATGGTTCTTCCTGCTGTGTTAAACATCTCAGATGTCTGGCTAAGACCAAGATATTTTTCTTCAATTTTTACCTCTACTGTAATAATTACAGCAAAAACCATACCTAGACCAATAACAATTGCATAACCAATCCATTCAGGTAAAGCTTCACCTACTGCAAATCCTTCTGAAATTGCACCAGATGCAAAAACAGTTTGTGGAAATCCAGCAAGAACAACTACAGTAACAAAAATTGCAGCAAATACAAAAGGAAGAGATTTTGCCTTATCCACAAAAAGAATTATTTTGAGATTTACTTATCAATTGAAGAATTATAGTTCTTTATTTACTCAATTCAGAGTTGAAAGAAGATCATGTTATAAAATAAAATTCTAGTCGACGTCGACATAATTTGCAATTCAAATGAATTGGGTAAAGTTTGAAAAGTTTTAAAATAAGTTGTAAAGTCTAGACATAGAAACTCTGTCTGCTGGATCTACAGTTGCAAGTTTTCCATCAACTCTTACTTCATATGTTTCAGGATTGACATCGATATTTGGAGTGAGATCATTATACAACATGTTTTTCTTTCCAATAGAACGACAGTTTTTTACAGGAACTAGTTTCTTTTTTGAGTTGATTTCAGATTCAAGACCTTTATCCAATGCCAGCTGTGATGTGAAAGTTACGGAGGTAGATTGTATTGTCTTGCCAAGTGCCCCAAACATAGGACGATATAATATCGGTTCGGTGGTAGGAATAGAGGCATTTGGGTCACCCATAAGAGAATATGTAATAAATCCACCCTTAATGATCATCTTTGGTTTGACTCCAAAGAATTGAGGCGACCAGATTATAATGTCGGCTAGTTTTCCAGGTTGTATGGAGCCAACATAATCAGAAATCCCATGAGTTATTGCAGGATTTATTGTGATTTTAGCAAGATACCTCTTCACTCTAAAATTATCATTTTTAACATTATCTTCTGGGAGATTACCAGTCATCTTTTTCATTTTATCAGCAGTCTGCCAATTTCGAGTTGTAACTTCACCTACCCTTCCCATAGCTTGACTGTCTGAAGACATCATGCTTAATACTCCAATATCATGGAGTACATCCTCTGCTGCAATCGTCTCTCCCCTGATCCTAGATTCTGCAAAGGACACATCCTCTGGCACAGAAGGATTAAGATGGTGACAGACCATCATCATATCAAGATGTTCTGCTAGTGTGTTTATCGTAAAAGGTCGTGTAGGATTTGTAGACGATGGTAGAATGTTTCCTTCACCTGCAATTTTCAGAATATCTGGAGCATGACCACCTCCAGCCCCCTCAGTATGATATGTATGAATGGTTCTTCCTGCAATTGCTGCAATAGTATCATCAACAAATCCACATTCGTTTAGTGTATCTGTATGGATTGCAACTTGAGTGTCAGTTTTATCTGCAACATTCAAAGCTGAGTTAATTGCGGCTGGGGTTGAGCCCCAGTCTTCATGTAATTTTAATCCACAAGCTCCTGCTTCTATCTGTTCAAGTAATGCAATTTCAAGAGAATCGTTTCCTTTTGCAAGAAATCCAAAATTCAGCGGTAACTCATCAATTGATTCAATCATTCTATGAATATTCCATTTGCCAGGAGTGCACGTTGTTGCATTTGTTCCATCAGCAGGACCAGTTCCCCCACCAATCATTGTGGTAGTACCGTTACATATTGCATGTATTGCTTGTTGAGGAGAAATAAAATGAATATGTGAATCAATTGCTCCCGGAGTACAAATGGTATGCTCACCTGCAATTATTTCGGTGTTTGATGAAATTATCATATCAACCCCATCCATGACGTTAGGATTTCCAGCATTTCCCACACCAACAATTTTTCCATCTTTTATTCCAATGTCTGCTTTAATTATTCCTAAAAGAGGATCCATTACAATCGCGTTAGTTATTACAAGATCAAGCGAATCTTTTCTTGAAATTCCACTTGCTTGTGCTTGTCCATCACGTATACTTTTTCCTCCACCAAAGACAGCCTCATCACCATGTTTGATCAAGTCTTTTTCAATCTCAATAATTAAATCAGTATCAGCAAGACGAATACGATCACCAGTAGTTGGACCAAACAAATCAACGTAATTTTTTCTCGGAATGATAAGAGCCATTATACTATTCCCTTAAATCCTCTTTCAATAGCTTTCTTAAATGCCTCTTCTTGTTTTTCTACCAAACTCCCATTTACTAAACCACTAAATCCATAAATAATTTTTTTCCCACCAAATTCTGTTATTTCAATTTCTTTTGTTTCTCCGGGTTCAAATCTAACTGATGTTCCAGATGGAATATTGAGATGATATCCGTATGATTGTTCTCTTGGAAATTCAAGCGCTTTATTTACTTCAAAAAAGTGAGTGTGTGAACCTACCTGTATCGGTCGATCTCCAGTGTTTCTAACACTGACAAGTATTGTGGATCTTCCCATATTGGCAATAATTGGTTCATCAGAGGTAAAATATTCGCCAGGAATCATATTTCTCACATAATTGGGTCATGAACTGTCACTAGTTTGGTTCCATCCTCAAAAGTTGCTTCTACTTGAATGGAATGAATTAGATCTGCAACACCAGGTAATACATCATCTTTAGATAGGACTTTTTTTCCAGAGCTCATAAGTTCTGGAACAGTTCTGCCATCTCTTGCTCCTTCCAAAATATGATCAGCAAGAAGGGATATGGCTTCAGGGTGATTAAGTTTCAGTCCTCGATTTTTTCTTCTACGAGCAAGTTCCGCTGCAACAAAAACATTTAGTTTTTCTAATTCTCTAGGAGTTAGCATCATTGATTGAAATAGAGCATTAGTGTATTTAATAATTAAAAACGTTAAAAATATCTAAGAAAGTATAATTTTGTCAAAAGACAATAGTATTTGTGTTAGAAGTTAATTCGCCCATAGGAAATATTTTTCTTGATGAAAGATTTCATAAACTAAAAGAGACAAATTTTGAAAAACTCAAAATTTCAAGAATTGAGTTAGAAAAAAGAATTTTGAGAAGAAAGACTGATCGTGGAACAGACGTTGGTTTAAAATTAGATTCAGGAGTAAAACTTCGTCATGGAGATATAATCAAAAATGAAGGCATGTTAATTGTAATAGAACAGTTACCTGAAAAAGTAATTTCAGTTAGACTAAAAACCAAGAATAAGACTAACGTGATGGTACTTTTAGGACATATAATTGGAAACAGGCACAGACCCATATCTATTCAAGGAGAAGAAGTTTTGTTTCCAATTCAAGCAGATTCAGAAAAAGAGGTATTTACAGAACTATGTCAGAGCATTCTTAACTATATTGAGATAACAGTGAAAGAACAGATATTTTCCCCTCATTCAGGTGCTGATGTACATGAGCATTGACGAGATAGAACAAGAGTTGGGAGTAATACAATTATCAGATTCATTTTTTCCAACAGGTATTTTTTCTACTTCAAACGGATTGGAGTTTCTATTCACAGGAAAAAAAATTCAGGGAATGACAGACGTCATCAAGTTAATTAGAATTTGTATCAATCAGCAAATAGGACCGTCAGATTGTGTTGCACTTGCAAATGTGTTTGATAGTGCAAACAGACATGGTTTTGATGAGGTGGTTAAAACAGATAATATTCTTTTTGCCACAAAACCAATAAAAGAAATTCGAGATGCATCAGTTAGATCAGGTATTCAGTTAATCAAATGTGTAACAGAATTTATAAAAGATGATGAAATTTTGAATCAATACCAAAACAACATAATAAAAAACAACGCACATGGGGTTTTTCCTGTGGCATTTGCAATTTGTTGTAATGCTTTAAAAATAAAAAAAGAAAAAAGTATGATGATGATGTTATATGGCTTTACAGTAAGCATTGTAGGTGCAGCGTTAAGATTAGGATTAATTCAGCATTTTGAAGGTCAAAAAATTATCCACGACATTAAACCAATTATCAGTCAAACAATCAAAGAATATTCAAATAAATCGCTTTTGGAAATGTGGCAGTTTGCTCCCCAAATAGACATTGCACAGATGTCACATGAAAAAATGGATTCTAAAATGTTTATTACGTAAAAATTAGATTTTTTATCATGACTCACATTCCAAGAATTGGGATCGGTGGACCTGTTGGTTCAGGGAAAAGCATGCTAATTGAAAGAATGGTGCCAATGTTAGCTGAAAGAGGATACAGTGTGAGTATAATTTCAAACGATGTAATTTCAAAAGAAGACGCAGATAGGATGAGAACAAATTTGGCTACTAATAGAGGATTACTTCCTGAGAATTTAGTCATAGGCCTAGCAACAGGTGGATGCCCCCATACTGCAATCAGAGAAGATCCGTCGATGAATCTTTCGGTAATTGAAGAGATAGAATCAAAACATGCTAATCTTGACCTCATAATAATT
>Ga0102952_1000741_pt1 | contig 11487 bp, 9 predicted proteins | sample SalPon2A_C_D1_MG_FD_78506 | JGI IMG/M metagenome (GOLD analysis project Ga0102952, IMG submission 78506) | Soil microbial communities from South San Francisco under conditions of wetland restoration - Salt Pond MetaG R2A_C_D1_MG | ecosystem: Environmental > Terrestrial > Soil > Wetlands | place... | reverse complement strand
CCAAGGGCGCCTGACGGCCCCAACCGCACGCAGCACCTTCCACCCCCAGACCACCGCACCACAGCCCGCCGGCTATCGCCGCAGGGACGGTCTCGCTATGCCGTGGCCCCGTGCAGGCGTGTCCGCCCGGGGCCGGCTGCCAACGGCCGCCGGGCTATGTCTGATGGATGGCTGGTGGACGCCGCGACTTCGAAAGGACTCCGCGTTGCTGAGGAGCGCGCAGAGCGCGCCTCCTGAAGTGCGCGGAGGCCGACACTGGCACCGATTCGGGCCAGGGGGGAACGCTCAAACAGCTCCTACAACACCTTGCGCAGCACGGAGCGCAGCGTCTCGATGGCCTCGTCGATCTCCGCGTTGCTGACGGTGAGCGCGGGCATGAAGCGCAGCGTGTTGGGGCGCGGTGCGTTGAGTAGCAGGCCCTGCTGCAGCGCGGCATTGACCACGTCCGCGCCCTTGTCGACCGGCAGGTCCACCGCCATCAGCAGGCCCAGGCCCCGGATGTCGGTGAAGCCGAACTCACCGCCCAACTCCTTTAGGCGCCGCTTCAGGTAGTTGCCACGGGTCTTGGCGCGGCGGGGGATGTTGCGGCGCAGCATCTCGTCCAGCACGGCCTTGCCGGCCACCATAGCCAGCGGCTGGCCGCAGAAGGTGCCGCCCTGGTCGCCCGGCTCGAACACGCTGACAGCCTCCTTGGCCAGCAGCGCCGCCACCGGGAAGCCGCCGCCAAGACCCTTGCCCAGCGTCATAATGTCCGGCTCGATGCCGTACTGCTCATAGGCGAACAACGACCCGGTGCGGCCCATGCCGGTCTGGATCTCGTCCAGGATCAACAGCACGCCCGTCTCGTCGCACAGTTCGCGCACGCCGCGCAGGTACTTCTTGTCCGCCACAAACACGCCGCCCTCGCCCTGCACAGGCTCCAGCATGATGGCGCAGGTACGCGACGTGACCGCCTTGCGCAGCGCCGCCAGATCGTTGAAGGGCACCTTGGTGAAGCCGGGCACCTTGGGCTCGAAGAGGCTCTCCCAGTGCTTCTTGCCCGTGGCGGACATCATGGCCAGCGTGCGGCCGTGGAAGCTGTTCCAGGTCGTGATGACCTCGAACGCGCCGCCGCGCTTGAGCGCGCCGTACTTGCGCGCCAGCTTCAGCGCACCCTCGTTGGCCTCCGCCCCGCTGTTGGCGAAGAATACCCGGTCCAGCGCCGAGTGCTCCGTGAGGCCGTGGGCCAGCTCGATCATCGGCTCGTTGTGCAGCGCCGGGCTGGCGTTGATCAGCAGCTTGGCCTGCCGCGTGATGGCCCGCACCAGCGATGGCGGGCAGTGCCCCAGGCAGTTCACGGCCCAGCCCTGGATGAAGTCCAGGTAACGGCGCCCGTCCGCATCCCACAGGTAGCTGCCCTTGCCGCGCACGAACACCGATGGCGGCCGGTTCACGATGAACATTACGGACTCGTTGGCCTCGGCCAACAGCCGCGGGGTCTGCCCCTCTGCCAGCGCCTGCGCTTGCACGGCCATGCGACGGCTCCTTTGCTGCTTCACGGTGGAGGATGCGGCGCGCGGCGGCCTGCCCGGCCCCGCGCGGAAAGGACCACGTGTAGCACAGCCCGGCGGGGGGCGGAAGGCGGCCGGGGCGCGCTGGGCCGCCACCACGCCCCACGAAACACGAAAAGCCGCCGCCCCGGCGTTGGCGGCGCCGGAGCGACGGCTTGACTGCGGGACGCGAAGTCGACGGGCGGGAACAGCCCCCCGCGATTCCCCGCCCGAACAGCGCCTACGCGAACATCTTGAGGCGCTGCTTGCGGGGCTTGGCGTTCTCTACCGCGACGTCATCCCCGGGGTTGAGTTGCTTCACCCGCTTGCCCTTGGCGATGAAATAGCGCCGTGCGCGCTCGATTTCTTCCTTGAGTTCCCGTTTGCTCTTCTCCATTGACTCGACCCATCCAAGCGGTTGCAGCGAGGGGCTGGCTAGGCCCGGGATGACCGGATCTGCAAGCCCGGGAGGGATTCCCCGCACCGTCCTGGTCGCGGCGTGGAACCCTGTCGGGGTTCGGCGGCAGCACCTGAGGCGTGCCGGCTCCTGAACGCAGGAGATACGGATCCGCCGGACGTCTGGCAGAGAATCCCCCGTGGCTTGGTTTCGTTATCGGAGGGAGGGCGGGAAAACTTGAGTCAGGCCAGCGGGGCTTTCTCGCGCAGCACGCGGAGCATCCCCGCGGGCTCGGAGATGTTGCCCAGCGCGGCGTTGACCAGCGTACACTGGTCCTTGAGCGCCAGCAGGTTGCGGTAGTAAGGCGTGGCGTGGTCCACGGCCCCCAGCTCGCCGAAGGGCGTGAACAGCAGTTGGTAGGTCTCCGGCAGCAGCGAGCGAATCTTCTTCACGCTCAGCTTCAGCTCGCTGTAGTCGTCGCCGGGCTTGGCGGAGAACAGCGCCACGAACGGATAGGCCTTGCCGTCGCCGTTGCTGCTCTCGGCCAGGGCCAGCAGGCGCTTGATGCTGACCTCCTGCACCGCCATGTCCCGCAGCTTGAAGTAGGGGATGGCCGCGTGCAGGAAGGCCTGCTTGAGATTCTGGCTGGTGGGCGTGCCGTCGTCCGCCACCAGCAGCTTCTTGAACGGTCGCTGGGCGTAGGGGTACACCTCGCGCAATTCGATGGTGCGCAGGATGCCGTCCTGCGTGTTGCGGCTGATGGTGGCGCCGGCGTCCTTGACGCCTTTCACGAACATCATGCGCGCCAGCTCGCGGTTGAGCGCGATCAGCTCCTCACGCAGACGCTCGGCCAGTTCGGCCTGGCCGGCTTCCAGCAGCTCGGCGGCCTGGCCGCCCTCACCGCCCAGCAACGCCGTGAGGCGCTCGCGCACACCATCGAACTGCTCGTCCACCTCGGCCAGGCGCGTCTCCAGCAGCTCCAGTTCGCCATTGAGCGCCAAGCGCCGCTCGCCCTGGGTGCGGAGGTTCTCGCGCAGCTTGTGCTGCTCGGCCTCCAGGCCCGCGCGCGTCTCCTCCAGGTGCCGGCGCTTGGCCTGCTGCGCCTTGAGAGCCTGCGAGGCGCCTTGCAGCTTGGGCCGCAGCATGCCCAGTTGCTGCCCGGCCTTGGTGAGTACGGCCTTGGTGCGAGCCTTGAGCTGCTCATTGGCCTTGAGGCGGTCGTAGAAGGCCTCGTCCGCGAAGGGCACCAGGCGCTGCTTCTTCACGCTGTCCGTGAAGTCCTCCACGGAGTAGCCCGGGCCATAAAAGAGGATGTCGATGTCCGACTTCTTGGGCAGCGTCTCCGCCGTGGCCAGCGTGAAGAGCGTATCCTCCAGGTGATCGATGCGCAGGCAGGTGGCTACGAACTGCGCCAGCATGCCGTCCTTGGCGCAGAACACGATCTTGTAGCGCAGGATGTGCTCGATCTCCTCGTCGCTGAACTTGAAGATCACGCGCTTGTCCGCGCCCGCGGCGCCCTCCGCACTGCCCAAGCCCACCATGCGCATGAGGGACTTGAGCGGGCTGCCCAACGCGCGCACCTTCTCCAGGATCAGCGGCTGGATGAGCTCGAAGAAATGGACGGACAGCTCCTTCTGCGTGAGCGCCACCGTCTTGCGGTCCTGGCTGGCCTTGGCCTCGGCGGCTTGGAGCTTGCGCAACTCGGTCACCAGCGTGGTGGCTTGGCTCCGGGCCTGCTGCAGCAGCTTGTCCTGCTGCTGCGCGGCGGCGGCGAGCTGTTGCTGCTTCTCCTCCAGGCGCGGGAGCTGCGCCGTGCCGCGCTCCATGAAGTCGTCGATGCGGTGCACATGCTCGTGCATGGAGTCCACGAGGCGCTGGCGGATGGTGAGCCGCTCGTCCATGCGCTCCACCGTCTCCGGCGTGAGGCGGCCGGCCATGGTCTCGTTGGAGAGCTGCTGCAGGATCTGCATGGTCTCCAGCACGTACACGCCCACGGGGTCCTCCGCCTCCCGCACGGCCAGCTTGCGGCGCAGCTCGGCCAGCTCCTTGTCCACCGATTGGCTGAAGGTGTCGTACTCTTCCCGGCTCAGCCGCCCCTGCTGGAAGAGGTTGTACAGGGATGGATCGACCAACTCGTCCACCAGTGTCACCACCGCACCGCGCAGCGGCTCCTGCTCCTTGAGCACCTCGTGGTCGGCCTGGGTGCACACGAGCGAATCGAAGCGGAAATCCAGCTCTTCCACGTGCTCGGCCAGCTTCTCAAAGATCAGCCCGTTCTTGGGGTCGATCAGCAGGGCCGGCACGCCCTTGATGCGGTGCGGGCGCCATTCGGGCTCCGTGAGCACCTGCTTGAGCAGGGCGCTCTTGGATTCGGCCTTGTTGAGCTTCTTGAGCATCAGGAACAGGGTGCCCAGCAGCTCCCGCTCCGCCCCGCTGCGCAGGTGCTCCAGGAAGCCCGCATCGGCAAAAACAAGGCCCACGGCGGCCTCCTTGCTGCCCTGCAGGATCTCGATCTTGTCCAGCGCGTGCAGGCTCTTGGTGATGTGCTCCCGGTAGGCCTTGCCCACCGCGAGCCAGACCTGCTTGCGCAGGGCGGGATTGAGCCGGTTGTAGAACTCCACGGCGTTGCGGCTCACGAACTCCACCACGAACTGCTCGATCTCCTCCGGCCTGAGCTGGCGCGCCAGCAGGCCCTTGGGCACGCCGGCGGCCTCCATGCTGCGCACGATGGTGGAATAGGCCGCCTTCTGCTGCTCCGGGCCCATCTTGGGCAGCATGTCGCTGTGGTAGCTGCGCTGGAACTCGAACTGCAGCGCGGGGAACTTCCGCTTGGCGAAATCGGTATCGAGCAGGAACACCGTGCCGTGCAGCCACGCGGCGTGGGTGGTCAGCACCTCCTTGCGCTCCGCTTCGCCCAGGGCCTGCCAGGCGTGCTGGATGTGCTGCGCCTTGCCCAGGAAGTCCAGGATCACCGCCTCGCGGATTTTGGGCGGCACGACCGCCAGGAACCGCTCGTAGTTGCGGGCCTGGAGGGCGGCCAGCACCGAATCCACCACGGGCTCGGGCAGGTTGTAGAACAACCGCTCCAGATCGCTCTCCTCCAGGTGGCCCACCAGCGGTTTGACCGTCTCGATCTCCTTGAGCAGCAGCGCCGGCAGCTGCTCACCCAGCACGGCCAGCAGCACCTTGTCGCGCTCTTCGGCATCCAGTACCTCGAACACCAAGCCATAGCCTTCGCGCTCGAAGTACTCCACGATGCCGCGGCCCTTGCCGCCCTCCAGCGCCTTCAGCGCCTCCTCCAGGGAGTGATGGCGGTAGAGTTGCTCCATGCGGTCGAACTGGAAGCGGTCGGCGATGACATGGTCCAGGTCCGCCTCCAGCACCATGAAGACCTTCTTGCCGCGCACGAACGCGTGCTTTTCCTCATTCGCCTGCTCGCGCAGCAACTGGGCCTGCAAGCCCTCGCCCGCGTAGAGCTTGCGAGCCGTATCGATGAGGGACGGCCCGCCGAAGACGAACCGGTTGCCCTCCTCGGGCATGTGGATCACGCCGCGGAAAGGAATGTCCGCCACGGTGAGCGCGCAGATGGCCGCGAGGGGGATGGGGCGTCCCTCGGCATAGGTGGCCTGCGGGTCGGGGTCGATGCGATCGATGGAGGCGATGGGCAGGGGCGCGCTGACCTGCGTGCGGTCCAGATCCGTGTAGGCCGTGACGGTCACGGGCAGTGCGGAGCGCAGGAACTGGCCAATCTTCTCATGGAGGTCCCCCACCAGGATCAGCTTGCGGTGGCGGAACTGGCCCTGTTCCTGCAGCCGCAGCAGCTCCGCGATGCGCGGGTAGCGCAACTGCGGATCCACCTCCAGCAGGTCCTGGGGCGTTTCCACGGTCAGGCTCTGCTTGAAGGCCTCCGAGCGCTCCGTGTCGTAGAGAAATCCGGTGCAGATGGCGTCTGCGCCCTCGTTCAGGCGCAGCACCTTGTCCAGCGGCGCGTCGTCCGCATTCACGGTGTAGATGAGGCGCTTCTTGACCCGGACGCGCTTGGCCAGCGCGGCAAAGATCTCCCCCAGCTTCTCGCGGAGCAGCTTCTGCCGCTCCACGCCCAGGTCCACGTTGGCGACCTGTACCGTCTGGAAGGAGTCCTGCGCTGCCATGGCGAGCGCCGCGTGCGGGGTCATCCGGGAGGCCGGCTCAGCCGTGGGAGCGGCCTCCGGTGCGGCCATCGTTCACCGGGCAAGCGATGCGGGGGGCACCCACGCGCGTGGGGCCCGGGGTCCGCATTCCACCCTGTGCTGCATCCGGAGAACGCGAAAATCATACCACACGCGCCTACCAGGATGAACGCTGCGAACATAACCCTGCAACGGCCAGCAGGAGCTGGCAGCGGAGCTGACCGGGCCACGGCGGACCGTTCCCTGCACAGCGGAATCGCGCGGTGGACTGGCAGCAGGCGCCCGTGGTGTACGGGCAGGCGCGTGAAGCGTGCGTCAGACGGGGCGATGGGCGCCCACAAAGCGCGGGCGGGCGGAGGAGGAATCCGAGTGCGTTGCCTCGCGGAAGCGCCCAATCTGCGCAATCACGTTCTGCAACCGGCACTCCTCATAAGGCTTGGCGAGGCAGTATAAGGCACCCAGTCGCTCGGCTTCCAGCGCGGTCTGGCAGGAGTGCAGCGAGCTTGCCATCACGACCCGGGCCTTGGGGTGCGCCTCGCGGATGGTGCGCAAGGCATCGAGCCCGTTCATGCGGGGCATGATCACATCCATGATCACGACGTCCGGGTGCAGCTGCTCATAGGCCTCCACGGCGTCCGCACCGTTGCGCGCCGTACCGGCCACCTCGTGGCCCAGGGCGCGCAGCATGCGCTGTAGCGTCTTCAGGGGCGCTTCCGCATCGTCGACGATCAGGAACCGCATATCCACCCACCCCTCTCTCGCGCCTTGGCTACCGGGCGCTAGCGCCCTGCGCGGGCTGCCCGGTAGCATCGTGAGCGGCTTACCGCGCCCACGGGACCATGGAACCCCCGAAATTCCACTGTTCCCTTATCCCACCTCTCCCTGCCAAGACAACTGTTATTATAGCATGCAAAACGGATGCGTTTTCCCGCAGGGACGCAAATCCTCGCCCTCTCCACAATCCATGCACGGCTCGCACCGGGGCCACTGCGGGCGGCGCAGCCGGTGGAGCCGCCCCCTGTATTTTTGTGGCGGGAGCGCGTAAAAAGGGAGGAAGGGCACTGGCCGAGGGGGAGCGTGCCTGGGAATTCCACACTGTCACGATTCGTCAGTCTGCGGCACCAATGGGCCCGGCACGAGCAGTTGTGCCGGGGTAGGCCGGTCCTTCCCGCCACGGCGGCGAGCTGGCCTGGACGCAGCGTGAAGGGCAGGGCCGTGGCCTGCGATGCAGGCACCGCGGCGGCCTTTGTGCGCATCACCGCCCACATCGAACCGCCCATGACGAAGCATGCATACCCGGATTTCCACAAGGCGCTGCTCGATCCGGCGACGTACCCGGAGGCGCCCCACAAGATCCGCTTCGAGGAGACGCGGCGCTCCTGGCTGTACCGCACAGGCGCGCACGTCTACAAGATCCGCAAAACCAGTACGCTGTATTCCTCGCCCGCCATCAAGGAGCGTTACGCCCAGTTGGCGCTGACGCTGGGCCAGCGCTGGGCGGGCAACGCGGTGCAGGCCGTGGTGCCGCTCGTGCGCACGGATGGCAGCTTCGCCCTCTTCGGCGCAGGCGAGCCGGTAGACTATGCGCTGCGCATGGCGCAGCTATCGGACGCGCACTGGCTGGCACGCCTGGTTGCCAACGGCAAGGTTACGCCCGCGCTGATCGGCCGCTTGGCGCGTTTCGTGGCCGATCATCATGCGGATGCGGCGCTGGAGGAAAAGTCCGCCGATGCGGGCCACCCGGACCACGTGCATCTGCTGCTGGATGAGCTGATCTACCAGAGCCGCAAGTTCGCGGGCCAGGGTGTGACCGAACCCGTGTTGGAGATGATCGCGCGACCGCTGGGCAAGTACCTGGAGGAGAATCGCCGGCTGCTGCTGCGCCGTCCCAAGCGCGGACACATCGTGGATGGCCACGGCGCACTGGTGCCCGAGCACATCCATACCCATGGCACGGAACTGCACGCCCTGGCGCCGCTGGAGGCACAGGCCAAGTATCGTGTGCTGGATGCCGCCAACGATGTAGCGCTGCTGGTAAACGCGCTGGCGCGGAGTGGTGCGGACGAGCTGGCCGACCTGTTCGCGAAGCGCTACGGCTCCTCGGCGAAGGATCGGGACCTGGGCCGCGTACTGCCCATCTACCGCATTCTGCAGGCGCTGCGCTCCGGGCTGGCCCGCAGCGAATGGGCCGCCGAGCTGCCGCCGGAAACCGCGGAGCGGAACGAGCAGGTGCGAGAGGCTGGAGCCTGGTTCAATCTGGCGCTGCAGACGGCCCGGGAGCTATCCAAGCCGGTATAGGCGGGTGGAGGGCCGGGCAGTCACGGTGCGCCGGTGAGCACCTCGACGCCGTCGGAGGTGACGACCACGGTATGCTCCCACTGCGCGGAAAGCGATCCGTCCGTGGTGATGGCCGTCCAGCCGTCTTTAAGGATCCGCACGTGCCAATCGCCCAGGTTGATCATGGGTTCGATCGTGAACACCATGCCCGGCAACATGGGATGGCCCACGCCGGGTCGGCCGAAGTGCGCCACCTGCGGGTCCTCGTGGAAGCGCACGCCGGTGCCGTGCCCCACGAAATCGCGCACCACCGAATAGCCTGCGCCTTCCGCGTGGGTCTGGATGGCGTGGCCGATATCGCCAAGATGACCGCCGGGCCGCACCTGAGCGATGCCCAGTTCCATGCACTCGCGGGTCACTCGGATCAGGCGCTCGGCCTCCGGGGCAATGCGGCCCACGGCATACATGCGGCTCGAGTCGCCGTAGTAGCCGTTGAGGATGGGCGTGACGTCCACGTTGACGATGTCGCCCTCCTCCAGCACGCGGCCGCCGGGAATGCCATGGCAGACGACCTCGTTCACCGAGGTGCAGACGCTCTTCGGAAAGCCTTTGTAGTTGAGCGGTGCGGAGACGGCCCCGTGGGCCACGGTGTACTCGTGTACCCAGGCGTCGATGTCATCGGTGCTGATGCCGGGCCGGATGCGATCCTCCAGCATCTCCAGCAGTTCCCAGGCCAGCTTGCCCGCCTCGCGGATACCGCGGATCTGCTCTGCCGTCTTCACCAACGAGCCCCGCTGGCGTGGCTTGCCAAACACCGCTGAGCGCGGCCGCGGTGGCAGGCTCGCCGCTTGCCGGACGCTGTGGTCCGGGCCGTCGTCCTTGCCCAGATGGCACTTCTTGTACTTGAGCCCGCTGCCGCACCAACACGGATCATTGCGGCCCGGCAGCCCGGGAGCCCCTTGTTCTTTCATGGCCACGCTCGTTAGGATAGCCCGGCCACCGCAACGCGCGATTGCCGAACCGTCGGACCTTTTATGATAGCCCCAGGGCACCTTATTTACAACCAAGCTCCCGCCTGCCGCCGGGCGCGGCACAGGCTCTGGTCCACCGTTGCAGGCCGCCTGCACGGGTCTGTCTGGCCGGTCCGTATGCGCAATTCGTGCCCGACTGCTGTCGGGGACGGAACCGCGCAGCAGCCCCGTTCCGCGGTGCTGCCCGCCCATCGCCCCCGGACCCGGTGAACCGCCAGGGCGCGCGCGGCATGGTGATCATCGCGCTGGTGGTGTACGTGCCTATGCTTGCGTGCGTCGCCCTGGTGCGGCCACCGGGCACCTTGCACATCGGCGACGTGCTGGCCCTGGCCTGGGGCCTGGGCGCGGCGGCGGTGATCGGGGCGGGCGTGGTGCTGGGCAGCCGCTGGTCGTCACGGCACACGGCTTGGGGCGGCCGGCTGCACAATGAGTTCCACGCCATCCTGGGCGGACTCGATTCGCCGCGTATCCTGCTGCTCTCGCTGCTCTCCGCCGGGGGCGAGGAGGTGCTGTTCCGCGGCGTGCTGCAACCGCGGCTGGGCCTGTGGGTGGCCGCGGTACTCTTCGCGGCGCTGCACTTCCCGATGCGCCGGGCGCTGGTGCCCTGGACGGGCTTCGCGTTCGTGCTGGGCGTGGTGCTGGGCGTGCTCACACAGGCCTCGGGCAGCCTGTGGCCGGCGATTCTGCTGCACTTCCTCGTGAACTACTTCAACCTGCACGATCTGGCGGAACACCCCGCCGCCCCCGCCCCACGCCCGGGCGGCGGCGACGCGGAATAGGCCGGTCGCGGCCCCTTGGTGTGCCCGCTCACCGCAAAATGTGATCGTTTGGTGAGACATTCGGGCCCCAGGGGCGGCTATGCTGGCCTTGTGGCAACCGACCGCTCCGCACGGCAACCCCAATCCCAACGCGAGGGGAGACGGCGATGATCCGCACCGACCGCAAGCACCTACCCGGCGTCCGACGGCGCACCGCCGCGGCCGCCCTGCTCATCGCCGGCCTGCTGCTGGCGGCATCGGGCGCACAGGCCGCGTTCTGGTTCAGCAACCGGCCCATGCCCGAGTTCACCAACCAGTCCCCCTCCGCCTGGCTCAACTCAAAGCCCCTCACGCGCGAAGACCTGCGCGGCAAGGTGGTGCTGATCGAGGTCTTCACCTCCAGTTGAATCAACTGCATTCGAAGCTTTCCGTGGGTCCACGGAATGGAACAGAAATACGCGACGCAGGGCTTCGAGGTGATCAGCGTGCACACGCCCGAGTTCGACTTCGAGAAGGACCGGCGCCGGGTGGAGCGGGCCGCGGAGCGCTATAAGCTGCACCAGCCCATCTATCTGGACAACGACTACGCCTACTGGAATGCCCTGGGAAACCGCTATTGGCCGGCGTTCTACCTGGTGGATCGCAAGGGGAACATCCGAGCCACCGATGTGGGCGAGCTGCACCTGAACACCGAGAAGGGCGACGACTTCGAGGCAAAGATCCGCACGCTGCTGGCCGAGAAGGCCTCCTGAGCCGGCGGCAGCTGCCCGCGGCGCCGCTCAGCGCTTGCCGCGGAAGCGATAGAAGCTGTCCAGGATCGAGTGTAGCTGCTTCTCGTCGTCTGCCGTGGCGCAGCCATCCGGGTTGGTGGCGATGCGGCACAGCACCTTGAACCAAGCCTCGTCGCCCTGCTCCAGATTGAAACCGATGGTGTTGATCGTGACCAGCGGGTGCTTGGCCTTGGCTTCCTCCACGGTCTGGAAGGTCTGGGGCGTCTTGCCACCGTCCGCGCCATCCGAGAGGATCACCAGCACCGGAAAGCGCAGCCCAGAGCGGTAGACCGCTTGGTCGCGCGGGTCATCGAAGAACCCCAGCGATTTGACGATGGACTGATACAGATTGGTGCCGCCCCCGGTGCGGAACAGCCGCACGCGCGCGATCAACTTGGCGCGATAGTCGCGCTGTCCGATCTCCGCGAACTGGCCCCTCTGCATGCCCGGCACCAGCACGGGGCGCATCTGCGTGTCGAAGGTCCACACCTGCACGCGGGTGTCCGGCGCCATGTCCTGCAGCACACGGATCAGGGCATCCTTGGCATCGTCCAGT
>Ga0102952_1000740_pt1 | contig 11511 bp, 7 predicted proteins | sample SalPon2A_C_D1_MG_FD_78506 | JGI IMG/M metagenome (GOLD analysis project Ga0102952, IMG submission 78506) | Soil microbial communities from South San Francisco under conditions of wetland restoration - Salt Pond MetaG R2A_C_D1_MG | ecosystem: Environmental > Terrestrial > Soil > Wetlands | place... | reverse complement strand
TTTCAAGCGTATCAATTGATGTTTTTCTATCTATTCTTTTATGTTTGTAATCCCATGCGTGTATGCCCACTTCTTCGTTCTTATTAGGCGGGTCAATCCAGATTTGATACTTATTTCCTTTTTTATCCACGATTTCGACTGTTCTTACATCGTAATCTTTGTATTCTTTCAACAATTTTAAATCAAATTTATTAATCCAATTATTTATTTTTGGGTCAATTTTGTTATATGTCATTCAAATCGAACTCCTTCTCCAAAGTACTCATTAGATATAATATCTAATAGTCTAAATTGTTCACGACCACCCCTTCTTCCGAATGCTGGTAAAACTCGCGACCTTTGCAGAATAGTCCCCTTCGGAACCAAAATTTCTTGAATATATTCGGCGCTATTCTCACTCGGCAATGCTAGCCCTTCTATAGCTTGAATTTTGTTTTTGGGTCTAACTTTTGTTAAAAACCCTCCTGTTTTGTTATTTGAAAATACTCTATAAAATGTTTCATCGGTTTCAGTAACAAATGATCTTATATAACCACCTGCATTTGCTGCATATTTAGGTTTCGCCAGTGCCTTAACAGAATTCTCAGATAAATTGTTAATAACTCCCCCAAAAACCTGCGGTTCGGGCAACAATGACAATGCTATGGATTGTTTATCAATCGGAAGTATTAAGTCCAGAAGGAATTCAGGAATAAAGTCGAGTTTTTTTCTTAGGTTTCTACGACTTTTCAGAAAATAATCTAAATTTAAGATTGCCCGTCCATCAGGGTCTACATACTTATAAGGATTGTTTTGAACGTATGTATAGCGGTTAAAACTCTGGGGATTGGTGATATCAATCCCTGCTGGGTCAACTGACATGAACCTGCCTAGTTTGGGGTTGTAATATCTTGCTCCAAAGTAGTAAAGACCCGTTTCATTATCAAGGTCTTTTGAAGTGTAGGTATTTGTATTATCTACGAGATCACTGAACTGGTCATCATACAGACTACCGAAGGGAAGGTAATCCTTATCCCATGTAACGCTTGTGGTATTATCGGTAATCGAGATATTAGAGCCAAGATTGTTGCCGTGATAGAAGTAAATACTCTTTTCATAAGCTGTGGCATTAAGATCAACGCGAGCTATCCTGCTTTCCCCGGCATATACATAATCAACCTCCGGAACACCATATGAATTCAGCTCTGATAATACCTTTAACCCTTTTCCGTACGCATAATAAGTTGTTTTTCCGTTTTCATCTGTTTTGCTTATTCGGCGTCCAAACGCATCGTAATGGTATTCGGCATCTCTACTATCACCAGTCCACACCTCTGTCAGTCTGTTCTCGGAATCGTAGACATACCTGTGTTCACTGTCTGAGATGATATTTCCATTCCCGTCGTGGATAACGTTATCAAGTTGATTAGTTGAATATTTATAGCCATACTCAATGTATTCATTATTTATGAATTTACTTGTTCTGTTACCTAGTTCGTCGTATGTGAAACTTCCATTCCCCCAGGGCCCATTAACCCCGGTGAGTCGTTCCAGACTGTCATAGTTCATTACCGAGCTGTAGTCCGGATCTATATGATTTATGATGGATGTGATATTGCCGGCAGGATCGTAGTTATATTCCAGATCTATGAAAGGAACCGGGTTTAGCGATCCCTGGGCTAGCGAGCCCGTAGTTGTAAAAAGCGATAAAATTATTGTTAATAAAATTGAAGGGATAATTACTTTTAGGTGGAATTTGAGATGAATACTGTTCATAAATTCATTATATAACAAAATGTTTAATATTGTCTATGGTAGTTTTGAATTGAATTAAAGATTTTCTGTAAGTTTGAAATAAAATATCTGCATCCCGGGCAACGAACCTAAAGCATGACAAGTTTTATAGGTATGGAGTAGAATTCATCTTACTCCTTAATGGATTAATCAGGAGTCTATATTTTTATCTGTACTTTCTCTTGATAGAAAGTACCAAAGATCAAGGCTGACAACTCTTACTGCATCCGGTCAATTCCTGCGGCTAAAAATTTTCAATATCAGCCCGCCACCGCGAAATATTTCATATACGCCTCGGAATTGACAATAATATTGTGAAGATTTGAATGCCGATACAAAAAATCAAGGTCGAAGGTCCAACGTCAAAGGTCTATCATATCTATCGGGATTCCAGTGTTTTATTTGTACTTTTCCTGGATAACAAAGTACTAAAAATCACGGCTAGACACAGCTTCTACTAAAAATCTTCACTCCGGTTAAAAAATTTCATCTCTGCCCCACCCGCAAAAATTTTTCTTTACACCTTTGTTCATATCTTCTTTACGTGAACCTGTGTAATGCCGAAAAAAATACGAGCTAAGAGCTGTATTACAAGCAACGTCCAAGGTCTAACCAACTACTTCCAGCGGAAGTAAACAAATACTCTGCCCGAATTGCCCTGGTCCTTTTTAACACGGTGGTATCTTAAACGAATATCTTTCTGATCGAGGAATCGCAAAACCCTCTTTTTAAGCTGACCACTCCCTTTTCCGCAGATGATCTCAACTTCGTCAATCGTTTTTTGTTCGGCTTCTTCAATAATGCCCTTGAGGGCTCTATCTATCTGGTCGCCTTTATTGTAAATAGGGTGAAGGTCTAGCTTGAGTTTGCTCATTGACTAATCAATTTAACATAAAAGTATTTTGTATTCGTGTTCGGTAGAAGATCATTGATCTATATAGTTAGAAATTCAGGTTCACATCTTATCGGGTAGCCTTATTATATATTTCTAACATGTACAAAAACAATAAAATTTATATTGCTATAATTGTTCTGATAGTTCTCTGTTCGGTTCTTGCAGTGTTTTATAAATTTGTTCAGACCGGGCGGGAAGGAAAGGTTGAGAAATTAATCGATACAACTGACTGGGTTGTATATACAAACGAACATTACGTTTTCTCACTCAAACATCCCAAAGACTGGAAGGTCAATGAAGCACCGGCAAATAAACCCACACCGATCTACAATATTTACAAACCCGGTAGTGATAAATCAAGGTTACCTTTTGACCATCACACTGACGGGGTAACACATGTTTCAATCTACCCTCAAGGTATTCCTACAGAAGGTGTTTTCGGGGAGTCCCTAAGGTCGGGTGTAGAATTCACTATACCTGTACAGAATCCGCGGGATTATATACTCGATGATGGTACAGTGTGGGCTACTTATGCCAAAGTTTCTGAACAGCCTTCCACATGGAATGATTCGGGGTTCATATTCTCAAGTGTTGACGTAAATAATATCGAAGCCGGGTGTATGCGGAAAGGGAAGAGGGTATCCGATGAAGACTGCTCACCCCTTTTTGGAGATACGATAATAAGGAAGGGAACAGTAAATGAACAGGACCGCCGCATTACAACTGCGATTATGGAATCTATTCATTTCATAGATAATAAAGGCTACATTAATTCTTCATACAAGGACCTGATAAGGATTGAACACCCGCTTCCCGAAACAACCGTTTCATCACCGCTCGAAATTGAAGGAGCAGCAAGGGGGCACTGGTATTTTGAAGGTGATTTCCCGGTAGTGCTTACCGACTGGGATGGAAAAATAATTGCAACAGGTATCGCACGCGCTCAGGATAACTGGATGACTACCGATTATGTTCCCTATAAGGCGACATTGAATTTCGATATCGATACACAAGTCTCAAACCGCGGTTCGCTTATCCTTCGCAAAGATAACGCGTCAGGCTTGCCGGAGCACGACGATGCCTTCGAGTTTAATGTGTTCTTTGAGAAAGAGGCTACAGAATAGCTATTCGGCTTCAAAATTAAGTTTTATAATTATGTGATAAAAAATCCGGTATTTTCTTTATTTAATACTTAGAAAAAAACCTGACTTCAGTAAGAATATTTCTTTAATTACCTTTTAATGTTATTAAAACCGATGAGGGAAAATCAATTATTATGATAAAGATCCTCCATATTGCCGATGTTCACCTGGGACGCCGGTTCAGTGATCATCCGGAGATAAAAGATATTTTGGCGAACGCCAGGCATGAAACTCTTGAATCAATAGTGAAGCTTGCAAACGAAAGAAAGGCCGATATTCTGAGCATTGGGGGAGATCTGTTTGAGCGTATAAGTGTGAATGTCTCGGAAATTCAGCGTACAACCAAAGCTTTAAACGCGTTTACGGGAAAAGCTGTGATCGTACTTCCCGGCAATCACGATTTTATTACAGAAGACAGCAACCTATGGAACCGTTTTGCCGGGGAATGTGAAGATCACGTTATATTATTGAGACATGCCGAGCCCGGGAATCTTCAGGAATATGATTTGAACGCAATAGTGTATCCTGCGCCATGCCATGCCAAGCATTCTGAAAATAATGTTATAGGTTGGATAAATGAAATAGCTAAAGATCCGGAACTGGTCCATATAGGTATAGCTCATGGGAGTATCGAAGGAGTATCTCCAGATTTTGAGGGGAAATACTATCCCATGACACAGAAAGAACTAAGTGATTCTGGAGTGGATCTGTGGCTCCTGGGGCATACTCATATCACCTGGCCTGAAAAACCCGGAAGCAGGGATTTCATTTTTAATCCCGGCACTCCCGAACCCGATGGGTTTGACTGCAGGCATGAAGGGCACGCTTTTTTTATAACTGTGAATGAGGATAAAGAAATAAAAGCGGAGGTGCTGAATACCGGAACATACAGGTTTGTAAGACGGATTGAAACTCTTGAAAACGAACATGACCTGAAAAACCTTGCAAGTTCTCTGACGAATAATAACAATTCCAGGTTGGTCCTTAACCTTATTGTCTCGGGTCACCTCGATCCGGGTCAATATGATGGATGGAAATCGAATATCCCGAAATTAAGAGAAAGTGTACTGGAATTAAGGCTTGATGACAGCAAGCTGATGCAGCGTGTCACAGCAGAGCAGATTCGACAGGAATTCCCGGAAGGCTCTTTCCCCCAAAGGCTGCTATCACAATTGAATGAAGAAAACGATGAACAGGCACTTCAGATGGCTTACCAGTTAATACAGGAGGCAAAAGGTGAGGATTAAATCGATAAAACTGAATCCTTTTGCTGCCACGCAGGACAGGACTTTTTCATTTAAAAACGGTTTTAATATTTTACTTGGCCCTAACGAGGCAGGTAAATCCACACTCTTTCAGGCTGTTTCGCATGGTCTTTTTACATCCACCAACAAGACTGCGAGTAGACTTGGAACTGAAATGGGTGACTTCTTCCCGGCGGGTGGTGGGGACGTAATCAGGCTTGAGATCAGTCTTAAGCATGACGATGGTTCCGTTTCAAAAGTTCTCAAGGTTTGGAAAAAAGGTAATCGCCAGGGAAGTGCAAGTCTTACCCTGCCGGATGGTACTGAAATAACAGATGAAGACGAAGTGCAGAAAAAGATCGAGGAGATGTTGCCCGTATCTGCAGCCTCGATGAGGACGATACTGCTCTCCGACCAGTCAGGACTCCAGGAAACGCTTAAACGAATGGAGAAAGAACAGGAAGTGCGTAATGAGCTGGGTACTGCTTTAAGAAAAACCGTTATGGAAACTGCTGGTGTATCAATTGACCGTTTCCGGAAAATACTTGATGAAAGATATGATTCTTACTTTAAAAAGTGGGATCGTGACCAGAAGTATCCTGAGAACAACAAAGGTATACAGAATCCATATAAATCGGGTTTTGGTAAAGTCCTCGAAGCTTTTTATGCGAAGGAGAGATGTAAAATTGATTATGAGCATGCTCTGGAATATGAAAAAAGAGTCGATGAATTGAATAAGGAAATTACCAGGTTGACCGCCGGAATACAGGAGAAAAAGAAAGAACAGCAAAAGTTAAATCCTTTGAAGGAAGGGATACGAAAGCGGCAGGGTAAAGAATCAGATATCAAAGGAATTGATTATGAACTTAAAGATATACACGAGATTAACAAAACCTGGCCTGTGTATGAAGATCGGCTTCAAAATATTGATAACGAAATAGCAAAGCTAGATAAGCAGATCGAAAAATTCGATCAGGAATGGGAAACAGCCCAAAAGCAGCAGGGGCTTAAGTTACTCCGTGATCGTGTTGAGAAACTTAACAGGTTAAGAAAGGACTTCAATTATGCAAAAAGAGAGGCAGAAAAAGTCGTAAAAGTAACTGAAGACCAGATAAAGGAGCTGAAAGATGTGAAATCGGATATTGATAAGCTTGAAGCTCAGGTTAATGCTGCCAGACTCAGCGTTACGATAGAAGCAAAATCCGATACTACATTCGACTTGAGAGAAGCAGGTAAAGATGCTCCGGAGAAGGTGAAACTCAATAGTGATGATGAGAGGGAATTCAAAATACGCGGTGGATTTGCAATTGAGACCGATAGTCTCAAGTTGAACGTCTTTTCGGGAGAAGGGGATATTGAGAGCATTGTTGAAAAACTTGATAGAGAGAAAGAAAGTTTTGGTAAATTGCTTCAAATAATCCCGGTGGAAAACCTTCGGGAAGCAGAGTCACTTGCGAAAAAATACGATGACAAGCAGGTTGAGATGAAGCAGGCTCAAAAGCTTTACTCGGAAGAGCTTGGTAACGATGATCATGAAGAGCTCAAGAAAAGACTTGAAGAAACATCTTCAGATAAACAGATTAGGGAACATTCTGAAATTTCTAATGACCTTGTAAATGCTAAAACTAACAAATCAGACATTGAGAAAGAGAAAAAAGATAAAAACGAAAAGCTCTTAAAATGGAAAGAAAAATACGGGGAACATGATAAAGTCGCAGGGAAGCTTGGAGAACTTATGCATAAGCAGACAACTTTAAAAGAAGAGATTGATAATCTGCCGGAACTGCCGGATGAGTTTGAATCTGCTGATTTATTTTTTAAATATATTGATGAGCTGGACAGAGATATACACGAGCTAAATGAAAAACTAAGTGAGATAAAGCTGGAGAAGGCAAAAGAGGAAGGAAAAGATCCGGGTTCATCTTCTGAAGAACTTTACACTCAGTTGAAAGAAGCCGAAGAGGAATTTGAGAGAGTTAACAGCGAAGCTGATACACTTGCGCGTGTCAGGGAAAAGGCTACTGAACTGCTTGAGTCACTGGACAGGGATACTTATAGGGGGTTGGAGGAATCGTTTCTAAACTGGCTTTCCAGGATCACCGGTGAGCGTTTCAGCATGGTAAATATGCAACAGGATATGCCGGGATCATTTGTTACGGATCAACAGCGTGAGCTTACTTACAGGATGCTTTCTCACGGGACAAAGGGGGCTGTGGCACTCGCCTGGAGATTTGCTCTTTGTGACCACCTGCTGGACAATAAACCTGCTGTTATAGCTCTGGACGACCCATTGGTGGATATGGACCCTAAGCGTCGCCTGCAGGCTGTCGAAGCCATCCACGAGTTTTCAAAAAAGCACCAGGTATTGATCATGACCTGCCACCCCGATCATGCAGAGGAAATGGAAAAAGGTGACGGAGCTAATCTGATCGAAGTCTGATTTCAACTCCATGAAATTATTAGTTAGATAAAACTTTCCATTTACATAAGGAATCCATATTCTTCCTGTACTTTTTCTTGATAGAAAGAACCAAAGATCAAGGCTGACAACTCTTGCTTCATCCGGTCAATTCCAGCGGCTAAAAACTTTTCAATATCAGCTCACCACCACGAAATCTTTTTATACCCCTCGGAATTGACAATACAAGGTCAAGATTTGAATGCCGATTAAAAACTACGAGCTAATGGCTACTGTATTCCTACGAACCACGAGTCAAGAACGAATAGCTGCGTTTATTCTAAGAGCTACGAACTGCATTATTCCTAAGAACTGACAGCGTTCTTTTTACATCTAAAGCTTAATGTGGAATAAGCATCGGCACATCTCTCTGATACTGCTCATACCTTTCACCGTGGTATTTAACCAGGTCTTTTTCCTCGAGGAACTTAACGGCAATAAGTATGTATAGAGTGCTTACAACTGAAAACAGCAAATGCCCGACAGTCATTACGGGTATGGCCCAGAATGCAATTATGAACCCCAGCATGATCGGGTGTCTAACGAATTTGTAGAAGTACTTGATCTCAAACCTGGGTGGGTTAAGCTCCATGTTCATAAGATTTTCATATACCTGTTTAAGGCCAAACAGATGAAAATGATTGATCATGAAAGTAGCAAGAAAAATGATCAGCCAACCAATTGCAAAGAGTGCATATAGGAGAATAACAAAAGGTTGAGATTGAACATTCCATACAACTGATGGAATAGGTTGCCATAGCCAGTATATCAGCATAAGGATGAGACTCGCCAGTAATACATAGGTGCTTCTTTCTATACTCCAGGGTATAAACTTCGTCCACCACTTTTTAAACTGGGGCCTTGCCATTACACTGTGCTGAATAGCAAAGATTGAAAGCAGAATAAGGTCTGCGATAACTGCATAAACAATGGAAGATTGTGATCCGGCGTCTATCGTTTTTGGTACCCAGAAACCTCCAATGAATGGAATCGCATACAGAAAAGCGATTAGAAAAATTGCGTATGCAATTATCCCGTAAGCAAAAGCAATTGATTTTTTCATGGTTTTACCCCCTGTACCACTTATTTAATCCTGAATTGATATTAAAATTTCGTTTTTATTTGAAGAACCACGAAAAGAATTTTTTGCCTGTATTTTATGTTTTAACTTAAGAATTACTTAATTACAAAAAAAGGTCCGGGTTAAGAGCATCTACATTACCACGCCTTACGGCTGGTAATGACATGCAATTCAGGAAGGCAAAAAAAAATCGTCATTCCCGTGGAAACGGGAACCCAATGTCTTTTAAATCTTTTCCTACCGGCAAAGAACTACCAGCTAACAACTGCTTTATTCCTACTAGCAACCAGCTACGAAAAACAGACTGTAGTATTACTAAGGTCCAAGGTCAAACGTCTATTTCTTCTATCAGAAATCCATCTTTATATGTACTTTTCCTGGATGAAAAGAACCAAAGATCAAGACTGTACACGACTTTTATTAAAAATCCTCACTCCGGTTAAAAAATTTTAATCTTCACCCCATCCGCACAAATTTTTCTTAACATCTACGTTCGGATTTTCTTAATGTGAACTCGTGTAAGGCCGAGATAAATACTTGTCATCCCCGGTTAAGTCTGTGCTGAGCCTGCCGAAGGATCGGGAATCCATTTTAATTTTTTCCTTTTAGCTATTAACCAAGAACTAACAGCTGCATTATTTCTACGAGCTAAGAGCTTTATATTACTCCCAACGTCTAAAGTCAAAGGTATATATGGGAACTAACCTTCCTCCAGAACCAGGTTAAAAACCGAGGAGTCAATTTTGACCATTCCTCTTAATTCCTTGTTGATCTTTATATATATCCTGTCTCCGAAATGAGACATGTTGCCCAGGAAACTGTGGAGGTGGTCGAGCTGTTCTTCATTGAAATGTTCGATATTCAGCCTTACAGATGATCTTGTATTTCTAAGTACAGAATCTAGGTGGCTGCTCATGAGTTTGTAAAATTCTGAATCGATCCAGTCCCTGATAGAGATAGAAAGGGTCAAAGCCGTATTTTTAAATTGGTTCATGGAAATGTCAAGAGCTCCCCTGTCCACGTGTTTTTTGAACGAATGAATGAGATGTAATACGTGGTTTTCTGTCTTAACCATTTCATTACCGGTCTCAATAATAAAATGTCTCTCGATATAGTCACGCATTGAGAGGGCAATAATCCAGTCTTTTATTACGACAGTTGTAAGCGATGGTCTCGTCCATGGAACAGACCTGAGAAAATAGTACAACCTTTTAAAGCCACCCGGGATAAGACCTTTGACTATAAACTGCCTGAGTATTCTTAACTGTATCGGGAAGGAATATAGATTCTTAAATACCGGATCGCCCAGATGGGCGATCTTGTTGTTGATCCTTTCTGTTATGTTCTTTTCTTCAAGAAGTTTAAAATACAGTTTTCTGTAGCCTTCGATCATCTCGTCATAGTGCATCTGCTTTGGTATTACATTGGATTTAAGCTTTGTATTATCAGTACTTTCTGCGTCCTTGATCACTCTCCCTTCCTTTTCCAGTCTTTCGTAGAGGGGAGTTTTTGGCACTGCAGTCAAAAGGCCAATCATCGATGCCTGAATTCCGGATTCCTGTATGAAGCGATACTGCTTGTCAAAGACTTCATTGGTATCATTGTCAAACCCGATTATAAAGCCACCCAGGATCTCTATGCCGTGTGAATATATCGTTCTTACAGAGTCGATTATGCTTTCCCTGGTATTCTGAAATTTAAGAGTTTCTTTAAGACTATCTTCGTCCGGTGATTCTATACCAAGAAAAACCCATTCGAAATTGGATATTTTCAGTAGTGTCAGGAGTTCTTTGTCCTGAGCAAGATTAAGTGATGCTTCCGTTCCAAAGTGAAAATCAAAATTATGCTCTTCCTGGTAATCTACAAGAAAACTGAGCAGTTTCTTTGCCTTGGGTTTGTTTCCGATCAGGTTGTCATCCACGAAAAATACACTGTTCATTTTAAGTTTTCTTAAGGTATCGAGTTCCTTGCCTACCTGCTCCAGTGTCTTGGTGCGAGGTTTCCTCCCGAACATCACTATTATGTCGCAGAACTCACACCTGAAAGGGCACCCGCGTGAGAACTGTAGACTAATAGCGTCGTACTTGTGCATTTTTATCAGATCGAACCTTGGGATAGGTGAATCTGCCAGGTCTACTTCTCCGGTCTCCTGATAGAGCTTGTGCATGGAGCCGTTTTCAAAATCTTTGCAGAATTCCTTCCATATATATTCCGCTTCTCCGGCAACAACCGTATCCGCGATTTCTTCGTAATATTCCGGGCAGAGGGACGCATAACTGCCGCCCACGACAATGAACTTTCCGATACTGCGGTAGTAATAAGCAAGTTCTTTCTGTCGTTTGAACTGGATACCCATTCCACAGATGCCTACAATATCGGCATCGGTTTGCAGTGGTATTGACTCCACGTTTTCGTCTACGATCTCTATATCCCAGTGCTGTGGTGTAATTCCGGCAAGTGTGGCGAGACCAAGGGGTGGATTAACGGTGCGGATGGTGGATGGAAGGATATTATCAATCGTCCATTTAAAGCTCCAAAAGCTCTCGGGAAACTTCGGGTTTATAAGAAGAAGTTTCAATTCCAACACCTCTGATAGAGAAATGAACAGTCAAAGTAATGACTAAAAACCTTTAACTCATTTATTTCGATTTTATCACAGTGTGGTACAGATTTGAATAAGTAATATTTTAGTTGCCGTATAGTGTTGATGAAATGCTTAGGATTGGTGAACAATAATAGTGTTCCCAATAGCATCAAATTAGAATTATGTATTCCTGAAGCAGGCTACTACTTTTATTTAAAGTAACTAAGCTGCATAAGCGAGGAGATTACCACGCCTTGCGGCTGGTAATGATATGCAATTTAGGAACGTATGGAGTTATCGTCATCCCCATAGCCTGTACTGAGTTTATCGAAGT
>Ga0102952_1000736_pt1 | contig 11579 bp, 13 predicted proteins | sample SalPon2A_C_D1_MG_FD_78506 | JGI IMG/M metagenome (GOLD analysis project Ga0102952, IMG submission 78506) | Soil microbial communities from South San Francisco under conditions of wetland restoration - Salt Pond MetaG R2A_C_D1_MG | ecosystem: Environmental > Terrestrial > Soil > Wetlands | place... | reverse complement strand
TCAAAACCAAACACTTGCTGCATCTGAGATTCCGTGCTTCCATTTGCTCCCTCATCTGCCATCGAAAATGCAGTAGATATGCCAAGTGGTGAGAAGAATATGTTTGACTTGTCTTTCTCTGCAATCTCAGAATAAAACGCAAAGACAAAATCCTTGTCTTTAATCAATTCTTTTTTTGAAGAATCATCCTCTGCAGGAATCTCCGGTGTTACATCTGAAAATAGATGCAATCCACCAAATACAGCGACTGCAGTAATTCCCAAAATGGCTAGTGTGATGATTTTACTTTTAACCCTCAATGATATGCGTTGATTTTGGCAAGTTCATAAGTAATTCTATCCATTATGAAATTCAAAAATTATGGAATTAGTTGTTTATCAAGCCCTGCTGAAATGATAACAGGTGCACAACCATACACTGCATTCAAAATAATTGTCGATGAGATGACTGGATACTTTTTATCATTTTGAAACAAGTTTATTCACATACATGGCAACTATACTGTAAGTCAATGATTGATGATTCCTAAATCTTGACAAACAACGTGCTATTGAAAACAATATCATCTTATTTTAATATTGGAAATAATTCTGTTAGTCCTTTTGCTAACATGTCAAATGCCATGGCCATTAAAATTAACCCCATAATCCGAGTTATTACGTTCAATCCTGTTTTTCCTAGTTTCTTAGCAATTATTGGTGCAAAGAAAAATACTGTGAAAACAATCAGCGATACTGTAACAATGCCAATAGCAATTGCGATAAAACCAGTGCTGGAATGATATGTGTGAGATAAATTAATTACTGTACTGATTGTTCCCGGACCTGCAAGTATTGGAATTGCCAGAGGGACTGTCGCAATCGATGATGGACTCTCTTTTTCAATTGCATCCTCGTTTCCTCTGGCTTTATCTTCCTCGTGCTTTGCCCTTATCATGCCTAACCCGATTAGGAAAATTATGATACCTCCTGCCATGGTAAACCCTGCAATATCCACTCCAAAAAAATTCAACAACTGCGTACCTGTAAACAAAAATGCAAATAAAATGCCATTTACAGCCAAAACCATTACAAGCAAAATTTTTTTTCTTGCACTAGATTTGTATTTCTCAGTTAAATTAATGTAAATTCCTAATAATGCAAATGGATTCATCAATGCAAACAAAACTGTGATGGCATTTGGAATTTCTGCCGCTAAATTGCCTTCCAACCACTAATTGTAATTCTTGTTGCATTTTACTATTTTCTTTCTGAAATGTTTGGCTCGGATATTTTAATAAAATTACATCCAGATAATCTGATTTTTGATGATGGAAATATGTTGGAATCAAGTGTCATGGTTAATTTCGGCAATGTTTATCCTGGTATTTTTAGAAAATTATATCTGAAAGATTGCTATACTCTAATCATTATAGTTGAGTTGCAACCAATTATTGTACTTGTTTTAAAACATCTTCTGCATCACGTTTGCCTTCTTCAATTAGATGCTTAATTTTTGATAGAGAAAAATCCGCATCCTCTAAAAGGAAATGAGTGTCTTCTTTTCTTTCAATTCGCACAATATTTTTTATTATTGCGCCGCGTTTTGATGCAAGTTTATGGTATTCTGATTCTATTTTTTTCATCTCCTCGATGCTTTTTTTGTCAAGTTCTGCTTTTTGTAGTATGTCATGCATTTTTTTAATGATATTGACATATCTTGAGATTACTTTTGACATCTTTACATTGTGTTCTGTTTTATCAGTATGCATAATGTCTCTTGCTCTGTGCCATGATTCTATCATGTTTTTTGGAAGTGATTCTTGTCGTCTTGGAAACAGGCTGACTATGTACACGTCTTTATCCAAAATAGGTGATGCCTCAATTGCTTCTCTTAGTGGCGTATTGCTTAGAAGACTTCCATCCCAAAGATACTTGCCGTCTTTTTTTGTCCATGAAATTCCATAAAACGGATAACCCGCACTTGCCATGATGTGATCCTCGTCAATCTGAATTTCCTTATTATCAAAGGATACAGCATTTCCTTCTAGAATGTCTACGGAAGTTAAAATTACTCTGGGATGCTTCTTGTTTAATTTTTTAAAATCAATGAATTTTGCCAGTGTTTTTTTCATGGGTGTATTGTCATAAAGAAAAGGTTGATTCAATGAAAATAACCATGGATTTGGAATCCCATATATTGGAAGTGCAACATGTGGGTTTCCCCAAGTTGAAGCATATAGTGCAGAGAAATAGGAACGCTCTGACTCTGGAAAAACGGAAGTCATACTTTCTGCCAATTCTAGCCAGAAATTTTCTAAATTATCTGCAACATTCTCATCTTTTGAGCCTACAATCAGGGAGGCATTTACAGCACCTATTGATGTCCCAACCACCACATCAAATTGGATATTGTGTTTGGCAAGTGTCTTGAAGACACCGCATTCATAAGCACCAAGTGAGCCCCCTCCTTGTAAAACTAGAACTGTCTCATGCTCATATCTTGTTTCTTTGTTCATTATCCTAAAATCAACATACTGTGTAATGTATTTAGTTTATTCCCAAATCTTGGATATTATGTTCATTCGCAAAACATACCGTGAATTGAAATTTCAAACTATATTCATGCATCTCATATTTTATGTCAAATGAACCGTCTTTTCTTTTTGTCTGTTATCAACAAAATCCAAAGGAGACAGCCTCGAGGTAGGAATGATATTCTTGCATGGGATAGTAATGGGGGTCTTGTTGAATTGACCGTAATCTAAAACAATCAAAAAATTCATTATTTCGTTTCTCAATAAATTTTTGAACTGCTATGTTTTAGTCAAATAGTTCTTTCTAGTGCTTGTGTAATTCTTCGCTGAAGGGATTTGTCATTGATTGAAGGAATTATGAGTTTTTCTGAAAGTTTCTTTTTTGGAACAGCTCCTGCAATGGCTAAAGCCGTTGCATATAGAACATCCATAGTTATTTTTTGTATTTTCAAGTCAAGTATTGCCCTCATCAGATAGGGAAAAACTAGAGCATTGTTCACCTTGTTTTCATACTTGAAGCTTCCTGTTGCAACAATCTTTGCTCCTAACTTTTTTGCAACAGCAGGATCAATTTCAGGTTCGGGGTTTGTAAGTGCAAAAACTATTGGGTTTTCATTCATTTCCTTGATCATTTGGGGCTTTAGCAGATTTTTGATTCCAGAAACCCCGATAAATACATCTGCGTGTCCTATTACATCAGAGAGATGTCCTCTCACATCTTGGTTTGTAAATCCGGCAAGTTCCTGTTTGTATTTGTCCATGTTGATTTTTCTTTTTTTGTAAATTGTGCCCTTTGAATCCAATACTATGATGTTTTTGCATCCTGCAAAGTGGAGTAATTTTGCAATGCAATAGCCTGCAGAACCAGCTCCCACTATTACGACTTTGATTTCAGATATTTTCTTGGTTATCACTTTTAGGGAATTTAGAAGGGCTGCCAATACTACTACGGCTGTCCCATGACGATCATCATGAAAAATCGGTATGGATAGTTTCTTTTCAAGTTCGTTTGATATGTCCAAAACTTTTGGTGATTCGATATCTTCAAGGTTAATTGCGCCAAAAATTGGCTCAATTGCTTTTATTGTATCAATAATTTTTTTCTTGTCCGTAATATCTAGACAAATGGGGTATGCGTTAATTTTCCCATACTTTCTGTACAGTACGGATTTTCCCTCCATTACGGGCAAGGCTGCATCCGGACCAATGTTACCTAGTCCCAAAATTCTGGTACCGTCAGTGATTATTGCAACATTGTTTCCTTTTCCTGTAAAATCATATTTTGATTCAGGATGTTTGAAAATTTCCTTGCATACTTCTGCAACACCAGGCGTGTAGATTAACTGAAGATTCTCATCAGTTATCTTGTGGATTTTACTTTCAATGTAAATTTTCCCCTTTAGTTTCTTATGCAGTGAGATGGCATTTTTTGATATACTGTTCTCTGAAATTTCATACTAATGAACATTGTACCTTAGTAGGCTTATTTTTTATGTAAATTGATCACAAAACCAATTTTATATGCCTGCGCCTTATTTTCACAAACTTTGAATTGTTACATAATGCGGATATTTACTATATCCGACGGTCACAATTGATCATGTGAAAACATTGTTTAAGTAATATGTTGATTGATGATTCGGATTGGCATGACTGAAAATTTTTGATTATTTTTAGAATCTTTAGTTGTAATGACACAAATTATTTTTAATCAAATAGCTTTAAGAAATTTTTACAAAATACTTTTAATGTTATAAAACAATGACAAATAATTGACAAAAACTATGGAACTGTTCTCTCACAAAATAAAGACCATTCCCATAAAAGATGTAGAGATTTGGGATGAAGCAGAGGCACGATCACTCGATCAAGATGGCCTAATGGAACTTGCAGAAAGCATCAAGCGAGAAGGATTGCAGAACCCACCAATTGTTCAAAAGAACAAAAATGGAAAATACAAACTGATAGCTGGCCAAAGAAGACTCAACGCTCTCAAAAAGATTGGTGCGAGAAACATTCCAGTACTTGTCGTACAGCATCCCTATCAACTTGAAGATGCCCAGGCAGTATCCATAATAGAAAATTTGCATAGGAAACAAATGTCATCAAAAGAGATGGCTGAAGCCTGTAATTTCTTAGCACAGTCAACAGGTTCTAAGAAAAAGGCAGCGTCTGCCTTGGGAATAAGCCAGAGTACCTTTAGAAGATATCTGGGATTCAAAGGCGTTCCAAACCCTCTCAAGGAACTAGTACCAAATACTATCTCAAGAGGAGAGGCAGTACGATTATCAAAAGTCATACCCAACGTTACTCAAGCAGTTGAGACTGCCAAGACAATCACAAAATACTCTCATGCTGCAAGAAAGCGCTATCTTGATGCATTATCTGAAGATCCCACCGCATCGCATTCTGTAGTCAAGCGTATGGCAAACTATTACAAACAAAAACAAAAAGTTCGTCTTCGTCTTTCAGATCCTGAAGCCAAGGCACTTGCAAAAGCATCCACTGAAAAAGCAATGGAGCCTGAAGAACTTGTTCATGAAATTGTAAGTAAATGGCTTGCAAGAAGAACAAAAAAATAATTTCAAAAATTTATTCTCTTTCTGCTCTACCTGTTTTGTTTTTCTCAAACTCTATCATTTTTCTAGAACATGCCAACATCTCTTCATTGCTGTGTTTACCTTTTGCTTTGTTGCATATGGGACATACCTCGTCCCCTTCTTTTGATCTTGGAGGCTTTGCCATCATATGGTACAATAGAACACAACTCCTTTAAAAAAATAAAAATTCTAGTGGGAATGAGCTTGTACTAACATAGAATTGACATCCATTACCATGCAGGCATGATGATTCTCTTTTCTGCCATTATTCCACAAGTGTGACAAAACAGTCTTGTTGGCTCATTACAGAATTTGCATCTCCCCCTTACTTCTAGTTTGGAGTTGCAAATTTTACAGGATTTGTTTTTCATAGAACACAATATGTGCAATGGGATTTAAAAATAATGTGGACATTAGAGATATCTAATTAGCTGTTTCTAATTTTTCCAAACACTTGTTTTTACAAATTAAAACATGCAATCAAAATTGAAAATCACCTATATGTTAAAATCATTTTTCTGACATACTGTATTTAATGACTGATAATGATAACAAAGAGAAAAAAGAGGTTGTACCATTTTGGCGTTCAGGATTTGGAGAACTAGACAAAGTTTTTGACAACTTTAAACGAGATTTTGAACATGCATTTGCACCTGCCTTTGCAGCAAAACCACTCCATCTGTTTGAAAACACAACAGCGTGTGATTTGGTAGATGAAGGAGACAAGTTTGTAGTTACTGCAGACATGCCAAGGATAAAGAAAGAAGAGATCAACCTCAATGTGGGTGATGACTATATTGACATCTCAGCCGAACACAAGGAATCCGAAGAAGAAAAGAAGAAAAAATACATCAGAAAAGAACACAGTGAAATATCTATTCATCGAAGAATGTCCCTTCCTGAAAGGGTAAAATCATCTGATGTCAAGGCCAAACTAACCAATGGAATACTCACAGTTGAAATTCCAAAGGAAAAGCCAACACCTCAGCCAAAGGCTACCAAAATCAATATAGAGTGATAAAATCACATTATTGTTTTTTTATTTTTTATTGATCTCGCACAAATATAGAATTGATAATTTGTCATATCCAAATTGACAGTCAAGTTATCAAATTGATAAAACTGATAAAAAAATATGGCACAAGTACTATAGGCGTCATATCGACAAACTGTTTCAAACTTGTCACTATGTGTGGAGGATTAATGGATAGTTTGGATCTCCAAATCTTTAATATTTAGCTAAACATATTTCTCGACTAAAAAATCTGTAATATTTTGAATCATAATTCTTGAAACTATTCATGATGACGAAAAATCTTTTTTGAAAATTTGGCTTAGATTGCCACGCATATCTGATTTTTATTCAAAATTATCAATATTTCTGTAATTGAAATTTTCTTTTACAATTAGGACAAAACCGCTGTTTTGTTTTCTTGGTTTCAGTGCCTAAAGGTGCCCCACATCTATCACATTTTTCTTTAATCATTACTACTTTTTCATTTCCTAGTGATTATGTTCATTATTTGCCCTTAATGAATGAAGTCTAATGGTCTTTTAGGTATGTTTTATCTAGTTTGGGTCTTTTTTAATTAAATCTGCAAAAATTACTTTTTCATTTTTATATTTGATCGATACGAAATAACACTATCAAACGACGCCTTGGTTCATGTTATGACGAATCATCTATTCCTGACTGATAGGAAAGCCATTGTGTGTTTTTTCATCTAGCTACTCTGTTTTTGTTCTTTTCTGGACTGAGATTTGTTATGAGTAAACATCATGCAGTGTTCTGCATATTCTCATTTTTGGGTACTGGATTTAACACGAATAATTATCTTCAGCCTCAATGTCTATTTGCAGTTCTTTTGGTAATCCTACCCACCATTCTTTTTTATTCTCAGACATTAAAGAAAAAAATCATACATCACTAATAGATCTATTGGTTAAATCTAGACAGTAATTGTTTAACAAAACATGACAAAATTCTAATCTTTTGTATATTTAGCATCTGGTGATTTACCATTGGACTTGATTTTAACAACAAGTGTATCGCCCAATTTATTGAAGATCCTTTGACGTTTCTCATTTGTTAGAATCATGCCTAATACAACATCAATTGGAAGCAAAAATGCTTTTCCAAAACTGCTGAGAATGATTCCTTTCAAATTAGGCTTATTTCCTGACATGCCTGTCACTTTCAAATTGAGAACTTTCTTGCCAATTGTCTGACCTGTTTTGTATTCCAGAATCACCCAATATGCAAAAAATATCGTGCTAGATGGAATGTATTGCATACTTTCAGCCCAAAACATGTCTTCTGTGGTTTCAAAATCAACTGTTCCAAATGATGCAAAAATTATTGATGTTAAAATTATTGAAATAATTATAAAATCAATTAACCATGCAAGGAATCTATCTGTCCACTTGGCAATGATAATTTTTGATAAACCGTCTGATTCACTCATAGGAATTCATTCTATTCAAATTAATAAAATGTATTGATCATTAGCTAACACAATTCACAAAGTAGTTGATTTATCGCCGTACTCCAAACTGATATCATGAAAGCAAAATTTGCAACGTCCTGCACTGCATGTGGTGATAAAATTCAGGCGGGAAAGGAAATATCGAAAAATAAAGATGAAAAATGGGTTCATAAACACTGTGTTGATGATTCAGAAGGATTACCTTAGGAATTAATAGTCTCTGTTTGTAAATCCACTTGAAACTATTTTTGATAACAATAAATCCAATCGATGTTGTGTTGTGGACACTTCGACGTAATGAAAAAGATGTCATTAGTCTCTATAGTGCACTGTCTCCTATAATGCAGGTTGCAACTGGTGGAAATATGCTAAATTTTGGATATTGGGATGCTGATCATTCAGATCCACTCTCTGCTCAAGAAAACTTGTGTTCTGAATTTGCAACGATGGCTGAACTTGAAACTGCTAAAACCATGCTTGATGTTGGAAGTGGATTGTCAGCACCAGCAATATTTTGGAGAAATAATTTTCCAAATCTTTCAATATCTTGTGTAAATATCAATTATCCCCAACTATCTCATTCTAGAACCCAACAAAATATTGAGTTTTTTAACTCATCTTCTACAAAATTACCCTTCTCAAAAAATTCTGTTGATCGTGTTTTGGCATTAGAATCTGCTCAACATTTCAAACCCTTTTCTGAATTTATTTCAGAGTCAAAAAGAGTCTTGGTTAATTCTGGATTGCTAGTATTGGCAATTCCTGTCACTGTAAATACCTCATCCATTAAAAAACTAGGGATTCTTAAATTTACTTGGTCTTCTGAACATTATTCTTTAGATCATATTCGTTCTCTGATTCAATCAAATGGATTTACTATTTCTCAAGAAAAATTAATTGGCCCATCTGTCTATGTTCCTCTAGCCAATTACTACCTTGAAAATAGAAATATCCTGAGAAATTATATATTAAAAAAATATCCCTCATATGTAGAAAAAATTCTTTTTAAATCAATTCAAAAAATGAAAAAAGCATCCGAGGAAAAAATAATTGATTATATGTTGTTAAAATGTAATTTGTAGTTAGATCTTATTGTTTTTTAGGCTAGGTTTTTATTTTGATATTTTAAATAGAATGTCATGTCTGATGCAATGAAATTATATGCTGAAAAGTGTAATGCGTTACTTGCGGAATCTGAGATCCGTTTTGCTGGAATTGTTGATAAAAATGGCCAGATCATAGCTGGAGGTTTTAAAGAAGGATTGACTCCACATGAGGGTGATGAGACTAGATTGCAATCTTTTTTGGAGTTTGTATCTAAAGCATCTATAAGAAAAGAATATGATGAAAGCTTGGGTCCAATTAACTATCTTGCTGCCAGGCGAGACAAAGCTGTCTTGGTAAGTTTTCCATTCCCTATCACCCAAATTCTACTGTTGATCTCTGCAGAACCTACTGCAAATATTGAAAATCTTGCAAAAAAAGTTGTAGAAATATTTACTGATGTAAATTAGCTTATTGAGCAAAACCACAAATTCTTTAATCATGCATGATAAGACATCTCTTTTTACTGAACATGTTCTACTTTTATCGAAAACCATAAAATGCAAATTTTAGGATCTCCTTCTTTGTTAAATCCTCTCAATACTGTATTGACAGATACCCCAATGAACCTGTTTACAATCCTGTATTGATTCTTAATTCCAAGAAAAAATTATTTTCAGTGTATTGGGATTCTCAACACATATTCCTGATTGGAAAGACATGTGCTCAAAATTGGACTAAGATTTCTGATCAGGAGTTTGATTGGACTGGATTTTATGCTTCAAAACAAGATTATTGTAATTTCAAATTTTAACTATGAGCATTCTTCTATGGGTGATGTTCCTTCTTGGTTTAGGAATGCCTCTCGTGGTGATCAAACGATTTGACTTCCCAACAAGAATTTATCAATTAAATAAATAGATTATTCAGGAAGATGTTGTCTTGATTACATAATTTAGAATGCTTTTAATTTAATGTATGTTGACATCTTGCATGAAAGCCACATTTGGTGCAGGATGTTTTTGGCACGTTGAAGATTTACTTGATAAAACTAAAGGTGTAAAATCAACTAAAGTAGGATACATTGGCGGACAATTACCAAATCCAACTTATGAGGAGGTATGTACTGATAAAACAGGTCATGCGGAAGCTGTGGAGGTAGAGTATGATCCAGATGAAATATCTTATCAGGAACTTCTTGATGTGTTTTGGAATAATCATAACCCTACAACATTAAATCGTCAAGGCCCTGATGTTGGAATTCAATATCGCTCAGCAATTTTTTATCATAATGAGGAACAAAAAGAAATTGCTGAAAAGTCAAAACAAACACTTGAACAGTCAGGAAAATATGAACATCCAATTGTTACTGAAATTGTTCCAGCACCGTCATTTTACAAAGCAGAAGAATACCATCAAAAATATTTTAAAAAACACGGGTTTTCATAAATTTATTTCACAACAACTACTGGTATCTTTGATGTGTGTATTACATAATTTGACACACTTCCAAAGAACATCTCCTTAGCTGAACTTCTTCCACGCGAACCTATTACTATCATGTCGAACTTATCTTTGCCGTGTGCAGTCTTGATTATGTTGTACCCTATTTCACCTCTTACCATTTTTTCTTTAAACACAACTCCGTTTTGTGCTGCTAATAATTTGGCCTCACCCATGAATTTTTTTACTTCTTTATTTAGTGATTTTCCCACTGATCCCACTCCTTTAAATTCTGAATGCGGAGGTGCGTGAATTGAGTATATTCCAGTAATGATTGCGCTGCAATTCCTAGCTAATGTGATGGCTGTTTCAAGACCTCTGACTGAATTTTTTGAGCCATCTAGAGGAACTAAAATTTTTGAAATTTTCTTTTTTAGCACAATATTCAAATATTTCTTATATTAAAAAACATACTTGCTATCACTAGTTTAAAAATAAAAAACAATACATGAATTGATCGGCAAATTGACCAAAACTTATCTAGTGAAATAATTGAAGCTAAAATAGTGGAAGAAAAATTTATTCAAATTGATGGTAATAAAATTCGCTATCTGGAGTCTGGGAATTCTGAAAAAACACTGGTGCTTATTCATGGACTAGGTGCTTCGGCTGAAAGATGGAGTCAAGTTATTCCTATCTTTGCAGAACAATTTCGTGTTGTTGTTCCTGATCTTATAGGGTTTGGGTATAGTGATAAACCTCTTGTAGATTATACCCCTGAATTCTTTTTAGATTTTCTGGAAAAGTTTTTTGCAGCATCTAACATTGATCATCCTAACATAATTGGCTCCTCTCTAGGTGGACAATTGTGTGCAGAGTATGCCTCCTCACATTCTCAAAATATTGAAAAACTTATTTTAGTGTCTCCTGCTGGAGTGATGAAACAATCCACACCTGCACTTGACGCATACATCATGGCTGCGCTATACCCCAATGATCAAAGTGCAAAAAATGCCTTTGAAATGATGGAGGCATCTGGAGACAATATTGAAGATGAAATTGTTAATGGCTTTGTAGAACGCATGCGATTACCTAATGCAAAGCTTGCTTTCATGTCTACTGTATTGGGTTTGAAAAATTCTGAATCGATTACATCAAAACTTCCATTTATTTCAGTACCGACATTAATCATTTGGGGTTCAAACGATCCAGTGATTCCAATTAACTATGCTGATGATTTTGTTTCATCAATTCAAGATTGTAGGTTTTTTAGAATGGATGGATGTGGACACACCCCATATGTTCAAGATCCACATATTTTTGCATCCAAAGTTTTGGAGTTTCTAAATGGAATTTAGCTAACTTATATACTAGTTATTTCCTATTATTACCAATGAGTGGTAATCAAAACCTCTATGATCCTTCTGAGATGTTTAAATCTTGGATCCAAAAAAGTGGACGTGCTCAAGCAGAATTTATGAAAAATTTTGG
>Ga0102952_1000735_pt1 | contig 11579 bp, 9 predicted proteins | sample SalPon2A_C_D1_MG_FD_78506 | JGI IMG/M metagenome (GOLD analysis project Ga0102952, IMG submission 78506) | Soil microbial communities from South San Francisco under conditions of wetland restoration - Salt Pond MetaG R2A_C_D1_MG | ecosystem: Environmental > Terrestrial > Soil > Wetlands | place... | reverse complement strand
GTGGACCTGCTCGCACGCATCCGCATGCGCGTGGCCGGTGAACTGTCCGAAACCACCGCGGGCCGCGTGCTGCTCTACTCACACGTACCCAAGAAGGTGCCGTTCTCCTACGTCAACCGCCTGATGAAGAAGCGGGAGCTGGCCAATCTGGTGGATGCCTCGTACCGGCTGGCGGGCAACGTGGACACGGTGCGCATGCTGGACGACCTGAAGCGCCTGGGCTTCAAGCATGCCACCCAGGCCGGCTTCTCGATCAGCATCGAGGACATGGCCATCCCGGCCAGCAAAGCCGGCATGCTGGACAAGGCGCAGCAGGAGGTGCTGGAGGTGCGTCAGCAGTATGTGGACGGCCTCATCACCGAGGGCGAGCGCTACAACAAGGTCATCGACATCTGGGCGCGCCTGACCGACCAGGTGGCCGACGCCATGCTGGAGAACCTGCGCGACCAAGCCGACGTGTCCCGTGGAAATACCAACTCCATCTTCGTGATGGCGGACTCCGGTGCGCGGGGCAGTACGCAGCAGATGAAGCAGCTCGCCGGCATGCGCGGCCTGATGGCCAAGCCCTCCGGCGAGATCATCGAGACGCCCATCACGGCCAATTTCCGTGAAGGCCTCAGCGTGCTGCAATACTTCATCTCCACCCACGGCGCGCGCAAGGGTCTGGCCGATACGGCCCTCAAGACAGCCAACTCGGGCTACCTGACCCGGCGTCTGGTGGACGTGGCCCAGGACGGCATCATCACGGCCTACGACTGCGGCACCGTGGACGGCATCGAGATGACCGCGCTGGTGGAAGCCGGCGAGATCATCGAGACCCTCGGCGACCGCGTGCTGGGCCGGGTGGCGCTGGAGGACATCGTGGATCCCTTCCGCAACAGCGAGCTCGTCAAGTCCGGCGAGGAGATCGACGAAGACAAGGTGCAGGCCATTGAGGACGCGGGCATCGAGAAGGTGCGCATCCGCTCCGTGCTGACCTGCAACATGGAGTTCGGCGTGTGCGCGCTGTGCTACGGGCGCGATCTGGCGCGCGGCCGCATGGTCTCCATGGGAGAGGCGGTGGGCGTCATCGCCGCGCAGAGCATCGGCGAGCCAGGCACCCAGCTCACCATGCGCACCTTCCACATTGGTGGCGCCGCCAGCCAGCGCTCCGAGACCAGCAAGTGGGAGGCCAAGTTCACCGGCACGCTGGACTACTCCGCCGCCCGCGTGGTGCAGAACCATGAGGGCAACTGGACCATCATGAACCGCAAGGCCGAGGCCCGCATCGTGGACACCAACGGCCGCGACCTGGAGTTCCGGGCACTGCCGGTGGGTGCCGTGATCCTCAAGGTGCAGGGCGAGCCGGTCAAGCGCGGCGAGACCATCGCCGAATGGGATCCCTTCGCCGTGCCGATTCTCTCGGACGTCGCGGGCACGGTGAAGTTCTCCGACATTGTGGAAGGCGTCACGATGCGCGAGCAGCTTGACCGCGAGACCGGCCTGTCGCGCCGCGTCATCCTGGAGCCCAGCGACTCGGAGAGCCGGCCGGAGATTTCCGTCCGCGATTCCCACGGCCGCATCGTGAAATCGCCGGACACCAACCAGCCGGCGCGCTTCTTCCTGCCAGCCAAGGCCGAGCTGATGGTGGAGGAAGGCCAGCAGATCGAGGCCGGCTCCACCCTGGCGCGGATTCCGCGCGAGATGCTGCGCAACCGGGACATCACCGGGGGTCTGCCGCGGGTGGCCGAGCTGTTCGAGGCCCGCATTCCCAAGGAGCCGTCCATCATCTCCGAGATCGACGGCGTGGTGTCCTTCGGCAAGGACGTGAAGCGCAAGCAGAAGGTGGTGGTGACTCCCGAGCACGGCGAACCCAAGGAGTACCTGATCCCGCGGGGCAAGCACATCATCGTGCACGAGGGCGATTACGTGCGGGCCGGCGAGCCCATCGTGGACGGCCCGGCCAACCCGCACGACATCATCACCGTGCTGGGCACCAAGGAACTGCAGAAGTACCTGGTGGACGAGGTGCAGGAGGTCTATCGCCTGCAGGGCGTGGGCATCAACGACAAGCACATCGAAGTCATCGTGCGGCAGATGCTCAAGCAGGTGAAGATCATCGACCCGGGTGGCACGACCTTCCTCATCAACGAGCAGGTCTCGCGCTACCAGTTCGAGCGCGCCAACCAGGAGGCCCTGGAGAAGGCGCTGCCCGCAGCCACGGCCAAGCCCGTGCTGCAGGGCATCACCAAGGCCGCCCTGAGCACCGAGTCCTTCATCTCCGCCGCCTCCTTCCAGGAGACGACCAAGGTGCTCACGGAAGCCGCGATCAACGGCAAGATCGACACCTTCCGGGGCCTCAAGGAGAACGTCATCATGGGCCGGCTGATTCCTACCGGCACAGGCTTCCCGGAGTTCCGGCGCGTCGCCTACGAGGTGCCGGAGGAGTATCTCGAAGACGAGGAAGCTTTGCTGGAACCGGCGACCCTGCCGGAGCCCACGCCCGAGCCGGAAGCGCTACCTGTGGCTGACGGCGACGATTAGTCGCCGTCTTCGCCACAGCGACAGGGGACGACGCGGGCTACGGCCCGACCGTCCCCTGCCGGAAGCACCTGCCCCCCGCACCCGCCGCACCGCCCTGGAGAGACCCCTGCATTCCAGTGCGGGTTCGCACGTCACACACGCAGCACGCACCTCAGCATCACGAACGACGCGCAGGCGCCCGTAGCGGCGTCCACGCGTCACTTCGTCCGGGGCAGTCCGATGGCTGGGAATGTACGACGGGAGGCCGGGGCCAACCCCGGCCGGCGGGACTCAGAACGTCATGCGGAAGCCCACCTGTGAGCCGCCCTTGTTCAGGGCCACCACGGGGCTGAATTGCGGACCGTCTTTCTTGGCCTTCGGCGGCGGGCCGGCATCGCCCACGGCGGGCTTGGGCGCGTCCGGATTGAACACGTTGCGCGTGCCCACCATCACACCCAGCAGGATGCCGCTGACGATGCCCAGACCAATGGAGCGCTGGGTCTGGCGGTTGTTTCCCTCGCTGATCAGCGCGAACCAGCCGCCGATCAGCAGGCCCGTGCCCGCGCCCCAGGCCACGTTGAGCGGCAGGGTGGTGCGCTCCCTGCCCAGCGAGAGCTGCATCCGGCGCGAGGTCTGTGTGGGCACACCGGTGCTGCGGGGCACGAGGCTCTCGTCCACATAGCGGTTGCCCTCGGTGTAGTCCGGCCCGGCACTGGCACCCGCGGCTTGCCCCGGCTCGCCCGGAAGCGTTCCGGTGCCCGTGTCCTCGAAGTACTGGTTGTCATCCTGTACGAACGCGTCCTCCTGATCCAGCGAATCGTCGAAGAACTGCGCCCGCGCGGGCGTGGCCGCGACCACCAGCAGGTGGAGCACCATCAGGGTGGCGAAGAAGATGGGCAGCAGACGGCGGAACGTCGGCATCATGACCTGTCTCGAATGCTCAGGGCTCGGGTGGCTTGGCTTTCCTATCCACAATGCAAATTCCATGCACCCCAGGCGATTGCCGGGATGCACACCGGTCGGGCCAGCCAATACCCCTGGGAAACATGGCCAGCGCCCCCGCCGGGGGATCTCGCTTCCCCTGCATGCGATGCAGCGGACGTGCCCTTTGGTTCAAGGCTAATCCCACCGCCGGGCGCGAGCAAACGCGCGTTGCATTCTCCCGCCCGAGTCCTTATCGTGCTCGCTGCAATCACACCTAGAAGGAGATCGCCCCGCATGCTGCTGGAACGCATACGCATCCTGCTCTTTGGCCTGTGGATGCTGGTGTACATGCTCTACCACGCCAAGACGCGCTTCCGGCTGCAGCGCCTGCGGCGGCTGGGGCGTGGCGCAGAGGCGGAGGCTCTCGTGAACGCCAGGGCCACGGACTGGGGCCGCTGGGTGTTCCGCAATCTGCACTGCCGCCTGGAGGTGGAGGGCGCGGAGCACATACCCCATGACCAAGCCTTCGTGGTGTACTGCAACCACCAGAGCAAGTACGACATCCCCGCGCTGCTGGCCGCGCTGGACATGGGGATCGGCTTTGTCGTCAAGCGCGAGCTGTTCCGGATTCCCGGGCTCACCTACTGGATGCGCCAGATCAACTGCCTGCCGCTGGACCGCAAAGACGTCTCGGGCGGCGCCGAGGCGCTGGCGGGGCTGGCCGCCGATCTGAAGCGCCTCCACAAAGGCTTCATCATCTTCCCGGAAGGCACGCGTACCCGCGATCCCGCCCACACCGTGCAGCCGTTCCGGCGCGGCGCGATCCGCCTGGCCTCCGAGCAGGAGCTGCCCGTGCTGCCCGTCACCATCGATGGCGGCTACCTGCTGGACAGCCACGAGGCAATGGCGGCCACCCGCCACGGCGGACGCCTGATCCGCATCCGCATCGAGCCGCTGCGCCGCGTGCCGGGCAACAGCGCGCCCGTGCGCCGGCAGTTCATGGATGAGCTCTTCGAGACCATCCGTTCCAACCGTGAGGCCATTCGTGTAGAATGGCCAGCAGCATAGGCTGGCAGCGAGGTCATCTTCACCCCTCCCTTCGCTCCGTGGAGCACCGCCGTTTGCGCACCGCACTGCTGCTCGAACCACAGACCCTGCAACGCCGCGCCCTGTATCACAACCTGATCGGCGCCGGCATGGAGCGCGTGCTGGAGGCCGCCACGGCAGCGGAAGCTCTGCAGATCCTCAGCGCAGAACTGGTGACCGTCGTGTTCACCCCCTGGCAGATGCCGGACATGGGCGGCCGGGCGCTGCTGACGGCCCTGCGCAACCGCGGCCGCAATCGCAACCTGCCCGTGGTGCTGCTGGATCGAGGGCTGCCCCGCAACCAGGCGGTGGCGGCTGTGAAGGCCGGCGTCGCCGCGCGCCTGCCCCTGCCCACCGATGCCCACGCCGTAAGCGAACTGCTGGAGCGCCTCGCGGCCGAGGCGACCACACGACCCCCGCAAGCCACCGCGGCCGAGTACCGTGCGCGCAAGGAGCACGGCGACGGCCGCAATGCCGAGCAATGAGCGTCGCTACCGCTGAGGCCCGGGCACTGGCCGCCCAGGTGCAGCCCGACCGGCCCCAGCCCGAGCTGACCGAACGCATCGCCGCCTGCCGCTGCGGCGAGGGTGTGCGCGCAGGGCTCTACCTACTGAACGGGGACTGGGAGCGCGCCCACGCGGTGGCGCAGTCCATGGGCGGGCCCCTGGGTGCCCACTGGCACGCGCTGGTGCATCGGCACGAGCCGGACTACGCCAACGCCAAGTACTGGCTGCGCCGCGCGGGCCAGAGCCCCATCCACGCCAGCCTGGCCGAGGCCGCCCGTGCCGCCGGCAAGGATGCACTTGTGGCGCCCGGCGGCACCTGGGATGCCCTGCGCTTCACGGACTGCTATGCCGACCCCGCGCAGTCGGGCTGGACCCGCCCTCTGGATGCGCTGGAGCTGCGCGCCCTGTTGGAGCACTGCCTGGCCGCAGGGTTGTGAGACAGCCTGCGGCGAAATCCGCCCCCGCTTGGCCCATTGCGCGGATTCCGCTAAGCTGTTTGCTTGTCGAACGCCGCGGAAAGGCCGCGGCGGGCGACTACACACCCGAAAACGCGACAGCGGTGCCGCGGCAGCCATGAACGCACACGCCTCTGAAAGCGGCCTGACGGAGATCGTGCTGGCACGTCCGCGCGGCTTTTGCGCCGGCGTGGAGCGCGCGATCGCCATCGTGGAGCGCGCGCTGGAGCGGTTCGGGCCGCCCGTGTACGTCAAGCACGCCATCGTGCACAACCGGCACGTGGTGGAGCGCCTGCAGGCCATGGGCGCAGTGTTCGTGGAAGAGTTGAGCGACGTGCCCGCCGGGGCGCGAACCATTTTCTCCGCCCACGGTGTAGCGCCGCAGGTGCACCGCGACGCCGAAGCGCGGGGACTGGATGTGCTGGACGCAACCTGCCCGCTGGTGACCAAGGTGCACGTGGAGGCGCGGCGCTTCGCCAAGGCCGGGCGCACGATCTTCCTGATCGGTCATGCCGACCATGTGGAGGTGATCGGCACCCGCGGCGAGGCCCCGGAGCACATCGTCGTGGTGGGCACCGCGGCTGAGGCGGAGCGCGTGACCGTGCCCGATCCCGAGGCAGTGGCCTATCTCACGCAGACCACGCTCTCGCTGGATGACACGCGCGAGATCCTGGCTGTGCTCAGGCGCCGCTTCCCCGCGCTGGCCGGGCCGGGCAAGGACGATATCTGCTACGCCACCCAGAACCGCCAGAACGCTGTGCAGGCCCTCGTACAGGCTACGGACGCCATCCTGGTGGTGGGCTCGCCGAACAGCTCCAACTCCAACCGCTTGGTGGAAGTGGCCCGCGCGCGGGGCTGCCCGGCCCATCTGGTGGGCTCCCACCAGGAGCTGCAGCCGGACTGGCTGGTGGGCATCCGCCGCCTGGGCATCACGGCCGGGGCCTCGGCTCCGGAGGACGTGGTGCAGGCGCTGGTGCAACACTTGGCTCGGGCCCATGGGGCCAGCGTGCGCGAGCTGGAAGTGATTGAGGAAACCGTGGCCTTCCCCCTGCCGGCCGTGCTGGCGGGTTGACCACCGGGCGCGTGTCGCGGCCGTGCAACGAGGGAAGCGCCCAGCAACCGGGAGACAGATGGCATCCGTCAAGCTGGCCTACCAGGCCAAAGGCCCCGAGCGCACCGCGCTGGGCGTCCTCGTCCTGTTCTGCAGCGAAAAGCGCACCGCTCCGCCGCAGGGCCTGCCCGCCCCCCTGGCGCGCGCCCTGCGCCAAGTTACCACGCTGGGGGAGTTCACCGGCAAGACGGGGCAATCGCAGGTGCTCTTCACCGGCGATGCCCAGGTGCCACGCCTGCTGGTGCTGGGACTGGGGCCGGAGGACAAGCTGGAACGCGAGGGCCTGCGCCGGGCCGCGGGCAAGGCGGCCCAGGCGCTGCGCAAGCTGAACGTGGAGCGCGCCGGCCTGTGGGTGCCGGAGCACAGCGGCGCCCTGGCCCCGGCGGAGCTGGGCGAGGTGCTGGCCGAAGGCACGCTGCTGGGCGCCTATACCTTTGAGCCGTACAAGCACAAGGAGGAGGACAAGGACGCGCCCAAGGCGGAGCTGAAGGCCGTCACGCTCTACGACCCCGCCCGCGCGACCAGCGCGGCCTCCGTGGAGCGCGGCGTGCTGCGCGGCGAGGCGGTGTGCCTGGCGCGCGATCTGGGCAACCAGCCCGCCAACGCCATGACGCCCACCCAGCTCGCTGCCGAGGCCCGCGCCGTGGCCCGGCGCCACAAGCTGAAGGTGACCGTGCTGGAGCAGGCGGAGCTGGAGAAGCTGGGCCTGGGCATGTTCATGGGCGTGGCCAAGGGATCGCGCCAGCCGCCCAAGCTGATCCTGCTGGAGTACCGCCCGGCCCGCAAGGCCACGCAGACCCTGGCCTTCGTGGGCAAGGGCATCACGTTCGATTCCGGCGGCATCTCGCTCAAGCCCGGCGCGGCGATGGACGAGATGAAGTTCGACATGTGCGGGGCGGCGGCCGTGCTGGGCGCCATGGACGGCATCGGGAAGCTCAAGCCAAACGTGAATGTGGTGGGCATCGTCCCGACTTGCGAAAACCTGCCGGACGGCCAGGCCGTCAAGCCCGGTGACATCCTGAAGTCCTACGCGGGCAAACACGTGGAGGTGCTCAATACGGACGCCGAGGGCCGCCTGATCCTGGGCGATGCCCTGGCCTACGGCATCGAGCGCTTCAAGCCGGATGCCGTGGTGGATCTGGCCACGCTGACGGGCGCCTGCGTGATCGCCCTGGGCCACTACGCCACCGGCGCCGTGACCAACGACGATGCGCTGCTGGAGCGCCTGCAGCAGACCGGCAGGGCCTGCGGAGACATCGTGTGGCCCCTGCCCAACTTCCCGGAGTACGGCGAGGCCCTCAAGGGCAAGTACGCCGACCTGCAGAACATCGGCCCCCGCGAGGGCGGTGCCATCACCGGCGGCCTGTTCCTCAAGAACTTCGTGGGTGAGGTGCCCTGGGTACACCTGGACATCGCCGGCACCGCCTGGGGCGTCAAGAGCGTGGGACACGTGCCCAACGACGGCGCCACGGGCGTGGGCGTGTGCCTGCTGATGGACCTGGCCACCCACTGGACCGCCCTGGATGGCAAGGCCGCCCCGGGCAAAGCCACCCGCCCCACGGCTCGCCAAGGTGCCACCAAGCCCCGGACGGGCAGGCGCGCGGCCAAACGAGAATAACCCAGCGGAGGTGGGGCGTGGCCAAGACCATCCTGGTAGTGGATGACAACCGGGACTTTCTGCGCCTGATGGAGCTGCTTCTGACCAAGGCAGGCTACGAGGTGCTGCTGGCCGAGAGCGCCGTCAAAGCCTCGGAAGTGCTGGAGCACCGCATGCCCGATGCGATCCTGCTGGACATCATGATGCCCGTGCGCAATGGCCTGGAGTTCCTGGAAAACCTGCGCTGGGAGCCACGCTTCGGCGACGTGCCCGTGATCGTGCTCACGGCCATGACGCTCAGCGCCGAGGAGCGCGAGTTTGTCGAGACCTTTGCCACGGCCTGCCTGGACAAGGCCCAGGCCGCGCAGGTGGTGGACACTCTGCGCGAACTGCTGCCCGAGCCCTGAGCGCCCCGCACCCGCGCAATCCAGATCCCCCTCGCCTGCCTGGCGCCACCTGCTCGTCCCTGCCCATGGCCCCCGTTCCCCTGCTCTGCGTGTGCATGAAGCCCGTGTGGCGCACGGACGTGCCTCTGCGGCTGGACGCCGGCGGACACGGTCCTCGCGCGGGCGAGGCGCTGAGCGCCACTAACGCGGCCGATCTCTCCGCCCTGCAACTGGCCCTGAGCCTGCGTGAGGCCGAGCCGTCGCTGCGTGTGCTGGCGTTGAGCGTTGGGCCGCCCGCAGCCGAGGCTGTGCTGCGCGAGGCACTGGCGACCGGCGCGGACGAGGCGTTGCGCGTCTGGGGCACCCACTGGCCGCCCGCTGGCGACGCCGTGGACGGCACGGGCAACCTCACGCGGGCCCATGCCACCGCCGCGGCGGAGGCGCTGGCCGAGCGGGCGCCCCTGCTCATCCTCGCGGGCGAGCGCAGCGCGGACACGGGTCACGAGTGCTTTGGGGCGTTCCTGGCCGCCGCGCTGGGTGCGGCCTTCGCCCACCGCATCACGGAAGCCCGGCGCGAGGGCACCGGCTGGCAGGTGGCCGTGCGGCTGGAGCGCGGCTACGGCCAGCCATTGGAGCTACCGGCACCCGCCGTGGTGACCGTGTCCGCGCAACTGCCGCGCCCGGGCTACGCGGCGCTGCCGGCGTGGCTGACCAGCCGCCGCGCGTCGATACCCGTGCAAGCGGCGGCAGGGCCCCTGCCTGAGCCGGCACCCACCACCCTGCGCGTGCCCGTGCCCCGCGTGAAGCAGCACCCCACGCAGGGCCGGGGTCTGGACGCCGAGGCGCGCATCCACGGCATGGTGGCCCTGGAGGCCCAGGGCGGGGGCACCGTGCTGGCCAACCAGCCGCCCGAGGCGCAGGCCGACGCCATCCTTGCACTGCTGCGCGAGCGCGGCTATCTGTAAGCCACGCCCCAAGGGGGCCTCGGAGCAGACCTCCTGCCGCGCCAAAGGGAGCTGACCGCCTTGGCGGCAATACGGACGGCTCCGGCTGCACCCTTCGGCGCCATACGGTGCGAGGGGCTGCACATCGCTACTACGCACGTCGCACCACCGGAGTACCGATGGAAGCCTCCGCCTCCACCGCCGCACCGGCACCCCCGCCCGGGTCCAAGGCGGCCCGTGTGCTGGAGGTGCTGCGCACCTCCCTGCTGCTGGGCCTGACCTCCTTCGGTGGCCCCGTGGCGCACCTGGGCTACTACCGCGAGACGTACGTCGTGCGGCGGCGCTGGCTGGACGAGGGCGCCTTCGCAGATCTGGTGGCGCTGTGCCAGTTCCTGCCCGGCCCGGCGAGCACGCAGGTGCACATGGGCATCGGCATCGCCCGCGCAGGCCTGTGGGGCGGACTGGCGGCTTGGCTGGGCTTCGCGCTTCCCTCCGCCGCACTCATGATTGCCTTCGCGTTCGGTGTCGCAGAGTTGGCGGGAGCCGTGCCGCACGGGCTGCTGCAGGGCCTCAAGATCGTGGCGGTGGCCGTGGTGGCCCAGGCCGTGTGGGGCATGGCGCGCAACCTGGCGCCCGATCGCCCGCGCGGCACGCTGGCCCTGTTGGCCGCCGGGGCCGTCTCGCTGTGGCCGGGCGTGCTGGCACAGACGGGCGCCATCGTGGCGGGCGGCCTGCTGGGCTGGGCCCTCCTGCGCACGGACGCGCTGCCCAATATCTCCCACACGCCCTGGGCGGGCCTCAGTCGGCGGCTGGGGGCCGCACTGCTGGTGCTGTTCGCGTTGGGCCTGGCGCTGCTGCCGCTGGTGGAGCTGGCTTGGCCCAGCACCACGGTAGCCCTGGCCAGCCGCTTCTATCGCGTGGGATCGCTGGTGTTCGGCGGGGGCCACGTGGTGCTGCCGCTGCTGCAGGAGGTCGTCGTACCGCCGGGTTGGGTGAGCCGCGATACCTTCCTGGCCGGCTACGGCGCTGCACAGGCCCTGCCGGTCCGCTGTTCACCTTCTCCGCATACCTGGGGGCCGCGCTGCAGACCCCGGGCGCCGCCCCGCCGGGCTTCTGGGACAGCACCCTGCTGGGCGTGGTGGCCCTGGTGGCAATCTTCGCGCCGTCCTTCCTGCTGGTATACGGCGCGCTGCCCTTCTGGGATGCGGTGCGGCAGTGGCGCGGGGCCCAGGCGGCCCTGCGGGGGGTCAATGCCGTGGTGGTGGGACTGCTGGCCGCCGCGCTGTACGATCCGGTGTGGACCGCCGGCGTGCGCTCGCCGCGCGAGTTCGCGTTGGCGCTGGCCGCCTTCGCGCTGCTGGCGCTGTGGCGCATGCCGCCCTGGCTGGTGGTGCTGCTCAGCGCCGGGGCCGGGGCCCTGGTGCTGTGAGGGCACAACTGAAGCGCCGCCCCTACGTTGGGGGAGCGGCGCGGCGACCCTGGCCTGGGTTTTGTTTAGAAATGGGTCTTCAAGCGGCTTGACCGTTTGACGACCACGAGAAATCTATGGTGGGGGCAAGGGCACCCACGCCCCCGCCATGAATCCGGACCAAGGTTCGCGCGGCCTCGCCCGTAGGCAGAGTCCAGGGAGCGAGGCTCCCTGGTGGAGGTAAGGGGGCAAGGCCACCATGGCCGAACTGCTTTTCAACACACCGCCTACGACTTCGCGTTGTTGGAGTGCCGGTTGTCCACCAGTGACTGCACCACGGTGGGATCGGCCAGGGTGGTGGTGTCGCCCACGTGCTCCACGTCGTTGGCGGCGATCTTGCGCAGGATGCGGCGCATGATCTTGCCGCTGCGGGTCTTGGGCAGTGCGGGGGCCCACTGGATCACGTCCGGCGTGGCGATGGGGCTGATCTCATGGCGCACGTGCTTGATCAGCTCCTGGCGCAGCTCCTCGCGGACGGTATCGCCACGACTGCCTGACCCCTCCGGGGTAGACGGACCCGCTTTTCCGACGCGTTGTGGCCCCCGAACCCCCTTTTCCCCGCTGTGCTCTCCTGGCGCACAATTGCAGAATCGCCGCCTG
>Ga0102952_1000734_pt1 | contig 11599 bp, 11 predicted proteins | sample SalPon2A_C_D1_MG_FD_78506 | JGI IMG/M metagenome (GOLD analysis project Ga0102952, IMG submission 78506) | Soil microbial communities from South San Francisco under conditions of wetland restoration - Salt Pond MetaG R2A_C_D1_MG | ecosystem: Environmental > Terrestrial > Soil > Wetlands | place... | reverse complement strand
AGTCCAGCCGTCCGTAGAGGTGGTTCTCGTCGCCGTCGACGGTCAGCGGACGGACCGCTCCGCCGTCGGTCGGCACGACGTGCAGGTCGTAGTCGGAGATGTAGGCCACCAGCTCGCCGTCCGGCGAGACCGCCGCGCCCACCTCGTGCTCGGGGTCATGCGTGAGCCGCACCGCCCGCTCGGCGCCCAGGCGCCAGTAGAAGAGGTCCGACGACTCGTTCAGCAGCACCGCGTCGCGCGCCTCCGTCAGGTTCGGCCGGGCGCCCGCCGCCCACTTCGCCGCCGTCTCCGGAGAGACGTCGGGCAGCGCCGCGAAGGCCGCAGTCATCGCCGCCGGGTCGAAGAGCGGGCCGGCGGAGCCGTCGCTCGGATCGACCCGCGACAGCACCGGCTGCTCACCGTCGGCGGCCTGCGCGGCCAGGTATCCCGACCCGTCGGGCAACCACCCGTAGAAGCTGCCGGGCGGCGTGCGCACCCGGCTGGACAGCTCGAACACGGCGTCGAGGTCGAGGCTCCCCGCCGAATTCCCGCTCTGCGCGGCCGCGACACAGGAGAGGGAGAGGGCACAGACCGCGGTGGAGAGGGCTCTGGAGACCATCGCAAGAAGCTAGCGGGGTGCCTCCCTCCGCGCCACTTCGGGCTCCCCGCGGGGAACTCCGACTTGGCGATCGAGATTCTGGGGTAGGGTGGGGGTGCCGTCCGCCGCTCGCCGGGCCGCCGAGGCCCGATGATCCCACGACCGACGACGGAATCCATACACGCCGGGGCAGCCCGCGGAGCGCGGGGGCTCGGCGTGCTGTTCCTGCTCGCGGGGCTGGTGCTGGACGCCGACTCGGTGGGCGCTCTCGGCGCCGACGACGGCCGGATCGACGGCCTCGTCGCGCGCGGAGTCGTGCTCGCCTTCCGGCTTGCATTGGTCTTCGGCGGCGTCCGACTGTTCCTCCGCGGGGCGCCTCGGGGGCGGCTGCTGCGCGCCGCGCTGGCCCTCTCGGCCCTGGGCCTGCTGGGCCTGGGATCCTGGGGCGCGATCAGCGCGCGCCGTCGCGCGTCGCCCGCGGAGCACAAACCGTACGCCGAGTACACCCTGCAGGAGCTCGCCGACTGGATCCCGGTCGAGGGCCCGTACATCGGCACCGCCAACCTCGGGATCTACGAGCGCGCGCTCGCGGAGGCGCGGCAGCCGCCGGTCGACCCGGTGGCGCTGGGCGAGGCCCTCGAACGCATGGCCGAGACCGACCTGCGGCACGGCCGCAACCCGGCGGCCGTGGAGTTGCTCGAGGAGGCGCTCAAGGTCGCGGACTCCGATGAGGTGGCTCCCGCCGTCCACCGGCGCGTGCTGCGCAGCCTGGGCGTCGCCAACCTCCGCCTCGGCGAGGCGGATCACTGCATCGCCATGCACAACCCCGAGAGCTGCCTGTTCCCGATCCAGAGCGGCGGGGTCTGGGCCCATCCCGCGGGAGCCGTGCGCGCCGGCGAGATCTTCGAGGAGCTGCTGCAGGACGATCCCGAGAACCTGGACACGCGCTGGCTGCTCAACGTCGCGCACCAGGTCGCGGGCACCCATCCGGACGGCGTGCCGCCCGAGTACCTGATCCCCGCCTCCACCTTCGACGCCGACGTGGAGGTCGGCGCCTTCCGCGAGATCGCCGGCAGCCTCGGCGTGGACACCTTCGACATCGACGGCGGCGCGATGATGGACGATCTCGATGGCGACGGCTTCCTCGACCTGTTCACGACGACGATGTCGCTGCGCGACTCGGTGCGCTACTACCACAACGACGGCGCCGGAGGTTTCGAGGACTGGACCGCACGGGCCGGGCTCGCGGGCATCGTAGGCGGCTTCAACTGCGAGCAGGCGGACATCGACAACGACGGCCGCCTCGACCTGCTCGTGCTTCGCGGCGCGTGGCAGGGAATGGAGTTCGGGCGTCAGCGAAACACGCTCCTGCACCAGCTCGAGGACGGCAGCTTCGAGGACGTGACCGACTCGTCCGGGCTGGGCCGGGAGGCGTTTCCGACGCAGGTCGGGGCCTTCGCCGACTACGACCTGGACGGCGACCTGGACCTGTTCATCGGCAACGAGTACGCGCCCTGTCGGCTGTTCACCAACGACGGACGTGGCGTCTTCGCGGATCGGGCTCAGGAACTGGGCGTCGTCGGCGACCTGAATTGCGCGGTCAAGGGCGCCTCCTGGGGGGACTACGACAACGACGGCGACCCCGACCTGTACGTCTCCAACTACGGCATGCCGAACAAGCTGTACCGCAACGATCGCGAGCAGGGCTTCGTCGACGTGGCCGCGGACCTCGGAGTGCAGGCGACCGACGCGTCCCTGGAGCGACGCGCCGGGGACGATGCCGTGGAGTCGGTGGGCCGGGCCTCGATCCTCTCCAAGGACTACACGAGGTCGAAGTCGAGCGACCAGACCTTCGTCTCCTGGTTCTGGGACATGGACAACGACGGCTGGCTCGATCTCTACGTCGGCGGCTTCGGGGGGACGCTCGCGGACGTGGCGGGCAGCTACCTGGGCGAGCCGGTGGCCATCCGGCGCCACCTGCGGGTCTACCGCAACGACGGGCGCGGCGGCTTCGTGAACGTCAGCGCCGAGATGGGCGTGGACGACGTGCTGCTACCGATGGGCGCCAACTACGGGGACATCGACAACGACGGCTTCCAGGACTTCTACCTGGGCACCGGGCGACCGGGGTTCGAGTTCCTGGATCCCAACGCGCTGTACCTCAACATCGGCGGGAAACGGTTCGAGGACGTGACCGCGGCCGCCCGAGTCGGGCACCTGCAGAAGGGACACGGCGTCGCGTTCGGGGACCTGGACAACGACGGCGATCTCGACCTCTTCGCCCAGCTCGGGGGCTTCTACCCCGCCGACGCCTTCCGCGACGCCCTGTTCGAGAACCCCGGCAACGACAACCACTGGGTCACCGTGCAGCTGCGCGGCGTGCGCTCCAACCACTTCGGTGTCGGCGCCCGCCTGCGCGCGGTGGTCGACTCGCCTGCGGGCCGCCGCCAGGTGAACGCCCTGTGCGGCAGCGGCGCCAGCTTCGGCGCGTCCAGTCTGCAGCAGGAGCTGGGGCTCGGCGCGGCGACGAGCCTCGCGCTCCTCGAGGTGCGCTGGCCCTCCGGCGAGTGCCAGCTGATCGAGGCTCCGCCCATGGACAGCGTCCTGCGGGTCACCGAGGGGGCGGAGGGCTGCGAGGTCGTCGATTCGCCGACGATCGCGCTCGGCGGCTAGCCGCGCGGCCGGGGCCCGCGGGCGGGCTTGGTCTGCGGACCGCGGCGCCGCTATCCTGCCGCCATGCTGCTCTCCACTCTGCTCTCGTGCGCGCTCGGAGCCGCGGGCCCCTGCGCCCCCGCGGTCGACTTCGACGCGACCTTCACCGGCGCCACCCTGCGCTACGACTACTACCACTGCGGCGACGCGACCCACGAGGAGATCGCACCCGACCGCGTGCGCGTCGAGGGTCCCTGGCCCGGCAGCCGCACGCAGCTGGTCGACGGGACCAACCTCGGCAAGTACCTGGCCGAGGTCGTCGATCCACGAACCAACCGGGTGATCTACTCGCGCGGCTTCGCCAGCATCTACGGCGAGTGGGAGACCACCGGCGAGGCCAAGCGCCAGTGGCGCTGCCTGCACGAGTCGGTGCGCTTTCCCGAGCCGCGCGAGCCGGTGCTGCTGGTGCTCAAGAAGCGCGCGGGCGACGGCACCTTCCGCGAGCTCTTCGCCCAGCGCGTCGACCCGCACACCCGCTTCGTCGATCGCTCGCCGGTGCCGATCACCGGCCCGGTGGTGAAGGTGGTGGAGAACGGTCCACCGGCGACCAAGGTCGACGTGCTGGTGCTCGGCGAGGGCTACACCGCCGCGCAGGCCGGCGAGTTCGAGGCCGACCTTCGACGGCTGGTCGGCGTCTTCTTCCAGGCCGAGCCCTTCAAGTCGCGCGCGGCCGACTTCAACGTCCGCGGCCTGCAGGTGCCCTCCGCCGAGTCGGGCATCTCCAACCCCCGCAAGGGCGTCTGGCGCGCGACGCCCCTGGGCCTCTCGTTCAACGCCTTCGACTCCGACCGCTACGTGCTGACCTTCGCCAACCAGCAACTGCGGGAGCTCGCCGCCCAGGTGCCGTACGACTCGCTGATCATCCTGTTCAAGGACCGCAAGTACGGCGGCGGCGGGATCTTCAACCTCTGGTCGACCTGCTCCGCGGACTCCCAGGAGGCGCCGTACGTCTTCGTGCACGAGTTCGGGCACTCCTTCGGCGGACTGGCGGACGAGTACTACACCTCGCAGGTCTCCTACGAGGACTTCAACCCCGAGGGCCTCGAGCCCTGGGAGCCGAACGTCACCGCGCTGCTCGACCCCGAGCACCCGAAGTGGGGCGAGCTGATCGATCCCGGCACGCCGATCCCGACGCCGTGGGACCAGGAGCGCTACGACGAGGCCAGCCTCGCCTACCAGGCCAAGCGCACCGCGCTGCGCGAGCGCGGCGGCACGGAGGAGGAGGCCGAGGCCCTGTTCGACGAGGTGCGCGCCGTCACCGGGCCGATGCTGCGCTCGGAGGAGCACTTCGGCGAGGTCGGCGCCTTCGAGGGCGGCGGCTACCGGGCCAAGGGCATCTGGCGCCCGGAGGTCGACTGCATCATGTTCACCCGCAACCCGCAGAACTTCTGCCGGGTCTGCAGCCGCGGCCTCGAGCGGGTGATCGACCTCTACTCGCGGTAGGCGTCGCGGCCGCCGCCCGGTTTCCCGGCCGAGCGTTCCCGGCCGAGCGCGAGAAGGTGGTGGCCGCCCCGAGCCGCCGCTACACTCCCGCGCGATGGCCCAGCCCGCCCAGCGCCGCCCGTGGGTCGAGCGCGAGTTCGACTTCGACTTCTCGGTCGAGGAGTACCCGCGGATCCTGCAGCGCCTGGCGATGACCTGCGGTCGCCTCGAGCGCGCGACCGTGGACCTCGAGCCGGCGGCCCTGCGGCGTCGCGTGCACGGCAGCTGGTCGATCCTGGAGAACGCCGGACACCTGTTCGACCTGGAGGCCCTCGGTTTCGCGCGCTTGGAGGACTACCTGATCGGCCGCTCGGCACTGACCCCGGCGGACATGTCCAACACCGCCACCGAGCACGCGGAACACAACACCGCGCGCTTGGAGGACATCCTCGAGGACTTCTACCTGGCGCGCATGTCCCTGGTGCAGCACCTGGAGACGCTCGAGCCCCGCGACTTCCAGCGTGCCGCCCGCCACCCGCGGCTGCACCGGCGCATGCGCCTGGTCGACTGGATGCTCTTCACCGCGGAGCACGACGACCACCACCTGGCCCGGATCGAGCAGCTGGCCGCCCTCGACTGACCGGCGGCGGCTTCCGCCGGACCGACCGTCCAGTTAGATTCGCAGCCATGACCAAGCAGCGAATCGACTGGTACTACCACCGCAAGGGGTGAACCGGCTGCAAGCGCTCCGACGCCTTCCTCAAGGAGCGGAGCCTCGCCGTCCGTGAGACGGTGGACGCGCGCAAGGAACGGTACGCCGGCAAGGACCTGAAGCGGCTGTTCGCCGGCGCCCGCAGCATCCTGGCCGCCAAGGGCAGGAAGAGCGTGCGCTTCGACATGAAGCGCGACCCGCCCGGCGTCGCCGAGCTGGCCAAGGCCGTACTCGGGCCGAGCGGCAACCTGCGCGCACCGACGCTGAAGCTCGGCGACGACTGGGTGGTCGGCTTCGGCGAGGACGCCTGGACCGAGTACTTCGACTGAGCCGCGGGCCGGCGGGGGGTGCGGGCTAGCGCCCCAGCACCTTCGCCAGGCGGTCGACCACCGCCTGGTCGAAGAGGTCGAACAGGAAGTCCTCGCGGGAGCCCTGGTAGTCGATTTGGCAGGTGTGCTCCCCGTTGATCAGGATCAGCAGCTCGCGGGACCGGCCGTCGTCGGTCTTCTTCAGCACCGCCTTGTGGGCCCCGTACTCGATCAGCTCGCTGTCCTGGTCGAGCATCGCCGGGTTGGCGACCCACATGCTGAACATCCCCACCAGCGGGGAGTCCGCGGTGACGGTCACCTGGATGTGCTCGGGGCCGTTGTAGTCCTGCTGGACGACGTTGCCGACCGCGGCCGCCATCGCGCCGAGCATCGGGTTGTTGGCGGCGTCCTGCATCGAGCGATCGACCTCGACCTCGTAGCCCTCCGGCGCCGGCGGCAGGGCGGCGAGGATCGCCTCGGCGCGCTTGGCCGTGCACAGCATGAGCGCATCCCGCAGGTGCGACGTGCATTGGCCGTAGTCACCGGCCTGCCAGGACTTGTTGGCGTTCTCGAGCAGGGTCGGGAAGTCGGCGGCGGTCTTCTGCTGGACGCGCTTCTGCGGACCGAGCGCGAGCAGCGGAGCGGCGAGTAGGGGAACGAGGGCGAGGACGAGCTTGTTCATGGTGGTGGTGGAACCCAGGGGGGAGAGGGAGCCGGTCGGGGGTCGGCAACGACCCCACGCGCCGGACCAGGATGCCCTCGGGGAGGGTTCCTCTCTCTGCGCTCTTGCTCCCCGGGAAGGCGGGGACGAGGGCCGCCCGGGTCGCCGCGGGCGCCCCGGAATTGCCGTCTTCGAGCACCGGCCGAGGGGCACCCGGGCCCGCGGGTCGCTAGACTCGGCGGATCCCGGAACCTCCCCAAGGAAGGATGAGAGTGCGATGAATCGACGGATCTGGCAGGTCCCGCTCCTGGCCCTCGCGGCCATGGCCTGCGGGACGACGGCGAAACCGACGCTCGCGCCGCCGCCGGAGACGGCGGCGCTGGGGCAGGCCGCCCCGGAGCTGGAGCTCGCCTGGATGAACCGCGAGGGACGGAGCACCCTGGCCGACCTCCGCGGGCGCGTGGTGCTGCTGGAGTTCTGGGCCAGCTGGTGAGGCCCCTGCAAGCGGGAGGTTCCGCACCTCAACGAACTTCAAGCGAAGTACGGAGAGCGGGGCCTGCTGGTCGTTGGCGTGTCCAACGAAACCCCTGAGAAGATCCGCGGCGCGATCGCGTCGGAGGGCATGAAGTACCCCGTCTCGCGCGTCGGCGACGCGGCCCTCGGAGCCTTCGCCGTGCGCTACGTCCCGACCGCGTTCCTGATCGACCGCTCGGGAGAGCTCACCTGGACCGGCCTCCCGCGATCGATCACCGACGAGCAGCTCGACGAGCTGTTGCAGTAGACCCGGGCACCGCGCGGGCCGGCCGCGTCCGCGGACGATCGCCGGGAGGCGCGCATCGACGATGGGATCCGCAGAACACCGCGTCCGCTACGAGCTGCACCGCGGCGACCACTGGCGGCTGTCCCGCTACCTGCTGCGCACGCGTCCCGGCGCCTGGCTGGTGCACGGGGGCCTGATCCTCGGCACGGCCTGGTTGGCGGCCTCGATCCGCGGTTTCGATCGCGGCGACGGTGCCTTCGAGCCGGGCCGGTTCCTCGGCGTGGCGGCGCTGATGGCGGTGCTCGACTACGCCGTCCAGCGCCTCAAGTCCGCCCTTCGCGCGGGACGCACGCCGGGCTTCATCGGCCCGCACGAGCTGCGCATCACGCCGGAGGGCCTCCACGGCGAGACCGACGGCGAGGAGTCCAGCCTGCCCTGGGCGGCGGTCCGGCGGGTCGTCGAGGTCGACTCGTGGTTGTACCTCTTCCTCGACCGGACCTCGGCGGTGATCGTGCCGCTGGCCGCCTTCCCGGACGGCGCCGCGCGCGAGGCCTTCGTCGGCGCCGCGCGCACCTGGCTCGAGCGGGCGAGCGCGCCCGCCGACGCGGGCTAGTCGCCGCCGGCCACCGACAGCCGGTAGATCTCGACCGTGGGGCCCACGGCGTCGACGCGCAGGGTGCGCGCGCCGAAGGGCATCGGATCGGATTTCGGCGCCTCGATGTACATGAACGGATACTCGATCAGCGCGGGATCCGGCTCGGGGCTGAAGCGCGCGGCCAGCGAGCCGGTGCGGATCGCCTCCTGGCGCAGCAGCCAGGCGACCAGGTTGCGTTCCTTCTCGACGACCGGCACGACCAGCCAGGCGCCGCCGAACTCCTGCAGCCAGTCTTCGCCGCGCCGCTTGAGACGGCGGACGTCCCGCTGGCCGCGGACGGCGACCCGATAGGCGGGGTAGCCCGCGACGAACAGCGGGTGCCGGGGACCGCGGGCCTCGAGCAACGCGGCCTGGTAGTCGATCCACGGCTCGGGCCGGATGCCGTGGGGCAGGGCCGCGTCCGCGAGCACCGCGTCGGGCACCCGCGGCAGGGGCAGGTCGATGCCCGGACTGACGATCACCCGGGGCTTCGGCGGGGCGGAGTGCTCGGCGATCCACGCCGCCGCGAGCTCCAGCGTGCTCGGCGCCTCGCGCAGCGTTCCCAGGCGCCAGGTGACGCGCGCCGGCCAGTAGAGCGCCGCGCCGGCCAGCACCACGCCCAGCGCGGTCCGCAGGGCGGCGGGCACGCGCGCCGACCACGCGCCGTCGACCACGCACCCGACGGCGAACGCGGCGCAGCAGGCGGCGAAGGGCAGCAGCGGAATGAGGAAGCGCTGGAAGGTCAGCGCGTACATGCCGATCGCGATCAGGTAGGGGATCGCGTAGGTCAGCACGACCAGCAGGTCGGGGAGGCGGGTCCGCGACTCGGCCCGGCTCGCTCCGCGCGCGCGCGCCAGCCAGAGGATCGCTCCGGCGACGCCGAGGACCAGGACGGTCGGCTCGTACGACCACAGGAAGCCGACGACGCGCGCGAAACCCTCGCCGTCGAAGTTCGACCAGGCGACCTTGTGCGCCGACTGCGACAGCCCGCCGGCGCTCCAGTCGAACCCCGGTCCCATCCCGCCGCTGACGTGTTCGAAGAGGAACGGGTAGCAGGCCACCACGCCGAGGACGATGGGCACCGCGGCGCAGAGCGGCCCGGCGAAGCGGCGGGCCGGGCCGCGCGGGCCGCGGGCCAGCAGGTGCGCCGCCGCCAGCGGGATCAACACGGCCACCCCGCTGTGCAGGCTGCCGACCGCCAGCGCCGCGGCGATCCCGGCGAGCGTGTAGGAGCCGAACGTCGGACGCTCGCGCAGGCGCAGACAGGCGAGCACGGCGAGCAGCGCCAGGGTCGCGCTCCCACCGTGGGGCCGCGCCTGCTGTGCGAAGTGCTGGTGCAGCGGTCCGACCGCGACGAGCGCCGCGGCGAGCAGCGCCCAGCGCGTCTTCAGGAAGCGCCGCGCGAGCAGGAAGGTCAGCGGCACCATCACCGCGCTGAGCACGGCCACCAGCCGCCGCACCTCCAGGATCGCGCCGGCGGCGCGGTGCAGGTGGGTGGCCACGTCGGGCGAGTCCTCGCCCCGCGCCCCCCCGCCCAGCGCGGGCAGCGGCTGCAGCATCCGCGACAGGAGGTGCGGGTACTTGGCGTGGTGCACGTCCTGGGGCGGGACCTCGCGCCCGGAGCGGAAGTCGTCGAGCTGCACCGCCAGGTGCACGTCGGGCTCCACCAGGCAGGGGAGCATCCAGTCGAGACCGCGCAGCCGCAGCCCGAGGGTCGCCAGGAACAGGACCGCGAGGATCGTCGCCGTCCGCCGCGCCGACGGGCGCGTTGCCGCGAGACTACTCATCCTCGACGTACCCGAGGTCCTTCAGGCGTTGACGGTACTCCCGGGTCAGCTCGAGCTCCTCGACGGCGGGATGCCCCGCGCGCCAGCCGGCCGAGCGCTCGACCATCCGCCGCAGCTCCTGCTCGAGGCGTCGGGCGCGGTCCGGGTGGTCGGCGGCGACGTCGAAACGCTCGACCGGATCCGCGCCGTGGTCGAAGAGCAGGCGCGCCTCCTGCCCGTGATCGAGGATCAGCTTCCAGCCGTCGACCACGATCGACTCGCAGGTCACCGTGTTGAAGCCCAGCTCGCCGAGCACCGGAACGGAGTCCAGGGGACGGCCCTCGAGCGCGGGGACTAGGCTGCGGCCGGCGGTTTCGTCGGGCGCCTGCAGACCGAGCAGCTCCAGCACGGTCGGCTCGAGGTCGACCAGGCTGACGGCCTCTGCGACCCGCCGCGGCGCGCAGCCCGGAGCGCGGATCAACAGCGGCACGCGCTGCACCTCGGCGAACAGGCCGTGGCGGTGTCCCGTGCGGCCGTGCTCCTCGAACTCCTCCCCGTGGTCGGCGACCACCACCACCGCGGTCCGTCGCTCGAGGCCGAGCTCCCGCAGACCGCCGAGCAACGCGCCGACGTACCGATCGGTGAAGGCGATCTCGCCGTCGTAGAGATCGACGGGCGCCGTCTCGCCGAAGGCCTCGGAGATCCCGGGGTGCGGCTGGTAGTCCTGGTGGGGGTCGAAGTAGTGCACCCACAGGAACCACGGCTCGTCGCTCCGCTCCCCGCGCGCGGCGAGCCAGGCGAGGCCCTTCTCGGTGACCGCGGGCGCGGTGATCGCGAGGTGGGAAGCCTCCTTGGTCTGTTCGACCAGCGCGTCGTCGTAGTCCTCGAACCCCTGGTCGAGGCCGTAGTCGCGGGCGAGGAAGACGTGGTTGACCACCGCACCGGTGCGCCAGCCCGCCGCGTGCAGGCGCTCGGCCAGCGTCTCGAACGAGGGCGCCAGCCGCGAGCGCCCGTTCCAGCACCCGTGCGTCGACGTGTAGAAGGAGGTCATGATCGACGCGATCCCCGGCAGCGTCCACGACGAGCTGGACTGCGCGGCGTCGAAGACCACCGCCTGCTCCGCGAATCGGTCGAGGTGCGGGCTGGTCGGTCGCGGGTAGCCGTAGGTTCCGAGGTGGTCGGCGCGCAGGGTGTCGACGGTGATCAGTAGCAGGTTGCGAACGCCGGAGACCGAGTCGGCGGGGGCCTCGTCCGCCGCCGGAGAGCAGCAGGCCAGTCCCAGGGCCAACCCGGTCAGGAGGGGCGCCGCGCCCCCGGGCCTCCGCAGCAAGGCGACCATCGATGGGATCCTAGCAGCCGCCGATCGCCGGCCCCACGCCCTCGTCGAGGGGGCTCGTTTCCATCGCCGCGACGGGCAGGTGGAACCGTTACTCGTTGCCGAGCTGCTGCAGGGCCTCGAGATCCACGAGATCCTGGGGCCGCCCACAGGCGCGCTTGTTGGCCGCCAGGTCCGCGCGAGAGATGACGGGGACGGACAGCCCGCCGAGCTCGATCGAATCCCGTCGCGCTGCAGCCTCGTCGAACTCGACCCCCTCGATCGAAGTCAGGATGTCGATCCGGCACGGCGCCACGCCGATCTGGATCACGGTGCCCGGTTTGCAGAGATCTGCAGGCGTCAGGCCCTTCATAGGAGGACCGAACATCGCCAGCGCGCGCCAAGTGCGCTCGGCGTTCTCCTCCGAGCAACGCACCCAAACGGCCACGTCCCGGGTTGCCCGTGGCAGCCCGTGCGCGGCCAGGGCGTAGGCACCGACGAGCAGGTAATCAACGCCCTCCGCGGACAACGCGGACAACACCTCGCGAAAGTCTTTGTTGAGCAACGTCCTCTCCCTTGAAGGCCCAGGCGTCGACCGTGAGCTGCCACATCATTGCCACGCGCTCAGCGGGCGTATTGCGCGCCACGTCGGTCTGGGCCGATCGACCCTCTCGAATCCGGCTCACCGAGATCGGGGGTCGATCTTCGTCCACGAGTTGATTCTAGGTCCTT
>Ga0102952_1000733_pt1 | contig 11607 bp, 11 predicted proteins | sample SalPon2A_C_D1_MG_FD_78506 | JGI IMG/M metagenome (GOLD analysis project Ga0102952, IMG submission 78506) | Soil microbial communities from South San Francisco under conditions of wetland restoration - Salt Pond MetaG R2A_C_D1_MG | ecosystem: Environmental > Terrestrial > Soil > Wetlands | place... | reverse complement strand
TAATCCCCGTTTTCATCAGAGAACACCCCCTCGAGGACATAGATTTCCTCCCCGTGCGGATGCGTATGCGCGTCAAAGATCGAACCGGGCTCAAAGCGGACAAAGCTGGTCGTATGGCCCGACTCGGCAGCCTCGCGTTCCAGGTGAATGCGTGACACCCCGTCCGCCGGACTCTTCACCCATTGCTGATCACCCGGTAACACGCAGGCCACCTGTGAAAAATCCATATTCAGTCGGTAAGAACGCGTCATGCCTTAGCCCTGCAGTAAGCCGATGACGGCATCGGCGGCACTACCACTCGACTGCGGGTTCTGACCGGTGACCAGGTTGCCATCGACAACCGTGTTATCTGCCCAGTCATCTGCCGGTACAAATTCCACGCCCATTTCACGTAAACGGCTTTCCAGCAAAAACGGCATCAGTGTATCCAGATGTACGGCACGCTCTTCGCTGTTGGTAAACGCCGTAACTTTCTTGCCCTTGAGCAACGAACCGTTGTCAGAAACCATATTCACCAGGCAGGCCGGGCCGTGGCAAACCGCCGCCAGCGGTTTACCCGCCTGGTAGATTTCCCGTATCAGGCGCTGAACATGCGGATTGTCTGGCAGGTCAAACATCGTACCATGACCTCCGGGGAAAAATACCGCGTCATAATCGGCTGCCTGGAAACTGTCATCGAGAGCGGGCAAGTCTTTCAATGCGGCCCTGGCACGTTCGTTGTCATCTGTCGCCTGGTAGTTCTGCAGGCTGTTGGCATCTAGTGGTGCATCGCCTCCCGCCGGGCTGGCGACGGTGACCTGATAGCCGCTCTGGAGAAACTTGTGATAGGGAACCGAAAACTCTTCAAACCAGAGACCGGTTTCGTGGTCATCATCAATACGATGATGGCTGGTGACAATCATCAAGATAGGCTTACTCATAGGGCTCCTTTACGACATCATATCGCGGGTTGAATTAAATCAGCCTGCGGGGACCTCGCTCTCGGCTTCATGACGAACAACTCATATGCGACACCCCGCCGAGATCAGTGAACTCCGCCGGCCTGAGTCGATCGTATTTCTCTTCCACCGCTTGCGACTGCTCGGCATAGGGTTGCGTCATGACGTCCTGCATTTCCCTGAGGGGTTCGTAGTTACCCGTGGCCGCCTGCTGATAGGCCGGTGCCAGCAACCACTCTCGCAAGCTGTATTTCGGATTGACGCGTTTCATCTGTGCCGATATCGCTTCACGCGTCTGCGACGTATCGATAACGAGCGCGTACCATTTCTTCAGCCATTCGGACCAATGCTTTTCCATCTCGCCATTCAAACTACGGTAGAAGCTTTTTTTCAGCGGGCCAACGTCATCCGGTATCGACGAGAGTTCGCGGAAAAAGACGGTGTAATCGACCGACGTTTTCATCATCAGAGTGACCAGATCACTGAACAAATCGGCGTCAAACGTACCCAGCCCCAGTTTGGCCGCATACATCGTTTCCATTTCCTCCCGCATCACGTCGGCAAAGCCGTCTCGAATCGCCTCAAGCTGTTGCAACGCCTCAGGATGCGTTTCCAGTAACGGCTTCAACGCCGTACAAAAACTCTCGAAGTTGCGTTCCGCGGCCACGGGTTGGCTCCAGAAGGCAAAGTGTTCCCCACCGCCCGTCCAGGGCTGATAGTAGGGATCAAAGACTTCCATGAAGCCGAACGGCCCGTAATCCAGGGTAAAGCCACCGGCCGCGCAGTTGTCGCTGTTGAAATTGCCCTGGCAATAACCCACCCGGATCCAGTTCGCCACTAGCGAGCTCAGGCGGCGGCGAAATTCCCGTGCCAGCAATACCACTTTCTCGGGGGTGCTCAGATTCGGGTCGATGACATCCGCATACTCACGGTCGACCAGGTGCAACGCCAGCTTTTCCAGTTCCTCCATCGCAGCCGGGTGTTCCTGCTTGCGGGCCCGGCGGCCAAACAGCTCGAGCTGGCCCACCCGAATGAATGACGGTGCCACGCGGGTCGAGATCGCCACCGCTTCCGAGACAACGCTGTCGGGATCGTGTGAACGTGAACCTTCCGAATACCAGGGTCGCTGCACCTGCTCGGTTTTCGACACATAGAGGCTCAAAGACCGGGATGTCGGCACCCCCAGGGCGTGCATGTGCTCCTGTGCCAGGAACTCCCGAACACTCGAGCGCAACACCGCGCGACCGTCCGCACCGCGGCAGTAAGGCGTACGACCGCCCCCTTTGAGCTGCATCTCCCAGCGCCGACCCCTGTTCCGATCAGGGATAACCGCTTCCAGCACCGACACGGCGCGGCCATCGCCATAGCCGTTACCGGTCCGAAACGGGCACTGCTGATAATATTCGGTGCCGAAGATGGACAGGGCATACCCCGTGGCCCAGCCCACCCGACGCATCGGCGCCGACACCTGCGAGAGGTCACCGCTGAAAACCCGCATGAAATCGGCGGACTCGGCCAGGCTGTCGGCAAAGCCCAGTTCCCGGAAAAAGTCCTTACTGTGCGCCACGTACTCGGGCTCTTGGATAGGCGTAGGTTTAATCGGGACATAGTGTCCGGAAAAAACCTGGCGCGATGTGTGATCAACGCCGCCTTCGTTCGCCTGCGGATCGCTGTTGAGCGTATCCATAAAGGAATAGTCAGCGAGTTCAGCGAGATCCTCCAGCGTCGAGACGACGGGGGCAAGTTCCTTGAATAGTTGATTTTTCATAGGGTAATTTGACACTATTTATTCAGAACTTAACTATGCCACGCAAAGGGGTGCGTTGTGAATTAGACTCCACATCAGCACAGGGGTTCAAAAGGAAATAGTGTCAGGCAACAACGTATTCAAACTTACAGGGGCGATGACAAACGCTAATGATTTGTATTTGTCACAGACCCCTTTCTAATAGCAGTCCCCGATTATTCGTTCGATTACTCGATTATTCTAGTTATCCGCATTCAATGGTATCCATCCCAGATATATTGTAATCAAGTGTGCCGCCCTGCATTTCTATTCACCTATGCTTCGGCATGAAAAATCCCGGAATAGCGGTACACCTGCCCCATGACTGGATGGTGCAACCTGAAATCCATTTGGAAGCGATTATCGTCCAGCGCGGTCTCAACGATAGAGGCATGGCCGAGCAGCAACCACTCCGGGATCGGCACAGCTATCTTGAATAGCTTAAACACATAATGCCGCCCTTCATAATACAGCCGACCGTCTTTCACGTAGACTGCCATGCATAAGCCAATATATCGATTGATGTATTCTATGACTTCATTTTTTTCACCATATACCCAACGACTTTTAAACTGGACCGTTTTCCCATCCGCATAGGTCATTGTTCGCGACCAATGCTGAAAATTACCCTCCATATGCTTCACCACGATAGTAGTGACCGCCTCGCCGCGGCGATTGATCAATGCACCCAGCAAATGCAGCATGGACAATAACGGTTGCATCCACATGGGATACTCGATATTCAGCACACCAATATCCCTGTTGGCTCTCGACTGGTAATGTAAACGCAAGGCATTCGGTAATTCCTGCCACTGATCAGCCAGCGCCTGTTGCATGATATTGGTATTATTCATGTCACATACCTCTCCCGGGTTTGAACACCATCAGCAACACGATCACGATCATCGAGGAAAAAGCCGGCATCCCAAGCCAGAACCAGCGTCGGGCGTAGCGCCAGTACAAGGGCGATAACTCGCTTTGTTCACGTAGTGCCCGATCGGATAGCTGCCGCATCCGAATCTGCAGCCACACCACCGGTAACCAGCATGCCCCCGCCAGCGCATACAGAGCCAGGCTCGCCCACACCCAGAACGTGCCCAGCGCAATCTGTGACAGATAGATCATGATGAGACCTGAGATCGGCTGAAAAATCACGGTCGGCGTAGTAAACAACCAGTCGGCCAGCACCACCTGCCGATTCGTCCAGGCAATATGGCGGAGGTCGCCACTACGATCAGCCATCCACTTATAGAAGGCGCTGCCGAAACCAGTGCCAAACAACAACACCATGCTAAGGATATGGAGAGATTTCAGGCTAAGATAACTCACGGGGTATCCTCCCAATGAAATGTGCAAATGGTTCAACGTCGGCGGTATTGCCCGCCTGCAGCATGCGCAGATTGTCGGGTTGGCACAGGGGTACAAACCATTGAACAAGATGGCTCACAAGCAGAGCCAGAGGATAAGGAATCGACAACACAGGCGCAGGCGTCTTGCCACATTCCCTGCGCAGCGACTGCAGACGGTCGCATACGGTCATGGTCTGCGGGCCGACCGCATCGATCGTGCGCTGCGCCGTACCCGTTACCAGGCATTGATTTACGGCGGCAACCAGATCATCAATATGAACCGGCTGGATCCATTGCCGGCCACCGTCGATCAGTGGAATGATCGGTAGATTCGCCAGGCGCTGAAAGAATTCAGCACTCTGCCCGCCCGGCCCCACCACCAATGACGGGCGGATGATAAACCAGTCCAGTGGCAGCCCACGTAATACCTCGTCGGCCTTGCCTTTACTGACGAGAAATGACGTAACAGCATGGGTATCTGCACCCAGAGCCGAAACCTGGATCACACGCTTGACCCCTGCCTTTACGCAGGCGTGAAAAAGAGCCACGGGTACCCGGTAATGCAGCGTGATGAAGTCCTGTGTCCTGTTCTCAACGATGATGCCGACGCAGTTGATCACCGCCTCCACCCCCTGCAGGAGCGGTAGCCAGCATTCTGGTTTCTGCAACTGATTGAAATCTACCCCGTTAGCACGCGTGGCCGGGAAAACCTCATGACCCGCACCACGGAGCACCTCAGCCACATGGGAGCCAATAAAGCCAGTGGCACCGGTAAGCAAGACCTTCATAACTGACCCCCTGTATTCAATACATGGGTTCAGCATAGCCCTGGCCGAAGGCCGTCACCTCCGGATTGATCATACCGGAATATTTTTCTGTTCCAGAATGATCAGTTTGGAGCCCGTTCTCGCCCGATCTTGCGAAAATTCCCCGGAGACATGCCGGTAATCTCCCGGAAGGCATCATAGAAGTTGGACTGGGAGGCGAATCCTACCGCAAGCCCCACCGATAATACCGAGGCGGATGGCTCGGCAATCAGCATCTGTTTTGCCGCCTCGACACGGTGCTGGCGTAAAAAACGTGAAAAACTGATCCCCAGGCGGGTATTGATAAGCTCCGACAGTTGATGGCCGGACAGCCCTAGCTGTCGCGCCAGGCTGGCCAGGTCCAACTCTGCCTGACAATAGAGACGCTCCCCGGTCATTAATGCCTCCAGCCTATCCAGCGCCGCGTCACAGTCGACGTTTGATAAGGTCGACACGGTATAGGTCTCCCGCGCCACATCGGCGACCTCAACGGACAGCCGAGGCGCAAGACCCAGAGCCAGCCCGACCAGAACGAAGGCACAACCGATCGCACTGGCATACATACCATAAAAAACCCTCTCACCAATCAGCGAGATCAGCAATGCCATGGCTACCACTGATAATGCAATCACAAATACGCCGCCAAGCGCTGCCAGTTCCAGACGGAATCCCTCACGCTGACCCCGCAGCGCATAGATACCCAGGGCCAGCCAAAGCAGGTAGCCAGCACCCAACAAGAATGCGACAGGCAATGCCCAGTGATAAGGCAACATCGGAGCTACCAGGGCCGGCACTGCATGCAATAGATGCCAACGCTTCCATTTTATTGGTGCACGCAGCAAGGGATAGCTGTACCAGTAAAACGTCGGGGCGATGGCAAACAGTAAAACCCGATAATATTCTTCATGGACGGGATCACCCAGCTGTTGCAAATAGACCAAATGCGTCAGCTGCAAACCAACCAGAAGCATCAGGAATAAAAGTCCCATTGCGCGGGGCACATTTTGACCGATATAGTTGGCGCGTCGAAAATGTGTCAGTGAAATGACCAGCGCACTGAATACAGAATAGCCGATAAGTAGATACGCAATAATTATCACAGGGGTTATTATCTAATGAAATGGAAACCCGACATTCTGCAATGATAAAGGGTTCATCACAATTTATGGTGCCACAATATCAACCAAACGTTGCGTAAACACCGTGTCCCCACTGGCCGTGATCAGCAGTTGTGATTTAGCACGGGTCATACCGACATACAGCAATCGCACCTGATCCGCCAATTCTTCGGCGATATATTGAATCTTATCGATACCAGCCATTACCACCGTATCAAACTCCAACCCCTTACTGCTATGAATGGTAAGCACCGTCACCAATGGCTGGTCAGGTCTAAACGCCGCTTTTTTACCTTTCCCGACCAGGCACTGACTTTTAATACCCGCTTTATTTAAACGTTCAGCGATAATTTCCGCCGTTTTATTACCCGGAACCAATATTGCTATTTCATTTACTAAATGTCCAGCGTCTAACCACTTTCTGACACAGCGCACGATGAAATCCAGTTCCTCGCCTTGATGCTCGAATAGCCTGAACACTGGCAAAGGCCCCGTCCCACCAGCCGACTCAGGCGCAATCACCGGAATATGATCGTCATCCGACTCAGTTTCAGAGATAAACTCCTGCGCAAACTTATAGGCAAACTCCAGAATTTCGCGAGTATTGCGGTAGTTGAGCTTAAGAATAGTCGTACGCCCCCGCGCCTTGATACCCACACTTGAAAGACTGAAATCGAGCGCATCATGTTTTCTATAGATTGACTGGGCATCGTCATAGAGTAACAACAAGGAATCCGTTTCCGGATCGACCATCTGTGTAATTAGCCGTAACCACTCCGGCTCAAAATCATGGCCCTCGTCAATGAGGACTGCACCATACTGAGCCCTCGGTATTTGTGCCTTCTCAACACCTTTCATTACCGCTGATACCTGTCTCTCCCAATATGGCTCCTCTCCTTCATCTACGACGCAGTGATACATTTTAATCTGCTGACCGCACCAATCATGGAAATGGTACACCTGGACCTTATGCTCAATTTTCCTCTCAGCGACATAATGGCGCAAACTCGCCGCGAGCGAGATATTAAAACAAAGCACCAGAATCGGTTTAGACATAGTCTGGGCCAACTGATAGGCCCGAAAACCGAGAATCATGGTCTTACCGGAACCAGCAACACCATGTATCACACGATGGCCATCACCCAAATTACGGGCGAGTTGCTCCTGCTGCAAATCCATAACCTTGATAAGTTCCGGGATAGTGTGCAATGCTTCAGAGTCAACGCCCTCATCATCAATCTCGATAAATAAATCATCCTGAGGATTGTCAATCCGTATTTCCGGGAATAAATGCCAGCGGATACGCTCGATATCAGGCAAACTCAACTTTTGATGAAAGGAGTAATTAAACATATCCCATAATTGCTGCTGAAAGGCCTCTGGGTCAATGTTCTCGGGTATTTCATCCCTGCAAAGAACAAGGTGGTCAGGCAACACCGACAGACCTTCCGGCGTCAGCGCCTTATTCAGCTGGGCTTGGTTGATATGAGTAAACACAACACCATAGCCATAGGGAAATTTTAACTTGCCTTGATAATCACCACTCGAAGCTACGAGACCGCTATCTGTTTGTAACATATCGATAACTTGATAAGCGCCTTGTCTGGCTTGCTCGATAGGATTAGCCACGATTACCTTGCCATTATCCGTATGCAACTCAACTCGGTGCTTGGATATTCTTTTGATGTTATCCAGCCTCCAGTCTTTAACTTCCAAAAACAGCAAACCACGCGCTGGATGCAGGATAATAAAATCTGGATAACGCCGCTTGCGCCCAACCGGTATGTCGTACCATACCAGGTAATCATCGTCCAACAGCGCCTCTAGCCGCCTGGCCAGACGCTTTTCGCCGGCGGTCATTCGGGAAAGGCAGGTATTTAAATGAGGGATAAGTTGGGCCATGATGAAAATATCGTGGTCTGTCTCTTAATTATGCAATCCGCTTCTCAAAAACCAGTTCTCGGTGATAGGCTAGATAGTCGAGGTGCGGAGGCTCTAAGTCTATTTTCATATCAGTGGTAATGCCCAGGGTCTCACGCTCTTCTATGGCGTCAGACACCCGGATTACGCCACTATCCTCGAAAGTGACATAACCAAGGTCGAATGCCTTATCCAGGTTAGGCAGCAACAAGATACCGTTATAAACATCCAGACGCTCCCTAGGATTAGAATCACGCCATGGCTTGATATGGGATGCCACCAAGAACGGTAACATCGGATAACCTGTCAATGCGCAGCCATTCCAATAACGGATTAATCTCTCACGAAATTGACCCTGACCGATACGGGCGTTGACGAGCATCGCCTTCTGCGTAATATCGATATCCTGATCACTGATGATAGCGTTGATATCGTCAGTCACATACACCTGGCAGCTATCCGCCAGGAACGTCCTATAGCTGTTCAGTGCCGCGCTATACATCTGCTTACCCCGGACATTTTGTTCTACAAAGACGCGATAGTCGGCCAACTTTTCCGCGACACGCATAAATTTGGTGTACGAGGTCATCCCGATCAAATTCTGCGTTGAAATGCCTGCCTCTGCTGCCCAGTTGGATAGCGAGCCGCGAATCGCGCCCACATAGCTATCCGCCGTCCTCTGTGACTTCCCCAGGCCGATCAACCAGCGATGAAACTGTACGGAAAGATCCTCGAGGTTCTCCAGCAACAACTCACGGATTTCGGTGCGATATTCTGGAGACCTGAAATACCCGAACAGCTCTTCATCCAGATAGGCATAGTCGACAACTTCGTGTAACCACTTAGCGCTGGGTGACTGGCCACTCGACTTCAACGCCTCTAGGTCCGCTTTCTTGCCCGGACGCAATTTGAAATGCCAAATACCGTCACTCAGGAGGTGAAAGAAAGGCAGATTGATGTTTTCAGCATCATTGCCCTTTTTTAATTTCTGGAAATGTGAGGAAAAGCCCGGCTCAAGCTCCTCCAGGGTAAAGCGATTGCCAGTCTTCCCACCATCCTGCACCAAGTCCAGCACAGCCAAAAGCAGACAAACCTTATGGGGTTTAGGATGGCCGCTGGAACGGCTCACGTTCAAACCGGCGAGCTTTTCTTGATTTTCTGGCGAGATCATTCCCCAGCGCTCCAGTAATCGGCCTTATCCGGAATAATCCAACGAACACCTCCCCGCGGATCAGTCACATCACCTTCATAGCGCGGGATGAGGTGGATGTGTAAATGAGGCACCGTCTGTCCGGCCGCCGGGCCATCATTAATACCGACATTGAAGGCATCCGGACTGAATTCCGTCAGTAATTGCTCCCGGGCTCGGTCCAGAAGCGACATCAAGTCAGCCCGCTCCTGATCTGACAGACCAAAAAATGAACCCATATGGCGCCTGGGGATCACCAGCGTATGACCGGCACTGATGGGATAGGCGTCGCGGATGACAAAGGCCGTCTCATTCTCAATAATGATGCGCTCATGATCATGGGTATCGGCGATTTGACAAAAAGGACAGCCTTTATTCATTCTGATCCAAGAAATATTATCGTTTAGTGGTTAACTCTCAGAGATATCAGTATCATTGGGGACTACGCACCCATATCCAGCCTTCCTTCCGCGCTACCTCCATATTTTCCGGTGGCATGGCCCTGCCTGTCAAAAAATCGGCGCCTGCCAATACGCAGATGGCAGCATCAAGAACATCGTCGTCCTGCTCCAGAGCCACCTCATCACAATCTATCCTTGCCAATCTGCCTAACTCTTTGAGTATTTCTCTCCTTTCAGCAGTATGTTCCGGACTCTTGTAGACGGAGCTACGCATACCCCATACCGTCAGTGTCGCTGCCGGATAAACCTCGATAGCCCAGATTCCTGGCTGCAGTTCTGTTTCCCAGGCCATGGAAACGGGCTGACCTGTCTTCTGACGAATCTCTTCGATAAGGCTTAATGCCGCATGGGCTGTTCTGGCGATTCGATCTGCGCCGACATCCAGCGGTTGCTTACCAATGACCCCTTTAATGTATCTGTCAGTCTCACGCCGAAAAAGGCTGTTCGCATCGCATTCAATCGGCATACCTGCGTTATGCCGAGCCAATGCCATACCAAGGGCGTTTGGCCAGCCTAAAGGGGCATCGATTGCCAGCAATGTTGGGACTGATGGCAGAATCCAGCTACATATAACCTCTTTCACAGATTCTTGTTTTTTGACCTTTCTAGCCTCAAGAATCACCAGAGAAGATCCGTTAACTTCGCCACGTGCAAGGCCTACTTTACCAGGTGCTGTTGCGCAATCGATCCCAATGACAGAAATCATGATTTTAGGGTAGGCATACAAAAATCACGTAATAATTAGTCATTTTTTTAACTATCGGCTTCTAATTCTTTTAACGTCTTTCCACGTTGAGTTTTCCACATTAACAGTCCATTTGAAGACCCACCACATACCGCAGCTGCCGCAAGGCTTGGACTTGTGAACTCATAATCCTTTACAAATATCAAATAATCATCCTCCTTTTGTAGCACGCCTTTTTCTAAAAGAAATTGCCTTCGTTTTCTATGACGGACGGAAGATTTCCTGTCTTCTGCGACTGCTTTTGAGCCTTTATATACTACAAATCCTGAATCGGTCCTATTCCCAAATGCTTCCAATCCCTTTATTTTGCAAATTAATTTTTCAGATGTTTCCGCTACACTTTCACTGGGTTTAGAGAACAATGATGTTCCTAAAACCGGTAACAACTGTAAGATTCTATCTAGAAAAATATCCATTTCAGCCTGATCAGACTCAGGCAATCTAGAGCCACTACTTTGGCTATTTTGAACGACGCCCTTCCCTACACTCAAACCGATCTCTATCAACTTGCCTTCAAGATATTTGATATGTGCCTTGGTTAAGTTTTCATCTTTGCTAACAAATGCAACAACTTGATTCCAAAACTCCTTTGAAAGGTGTTGTTTTAGCCTTTTGCCCACCTCTTCTGCTTCTCCAACATATACTGCGGGCTCCTCAGTTTCAGTATCATTACCAATAAGCAGATAAACACCAGGGCGTGTCGCCTCATCACGCTTTGACAATTCATCTAATTCTTTCCTCGAGCAGGCTATAGCCTTACCCGACCAATTTGACAATTCTGCTGTACGAAGGCCTGAAGACGAACCCTTAGCCAGGAATATCTTAATTGAGAGTGGTTCAGACATTATTACCTCCTAATACTTCTTCCACACTCCGAAATTCATTCAGTGCCGCTTCCAGTTGTTCTACTATCTCCTGTGCCAGGATTTCAGGCGCTGGTAGGTTTTCGGTGTCTTCGAGAGATTCATCCTTGAACCAGAAGATATCGAGGTTGGTTTTGTCACGGGCGATGAGTTCGTCGTAAGTGAATGAACGCCACCTACCCTCATTCGTCATTGCCACCTCCCCCTTTGTCATTCCGACAGAGCCTGCGTATTTTGCAGGCGACGAGGAATCTCCTTTACCGTCATTCCGGACTTGATCCGGAATCCAGGTTTCTTTCCGTTTACTCTGATCCTCGGCCTTATAAAGCTTAATAAATTCGTCAAAATCCTGACGTGTAAGGCGCTTGGTTTTTAGCGTCATGTGCACATTGGTGCGGAAGTCGTAGATCCAGAGTTTTTTGGTCCAGGCGG
>Ga0102952_1000732_pt1 | contig 11629 bp, 16 predicted proteins | sample SalPon2A_C_D1_MG_FD_78506 | JGI IMG/M metagenome (GOLD analysis project Ga0102952, IMG submission 78506) | Soil microbial communities from South San Francisco under conditions of wetland restoration - Salt Pond MetaG R2A_C_D1_MG | ecosystem: Environmental > Terrestrial > Soil > Wetlands | place... | reverse complement strand
TTGAACAAAATATATATTACCTTGTAATATTTAAGAGCTTGTCTTTCAAAGAATTTGCTTCATCGATAATTATTTTCGGAAAACCTTTTAATTCCAGTAGTTTAATAGCGTTTCCCGAAAAAGTCATTCCTTTTTTTATCTTATAATCAAAAAAGAATTTGTTACCGGTCACTTGTTCACTGAAATGAAAAATGTTATAAGTATTATTTAATAATTCCTGAAGTTCAATATCGTGTGTGGTGACAAACGTAAAATTATAATTATCCAGGTATTTAAGAACAGCTGTAGATGAGGCGAGGCGTTCGATTGTGTTTGTTCCACGGAATATTTCATCTATCAGGAATAAATATTTTAATTTTTCTTCGCTCAAATCAATAAAATTTAACAATCTTTCAATCTCAACAAAATAATAACTCTTGGACTCTTCTAGGTCATCTTCGCGCCTGATTGATGATTTAACAATTAACTTTGGTATTCTAGCTTCTTTTGCCAGACAAATATTAAGAGTTTGGGCTAGTATAAAATTAATTCCGACAGTTTTAATAAAAGTTGTTTTACCAGCCATATTAGAGCCGGTTACGAGCACCGATTGTTTTACATCTTTAATGCTATTAGAAACTGCATTCTTTATAAGTGGGTGATATATAAAATCAAAGTTAATATCTTTTGATTCAGTGAATTGGGGTACTGTATGATAGGGTTCTTCTTTTAAAAATGAAGCAATAGAAATTGAGGCATCAAGCTCTGCAACTGCCTCAAAAGTCTGTTGAATTATCTTTTTGTGTGATTCAAGGTAACGCACAGATCTGAAATATGTTATTAAATCGTAGAGTAAAATGAGATTGAGATATGCTATGATCATTCCAATTAGCTCATTTCCACCCGACCTGTCAATTACAAGCCAGCCAATTTTCTTCCTCAGACTTTTTAGTACATGCCGATTCTTTTTTAATATACTTACTTGTTGAAGTTTGCTAGCTTGTTTTACTTTTGAAACAGCAATTGCAGAGTTAATTAAATTACCTAATGCTGAAAAACCAGTAAAATATTTATATATCTTTCTTGTGTAAATTTGATCTATAACAATATTCAAGACACTCAATCCTATGCCGACTAGCAAAAATGAATTGCTTATAGAAATTAACGCAAATGAAATGAGCATCATTACAGGCAGAAAATAAAACAAATAATATAATTTTGGCCTTTCGGGCCTTTCACCAAATATCAGGCTAGATATAAAATATGATTTTGTGTTTTTCACTCCTTGTAATTTAATCTGAATATTTTCTCTTACTTCTCCATTCTTTAAAAAGAATTGAAAAAGTTCATACCTTTTATTTAAGGTGTCGGTATTATGCTCATATTTTTTTAGAAGGTGGAATAAGTATTGCTGACCGATGCTGCTGTTTGTGCGGTCGAGATAATTAAAAAGCTGGTCAAGATTCAGATCAGTCCAGGTTTTATCTTCAATTATTTCTTCATCATCTGTTTTTAATACAACGTTATGATAGTGGACAATAAGATCCAGGTTCCTGAATCTTTCAACTGGTTTTCCCCATGCTTCTCTTATTTCTTTTAAGATTTTCTTTTTATTAAAAAACATAATATTTATTCACAGCCAATTCTGTCCCCATGGCTTTTAGGAGATGTTATAACAAGAAATATAACATCTTTTTTCGAATTGTTTCTAAATTTGTGTGGAATTCCTGATGGAATCTCTAGACCTTTATTTTTCTGAAGGATAACTTCCTTATTCTCAATTTCGATAGTTCCTTCCCCTTCAAGGATAAAGAAAAACTGGTGTAAAATTGAATGAAAGTGCTTAACTTCCGATTTTCCCGGAGGAACTTTTTCCTGAATAACGCTGAGGTTTTTATTGTTTAATAAATGCGAGCCATCACAATTTTTTCCCCAGTTATAATGTTCGGCATTTTTAATACTAATCTTATCTGTCATTTTAATTTTTCGAAATGTTGATAATCAACCCTGGTTTTCCAATCACCTCCCCAATTCCATCCTTTTTCTTTGAAGAGTTTTACAATTATTGAATTTTTTGTAATGGTTCCCTTCTTATCAGGTTGGTATTTTGCTCCGGAAGGGAAGGTGGTTCCATTAATTATTTGAGGATTCTGCCAGGGATTAATATCTATAGCACGACCCGTAGAGTGATTCGATAATTTTGTAGTATTTGCTATAAATCTGTAATTAAAAGCTGATGAATTATTTGCCTTCATAGATTCATCATCTGACCAGTCAAATTTTACAACCGGAATAACTTTATCAACCGGGAATTTGTTTTCTTTCAGCTTTTCAAAAATCCATTTAATATCTTCCACAAGATCTTTTTGGATAACCACCTGACCTTTATGAAGTTTATTATCGAATGAGAAATAATATACTTCAACTATCCTTTGATCAGCTTTTATTTCTTCCGGAATATCTTTCCCGCTAAGAGCATCTTCCAGATTATAATTGCAATCTGGTATTACATTTTGCTGTTGACTATCCTTGCTCATTCTGCTGCCTGAAATAATTGTTACGCAAATCAGTATGATTAAAAAACAGGAATTATGTTTTAGTAATCTCATAAATATATAGAATGCTTTATGTAATTTAAGAAAAATTCGTGATTTCGAAAGGGATATTATATAACATGGTGTGATGTTTATTTAATGTAATTTTACTTTGTTTGAAATAGTCTCTGATAATACATTATAGCGCATTAAGAATTCGTCACCAAAGACCGACCTGTAAAATTGAATGCCTCTTCAGTATTCCCCGGAAAGTTAAGGTAAGGATTTACTGCTTTCATTTTTTCTCCTATCTAAAAGATTATTAAGAAAGTTGTAATTTTTTAATTTTCATTTTTTTGATAGTGCATTACAATTACACCTGAGTTAAATATTCTTGTTTCCATTAATTTTAAATTCCGCATTCCGTCAAATTCTTCAAATAATCTCTTTCCCTTATTCGATATAATCGGATGAATTAAAAACCAGAATTCATCTATCATATTTTTATTTAATAATTGAGATGCTATACTTAAGCTGCCTGCAGAAATATACTTTCCTTTTCCATTTTTAAGGTCACTTACAGTTTCAATAAGATCTTTCTCTGCTATTCTCGAATTTTGCCATTTGACTTCTTTCAGTGTATTAGTAAAAATAATTTTAGGCACTGAATTAAATTTATCGGCGAACCTCAACGTACTTATTGTAATTTGCGGATCTTCATGGGCTACCGGCCAGTAACCTTCCATTAATTCATAGGTCTTTCTGCCCATTAAAACCACATCAATATTATCCAGGTAATCAGTATAAAAATTGTGCAGCTCATCATCGACGATACCACTTGTGTGGTCGGCACCACCATTTATGGTAGAATTAATTGAAAAAATTATTTTTCTCATTGTATTTCCTCTTTTTGAATTTATACTCCAACAGTTCCTGTTTTAATTTCTCCGGATCGCTTGTAATTAACGAAGATCACACCATTTGACGTGACCAAACTGTTCGTGATTGTGAAAGCAAGAGGAATAGTGCCTTCACCGAATAAACACTTGCCGTTGCCAATCGTAATAGGGAAAGTCATCAGCAACATCTCATCGACCAGGTCATGCTTAAGCAGTAACTGGGCGAGATTGCCGCTGCCTATAACTTTTAAAGTCGAACCGTCCCCGGTCTTGAGTTCTTTTATACGTGCTACGACGTCGCCAGTAATCAGTTCAGAGTTTGTCCAGGAAAGTTCCATTGGATTATGAGAAACCACATATTTTGTGACATCGTTGATGCCCGGCCACATGTCCGCATGTTCGGGCCAGTAGGCGGCAAAAATCTCATATGTTTTCTTGCCCAATAGAAGATCGGTGGACTCCATCACTTTTTGCATGAACTTGTCGGCTTCTTTGTCAGCTTCATGAAAATACGGGGCAGTCCAGCCGCCGTACTTGAAGTCACTCGATTTATCTTCCTCAGGTCCGCCAGGTGCCTGAATTACTCCGTCTAAACTAATAAACTCTTGAACAATTATTTTCCGCATTTTGTTTTTCCCTTATATCTAAATTAGAAAAGTTTTTTAATATCAATCAGGAATTTCAGGGTCCACAAGTTTTGATAATTGATCAAGCGATTCCTGCCAGCCGAGATAGCACATCTCCGCTGGAATAACATCGGGTACACCTTCTTGTATAATTATAACATCAGAACCGCAGGATACCTTTTTTATAGTAACTGTTGTTATCATTTCTCCGGGCATGTTCGGATCATCAAATTGATCTGAATAGCGGATACTTTCGTTTTCCACTAAGTCCAGGTATTTTCCTCCGAACGAATGACTTTTACCCGTTGAAAAATTTGTAAACGACATCTTATATGTACCGCCGACTTTAGCATCCAGATGATCTACATTACAAGTAAACCCGTGGGGAGGGAGCCATTTTGCCTGGGCATCTGCATCAAGAAATGCGCGATAGATTTTATCAGGCGCTGCCTTAAAAACACGGTGAAGTGAAATAGTTGACATAATTTTTCTCCTAAGATTATTTTTTATTCACTTAAAAAAGTTATTCTTCACACAGAAGCATCCAGGATGTTCCAAATTTATCGCGGAGCATCCCAAACCGGGAAGCAAAAAAAGTTTTTTGCATTTTAATAAAAATTTGTCCTCCGTCAGAAAGTAAACTGTAAATTCTTTCAACTTCACTATTTTCAGGGGTGCTTAAAGTTATATAAGCACTGCGCATTGATTCTGCAGTAGGAATATCGGCACCCATCAGGATACCGTTGCCAATCTCAACTCGAGCGTGAAGTACTTTGTCGTCCCAATCGGGAGGGATTTTATTTTTATCCCACATATCACCAAAAGTTGAAATCATTGTAATTTTACCACCGAGATGTTTTTCATAAAATTCAAATGCTTCTCTGCAGTTTCCTTTGTAGTTAAGGTAAGTATTCAATTTCATTTGATTTGTGTCTGACATTATTATTTTCTCCAAAAATAATTTTATGATTCCCTATCTTTAGATTAATCCGATTCCACATATTTTTTGAAATTATCCAGGATTGCCTGCCAGCCTGCTTTTTGCATCTCTATAGGGTTTTCGTTCTCAGCATCGAATACTGTAGTGATTTTAGTTTTACCATCGAGATTTTCAAAATCAGTGGTTGCCTTTCTGCCATCAGCAATTGTATATGTTATTTTCTTTTGATCAGTTACTTCATCATAAGTTGCTTCAAAATCGAACCCGAAGCTCCCGTCGCTGGCTTCCATCCGGCTTTTTAGTTTTCCCCCTACTCTTAAGTCGTTTTCCGCCTTCGGGCAATGCCAGTCATCAGCTGCAAAGTTCCATTTTGTAATGTGTTCAGGCTTATTCCAATAATCCCACACTTTTTTGGTACCAGCAGAAACTGTTGCTTCTATAATGACTTTTGTAGTATCCATTTATTACTCCGTTTATTTCTTATTTGATAAGTTTTTTGTAAACAATTTCGTACACATTGTTTTAGCTAAAACCGTTTACATAAACAGTTTCTATGTAGCCTAAGTGCTTCCTATCTTTTAGTCAATACAATGTGAGTAGCTTTCTCTCCGTTTACTTTTTGTACCTGGCTAAATCCCAGTTTCGGTAAATTCATTTCCCGGAAAAAATTTTCTCCGCTGCCCAGTAAAACAGGTGAGATCGCAAAATGAACTTCATCAACAAAACCGGCCTGTAAGAATTGTCTAATTGTTGAAACTCCCCCGCCGATGCGTATATCTTTTCCGTCAGCTACTTCTTTAGCTTTTTCCAGCGCGGATTCAATACCGTCGGTAATGAAATGAAAAGTTGTTCCACCATCCATTTTTACAGATTCTCTGACATGGTTTGTTAACACAAATACCGGAACATGGTACGGCGGATTATCACCCCACCAACCTTTCCACTCATCATCTGGCCACGGTCCGCGAATGGGTCCAAACATATTACGTCCCATAATCCAGGCTCCACAATTTTCCATTGATTTTTCAGCAAAGTCATTATCTATTCCCTCGGTCCCGCCATCTTTGCCTATCATTTTCTGAAACATTTTAGTCGGATACATCCAGCTGTGAATTTTCCCGCCCCCCTTACCGAGAGGGTTTTCTAAACTTTGATCAGTTCCTGCTCCATATCCATCTATCGAAACTGAGAAGGCTGTTATTTTTACTTTGCTCATTTTTTCTCCTTAATTTTTAACAGTAAATTCTGATTTATTTCTTAGATCGAATGAAAAAATTATTTCAGACGTTTAATACTAAAATTTCTAGGCATTTTCTAAAGTTTCAATATCTAATTTTTTCATTTCCAGGACTTTCTGCATTACTCTTTGAGCTTTACCTTCTTCTTTGCTGCTTAGCAATTCGCCTAGTTTTGCCGGAACAATCTGCCAGGATACACCATATTTGTCTTTGCACCATCCGCACATTTCTGCATTGGGAACTGCAGAAAGATTATTCCAGTAATAATCAAGTTTCTTCTGATCACTGCAGTTAACTACAAATGAAAGCGACTCATTGAAATTTATATTGTTCGGTCTGCCGTTGTCCATAGCAATAAATTTCTGTTCAAGAATTCTAAATAAACCATGAACAACCAGACCTTTACATTGTTCATTCTCAGGCCCATAATGCACAATATTATCTATATTCGAATTAGGGAAAACAGAAGTATAAAAGTTTATAGCTTCTTCAGCTTTTCCTAATTGTTCGCCGTCAAACATTAGAAAAGGTGCAATTTTTAGTTTCGAACCTGTAAGGTTTAATTGCCAGGAAAGTCCGAATTTATCAGTAACCCACGCATATTTTTTGCTGAAAGGATATTCTTTAAGTGGCCAGAATATTTTAGGACTATTTTCAGAAAGCTTTTCCCATAGAATGTTAATTTCATTTTCGGTCTCGCATTGTACATAAAAAGAAATTGAATGATTAAGCTTAAATGCCGGACCGCCGTTTATTGCTGTAAAGTTGTATCCGTCAATTTCAAAAGCCACTGTCATAACAGAATCTTTTGGTCTTCCGGCAGCTTTAGCACTTGCTTCATTATATCTGGTTGTTGTTTTAATTTTAGCATTTTTAAAAACGGAAGTATAAAAATTGACAGCTTCTTCAGCATTGTCATTATACCACAAGAAAGGTGTTATCTTTTGCATAGTCTGACTCCTTTAAATTATATTTTAGATCAAGTTTCAAACTTTTACGTCGCGTTACATTGTGTTCCCTTTGTGTAACTTTGTGAACCAGTGGTCACAAAGTATCTCAAAGAAATTTCGTTATTCTTTTATTCAAGCAGATAAATTTCTCTGTTACCGCCTTCAAGCAGGTCAATGTAACCGTCCATAATTTCCTGTAATTCCGGTTGAGGCGGGCCACTCCTGGTAGCCTGTACAAAATCATTGAGGTCTTCGGTTTCAAATTCAACAACAACCGTCCAGTATGTGGTTGCAATGTCGGTCATCAATTTATAGTTCTTCATTCCATCCTTTTCAAAGTATGGTTCTGCTTTTTTAAACTTTTTAACAAGTTCTTTTGCTTTGCCGGGTTTAGTACGGAAAACTTCTCTGATTAAATACATATTAAAACCTCATTTGTTTACTCTGAATTATAAATTATTTCCTTTCCTCAAGCACTGATAAAATATTACCAGCCGGATCTTTGAACCAGGCTATTTTCATTCCCATATCTCTTAAAATTCCCTTTTCATCAGTTTTAAAATTCTCACCATTATAAATTTCAAACTTTACTCCTTCAGCATTTAAATCTATTACTGTCTTCTCAACATCATCAACTGGGAAATTAAGGACAGTAAAAGTTGCAGGAACGTGATTAGATTTCTCATACAACATAATTTTATTGCCACCGGAAATTTTCACATTGAGTAATACTTCCATTCCCGGAACGTCAGAAACTTCAAGCCCCAGGATTTTACCATAAAATTCTTTTGCTTTCTTTATATCATTCACAGAATAACCGCTGAAAGCTTTTGTGTTTTTAAACATCACTTCTCTCCTTTAAAATCTTTATAATATTTTTCAATTGGTGATTATGCCGCTGAGTATGATAAATAACAAACCACACAGCTTCTCTTCGCGTGACTTTACCAACTCCGGGCATTTCAAATAATGTACATGTTTTTGAAAGATCCAGGCTACTGACAGAGTTTATTAAATCTTCAAATAAAGAATTTAATGTAATTAATAATTTATCTTTTTTACAATTATTTTTTTTCGGAATTATAAATTCTGGCGCCTGGAATTTTTTATCAAAATCTAGCATCACATCCTTTATATTTTCTACCCTGTCAGGAAAATCTGCCGGAGTGTCCTCTACTTTATTTTTTAAGAGTTTGGAAAATGAAGATGTGGATTTTACAAGGTGATCCGCCAATTCTGCTGCGGTCCAGCTATCTTTAAAAGGAATCTTATTGATATTATTTTCACTTATCGATTCCAATAAAGTTAATAATTCTTCCTTTTTTGCTTTTAATAAATCAGAAATTTTCTGTTTTTCCATTTTTGCTCCGATGTGTTTCTTGATGGCTACAGAACAAACTTAATTGGCAGAATTTTATAATGCGTGGTGTAAATACGACAATGTAAGGGGTTGATTGCGACAATGTGTTTATATATTTTCATTTCTGAACCCTAAAGTGTTTTTTTTAAAAAAATTTAAGAACAGATAATACTGGACAAAAAATGAAAAATATTACAATCCTGATTACAAAAGGAGCAATACTAGGCAATATCGAAGGTCCCAGGCAGGTCTTTGAAGAAGTTAACAATATAATGGGAAGAATGGGAAAACCATTTTTGTTCAAAGTCCAATTAGCCGGGTTATCTAGTGAAAGCCACCTGAATGATGGACTATATGCCATCTCAACAATTCCAATAAACAAAATTAAAAAAAGTGATCTTATAATAATTCCAGCTATGTACGGTGACCTTAAAACCGCAGTACAGCAAAATCAGGAATTTATTCCATGGATAATAGAACAATTTAAAGAAGGAACTGAAATTGCCAGTCTTTGTTTGGGAGCTTTTTTACTTGCATCCACGGGATTGTTAAATGGCAGAAAATGTGCCACACACTGGATTGCAGCAAACGACTTCAGACGAATGTTCCCGGATATAAATCTTGTAGAAGATAAAATCATAACTGACGAAGGTGGAATTTATTCCAGCGGTGGGGCTTATTCATCTTTAAATTTGATTTTATATCTCGTAGAAAAGTTTGTCGGACGCGAGACTGCAGTTCTTTGTTCTAAAGCATTCCAAATTGATATCCAAAGAGATAGTCAGTCTCCTTTTACAATTTTTATTGGACAAAGAGAACATGAAGATGAAGATATCAAAAAAGCACAGGAATTTATCGAAAATAATTTTCAGCATAAAATAACAGTTGACCGACTTACAGAAGTGCTTGCCCTGAGCAGAAGAAATCTGGAAAGAAGATTTAAAAAAGCAACTTCAAATACTATTGTTGAGTACATTCAGCGTGTAAAAATTGAAGCTGCAAAGAAAAGCCTGGAAGTAAGCAGGAAAAGCATCAATGAAGTTATGTTTGATGTTGGATATTCTGATACCAAGGCTTTTAGAAATGTTTTTAAAAAAATAACAGGCTTATCACCAGTTCAATACAGAAATAAATACACTCACATTGTTTCTGTTTGATAGAAATAAAAAGGAATGAAATGAATTACACAAACCTCGGCAAAACAGGATTAAAAGTATCAAGAATCTGTCTCGGCTGTATGAGCTACGGAGATCCTTCATTAAGAAAATGGGCGTTGAAAGAAGAAGAAAGCCTGCCTTTTTTTAAGAAAGCAATTGAATCGGGAATAAACTTTTTTGATACCGCAAATATGTATTCAAAAGGCGTAAGTGAAATTATAACTGGTAATGCATTAAAAAAGTTTGCTAAACGTGATGAAATTGTACTGTCATCAAAAGTATTTTTCCCGATGAGAGATGATCCGAACGCCGGAGGGCTATCAAGAAAATCTATTATGGCTGAAATTGATAACAGCTTAAAAAGATTACAGACTGATTATCTCGATCTTTACCAGATTCACCGCTGGGATTACAACACTCCGATTGAGGAAACTCTTCATGCCTTACACGACGTAGTAAAGTCCGGAAAGGTAAGGTATATCGGTGCGTCTTCAATGCACGCCTACCAGTTTTCAAAATCGCTCTATATTGCGGATTTTAAAAATTTAACCCGCTTTGTCTCGATGCAGAATTATTACAATTTGTTGTATCGCGAAGAAGAACGCGAAATGTTGAAACTCTGTGCAGAGGAGGGAGTCGGAGTTATGCCGTGGAGTCCGCTGGCAAGAGGCCGCCTCGCTCGTCCGTGGGAAAATGAACCGGGTACATTGCGCGGCAAGACTGACGATTACGCAAAAAATCTTTACGAAGGAACGGAATCTGCGGATAAAAAAGTAGTGGACGCTGTTACAAAAATAGCAGGAGAGAGAGGAGTTCCACATGCACAGATTTCTCTCGCATGGCTGCTTTCAAAACCGGTTGTTACTTCTCCGATTGTTGGTGCTACAAAACTCAGCCATTTAGACGACGCGGTAGCAGCGGTTTCAATAAAATTAACGGATGAAGAAATAAAAACACTGGAAGAAAATTATATCCCGCACGATGTGGTTGGGTTTAACCGGCAAGCTTAATATTTAAATTTATGTAGTAAATTTATTATTTCCATTCATGGGAGCAATCAAGACAAATAAATTCAGATTTCTTTTTGGTAGCAGGAATCATAAACAACAGCCAAAATAATCCAATTAACCAGGAACTCTTTTGAAATATATTTGTACTGCCGCATCTTACACAAACTCTTTGATTTTCAAGTTCATTTTCGGGGAATTCATTTTTCAGATTTTCATAATAATTTGCATCAATTATTTTTCTTGCATTTTCAAAATCTTCATTCCTTACAATCAATTTAATTCCGCCAACTGCTCGGGCATAAACCGGGTTTATTGATACAATATTTTCATCCCTTATAATAGAACCAATTCCTTCATTTTCGAGCTTTGCGTGATGGAGGTAAGCAAATTGAGGATAAAGATATGTTCGCAGAATTTTCATTTCAATTAAATAATATCCCGGATTTAACTATGCATTGTTTTCCAGGCGTTTTATTTTTCTGTAATAAATGATTGAATATCTGACAAACAAAAAAGAAAGAAGTGAAGCAACAATTGCCAGGATAAATATCCCGATGATCAAATCGGTAAGTGCATATTTACTAAATACTGAAATATCACCAAGTGAGGGATTTTGCAAAAGTGAAGTTATTTTTTCTATCCCTCCTGTATTACTAGTAAACAGCGAACCTATTCTGATTGCAAAAAGATAAATAGGCACAACTGTTATTGGATTTGTAATCAGAGTTGCTAACCACGATACAAATAAATTACATTCAAGTGCCAGAGCAACTGGAATTGCAACGACAGTCTGTAAACCCATCGGAATAATAAGTCCAAAAAAAAATCCAATAACAAAACTCATAGCAATATGTGTGGGGTCACCTTTTAAATTCAGAATGCTTCCAATATTCTCACGCAGAGATTTCTTTCTCAGTTCTTCAAGTGCATCTTTAG
>Ga0102952_1000731_pt1 | contig 11630 bp, 8 predicted proteins | sample SalPon2A_C_D1_MG_FD_78506 | JGI IMG/M metagenome (GOLD analysis project Ga0102952, IMG submission 78506) | Soil microbial communities from South San Francisco under conditions of wetland restoration - Salt Pond MetaG R2A_C_D1_MG | ecosystem: Environmental > Terrestrial > Soil > Wetlands | place... | reverse complement strand
CATACTCGGCACAACGCCGGTTTGTTCCGCCGCGGCCGGCTGGCAATGCAACGACTCGGTGCTGCGTGCCAAGGAATCCTGGCGCATGCGATACAACAGCGACTGCCGCGGCACCGGCATTTTTCGCCCGCTCGTCGACGGGCGGCCCGGCACGCCGCAGATCCCCGTGACGCTGCCGACCTACGACGAGCTGATCGGGCGCAATGACATCAACGATGCAAACTACAATGACACGATGCTCGACAGGATTCGGCGCGGGTCGTTCAACGTGCTTGCCATTCATGCCGAAGTCGAGGGCATTGCGAAGCAGGCCCTGTTTCGACAGTTCCTGGAGCAGGCACTGGAACAGAAAATCCGCTTCGTGCCGCTTGGCGACTTTCTCTCGGATCCCGTCACGCTACCCGTTGCCGGTATTCGGCAGGGGCGCGTCAGCGGGCGCGACGGACTGCTTTGCGTGCAAGCCGCATGATGGGCAATGCGTCCGCCGTTGTCGGCAGGTACGCGGTGCGCAGGATGCTTCTGCTGTTCGCCGTCTACCTTGTTCTTTACATTGTTTTCCTCGGTGTGCGGCCGCTGTTCATGCCCGACGAAGTGCGCTACGCGGAGATCGCCAGGGAGATGCTGGTCTCGGGCGACTGGATCGTACCGCGCCTGAACGGCCTGCTGTATTTCGAGAAGCCGCCATTCGGGTACTGGATGAATGCGCTGTCGATACAGATGCTGGGCGAGAATCCGTTCGCGGTGCGCTTTGCCAGCGCCATCGCGGTCGCCGTGTCCGCATTCACGCTCTACCGGCTTGGACGGCGATATTTCGCATCACCGCGCGTAGCCGCCTGCGCCGTCTTCGTTTTTCTCACGACCTTCGAAGTGCAGGCGGTGGGAACCTACAGCGTACTCGATTCGATGTTCGCGGCGGCGCTGAACGGTGGTATTGCACTGTTCGCCATCGCGGCAACGGAGGCGGCCGGCAAGCGCCATGCGTACCTCGCGGCTGCCGGGCTGGCGCTCGGCATCGCGTTTCTTACCAAGGGCTTTTTGGCCTTCGCGCTGCCGGTACTCGTACTGGTACCGTGGCTGCTGTTGACGCGTCAGTACCGCCTGCTGATCGGGCAATCCTGGTTGGTCGTCATCGTCGCCGTTGCCACCGTGGCACCGTGGGCACTGGCGATCGATGCGAGGCAACCGGACTTCTGGCGCTATTTCTTCTGGGTGGAGCACGTGCAGCGATTTGCTGCGGAAAACGCGCAACATAAAGCGCCATTCTATTACTTCCTGATGTACCTGCCGGTGGTTGGATTTCCGTGGCTGTTCGTGCTGCCCGCCGCCGCCAGGGCGCTGCAGCGTGGCGATCGTGCCACGCGAAATCCCGCCGCGGTATCGCTTGTCGTGCTATGGGCAATTGTGCCGTTGCTGTTCTTTTCCATCGCGAGCGGCAAACTGATCACGTACATACTGCCGTGCTTCCTGCCGTTCAGCCTGTTCGTGGCCGCCGGCCTCGAACAGTTGCACGGGGATCGGGCGACGTATCGTCACGGCATCCTGGCAGCCGCCCTGGTGCCGTTGTCCCTGCTCGGCCTGGTGCTGTACCTGGGCCTGCAGGGAAATCCGGTGCCGGGCTACGGCGCGTCGGAAACCGGCAAGCTGGCGGCGTTGGTGGCGGCACTGGTCTTTTCCGTACTGCTGCTTTGCGGCGGTGCCATTTTGGCGAGGCAGCCGCGGATGCGGTACCTGCCGGGTATTGCGATGATCGTCATCCTGGTAACGCTGCCGTTCGCGATACCCGCTGTCACCATGGAACGCAAGGCGCCGGTCGATTTCATCCGCGGTGTCTACTCGGCGCTGCCAGGGAACACGATCATCGTCACCGATGGTTCGTTGTTGCGCGCGGCAAGCTGGGCAACGCGCCGCAGCGACCTGTTCGTGGCGGAAGGCAGGGGCGAAGCCGCTTACGGTCTCGACGCGCCCGATGCGCGCGGCCGGTTCCTGTCGGCGAACGATTTGCGCACGCTCGTTGCCACCGGCAGCCCGGTACTGGTCCTGTGCAAGGGAGGCTGCCAGCCGTCGACGCTCGCCGCGCTGCCGGCCGGCGGCAGGGAATGGTTTTTCGGGGATTTCGCCGCCTATGCGACTGTGGCGGTGTCGCATCAATGACGTACCTGTTGCTGCTGCTGACGGTGCTATGCATTGCGGCCGGGCAAGTCCTGCAAAAGGTCGCCTCGGCCCGCCTGGCAGGGGCGCCGACGATAGGGGCGGCAGCGCGTGCGCTGGCGGATTCCGTTGCATTCCGGCTGTCGGTCGTGCTGATGGCAGCCGGGCTCGTGACCTGGCTGGCAACGCTTACAGCAATGGAGATTAGCAGCGCTTATCCCGTGCTGAGCTTGAGCTTTGTCATTACGGCGCTGTTGTCGCGGCTGCTGCTGCAGGAAAGGGTGACCGTGCTGCGTTGGGCCGGCATATTATTCGTGAGTGCCGGTGCTACTCTCATGCTGGCGACGTCATGAAGGTCCGCGGAACCGCGTCGGCATTGTCGCTGATTGCGCTGAGCACGGTCCTGTCCAGCACGGCACAACTCGTGTTCCGCTTTGTGATGCAACATTATGAGCTGTTTTCGACCGCTGCGATTCTGCCCGGTCTGTCGACGGCCGACCTGTTGCTGCTGCTGGCGGGCATAGCACTGTATGCAATTTCCATGCTTGCCTGGGTCTTCGTATTGAGTCGTTTCGATGTGAGCTTCGCGTATCCTCTGATGTCGATCAGCTACTTGCTGGTGTTTTTGGGTGCAGTGAAGCTTCCTTTTTTCAATGAGGCACTGTCATCGTCAAAACTCGTGGCAATAGTGCTCATTGTTGCCGGTGTGGCAATGCTGTCATACGACGAAAAGACATCGGCCAGGAAAAAATTGGATAATTATCGTGCTAATAGATAATTGGGCGCGATGCCGATTGCTGCGCCGTCTATTCCGTTCCCCACTTGGTCTCGACCTCGATACCGATGGTGCGCAGGAATGCGCTCGGCAAGATGCCGCCGGCTGAAACAACCACGGCATCGTTCGGGATCTGTTCGGTCGCATCCTGCAGCGCGATCTCGACATGATCCTCGGCAATCGACTGCACATTCGAATTAAACAGTACCCTCAGCCTGCCGCTCTCCGACATTTGAGCCACCAGATCGCGGTTCTTCGGTTTGGCGCGAGAAAACGAGCCGGACCGGTACGACAGGGTAACCGTGGTGCCGGGCTCGGACGCGATGCTGGTGGCGGCCTCCAGCGCACTGTCGCCGCCGCCGACGACCAGCACCCGGCGGCCGCGGTATTGCTCCGGGTCGATGACGCGATAGACGACTTTGCTCAGATCTTCTCCGGGCACGCCGAGTTTTCGCGGCGAGCCGCGCCGGCCGATTGCGATCAATACCGTGCGCGTATTGTAGTTTCTCCTGCTGGTCCGCACGACGAATCCACCGGTCGGTGCAGCCTCGATCGCATCGACACGCTCGCCGTAATTGATGGTGATTCCGGTTTTCGATTCCACGTCGCGCCAGAATTCAATCAGCGATTCCTTTTGTACCTCCTTGAATCGCATCTTTCCCACGATCGGCAGATTGGCAGGTTGTGTCATCACCAGCTTGCGGCGCGGAAAATGTGCCACGGTGCCGCCGAGTTCTTCCTGCTCCACCGTGACGTGTTTTAGCGAAAAATCGGTAGCGGCGAGGGTGGCTGCAAAGCCGGCGGGGCCCGCACCGATAATCACGGTGTCCAGGGAATTCCTGTGCGGTGCGGAAACCAGCTTGCGAATCGATTGCATTGCCTGGCTGCCCTGTTCGACGGCATTCCGGATCAGGCCCATGCCACCCAGTTCTCCGGCGATGAATACGCCCGGCACATTGGTTTCGAATGTCGGGCTGACGTACGGAATGTCGACGCCGCGCCGGGAAGTGCCGAAGACGAGTTTGATTGCACCGACAGGGCAAACCGCCTTGCAGGCCCCGTGACCGATGCAGTTTGTCGGTCCGACCAGGTGTGCTTTCTTGCCAATCATGCCAAGCACGGTGTGCGAATCCTGCTCCGGACAGGCCTGCACGCAATTTGTGCATCCGATGCAGGTCGTGTGATCAATTTCCGGATGCAGAGTGGGCGGTTCATTGAGACCCTCCTCGATCGACTCGACGAGCGTATTCAGGCCGGCCGATTCATGCGACGAGTACCGCCGCCAGTACCACGCCGAAATGAGCAGCGCGGGTACGCCGTACAGTACGGCCTGGTAGAGGTACATATTCAATGTCTCATCCAGGGCAACGGCCGGTTTTGCGCAACAGCGGAGCAAAGACCAGGGTCCGGCTCCGTCCAAAGTGTGATCGACTCCACATTTAGCAACTGTCTCCCGGTTGCGCGTGCCGCCAGACCGGCACTGCGGCCCGCAGGTCGCTGGCGCATTCCGGGGATGATGAGAATCAACCGAAATTCAAACCAGCGCTTAGCGCAGCGACGATACGGTACTTTCCATACGGCTGGTGCCGGCAAGTTTCCGAGCAAGGATTGTCTGTCAAAAGAGACACTTGGCGGCAACCGATGAATCGTTGAGACTAACACCGTGCCCGGGTCTTTATGCGTGATTCGTCACTGATTCGAGAGAAATTCGCAGTCGGTTCTCCAGCGCGTTGGAACCTTTTTCTCGCTGCGTGCGTGTAAATACCAGGGTGAATCACAAGGAGTGTCCGTAATGTCCGCAGCCTTCTGGCTTGCGACGATCGTCATGACCGTCCTCGCTTTTGCGTTTCTCGCAATTCCGCTGGTGAAAACAGGGCGCCAGAACCTCGTCATTGCGACGGGATTCATCGTGCCCGTATTTGCAGCGATTCTCTACCTGTATCTCGGCTCACCCGGGACTGCGAGTCACGCGAGTACCGCGGCGCCTGCGATGAGCGGAACAGCAGCGTCTGCCGGGGCCGGCGCGGGCCAGAAAGTCGGTTCCGTATCCAGCATGGTTGACGGGCTGGCCGAACGTCTGCGGGAGAACCCCGACGATGGCAAGGGATGGTTGCTGCTTGCTCGATCGTACAAGCACCTGAATCGTCAGCAGGAGGCGGCGGCGGCATACGCCAGGGCAGCGGCGCTTGGCGAGCATGCCGGGGAGTTCGAAAATCAGGCCGACACCGGCGCGCCGCCGCCGCCGTCGGGCGCACGCATATCCGGCAAGGTGACTCTGTCGCCAGAGGCCGCGGATATCGTGCAACCGACCGATACCGTATTTATTTTCGCAAGGCCCGCCGGTGGCCCCGGCGCCCCGGCGGCAGTCCTGCAACGCAAGGTCTCGGACCTGCCACTCGATTTTACGCTGGATGATACGCAGTCGATGGTCGACGGCATCAAGCTGTCGAATTTCAGGGAAGTGGTGGTTACCGCGCGGATTTCGCGAAGTGGCAACGCGACCGAGGCGCTGCAAGGGCTCGAAGCCCGTACCGGGCCGGTGTCCATCGGCGATCAGCTACCCGTGCAACTGACAATTGAGTAATTCATACAATACGATGAACGAAACTGTTGTTGACCAACTGACGATCCCGGACGAACGGCCGGAGACGCAGATTCAGTCCGAAAAATCGCTGAATTGGGGCTTTATCGGCTATACCGTGCTTTATGCGGCCATCGCCGCCGGCTGGATGTTACGCGGGCACAATTTCATCAATCCGTCCAATGGCGTCGGCTACTGGCTGGGCATTGTCGGCGGCTCGCTGATGCTCTTTCTGCTGTTATACCCGGCCGGGAAGAAATCGAAACTGCTGGCACGGCTGGGCTGGACGAAGCACTGGTTCCGGATACACATGATCTTCGGGCTTGTCGGGCCGCTTCTCATCCTGTTTCACAGCAATTTCCGCGTGCACGCGATGAACAGCAAGGTCGCGCTGTACAGCATGCTGGCGGTCGCCATCAGCGGCATTGTCGGACGATACATCTACGCGCGGATTCACAGAGGCCTGTACGGTAAGCGTATGCACATTGACAATCTCCGCAAAGAGATTGCCGATTCCATGACGCACAGCCGGGGAATAGCCGCCGTGCTTCCAGGCTTTGTCACCGAGCTGCACGAGATTTCGGCCGAACTGCTTGGGGACAAATACACTCGCCGCGTCAGCGTCGGGCGCAGCCTCCTTTGGACAATAAAACATCATTATGTCCGTGCGCGGCTGTATTTCAGGATTAACCGCGAGCTGCGCGCGCGCGCCGTGGTTTCTCCGGCAATTTGCGGAAACTACCGCGAATTGCGCACGGCTGCACACCACTATATGACAAAGCAGGTCAAGCTGTTGCGCCGCGTCGCACAGCTGTCGTTCTACGAGCGGCTGTTTTCATTGTGGCATCTCTTTCATTTACCGCTTTTCATTCTGCTTGTGATATCCGCATTGGTGCACGTGCTTGCCGTCCACATGTTCTGACGGCCAAGAACGGGACACATGAACCTCTGCAGTAAAGTCGGATTGGTATTTGCAGTGAGCCTGGCATTTATTACTACGAGCAACGTTTTTGCTCAGGATATCGAAACGCTGGTGATGCCGGGCAACGTCATCAGCGGGCATGCAGATATCGAGTCTGAGTGCACGTCCTGTCACAAGGTATTCGACAAGAGCGGCCAGTCCGGGTTGTGCATGCAGTGTCACGACAAGATCGCGGACGATGTAAGAACCTCGGCCGGTTTTCATGGCCTGTACCCCGATGCGCGCGAGTCAAAGTGCACCTCGTGTCACACCGATCACCGCGGCCGGGATGCAGATATCATCGATTTTGACGAGCAGAGTTTCGACCACGGCTACTCGGATTTTGAACTTATCGGAGCGCACACCGAAGTCGAATGTGCCGATTGTCATGCAGAGGACAAGAAGTTCAGGGAAGCACCGGGTGGCTGCAACGATTGCCATAGTGACGATGACGTGCACCGGCAGACGCTGGGTACGGCCTGTGCGGACTGCCACAACTCGATGGACTGGAAGGACGTCACGTTCGATCACGATGCGACCGGTTATGCGCTGCTCGGCAAGCACGCCGAGACGGCCTGCCTCGATTGCCACGAGGACGCGACTTACAAGGGCGCGCCCACTACCTGTTACGGTTGCCATGAGAAGGACGATGCGCATGACGGCCGCAGCGGCAAGGAATGCGACAACTGCCACAATCCCCGCGACTGGCACGATTCCAGTTTCGATCACGAACGCGATACCGCTTTTCCGCTCGAGGGTAAACACGCACAGCTGAGCTGCGACGATTGCCACTCGCCGGAGCCATTCCAGGATGAGCTGGACATGGAATGCGTGTCCTGCCACCTCGAAGACGATCAGCACGAGGGGCATAACGGCGCGGAGTGCAGTACGTGCCATAACGCCGAGGACTGGGCCGAGTCACTGTTCGATCACGACAGGGACACCGACTACCGGTTGCTGGGCGGTCATCGCGATGTCGCCTGCAATGACTGCCATCTCGAACCCGTCTACGAGGTTGCGCTGGATACCACCTGCGAATCGTGTCACCTGGATGACGATCCACATGAGGGTACGCTGGGAACGCAATGCGAAAACTGCCACACGGAAGTCAATTGGGAAGACCCGGTGTACTTCGATCACGACCTGACAAGCTTCCCGTTGCTCGGCAAACACGAAGAGACGGAATGCGAGGACTGTCACGAGACCAGGGCGTACAAGGATACGGAAAGCGACTGCCTGTCATGCCACCGGGATGATGATCCGCACAATGGCAAATTCCATGATCGCTGCGAAGCCTGCCACAACCCCGTTGCCTGGGATGCCTGGCTTTTCGACCATGACGTGCAGACGGAGTTTCCGTTGGAAGGAGCGCACGCAGGCGTCGCCTGCGAGGAATGTCACCGCGGGCCGCTCGCCAGGGTCAAATCGACGGATGGCAGCTGTCGCAATTGCCATCGCGCCGACGATGTCCATGACGGCGAATTCGGGCCGGACTGCGGCCGATGCCATACGGCAGACTCGTTCAAAGAAGTGAGGTCATTGCGATGATGCAAGCCGAGCTGAAACATGAGCATCAGGCACCCGCTGCGGCTTACCTGGCAGGATTTTTGCTGCTGTGCATACTTGCCGCGGGTCTGCTTGGTGCCGGCGATGCCGACGCACAGCAAAACTTCGATCACTTCAGCACCGGATTTATCCTCGACGGCAGCCATGCCAACGTCGGCTGCGAAGCCTGTCACGTCGGTGGCACGTTCGGCCCGACGGATTCCGCATGTTCCAGTTGCCATTCGCAAAGCGGCCTCGTACGCGCCTCGTCGAAGCCGGCTAACCACGTTGCGACGGTCGGCGAATGTTCGGACTGCCATATTACGGCGAGCTGGAGCGTCGTGACGTACGTCGACCACTCGTCGCTTACCGGAAGTTGCGTGAGTTGCCACAACGGCGTACAGGCCACCGGTAAAATCCCGACTCACATTTCCTCGAACGATCAATGCGATTCCTGTCACAACACGACTGCATGGATACCGGCAGGATTCGATCATGTCGGCATTGTCGGTAATTGCGTGAGCTGCCACAACGGAACCAGTGGCATCGGCAAGGGTCCTGCACACATACAAACCAGTAATGTTTGCGAAGATTGTCACAGCACGACAGGCTTTTCGCCGGTGGTGACTGTCGACCACACGCAGGTGATCGGCAGCTGCGGATCGTGTCACAACGGCACGGCGGCAACCGGCAAGGATGCAGATCATATAACCAGCGGCAACAATTGTGACGATTGCCACGCCACAGTGGCCTGGCTGCCGGCCAACTTCGATCATGTCAATATCACCGGCAATTGCGTCGATTGTCACAATGGCACGGAAGCCACCGGCAAATCACGAACGCATATTCAATCTACGAACGTCTGCGAGGATTGCCATACGACCAACATCTGGGCACCGGTATTCACGGTCGATCACACGCAGGTCCTGGGGTCGTGCGGCTCCTGCCACGACAGCGTATCGGCGACCGGCAAGCCGCCGGCGCACATTCCTAGCAGTAACAACTGTGACGACTGCCATGCAACAACCGGTTGGCTGCCCGCCAACTTCAATCATGTGAACATCGTCGACAATTGCGCGAGTTGTCACAACGGAACCCAGGCGGCCGGCAAGATCCCGACACATATCCAGACAACCAGCGTCTGCGAGGATTGCCACAATACCAATACGTTCGCGCCCGTGAATACCGTCGATCACACGCAGGTCATCGGGACGTGCGCGAATTGTCACGATGGCATCACGGCGACGGGCAAGACACCAACGCATATCGCGAGCGGCGATACCTGCGACGACTGTCACTCGACCACCGGCTGGCTGCCGGCGAACTTCGATCACGTAAATATCACCGGTAATTGCGTCGATTGCCACAACGGCACGGAAGCAACCGGCAAGACACCGACCCATATCCAGACGACGAATGTTTGCGAGGACTGCCATACGACAAACATCTTTGCGCCAGTTTATACAGTAGACCACACACAGGTAATCGGAACCTGCAACTCGTGTCACGATGGAGTTATCGCCACCGGAAAGACGCCGACGCATGTCCCGAGCGGCAGCAATTGCGATGATTGCCACACCACCGTGGCATGGCGTCCGGCCAGTTTCGATCACGCGAACGTTACGGGCAACTGTGCCAGTTGCCACAATGGGACGACTGCCACCGGGAAAAACCTGACGCACATCCAGGCGACCAGCGTCTGCGAGGATTGCCACAATACCAATGTCTGGTCGCCCGCGGATACAATCGACCATACCCAGGTGCTCGGTTCTTGCGGTTCCTGTCACGACGGTGTGACGGCCACGGGCAAGACGCCGACGCATATTCCCAGCGGTAACAACTGTGACGACTGTCACTCGACCGTGGCCTGGTTGCCAGCCAACTTCGATCACGTCAACATCACCGGAGGCTGCTTCTCATGTCACAACGGTACCGATGCAACGGGCAAGAACCCGGCTCACATCCAGACCACGAATATCTGTGAGGATTGCCACACGACGAACGTATTCGCTCCCGCCTACAGCGTGGATCACAACCAGGTTATCGGTACATGCAGTTCCTGCCACAATGGCACCATCGCCACCGGCAAGACACCGACACACATAACCAGCGGTGACAACTGCGAGGATTGCCACGCGACGTCTGCGTGGATCCCCGCGAATTTCGATCACGTCAACATTACGGGTAATTGCATCGACTGTCACAATGGCACGGATGCAACCGGCAAAGCGGCGACTCACATCCAGACAACGAATATCTGTGAGGATTGCCACGAACCGAATACCTGGGTGCCGACCTATACGGTCGATCACACGCAAGTCATCGGTACCTGTTCGTCGTGCCACAATGGCAATACTGCGACCGGCAAGAATGCAACGCATATTGCCAGTGGCGATAACTGCGACGATTGCCACACGACGGTCGCCTGGGTACCGGCCAATTTCGATCACGGCAGCATCACCAGCAATTGTGTGAACTGCCACAACGGCACGGACGCAATCGGTAAGGGCCCGACGCACGTGCAAACGACCAATATCTGTGAGGACTGCCACAACACGACAGTCTGGTCGCCGGTGACGACGGTTGACCACAGCCAGGTACTGGGCTCGTGTTCCTCCTGTCACAACGGCGTGCAGGCCACGGGCCAGGATCCGGGCCATTTCAACACGACGCAGGACTGCGGACTCTGCCACGTGCCCAATGCATGGACGCCCGTGGATTACAGGCACAGCGGCCTGCCATACGAGCCGCTCGATCACCGCGGCAACCTGCGGTGTACCGAATGCCACCAGTCCAATACGGAAGTCGTCAGTTGGCGTTACCCGGCATTCCAGCCGGATTGTGCGGGTTGTCACGCCGGAGACTACAAGTCGGGTCCGCACAAGAAGATAAATAGCCCCGAAATCCTGTACACGGCCAGCGAGCTGCGAAACTGTTCCGGGGCTTGCCACACGTACAGGGATCAATCCATGACGGTTGTGGAAAGGAATCGGCCAGGGCCTGAACATCGGATTTCATCTGGTGAATTCTAGAGTCAGTCTCCGCTTTTTCCTGTGGTCGGCCGTTGTGACATTCGTCCTCGGGGCAAGCGCCGCGGCGGCTGCGCCGCGGTTTATTGCGGGCTCGCGGATCGTGGGTGGTCCGGCCGACACAGAGATCGAGATTCGATTCAATTGCCAGGTGTCGTACCTGCGGCACGATCCCGAGCAGAGCAGCGATACCCTGCGCATCTACCTGGAAGCGACGGCGATCTGCAACGGCGTTGCGCCAACCGCGGCCGAATCGCGCGGCCGCTATCGCCCCGCCCATGCGGGGCTGGCGCAGCTGGTCGACTTCGAATATGTCGGTGATGCGGCGGCCGGCCCCGTATTGATACTGAATTTCAGCCGACCGGTGACATACAGCGTCGATGTGGAGCCGCTGTCGTTCACGCTCATCGTGCATGTGACGCCTGTACCGGAGAGTACCGCGCCGGTTGCAGAAGACAAGCAGGTTCTGCACCGTGAGGTCGTACGCCGGCTGCCGGAGACGCCGCCCTATGTCATCAATCTCGAGTCCATGCGGCGTCCACCGACCGCCGTCGATGCCTCGAAGGTGACCCCCGAGGCCGGCGAACACTT
>Ga0102952_1000730_pt1 | contig 11646 bp, 8 predicted proteins | sample SalPon2A_C_D1_MG_FD_78506 | JGI IMG/M metagenome (GOLD analysis project Ga0102952, IMG submission 78506) | Soil microbial communities from South San Francisco under conditions of wetland restoration - Salt Pond MetaG R2A_C_D1_MG | ecosystem: Environmental > Terrestrial > Soil > Wetlands | place... | reverse complement strand
GATGGCGTTGAATTCTTTGGCGGCACCGTGAATTTGAGCAGTTTCCTGGCATGGGCAGGGGGCGATGACGGACTGGATATCGACCAGGCCTACTCCCGTACCATTTCCAATAGCGTCGTGATCGAGGGGGAAATTTCCGACCACGCTACAGAAATTGATGGCGGGGAAGGTTCCATGACAGGAGCTTTCACGATGACCGATGTAACCTTCTTTGGCCGGTCTGACAATGCAGCAGACGGCGAAGTGGCGGATCTTCGTGATGGTGCCATGGGAACCCTTAACAACATACTGGTCGTCGGATTCACCGGAATTGGTCCCGACCTTTCGCTTTCTGACGTGGAATTGGATAATGCCGACACCCGGGTTGCCGACAACTATACCAATGGTTCGTTGGTTTTCTCAAACTGGCAAGTGGTCCTGCCCACAGGCATTAGTACATCTGCGGAAATTTTTGATGATACAACTGACACCTCCACCTTTGAAGCCGATGCAGCCAGCTTTTCTTCAGCTGTCCCTGATCTGGCCTCAGCCACGGTAGGAGCAGACCTTAATGAATTTGAGTGGACCTATGCATTTGCCAAAGGCGCGTTTGAAGGATACTAGGACAATTTCCTGCGACAAAAAGTAATAAACTTTAATGAATTTGCCCGCCGCTGGATTAGTGGCGGGCAATTAGTTATTTAAAGACAATATGCTTGCACTAACGAAACACTATATGAAAATTAACTACAATCACCTCCTGCTCACACTTCTGACATTACTAACCTTTCAGATTGTTACGTCTCAGGAAGGTGTGATATCCGGAACTATCAACGACGGGGAATTCAATGACGTCCTGCCCTTTGCCAACGTGGTGGTCAAAGGCACCACTAAGGGTACTACATCCGACTTTGACGGAAAGTATTCCCTGACCGTTGACCCAGGCACTTATACGGTGGTCTATTCCTACCTGGGGTACGCGACCAAGGAAATTTCCGATATACAGGTTACTGCCGGGGGCGAGACCTTTATTGACGTAACGCTGGACCCCGCCTCCAATCAACTGGAGGAGGTGGTGGTTACCCAATCGGCTACCAGGAATACCGAGGCTTCGGTTCTCAACCTCCAGAAAAGGTCTGTAGCGCTCCTGGATGGCCTATCCATTCAAAGCATTCAACGTTCGGGTGCCAACGATATCGCCACTGCCGTAAAGAGCGTCCCCGGGGTTTCGGTCCAGGGTGGCAAATTCGTATATGTCCGCGGCCTCGGCGACCGGTATACAAAATCTATCCTGAACGGGATGGACGTGCCCGGCCTGGACCCGGACCGGAATACGCTGCAACTGGATATCTTCCCCACCATTATCCTGGACAACATTATAGTGGTTAAGTCTTCAACCGCTGATTTGCCCGCCGATTTTACCGGCGGCGTGGTTGACATTGTTACCAAGGACCTGCCTTCCCGCCCTGAATACAGTGTTTCCGTCGGGGCTGCCTACAATTCGAGCATGCACTTCAAAAATAATTATTTGTCCTATCCGGGAAGCCGCACGGATTTTTTCGGGTTTGACAACGGGCTACGGGACCTGCCAATTGCCCCGAGTACGGATATTCCTCTTCCTGTGCAGGACGGGGTGACGGTACGGCAACTTACCAAGCGTTTTGTCCGCAATATGGCCGCACAGCAGGAACAAAGCTTTATGAATTTTAACCTGGGGCTCACCGCGGGGAATCAATACAACCTCAATGAGGCGGGAGACAAACGCCTCGGGTACCTGGCTTCCGTTACCTATCGGAACGAAACAGAGTTTTACGAGGATTATATAGACGGACAGGTATTCCGGAAAGATCCCGACCGTTCCAAATACGAAATGACGACAGACCGGACGCAACTGGGTGATCTTGGCGTGAACAATGTCCTGCTTACCGGGCTGGGAGGACTCGCCCTGAAAACACAGCATTCGAAATACAAACTCAATGTGCTCCATATTCAAAACGGGGAATCCAGGGCTTCTTTCCTGATCCAGGAAAACCAGGGGGAGAATTCCAACCTGAACCAGCGCGACGTGTTGATATATACACAGCGGTCTATCACCAATGGCCTGCTGAATGGGGTTCATACCAATGATGATGCCAGCTGGACCATTGAATGGAAACTGTCACCCACCTTTTCAAAGATATATGACAAGGATTTCCGCGTTACCCCATTCCGGATCACCCAAAGCGGGAGTTATATCATCTCCCCCAGTGAAACCGGGGATCCTACCCGAATCTGGCGTGACCTGGAAGAAAAGGACCTGGCCGGGAAACTGGACATAACCCGGAAGCACCTATTCTTCGGACGGGATGCCAAGTTCAGGTTCGGTGGCGGCTACACCTATAAAAAACGGGATTTTACCGTTAACCAATTCGCCTTCCCGGTACAATCCAGGCAAGGTAATTTCAGTAGCACGTTCAATGGAAACGCAGACCAGGTATTAGCCCCGGACAATATCTACCGCCTGGATACCCAACAGGGGACCTATGTGCGCAGAGATTCCAATGAATCGGATAATTACAACTCGGAAATGACGGTCGGGGCCGCCTACCTCTCAGAAGAATTTAAGGTATCCGACCGGTTCGTCGCCATCCTGGGGCTGAGGGCTGAAAAGTTTCAACTAAATTACACGGGGACTTCACAGACCCGGGGAACGTTTGACAACGAAACCATCCTCGACAAAACGGACTTTTTCCCGTCGGCCAATTTCATCCTAAACCTGAACGAGGATGAAAATCAAAAGCTCAGGGCGAGTTATTCGAGGACTACCGCCCGCCCATCCTTTAAAGAAGCTTCCATTGCGGAGATTTTCGATCCTGTGACCAGCAGCTTCTTTATCGGCAATATCGACATACAGCCAACTTATATCAATAACTTTGACCTCAGGTATGAAAGCTATGGTGAGGGAAATAATTTCTTCGCCCTGAGTGCCTTTTACAAAACCTTCCAGGATCCTATCGAACTCTCCTTCTTCAGGTCGATCTCCGGGCAATTTACGCCCCTGAACCTGGGAGATGCCACGGTTTTGGGGGGAGAATTTGAAATCCGGAAAAGCCTCGATTTTATCGCCGGGCTCGATAACTTCAGCGTAAATACCAATATTTCGGTTATCGATTCCAAGCAGAGTTTCAGCGCAGCTGAGGAAAGTGCCCGTAGCGACAACCTCAGGGACGGGGAGACCCTGGGCGATAGCCGGCAACTGCAGGGGCAATCCCCATTATTGGTAAACTTTAGCCTGAATTATGACAACGACGATTCGGGTTGGCAGGCAGGCCTGTTCTACAACGTACAGGGCAAGACCCTGGAGATCGTGGGGAACGCAGATATCCCGGATGTCTATACCAAACCTTTCCACAATCTGCGGCTGAATTTCTCCAAGGCTTTTGGTAAAAACCAAAGGAATAAGCTCACTTTGAAATTCAGCAACATCCTCAATGACGACCTGGAAAGCGTCTACCAGTCGTTCCGCGCCAAGGACCAGATCTACTCCCTCAGAAGCCCGGGGCAGGAGATCTCATTGGGATATAGCCTGAAACTTTAGAGATACATGGCAAGGAACGTATAATCACGTTCAGGATAGTACTGCAAAAGCCCGGGGATTCCGGGCTTTTGAATGTATAACCTAAGTTGGTCTCTTCACAATAGGCCTTCCGGTCCTATGCCTTCAGGGCAGACCGGTTCGTCTGTTCGTCTTGACCGGAAAGCTGGTGACCACAAATTACCATTTAGTGACCCAAGTATAACCTTAGGATAACCTATACTTTACATTTCCCTGCGTTCTTTGCATAAAATTGAGACTCTGCTGGCATGAAAAACTTTTTATTCGCGATTTGTATCCTCCTATCCGCATCGACCTACGCCCAGGATGGGGGGAGTATCAAGGGGACTATTGTAGACCGGCAATTGAACGATGAGCCGCTGCTCTTTGCCCAGGTTCAGCTTAAGGGTTCGGCGATTAGCACTCAAACCAATTTGCATGGCAATTTTGAATTGGATGGAATCAGCGCCGGCTCCCATGTGCTGGTGATCAGCTATCCGGGATACGAGCATTTGGAGGTGCCCTTTGTAGTCGAAGGAAGGCAAATGGTTACTATCCGACAGGGATTACGCGCCAAATCTATTTCCCTCCAGCAACCCGCGGAAGACAGGACGGCTGAGATTTCTGGAAATGGCTTACCCCTGGCTGCCGACAATTCCGGCCTCTAAAAGGGGCATACTTTGACCGCACGTACGAAAGGAATTACACACAATAAAAAACATCCGCTAGCTGCGGATGTTCTTTTTTTACAAAATATACTTTTACGAATTACTCGTGATCAACGATGCCTGAGGTATTTTTGGCCTCGGTGACGCTGGCAATCTGGTTGTCGCTAAATTCCACTTCCTTCACGGTATTGTCGGCCCAGAAATACCAGGTGCCGGTTCTCTTACCGTTATCATAGGTGCCAACAGCAACCTTTTCCCCGGATTCGTTATAGCTGGTCCACTGCCCGTGCAATTTCCCCTCGACATTGAATGTCCCTTCCTGACGGATGCTGCCATCATCATAGTAATAAGTGGCTTCAATCAGGTTGGTTTCCTTATTGAATACCTGTTTGACCTTTTCCTGGCTGTATGACCAGGATGCCATCAGCAAAATTGAAAATAGGATTATCGTCTTCTTCATGATATACATTATTTGCGCTGCAGGTTTAAAGATATGCAATTAACTTTTAATCAACATTTACTTAACGTTAATTTTACATAAAACTGATATGGATCATATAATCAATATGTAATCCTTACCTGGTGGCAGCTACTTTAATAATTTTTTAATATTCCCATTACACCCAAATTACATGGGAATGGGACATTTGTCATTGTGTTTAAACACAACCTTTAGAACCTCCATTTACGTTACATAGTTTTTGTCGACTTCAGTAATAGGAGTTCTAAGAACTGCCTCTGGCCAGGGCAGTTTTTTTATGCATTAAGTTAATCATTAGGAAACATTAAATTAACATACGTATTGGTTCTTTGCAGTGACAAAAACTATTACGTAAATGAATTTCAAGTATTTACCCTTCTGGGTATTTCTTACCACATGTATTTTATTGACCGCCCAGGAAAAAAACGCCCCGCCATTCGGCAAAGGCATTTTTAATTTAACCGCCCGGGATAGCAGCTGGAGTATGAAAATTGGCGCCCGTATGCAATTCCTGGGGACCTCTTCCTGGGAACGAAATGCCGAAGGCGGACTGGTGAGACCGGAAACAAACATGCTTGTCCGAAGGGCCCGGTTAAAATTCAATGGGTTCGCCCTAACACCCCGTTTGAAATACAAATTGGAACTGGGCCTTTCCAATCGCGATATTTCCGGTGCTTCTGAGTATACGGGCGACGCCCCTCGTTATATCCTGGATGCAGTGGTCATGTGGAATTTTTATGGCAACCTGGAACTCTGGGTCGGCCAAACCAAATTACCCGGAAATATAGAAAGGGTTATCTCTTCTGGAAATCTGCAACTTGTGGACCGCTCCCTGCTGAATAGCCGATTTAACCTGGACCGCGATATGGGGCTTCAACTGAGGCACCATTTCAACTTTGGCAATGGGATGGTGGTTCGCGAAAAGCTGGCCTTAAGCCAGGGTGAAGGCCGTAATGTTACCGTGGGGAACCTCGGCGGCCACGAATATACCGCCCGCCTGGAATTCCTTCCCCTGGGCGAATTTGCAGGAGAAGGGGAATATAGCGGCGGGGACCTGTTTCGGGAACCCCACCCCAAACTGATGCTAGCTATCACGCTCGACAGTAACCAGGATGCCGTCAAATCAAGAGGTAACCAGGGCAGCTATATGGTGAATGACAGCGGATTTTACGAAACCAATATCACTACTTTTTTTGCCGACACCATGTTCAAATACCAGGGCTTCTCGCTTATGGCGGAGTATGCCAACCGCGAGGCCGCTGATCCGGTTGCAAGGAATCAGGACGGAACCCCGACCGGTACCGAAGTACTAACCGGCCATGGGTTAAACCTTCAGTCGGGCTATGTATTTGACGGCAACTGGGAAGTGGCAGGCAGGTATACCCACAACGAGTATGACAACCCGGATAGTTTCCCTTCTGAATCGCAATACACCCTGGGCGTGTCAAGATATATCGCGGGCCATAAGCTTAAGGTCCAGTCAGACCTGAGTTATCTGGATCTCGACGACGGGCTGGGGGAAGTTTTGTATCGATTGCAGTTCGATATACATTTTTAGGGCGGCATAAAATAACCTTTAGGTAACATTATTCGCAGCTTTAGTACAGATATTTGCTAATTGTTTTATCTTGAAGACATGGACAATATTTACTTGTTGATGGTAATTGCCCTGGGAGGCCTGGCAATTGCCGACCTCGTAGTAGGTGTAAGCAATGACGCGGTGAATTTTTTGAATTCAGCCATGGGCTCTAAAGCCATTTCATTCCGCACCATGATGATCGTCGCCAGTTTGGGAATTGCCTTTGGTGCCATCTTCTCCAGCGGGATGATGGAAGTGGCCCGGAAAGGTATTTTCAATCCGGGTGAATTCTACTTTAACGAGATCATGTTCATCTTTATGGCCGTGATGATTACGGACATCTTGCTTCTTGATTTCTTTAATACCCTTGGGCTGCCAACGTCCACAACCGTTTCCATTGTATTCGACCTCCTGGGTGCTTCCGTGGCCATGGCGGCGATCAAGATATTGGATCAAGGTGGAAGTTTAACCAATATTATAGACTTTATAAACACCTCCAAGGCGGTGGAAATTATAAGTGGGATCCTGCTTTCGGTGGTGGTTGCCTTTACTATCGGGGCGCTCGTCCAATGGGTGTCCAGATTGCTTTTGTCCTATAATTTTGAAAAAAATGCCAAATGGGTGGGAGCCCTTTTCGGGGGTTTTGCCCTTACCGCCATCTTCTACTTCATCTTTATGAAGGGGATCGGTGGCACCCCTTTTGCCAATACCAGTTTTGATCTGATCGGGGGGGATACCATACAACAGTTCCTGGAAGAACAGGTAATTGCCATCACTTTGAGCAGCATGGCATTCTGGTCCCTGTTATCCTACATTCTTATTGCCTTCGCAAATACCAATATCTACAAGGTGGTGATCGCCGTCGGAACCTTCGCACTGGCCCTGGCCTTTGCAGGGAACGACCTGGTTAATTTCATCGGGGTCCCCATAGCCGCATACCAGTCCTACGAGGCCTGGGTGGTTACGGGCACTGCCGCCACCGATTTTAGTATGGGTGTCCTGGCCACCAAAGTGCCCACCCCTACCATACTGCTCTTTCTTTCGAGCCTGGTGATGATAATAACCCTCTGGCTCTCCAAAAAAGCGCGTTTTGTGGCCGATACAGAGATCAACCTGGGAAGGGAAGGGGAAGCCAAGGAACGCTTCGAACCCCATTTCCTGTCGCGCTTTATCGTGCGTTTCTCCATGCAGGTGGGCACCTACACCTCCACCTTAGTGCCCGCGGTCATCCGTCAAAAAATTACCAAACGTTTTGAGAAACCTTCGGTGAAACTCCTCAGGGGGCATACCCTGGAAATGCCGGCATTCGATATGGTCCGGGCAGCGGTAAACCTAATGGTGGCAGGCATCCTGATTTCTGTTGCCACATCTTACAAATTGCCCCTTTCCACCACCTATGTCACCTTTATGGTGGCCATGGGGACCTCTTTAGCCGATAAGGCCTGGGGATCCGATAGTGCCGTATACAGAGTAGCGGGCGTTCTGAATGTGATTGGTGGTTGGTTTATGACGGCAATTATTGCCTTTATCACCTCCGCGATTATCCTTACCCTTATCAGTTTTGGAAAGGGGGCAGCCATTGCCGTTCTGTTATTCGCCACCACCCTCATCCTGGCCCGGAATTATATCTCCTACAAACGTAAATCCAGGGAAATCCGGGCTGTGGACAGCCTGCGGCGGGCGGAGAGCGGCTCAGTTCAGGGGGTAATTATCGAAAGTGCAGCCAATATCTCAAACGTCATTAAACGCACCAATAAAATATTTACCAATTCTATCAATGGCCTGGCCAAACACGATCTGGACCAGCTGAAGAAGAACAAAAAACAGGTGGCTAAGTTGTCTGCTGAAGTTGAAGACCTGAGGAACAGTATTTTTTATTTTATTAAAAACCTGGATGAAGGAAGCGTAGGCGCGAGTAATTTCTATATCAACGTGCTCGCCTTCCTCACGGATATGACCCAGTCCCTGGAGTACATCAGTAAAGTGAGCCACAAACACGTGCACAACAACCACAAAAAGTTGAAGTACAATCAGATTAAAGAATTAAAGGAACTGGATCAGAACCTGGACGAGATCCTGAATCACACGAAAAACGTATTCGACAAACGATCCTTTGAGGCGATCGGAGCCATTCTGGAAGGCAAGGAGAAACTGTTTGACATGGTTTCCCAAAAAATCGAAAAACAGGTTAAGCGAACCAGGACTGAGGAATCAAGCCCCAAAAACACGACGCTGTATTTTTCTATATTATTGGAGACAAAAGACTTGCTTACCGCAACCATGAACCTGCTGGAACTATACTATGAAGCGCATGATAAGAGCGTTAAGCCGGTAATACTGGAAAATACCACCAGCAGTTAAACTACCCCCTTCCCATTTTTCAGTTTCTTCCGGGTAATTTGCCCCCAGGCATGCCATTCTTGCCCAAGGGCTTTTTGCTGATTTACCGCAATGCCTTAAGGGGTGTATCCCTGGCTTCCTATCGGTAGAAGTTCATTTCGTCCATATACTTCCAGACGGCATCCGGTAACATGGCCCGGATGTTTTTCCCGGCTTTGTGCTGTTTGCGGATAAAGGTGGAGGAAATTTCCATGATCGGCGCCTCAACCTGCCGTATAGACTGATGCGCCTGGAAGGACTGCGGAATATCGACCTTTGTAATCCTCGGGTAAACATAGATTTCGTAATGCTCCAGGATCACCTCGTAGTTCTTCCATTTATGAAAGCTGGCCAGGTTGTCTTCCCCCATCAACAGGGCAAACCGGTAGTCATTCCCAAATTTTTCCTCCAGTTGTACCAGGGTATTTACCGTATAGTTCGGGGGTGTCTGTTTAAACTCGATGTCGCTCACCCGGAGGTTGTGATAGTCCTTAACGGCTTCGTAGACCAGCTGATAGCGGTGGTGGTTGTCTAGCAGGGATTTCTTGGCCTTGAAGGGGCTCCTGGGGGTTACCACGAACCACACTTCATCCAGGTCTGTGAATTCCGCCATATAGCTGGCGATGACCAGATGTCCCACATGGATGGGGTTGAAAGTGCCGAAAAAGAGGCCTGCTTTTTTCATGATAATTTCCTGAGATACCTCAACCAGACCGGTATGCCGCCCACGCAACTAGGTTTTTCCGGGAGGCAGATTGGGCTTTACCCCCAGGTAATCGGCTACCAACTGGTGCGATTCCCGCAAGGCGGTATCCAGGTCGTAGTTTTTAATGATCTTGTCGAACTGGGGGGCGGTGGCCAGTTCCACATGCGCCTTGGCGATACGCATATTGATCTTGTTGTCGTCTTCCGTACTGCGTTTCTTCAGCCGGATCTTTAATTCATCCACGCTGGGGGGCTTTACAAACACTGCCAGGGTGATTTCCGGGTGCTTTTTTTTGATACGCAACCCACCGGACACGTCGATATCAAAGATCACATTCTTTCCCTCAGCCCACAGCCGTTCCACCTCGCTTTTCAGGGTCCCGTAAAAATTATCCCGGTACACTTCCTCCCACTCCAGGAAGTCATTGTTTTTGATATGTTTTTTAAACTCGGAGATCGACATGAAATAATAATGCTCCCCGTGCTTTTCCTTGACCCTCCTGGGCCGTGAGGTGGCCGAAACAGAAAAAGCCAGGTTCAGTTCGGGCTGGTTGAGCAGGTATCTTACGATGGTGGTTTTCCCGCTCCCACTGGGCGCAGAAAATACAATGAGCTTGCCCCCTTCCTTCATAAAACGTTCAGCATTTGTTCCTTCACTTTTTCCAGCTCGTCTTTCATCTGCACCACCAATTGCTGCATGGGGGCGTAATTGGCCTTGGAACCTATGGTGTTGATCTCGCGTCCTATTTCCTGGCTGATGAAGCCCAGCTTCTTCCCGTTGCCGGACCCCTTGGCCATGGTCTCAGAGAAATAAGCCAGGTGGTTTTCCAGTCGTACCTTTTCCTCGGTTATATCATATTTTTCGAGGTAGTAAATGAGTTCCTGCTCAAAGCGGTTGGCATCCACATCGGCTTTCAGGTCTGCAACGGCCTTTTCGAGCCGCTCGCGGATCGAGGCCAGCCGCACCGGGTCGATTTCACCGATTTGCACCAGCAACTCCTGCAAGACCCGGATCCGATCCTTAAAGTCGCGCTCCAGGACGGCCCCTTCTTTGGAGCGGAAGGCGGCAATTTCATGCAGGGCTTCATCCAGGGCCTGCAGGATGGTCCGGTATTCCTCTTCATCCAGGGCGTCCTTCTCCATCTTTAGGGCATCCGGGAGCCGCAGGGCCATATCGAGAAATTGGATATCCTCACCCCCGGCCAGCGATTTTAGCTGCTTCATATATTGCCGTACGACCCCTTCATTCACTTCTGAGCTGGATTCCTCCCCGGTGATTTCCACATACAGGCTCAAATCTATTTTCCCCCGAACCAGTTTGTCTGCGATCACTTTCCGGAGTTCAAGTTCCTTCTCCCTGTAGTTGGCCGGCATGCGCGCATTAATATCCAGGCTTTTGCTGTTCAGCGATTTAAGCTCTACGGTAATTTTCTTCATGGGAAGCTGTACCACATGCTTCCCAAAGCCGGTCATGGATTGGATCATACCTTCATTCTTTCATTCGTCACTTTGATGCGATGGCATCAGGGTTTCAGGAGTGGCAATTTGGGTTCGGGCTTAATTTCCCGTACCCAGATATTCCGGTAGCTCACCCGGCTGTTGTCCCCGTGGTCCTGAAGCATGATAGGGCCCTTGCCGTGCGGCGGATTTTTCGGGTACCCGATGTAGGGGGTGGTGCCCTTTAATTCCGCATGGTCCAGCGTAAGTACCCCATTGTGCAGCAGGGTAATGGTGCCCGACTTGATCTTCTGCCCCTCATCGTTAAAAACCGGATGGTGGTAGATAATGTCGTACTTGTTCCATTCGCCGGTCGGTACGGATGCCATGGCCAGGGGGATATGCTGCTTGTAGATAGAGCCCACCTGCCCGTTTACATAGGTAGGGTTGTCATTGTTGTCCAGGACCTGGATCTCGTACAGCCCGTCGAGGAAAACACCGCTGTTGCCCCTGTGCTGGCCTTCCCCGTTAATTTCTGCCGGGGACCGCCACTCAATGTGCAACTGTATGTCCCCGAAATTCCTCTTGGTCTGGATAAAACCCGATTTGTCTTTGACAGTCATGCTGCCGTCGTCGTTCAGGTGCCAGACCACATCCGTACTGTCATTTGTCTGGATCCATTCGTCAAAATTGCTGCCGTCGAAGAGGATAATGGCATCGCTGGGAGCTCCGTTCTGCGCATAGGGCTTCACTTCGGGCACCTTGGGTTCATAGAATTCCGTGGCCTCCGGTTCGGTGGGCTCTTCTCCGGAATATTCCTCATGGACGATTACTTTTTCAGCCT
>Ga0102952_1000729_pt1 | contig 11655 bp, 8 predicted proteins | sample SalPon2A_C_D1_MG_FD_78506 | JGI IMG/M metagenome (GOLD analysis project Ga0102952, IMG submission 78506) | Soil microbial communities from South San Francisco under conditions of wetland restoration - Salt Pond MetaG R2A_C_D1_MG | ecosystem: Environmental > Terrestrial > Soil > Wetlands | place... | reverse complement strand
GATCGAGGCGTCACCGTAGTGGCAGGAGGTACAGGTCGCGGTGGTCGGCGCGCGGGTCATGGCGTGGAGCCGCGGATGACCCGGCTCGTGGCGCGGGACGGTGGGGTCGCCCGACTCGGACAGTCCGTCGAGCGCGTAGGCGACGTGGCACGCGGCGCAGCCCTCGCCGCGGTAGTCGCCGTCGAAGCCCACCCGCCCGCGCACCGCCCGGCCGGCGGACCACAGGTGGCACTGCATGCACTCCTTGCGCGCCAGGTCCGCGTAGTGCGTCGAGAGCCGGTCGCGCTGACCCAGTCCGCGGTAGGGCGGCACCTGGTCCAGCTCCTCGATCTCGCCCCCCTCGGCGGCGTGCGCCGGCACCGGGAAGACCCCGTAGCGGGACTGCTTGCGATCGACCAGACCGTTCTCGTAGTAGCCGTCGGAGAGGTGTCCCGCGGTGGTCGCGTGCATGCTGGTGACCAGGTGCGCGACGACGTCGTCGTGGCACTCCCCGCAGGTGACGTCCACGACGCGCAGATCCATCGGATTCATGAACCGGCGCCAGGCGAGGTCCTCGTTCTTCGGCGCCACGCGCTCGTCTCCGGCGACGCCGTCGGGATGCGCACCGAGCGAATGCACGTGGGCCTCGGCCTTGCGGCGCGCGGCGGGATCCCCGCCGTGGCAGTCGACGCAGGAGAGCTCGGCCTCGGGGTGCATGGGCTCGATGCCCTGGTGGCAGCCGACGCAGCCGGAGGCGCTCGCGGTGGCGGCCGGCTCGACGCCCTGACCCGCGGGCTCAGCGGTCCCCTCGGGCGCGGCGTGCAGCGCGGCACCGAGCGCGAGCACAATCGCGCCGCCGGCCAGCCGTCCGAGGTACTGCGCCCGGGAACCCACGCGCGGCCTCAGGCGAACAGCCGCGGCAGCCGCTTGCCCTTGGCCAGCTCGGCCCGGGTGCCCAGCAGATCGCAGATCGTCGGACAGACGTCGATCGCCCGCACGTCCGTCTGCACGACCTCGCCGCGGCGGAAGTCCGGGCCCCAGCAGACCGTGGACACGTAGTTCAGATCGTCGGAACCGTCGCCGTGGTCCAGGCCGCGCCGCGAGTTCAGGTCGGCGTCGCGCCCGAACTCCGGCAGCACGCAGATCGAGGTGGTGTCCCGCAAGACCTCGTCCCGGCGCACCGCGTCCCACAGCTCGCCGACCGCGGCGTCGTTGCCGCGGATCACCTCGGTGTACCCGTTGAACGAGCCGTGGGCGATGTCCGCCTGCTGCAGGACCACCGCGACGAGGCGCGGCTTGAAGACCACCAGCAGGTTGCGCGCCACCCGCAGCGCCTTGGCGTCGGCGGCGTTGGCGCCGCGGATCTCCGCGGTCCCGCTGGTCAGCTCGCCGAGGATGTACTGCTCGACGCGGGCCGCGGACTCCGCGGAGTTCAGCGCCAGTCCGGCATCGGAGCGGATCGCCCCGCGCATCCGGGCGAGCAGCTCGGACTCGCGCTCTTCCATCTTCCGCGGGCGGCCCAGCGACGCCAACAGGTCCTCGAACTCCTGGTTGAACAGACCGTCGCCGTCGAGCGTGTTCGCCCCGTACCGCGGGCCGTAGTCGCGGTGGGTGCCGTACGAGTAGTTCGTCTGCTGCGCGCCGCCGGAGGTGCTGATCCAGACCTCGCTGGCGGGCAGGTCCAGGCCGCGGCGCACGTACTCGAACAGCGTCGGCTCGTCGCCGCGCGCGTTCTCGCGAATGCCCCGCGCCTCGGAGATCCCGGTGAAGATCGAGAGCGCCGCGCCGAAGTGCCCGAGGTTCGCGCAACGCGTGCGCGGGTACAGCACGCCTTGCTCCGCCAGCGCCGCCAGGTTGGGGACGTTCGCCGGCATGCCGAAGGTCTCGCGACTGCGCACTCCTCCGGCGAACGCGATCAGCACCACGTGCTCGGTCTTGCGGTCCTGCGGCGCCGGGAGCCACGAGCCGCCGGCGACGGGCACCGCCGCCAGCGCCGCGGAACCCTTCAGGAAGCTGCGGCGATCGAAGGAGGTCAGGGCGTCCACGTTCAGTAGGTAGGGTACTCGGGGTGGGAGACGATCGCGTAGACCACGGTGGCGGGCCGGCAATCGGGATCGTGGAACGAACGCACGAAGGTCTCCAGCTCGGATTCCGAGGCCTCGCGGCCGAGCAACCGACGGAAGAGGTCCGCGACCCAGGCCGTCGGGTCGTGAATCTCGGATTTCTCCGGCAGCTCCACCCGGCCCGAGTCGAGCAGCAGCCGCGCGAGCACCGAGCGCAAGGGCCCCGGGTCCGCCAGGCCGTCGAGCGCGGTGCGCATGCGGCGCGCCTCCTCCGGCTCCGGGGGGTGCCCGAGCAGGTCCACGAACAGCGCCGCCACGAACAACCGGTTGGGCATCGGCGCCGGGCGCGCGAGGCGCCGGTCGTAGACGTCGGAGACGAGCCACTTGCGCACCAACTCGGGATAGATCGCCGGCGACTCGTCGAAGGCGCGCGCGGTGCGGGCGAGCTCGCGGTCCTCGAGCTCCGCCCGCGCGTAGCGGCGGTACTCGCGGGCGACGAAGGTGCGCGCGAAACCGGGGTCGGCGATCGCGATGCGCACGATGTCCGCCTGGCTGGACCCGCTGCGGCCGAGGAACACGCCCGGCGAACCGTCGTAGATCGCCTTGCCGATCGCGAGCACCCGCGGTTGGGCCTGCACCTGCAGGCCGACGAGCTGCTCGAGGACCACCGTCACGAAGGTGTCCGCGCCGGGGTTGCGCAGGTCGAAGCTGGAGCACAGGGCGATGCGGTGGATCGCCTCGCGGACGTCGAGTCGATCCGCGGCCAGCTCCTCGGGCAGCGCCGCGATGCGCGCGGACTCGGGGCGGAAGTTGTCGATCAGGAAGAAGTAGTAGAGCTGCTCCTCCAGCCAGTGCCGCCAGAACGCCTCGCCGCCGACGAGCTCGGCGAGCAGCTCCCGCCGCCCGCGCCCCAGCCAGGCGGCGCGCTCGTCCGCCAAGGGCGGGCGACCGAGGAGGTCGAGGTGGAGGGCGCGCAGGGACCGATCATCGAGGGCATCGAGGGCATCGAGGGCATCGAGGGCGGGGACGGCGACGGTGCGGGGCTCCTGCCCGTCCCCATCTCGGGGGCCGCGATCCCCCGCCGCGGCGGGAACCCCGACCGCAACGCCCGCGCGAAGGCTGGTCATGGACCCCAGTCTAGCGAGCGCGCGGCGCACCCGGCTCCGCGGCGCTCGACGCCGATTCCGGGGCACGCGGCTCGCGCCCTCGTTTGGTGTACCTTCGGACCTGTCGGGTCCGCGTCGGGCCCGCGAAGCCCCGGAGACCCGTCGTTGATCGCCACCCGCACCGCAGCGCCCGTTCGCCGCCGCGCGGGGCGACCGCGTCGCTCGCGTGCGTGGGCCGCGGCACTGGCGTTGAGCGGGCTCGCCGGTTGCGGCGGATCGAGCGAGCCGCCGCCCGCGGTGATCCTGATCGTCGTCGACACGCTGCGCGCGGACCTCGCCGAGCCGGTCGTCGGTCCGCTGGCGACGCCGACGATCGAGCGGCTCGAGCGGGAGGGCGTGGACTTCCCCCTGGCGTTCAGCCACGCCCCGATGACCCTGCCGGCGCACACCGCGCTCTTCGCGTCCCGTCCCCCTCACGCGACCGGCGTGCTCAACAACGGCCAGTCCGTGCCCGCCGGAGTGCCGCTGCTCGCCGAGCACCTGCGGGCCCACGGCTACGCCACGCGCGCGGTGATCGCCATCGCCACGCTGCGCAGCTCGCCCGGCGAGTCCGGCGAGGTCGCCGGCCTCGCCCGCGGCTTCGATCGTTTCGAGTCGGCATCGCCGGGCTTCATCGCCAGCGGCGAGCAGGTCAACGCGCGGCTCGACGACGCCCTGGAAGGCCTGGATCCGGAACGACCGTTCTTCCTGTTCGCGCACTTCGCCGACCCGCACGAACCCTACGACGCGCACCTCGAGCAGCCCAAGACCGCTGAGGTCGCGGTCGACGGCGGCGCCCCGGAGACGGTGGTCACCTCGAACCTCTCGGCGTGGACGCACGCCGCTCGCTTCGCGCCGGGGAGGCACCGCGTGGAGATCCGCTCGCCGACGAAGTTCCGCGTGCGCACCTTCCGCGTCGTGGAGCTCGACGGGCCGGACACGCCGGAGAGCGAGCTCGAGCGCCTCCCCGCCGCCTTCACCGTCGGCGGAATGAAGCTCCCGGTGACCGAGGCGGCGATCGAGTTCGAGGTCCCCGCCGGCACGAACGGCGCCTGTCACCTGAAGCTGACGCTCTGCGACCACCCGGCGCGTGCGAAGATCCCCGAGCGCTACGGCCGGGAGGTCGAGTACGTCGACGACCAGCTGCGGCGGCTGCTGGAGACGCTGCGCGCCCGCGGGCTGCTCGAACACTCGATCCTGGTGTTCACCGCGGACCACGGCGAAGCGCTCGCCGACCGCACCAAGTTCATCGGCCACGTGCACACGCTGTACGACGAGCTGACGCACGTTCCGTTGGTGATCCGGCCGCTGCACGAGGACCAGGCCCGCCGCCTCGCCGCCCACCGCGACGAGATCGTCGGCCACGAGGACGTCGTGCCCACGCTGCTCGAACTGCTCGGGCTCCCGCCGCTGCCCGGCCAGCAGGGGCGCTCGCTGCTGGCCGACCCGCCCCCGAGCCCCGCCGTGCTGTCCGAGACGCGGCGGCCCGAGGCCCACGACGACCTCGTCTCCCTGCGAGACGGGGCGTTCAAGCTGATCTATCACGCCGACGAGGACCGCTTCGAGATGTTCGACCTCGCGGCCGATCCCGGGGAGCGGGTCGACGTCTTCGCGCAGCGTCGCGCCGAGCGACCGGACTGGGAGCACCGCCTGCGCACGGCCGCCGCCCAGGCCACGGCCGTCGAGGCGGTGAGCGAGCCCGGAACCCTCGACGAGGCGACGATCGAGGACCTGAAGGCCCTCGGCTACCTCGGCGACGAGTGAGCGCCGACCAGCCGCTCGTGCTCCTGTTGCACGAAACGGTCGGTCATGCCCGCGAGGTAGTCGCACACCGCGCGGTGGAGGCCGACTTCCTCGGTCCACGCTTCGTACCAGGGGTTCATCTCGCCGGGGCGTTCCAGGTAGGCCGTGAAGAGCCCGCGCAGGACTTCCGAGGCGTGGGCGGTGAGCTCCATCAAGTGCTCGTGGCGGTAGAAGCGTTCGTGCAGGAACTTCTGCAACTCGCCGGTCTCCGCGCGGATCCCCGGGGAGTGGCCGATCAAGCGCCCCTCGTGGGCCGCCGCCTCGGCCGGCGAGCGCACGCCCGCGGCGGCGAGGCGGCGGGCGGATTCGCCGATCAGGTCGTTGATGCAGATCTTGATCAGCTCGTTGGCGACGCGCTTGATGCGCAGCTTGCGGTCGCGGGTCGAGCCGAGGAATCCCGGATGGCGCAGCTCGACCGCCTCGCGCGCGCCGCACCACAACTCGACGTCGTGCTCGAGCTGCTCCTCGGTGAACATGCCCGCGGTGAGCCCGTCCTCGAGGTCGTGCATGTCGTAGGCCGTCGAGTCGGCGAGATCGACGACCTGCGCCTCCAGGCAGGGATTCGCCGGCCGCGGCCGGAACTCCGCCGGCCAGTCGGCCTGCCCCTCGTGCTTGAGCAGGGACTCGCGCACCTCGCGGGTCAGGTTGAGGCCCGGGTAGTCGGGGCTGCGCCGCTCCAGCCGATCGACGACCCGCAACACCTGGACGTTGTGGCGGAAGCCGCCGTGGTCGCGCATCAGCTCGTCGAGCGCCCACTCCCCGCGATGGCCGAAGGGCGGGTGTCCGATGTCGTGGGCCAGGGACAGGGCCTCGCAGAGCGCCTCGTTCAGGGCCAGGGCGTTGCCGACGCTGCGCGCCACCTGGCAGACCTCCAGCGAGTGGACCAGCCGCGTGCGGTAGTGGTCGCCCTCCGAGTTGACGAAGACCTGGGTCTTGTACATCAGCCGCCGGAATCCGGTGCAGTGCACGATGCGATCGCGATCGCGCTCCCAGCAGGTGCGCAGGTCGTCCTCCTCCTCGTGGAAGCGGCGACCGACCGAGCGGGCGCTCTGCATGGCGAAGCCGGCGAGGGTCTCCGCCTCGCGCGCCTCCTTGGCGGCGCGGTCGAAGAGCTGCGGCTCCGGTGCCATGGCCGGCATTCTGCCACAAAGACCCGCCGGCGCCCGCGCGGTTGCCGCCGGCGAGATGTTTATCATCCGGGGATGTCGGCGGCGGATGGATCGGGGGGACTCGGGGGACGCGGCGGCGCCGGCCCCCGTGGGGAGCCCTGGTACGAGGCCGCCTTCCGGGACGACTATCGCCTGGTCTACGCGCACCGCGACCTGGCCTCCGCGCGGGAAGAGGTCGGCCACCTGGTCGCCGCCGGCGTGCGCGGCCGGGTGCTCGATCTGTGTTGCGGGTTCGGGCGCCACGCGCTGGCGCTGGCCGAGCGCGGGCTCGAGGTGGCCGGCATGGACCTGTCGATGGACCTGCTGCGCGCGGCGCGCGAGCTGCCGGGCTTCGAGCGGCGTCTGCGCGGCCGGCTGGTGCGCGGCGACGCCGCGGCCCTGCCCTTCGCCGGCGCGGCCTTCGACTCGGTGGTCGTGCTGTTCTCCTCCTTCGGCTACCTAGGCGAAGGAGGGGATGCGCGGATGATCGCGGAGCTGGCCCGCGTGCTGCGCCCCGGCGGGCTCGCGGTGCTCGACCTGATGAACCCCGCCCGGGTGCGCGACGGCCTGGTCGCCGAGTCCGAGCGCGTGGAGCCGGAGTTCACGCTGATCGAGCGGCGTTCCCTGGCCGACGGCGGGCGGCGGGTGCGGAAGCGCGTCGAGCTGCGCCGCCCCGGCGAGCCGCCGCGCTCTTGGGTGGAAGACGTGCGTATGTACGAGGCCGCGGAGATCGCAGGGCTCTGCGGCGCCCACCGGCTGCGGATCGAGTCGCTGCGGGGAGACTTCGCCGGAGCCCCGCTGGAGCCGGCCTCCCCGCGGATGATCGCCCTCGCCCGACGGGAGGCCATGGGTTAGACTCCCGCCCCAACCGTCATGGGGAGGCGCCCTGGGATGCGGGGCCCCCCGAGCCCCGCGGAGCCCGCCATGCACTCGGACATCATCTTCACCGATCTGGCCAAGGAACTGGCCGCCAAGGCCGCCGAGATCGCCGAGCAGTACGTCCGCCCCGGTGCCGCCAAGCACGACAAGCTGCAGGAGTACAACTGGGACGCGGCGCGCGCCGTCGCCGCCGCCGGCCTGTTCGGCACCTTCGTCCCCGTGGAGTACGGCGGCACGGGCGCCGGCATCCTGCCGCTGGCGATGGTCACCGAGGCGCTGGCCCGCGCCGACTCCGGCTTCGGCGTCGCCTTCGCGGTCAACGCGCTGGGCTCGTTCCCGATCATCCTCGGCGGCACCGACGCGCAGCGGAAGCGCTGGCTGCCGGCGATCGCCAAGGGCGAGAAGATGGTCGCCTTCTGCCTCTCCGAGAAATTCGCCGGCTCCGACGCCAGCGGGCTCTCCGTGACCGCGACGCTGGAGGGCGACGAGTACGTCATCCGCGGCGAGAAGAAGTGGACCACCAACGGCGGCGTGGCCGACATCTACAGCGTCTTCGCGGTGACCGATCCCACCTCCAAGTCGCGCCGCATCAGCGCGCTGGTGGTCGAGAAGGGCACGCCGGGGTTCTCGGTCGAGAAGGTCGAGGACAAGATGGGCATCCGCTGCGTGCCCGTGGTGGAGACGCACTTCGACAACGTGCGCGTGCCGAAGGAGAACCTGATCGGCGAGCGGCCCGGGATGGGCTTCAAGCACGCGATGATGACCCTGGACATGGCCCGGCCTGGGGTCGCCGCCCAGGCGGTCGGCGCGGCCCAGGGGGCGCTGGATCTGGCGCTCGTCTACGCCAATCGGCGCAAGCAGTTCGGCGCACCGATCTCCAGTTTCCAGATGGTGCAGAAGATGCTGGCCGACATGGCCACCAAGACCGAGGCCGCGCGCTGGCTGGTCTACTCCTGCGCCGGGGCCATCGACCAGGGCGGGGCCGGCGCTCCGGCGGTGAGCAAGAAGGCCGCCATGGCCAAGTGCTTCGCCACGGACGTGGCCATGGAAGTGGCCACCGACGCGGTCCAGATCTTCGGCGGCTACGGCTTCATGGAGGACTACCCCGTGGCCAAGTGCTTCCGCGACGCCAAGATCCTCCAGATCTACGAGGGCACCAACCAGGTCCAGCGGATGGTCATCGCCCGGCACCTGATCAAGGAAGCCGGCGAGCTGGAGCACCTGCAGCAGTACATCCCGGTGGAGACCCAGAACGCCTACGCGGCCGACGGGGCCACTTCGTCCGCCTGACGGAATCGTCAGAACCTGCGCCTTTGGGCGCCACGGCGCCCTTCGATCCCGGAGTGCTCTTTTTCTTCGGATTCGGGCGCAACGAATCCGGCGGCGGGGCATCCAGGTATGCGGAGGTGGGGGTGGTTCGCCGGCCTGGCCGGCCTGGATCGGGGCCCCGTTCCAGGATCTCCGGTGTCCCCAGGGCCAACGCGGACGGACAGGTGACGGAACGGCCAGGATCTCCCCCGCGCCGCGCAACTCCGAGGAAGGGGTCCCCCGCAAGCGAGGGGCCGTTCGGCCAACAACTGACGCATCTCGAACGTCAAAGAAAGGAACTCGAACGTACGGATGCATGACCCGCCCGGCTGACCCCAACGGTCGGGCCCGCTCCACGCCAGCCCCAGGCAGGAAAGGCAGGCAAGCCATGACCAGAACCATCAAGCACGCGGAACTCGACGAGCACCTGGACCGCTTCGCCCAGGATCCCGAGACGTACGAGAAGCAGGCCCGACGCCTCATCGCCCGGTACGACAAGGCCAAGGCCCGAGTGGAGATCACCGATCCGAGCAGCTGGCGCAAGCCGGCGGCTCCGGGCTCCGAGCCGAAGCGCTTGTCGCTGCGCCAGCAGTTCCGCGCCGAGATCGACGCGATCGAGATCATGGACCGCGAGGAGGAAGCCCGCCTCGCCCGGCGGATCGAGTTCTGCCGCTGGCGGCTGGACAAGGCCCTCGAGGAGAACGGGATCTCCCAGGAGACGCTGGTGTCCAACGTCGGCCACTGCCTCTCCTCCGCCGTGGGTCCGATCATGGCCAACTGCGGCTCCCTCCCGCCCCGCATCTGCCGGCGCTGGATCGAGCTCCACGCCCTGCGCATGGAGCTGGTGGAGCGCAACCTCTACCTGGCGCTGATCAACGTGGAGCGCTACGCCCACACCACCGCCAACCCCGCGGACCTGATCCAGGAGGGCTCCGCCGCCCTGTTCCGGGCCGTGGACGGCTTCGACTGGCGGCGCGGGCTGCTGTTCCGGACCTACGCGGTCCACTGGCTGAACCAGGCCTTCCGCAGCTACCTCTACAACTTCAGCAACACCGTGCGGGTGCCGGTCTACCTGCAGAAGGCGCTCAAGCACGTCAACGACGCCAAGGCCCGACTCGGCGACCACAAGGCCGAGGTCGAGGACATCGCCGAGGCGGCGGACATGCCCGAGAACCTGGTGGCCTCGGCGATCGCGGCCGCGCGGTCGAGTCGCTCCCTGGACATCGCCTTCGACAACAACGACGAGGGCGGCCGGCTGAAGGACGTGCTGGAGTTCGACGACGGCGGTCCCTACACCACCGACCTCGAGGACGTGTCCCTGGAGGAAGGTCTCGGGGAGGCCTTGTCGCGCCTCAGCGACCGGGAGCGGTACGTCGTCGAGCAACGCTTCGGCGTGCACGCCGAGCGCGAGCACACCCTGGCCGAGGTCGCCGGCGAGCTTGGCGTGAGCCTGGAGCGCATCCGCCAGATCCAGGTCCGGGCGCTGAACAAGATGCGCACGCCCGGCCTGCGCAAGGTGGTCGACCCCTTCCTGAACTGAGCCCCCGTACCGGAGGGCCGCGCGAGCGGCGCCGGCCGGAGCCTTCCACGACGCGCGCACGGCCCCAGCGGCCGGGCGCGCGTCTCGCGTTGCGGAGGTCGCTCAGCGGTCGACGAGCCGCCGCAGCTCGGCGAGGCCCCGCTCGAAGGTCGGATCCCCGGGACCCTCCTGCACCACGGCCACGTCGGGGGCGATGCCGGTGCCTTCGAACGGGGATCCGTCGGGCAGGCTCTGGATCCAGGTCGAGGCGCGGACCGTGACGCCGTTGGGCAGCGCGATCGGCAGCGGGTTGCCGCTGGCCCCGCCCGACGGCGCGCCGACGAGCAGCGCGCGGTCCAGGGCCTTCATCGCCAGCACCAGCCCCTCGCCGCTGCTGACGCACCCCGGCCCGACCAGGCACACGATCGGGCCCCGGTAGGCCGGCTCGGCCAGCGGCTGGAGGAAGCGCGGCCGCGGCGGCGAGAAGTCCCCGGGCGCGGGACCCGCGCGCACGACGGTGTCGGCGTAGTGCAGGGGCGTGTCGACGAAGTGCGCGGCCAGCGCGAAGCCCCGCCGGTCGTCCCCGCCCGAGCAGGTCCGCAGATCGAGCAACAGCCCGGGGGCGTCGAGCACGTCGAGCGCGGCTTTGAGGAAGGGCGCGAAGGAGGCCTCGTCGGGCATCGAGTCCACCAGCACGTAGCCGAAACCCTCCGCCGTGGGCCCGACGATGCCGATGCGGTTGAAGATGCGCGGCGCGTCGAGGGCCGCCAGCACGCTCGGCACGTCGATGTTCGGCGCGCGCCGATCGAGGTGCGTCGGCAACACGCGGCCGTCGGGGCGCTGCACCGTGACGTGCAGGTCGCCGAGCTCGGAGAGCAGCTCCACCAGCACGTCGGCGAAGGCGTCCGGTCCGACCGCCGCCTCCGCGCGCACGCGATACCGCTCGGCCAGCGCCGGCCAATCGATCCCCTTGAGCTCCAGGTAGCTGTAGGTCCGCGCCATCTGCCGGGAGAACAGCTCGAAGCTCCGCTCGGGCGGCGGCCGGCCGAGGGACACCCGACCCACCGCGAGCCGGCCGGTGTGCGAGAGGAAGATCCGCAGCTCCGCCTCGCCGGCCACCGCGGGCGCGCGCAGGCTCATCAGGTCGGCCGTGGGCTCGGACGTGAAGACCGAACGCAGGGTGGTGCCGAGCTGACGATCCCCGGGGGCGAACCAGGCCACGCCGACGTAGGCGTCGTCGTACTGGCCGGGCTCCCGCCGCGCGTCGGTCAGCGAGGCTTCGAACTCCAGCAACAGGCAGTCGTCGCCCCGCACCGGGACGCGTTGGGAGACCAGCGACCAGCGCCCGGTCGTCTCGTCCCCCACCAGCACCAATCCACGACCGTCGGCACCGGGCCCGACCTCCGACGCGGGACCCACGTTCCCGCCCGCGCCCTGCCACACGCGCCAGCCGCGGGGCGCCCGCTCGCCCCAGTCGGTGAGGGCGCCGTTCTCGAGCAAGTCCGCTCGCGTCCCGGGGTCGAGGACGTCCCGGGCCGACGCGGAACCGGCGAGCGCCCAGCCCGCCAGGCAGACGGCGGCCAGCACGACGCCCAGGCAGCCGAAGAAACGGGCCGGCTCGCGAGGCGGTTCCTCGTCGCGCAGCGCCTGGTACATCGGCTCGACGAGGTGATCGGTCGGCCGCGGTGCGTGGTCCTCGGTCATCGCCGGCCACCACTATACTGGGCCGCCCCCCCCCCCCCCCCCCCCCCCCCCCCCCCCCCCCCCCCCCCCCCCCCCCCCCCCCCCCCCCCCCCCCCCCCCCCCCGGGG
>Ga0102952_1000728_pt1 | contig 11657 bp, 9 predicted proteins | sample SalPon2A_C_D1_MG_FD_78506 | JGI IMG/M metagenome (GOLD analysis project Ga0102952, IMG submission 78506) | Soil microbial communities from South San Francisco under conditions of wetland restoration - Salt Pond MetaG R2A_C_D1_MG | ecosystem: Environmental > Terrestrial > Soil > Wetlands | place... | reverse complement strand
TCGCATGGGCCGACGGACTCAAGGCCAAGCCCGGAATGAGCAGTAACGGCAAGGTAAACAACAGGCCTTTTCGAAAGCCCGTGGCCACCAGCGGCAGCAGCAGGAGTACCAGCCAGGGGCCGGCGTCTTTCCAGCGCTCTTCCGCGGCGTCATCGCGCAAGGTGAATTCCCCGCCTTCGCCTCCGTCCCAGGGCGAAACTTCTTCGTCGGCGGAATTGAGTTGGCTGAGCCTGCCGCCCCCTGCCGCGGCCAGTGCACGCAAGGCGTCTATGTCCAGTCGCGCGATGACGACATTGCCCGCGGCATCACTGACGAAGCCGGAGCCGCTGGGAATTGGGGCGCCTTCCGCGGTGCCGACAGCCAGGACCGAAACGACCAGCCCTGACTCTGCCAGGTCACTCGCGGTCGCAACGGCCGCGGCATCCGCGTCATCGGTGATCAGCAGTATTTCCCCGCGCGCCATGCCGGCCCGCTGCAGCAGTTCGGCCGCCAATTCGAGCCCGCGGTCAGCGCGGCTTCCAGCCACCGGCATGATGTCCGGTTGCAGCGCGGGAAGCATGTTGGCAATGGTGTTCATATCGGTGGTCAGGGGCGACACCACGTAGGCGTCACCTGCATAGGACACCAGGCCCATCTGTCCTTCCTGAAGCCCCGCCAGCATGTCCATCAGCCGAAATCGCACGCGGGTCAGCCGGTTCGGCCGCAAATCCTCAGCCAGCATCGACAGCGACAGGTCCAGCACCAGCACCCGCGCATCGCGGGCGGAAAAAGAATTGTCCGGCAATTGTTGGAGACTGGGACCGGACAAGGCCAGCACCGCGACCGCCAATACCAGCGCAGAGGCTACCTGGCCCTTGCGGCCTGAACGGCCGGCGGCCTGTCCCACGCTGAGCCAACGCAGCAGGTGCTCGTCACAGGCCTTGCTCCAATCTCCCGACGGCCGGCGGAAATAGCGCCAGGCCAGGGGTATGAGCACGGCCAATGGCAGGCAGGCGAGCCACCAGGGACGAATGAAGTGGAGCGCGAGCAGGTCCATCAGGCTGCCGCCCTCCTCGCCCAGCGTGATGGCATCAATGTCGCCAGCACCACCAGGCAGGCCAGCAGGTAGGCCAGGCCGAGCGGCCAGTAAAACAGTTCATCCACGGGACGAACGATTTCCACGTCGCTCTCCACCGGCTCCAGTTCGTCCAGCAGGCGATAAATTTCCGCCAGGCCTTCCGCGTCGCGGGCACGGAAGTATTCCCCGCCGGTGCGCTCGGCAATAGCCCGCAGAGTGTCCTCGTCCAGGTCAGCGGACGGGTTGACTACCCTCGAGCCGAAGAAATCCTGCACCATCATTTCGTCCGCGCCGACACCGACCGTGTAGACGGTGAGCCCCTGCCGCGCCGCGAATTCCGCGGCTTGCAGCGGCTGCACTTCACCGGAGGTGTTGGCTCCGTCCGTAAGCAGGATCAGTACGCGTTCGGCCTGGGCGTCTTCGCGCAGGCGTTTGACCGCCAGGCCGATGGCGTCGCCGATTGCCGTCTCCCGGCCGGCCAGACCGATCTCGGACTCTTCCAGCAGGGTCGCGGTAGTTTCGATATCGAAAGTCAGCGGCGTCTGCAGGTAAGCCCTGCTGCCGAACAGGATCAGGCCGACGCGATCACCTCGCCGGCGCTGGATGAATTCTCCCGCCACCTGCTTGACCACCACCAGGCGGTTGACCGCGCGCTTGTTCCAGACCATGTCCTGGGTATCCATGCTGCCCGAGATGTCCACCGCCAGCAGCAGGTCCCGGCCGGTCACCGGCAAGGTGTCGATCTCGCCAACCCATTGCGGGCGGCTCGCTGCCGTCACCAGCAAAGCCCACACCAGCGCGGCCAACGCGGCCAACACGGGCCGCTTCAACCAGCCCTTGGCGCCAGCCGCCACGGCCTGGTACCAGGGCACGCGCACGGCCTGCATGTCGCGCGAAGCTGCCTCTGGAAGCATGCGCCGCAGCAGCCAGGGCAAGGGCAGCAGCACCAGCAACCAGGGCCAGGCAAAGGTGAACCCGCTGGTGACTACGTCTTCAGCCATGCTGCTGCACCCATTGCCTTGCCAGCCCGAGCAGTGCTTCCGCATCGAAAGATGACGCTGGCCGATAGGGTCCATCGGCCAGAGCGGCGAGCGAATCGCGCGCGCCCTCCTGCCCGAATCGCGCCTGCAGGAACGCCACCCATTCGCGGCCGGCGAGATGCGCGCAGTGGCTGTCCGGGAACGCGCGCAATGCGACCAGCTTGAAGACCCGGTTCAGGTCTGACAGGAACTGCCCCGGCGCCTGCTGAGGGTCCACCGAGGTTTCGATCCATTCAACAAAGTGCAGCAGCCGCTGTCGGCGCTGGCGCACGCGCCGCGCGCGCAGGAGGTGTCGAATCAGCAGGACGATTCCGATCAACAGCAGGATGGCCAGAATCCACCATCCGGGCGCCGGCGGCCACCATGCAACTTCGGGTGCGCCATGAATGTCCCGCAGTTGTCCCAGCAGGGCGTCCTGTGGATTCATGCCGCCCGCCCGACCAGCACCCGCAGGTCGCGCCCCAGCACGTCCACCGGGTCGTCATTGCTGTGCATGACCACCCAGCCGCATTGGTGTCGCTGAAAAATGCGCCTTGGGTTCAGGCTGTGTTGCTGGCTCATTTCCTCGAACCGGTGCCGGCCCGACTCGCGCGTCGTGTCCAGCATGCCGTTGTGCAAACCATCGGTAATTGGATAACGACCCGGGGGCAATTGTTCCTCGGCCGGGTCGATGACCTGGCAGCCGATCACGTCGTTGTGCTGACGCAAACGGGAGAGATGGCGGTTGCAGTCATCATCCATGCTGAAAAAATCGCTGATGATCAACACCAGGCTACCGGGCCTGACCGCGTGTCGGACGCGTTCCAGCGCCCGCGACAGCGGCTCGGCGCCGCTTCGCTCGAGTTCCGGGTCCAGCCATTCGACCAGGCCCTGGATGACGCGCATCGCACCGCGGCGCCCGCCGGCAGGTCGCAGTTCCCGGTGGGCGCCCGGGGTAAACATGAATGTGCCCACGCGGTCCCCCCGGCGTACGGCCGTCCAGGCGATGGCCGCGGCCAGGTGTCCGGCCGCGACCGACTTCAACCGGGCACGGGTCCCGAAAAACAGGCTGGGGGCGGCATCGAGCACAATCAGCACAGGCCGTTCGCGCTCTTCCTGGAAAATCTTTGTATGCGGCTTGCCGGTGCGTGCGGTCACCCGCCAATCCATGTTGCGGATGTCATCGCCGGGCTGGTAATTGCGGGATTCGACAAAGTCCACGCCACGGCCGCGGAACCGGGAACGGTAGGCTCCGGCCAGGGCCGAAGCAGCCGGTCTGTGCATGGGCAGGCACAGGGCATTGCACCTGGGCCGGAGTGCGATCAGCTCAGACGCTTCCAGGTGTATCCCGTCGCCGCTATCCCGCATCACGGGTCAAGGGACGGGTACGAGGTCCAGGATGCGGTTGACCAGTTCGTCGACGCTGACCCCGTCCGCCTCGGCCTCGTAGGAAAGCAACACACGGTGGCGCAGCACGTCATGGATGGTCGCGTGCACATCATCCGGTGACACGTAGTCACGACCGTGCAGCCAGGCGCGCGCACGGGCGCAGCGATCCAGGCCGATGGTCGCCCTCGGGCTGGCCCCGTAGCTGACCAAGTTCGCCATCTCGGCGTCCCAGTCGCCCGGCGAACGTGTCGCCAGCACGAGTTGCACGATGTATTCCTCCACTGCCGGCGCCAGGTGCAGGTCCAGCACCTGTGACTGCGCGCTGAAAACCTGCGCTTGCGTCACGAGTACCGGCGCTTTATCGACCTCGCCCAGTTCGTCACGGGCCTGCTGCCGGGCCAGGTTCAGGATGTCCTGCTCGGCCTTGGCGTCGGGATAGGTGATATTGACCTGCATCAGAAAGCGGTCGAGCTGCGCTTCCGGAAGCGGGTAGGTGCCTTCCTGTTCGATCGGATTCTGGGTGGCCATGACCAGGAACAACTGCGGCAGCGGGTAAGTCACGCGTCCCACGGTCACCTGGTGTTCACCCATGGCTTCCAACAATGCCGACTGCACTTTTGCCGGTGCGCGGTTGACCTCGTCGGCCAGGATCAGGTTGTGGAAGATCGGGCCGCGTTGAAATTCGAAGCTGCCTTCCTGCGGCCGGTATATCTCGGTCCCGGTCAGGTCCGCCGGCAACAGGTCGGGCGTGAACTGAATGCGATGAAAATCTCCCTCGATCCGATCCGCCAGCGTTTTGATTGCAGTGGTTTTGGCCAGCCCCGGCGCGCCCTCCACCAACAAGTGCCCGTGGCAGAGCAGGGCCATGGTCAGGCGTTCCATCAGGCGCTCCTGTCCGATAATCAGTTCATTCGAAGCCTTGCTCAGCGCGAGAAAAGCATCTCGCTCCGAGTTGGCCTTCGATGTGGGTTCGGACCTGGGGCTCACTGATTCCATCTGTAATCCTGTCGAAGGTTTCTGATTGGGCTTGGGATTTTAAACACTTGGCGGTGTTGTCACCACCGGCAGGCTATGGTCTAACAAAGCGATGCCGATGATCAGTGTCATTGGTCACAGTACGTTTTGGGAGCAATCTTGTGACCCAATATAGTGATGGAAAAGTTCCCGGGACTTTCCAATCCGGCAAAATGTTGCTACGATAACGTTCGTAGAGAGCAGTGTTCACCCAATCTATTGCGGAGGACGCCATGAAGATTCGATTATTACTTGCACTGGTATCAGCCTTGCTGGTTTCGGCTTGCGCAACCCCCATCAAACCCGCGACCGCCACCGAGGCGGATGCATCGGCCGCTTATATCAACGCGGTTGAAAATGCGGCATTCGGCCGCGCGACCCGCGTCTTGTGGGTGCATCCACCGAGCAACAAGGACCTGGAGGCGGAAGAGCAGCGGCACTCTCGCTGGTAGATTGCAGGCGACTAGAAGTCCTGAGGATCCACGTCCAGCGACCACCTGACCTGCCTTGCTGAAGGCAGCGACCTGACATGCGGGAGCCAGTTTTCAAGCGCGGCCTGAAGCGCAGACCGGCTCCCGCCCTGTAGCAACAGATACCAGCGTAATCGCCCACCCTTGCGTTCCATCAGCGCGGGGTACGGGCCGTGCGCCGTCACCTGCCGGTGCCGAAACAGCCCCGCAGCCTGGTCAAGAAACGCCTGCACGGGCTGCCGCCGGTTGGCTTCGGCGCGGAGGACCGCCTGGTAACTGAAAGGCGGCAGGGCTGCCATCCGGCGATCCTCGAGCAGGGCGCCTGCGAACGACTCATAGCCCTCGTCCAGCAGCCGCTCCAGCAGCGGGTGATCCGGGTGGTGGGTTTGCAAAATGACGCTGCCAGGACGTTCGGCTCGACCCGCACGCCCGGCCACTTGCACCAGTAACTGTCCCATGCGTTCGAGGGCCCGGAAATCACCGCTGTACAAGGCCTGGTCCACGTTGACCACGACCACCAGCGTGACCGCCGGAAAGTGATGTCCCTTGGCCAGCATCTGGGTACCGACCAGCAGGCAGGCGCTTCCTTTTCGAACCTCGTCGTAGCGTTCCTCGAAGGCGCCTTTGCGGCTGATTTCATCCCGGTCAAAACGGTACAGAGGATAGTCTGGAAACCGCTTGGACAGCAGTTGTTCCAGTTGCTGGGTGCCCTCCCCGGCCCCTTGCAGGGCGTCCGCGGCGCAATCCGGGCAGATCGTGGGCACGCGTTGGCGATATTCGCAATGGTGGCAGACCAGGGACCGGTCCGATCGGTGCCAGGTCATGTTGGCGTCGCATCGATGGCAACTGGCGTGCCAGCCGCAATCGTGACACAGCAAAACCGGCGCATAGCCCCGGCGATTCAGAAACACCAGCACCTGCTCACCCGCGGCAAGCCGTTCCGAGATCGCTTCGTGCACTGGCGGCGCCAGGCCACCGGGGGCGGGAGCCTGGCGCAGATCCTGGATGGCCCAGCGCGGCGCTTTCGCACCGGTTGCCCGCTGCCGCAGGCGTTGCCAGCCATATCGACCCTGCTGCGCGTTGTGCAGGGTTTCCAGCGAGGGAGTGGCGGTGCCCAGCACCACGGGTATGCCCAGGGCCGAAGCGCGTTTCACCGCGACGTCGCGGGCAGCGTACCTGAACCCGTCCTGCTGCTTGAACGAGGCGTCGTGCGACTCGTCCATGATGATCAGTCCCGGTTCCGGCAGCGGCATGAACAGCGCCGAGCGGGTGCCCAGGACCACGCGCGCATGACCTGAGCGCGCATCCGCCCAGGTCGCCATGCGTTCGCCCCCTGACAATCCCGAGTGATAGACCGACGGCGCCACCCCCAGGCGCTCAGTAAAGCGCCTCAGCAACTGCGGCGTCAGCCCAATCTCGGGCACCAGCACCAGGGCCTGCCGGCCGGCTTCCAGGGTTCGGCCGATCAGGCGCAGGTAGACCTCGGTCTTGCCGCTGCCGGTGATGCCGTCGAGCAGGTGGCAGCGGTAACGATTTAAATCCTGGCCAATGGCCTCCAGCGCATCCTGTTGCTCGCCGGTGAGTTCCGGGCCGGGCGCAGGACTGGGTTGCGGCCGGGCCGCAGGACCGGATTCGACCCAACCTTGTTCGACGACCCGCGAAAGGACGGTGGTCCAGGCCGCGTGCCATTCCCGCAATTCATCCGGGCCCGCGTACCCCTGCGCCAGCAAGGACAAGAGTTCGTGCTGGCGGGGAGCGCGCCCGCTGCCTTCAGCCAAGCGCGCCTCGCCGTCCGCAGTCAGGCGGTAGGCCAGCCTTGCCGGAGGCAATTCGCCCGGGGCGCGCCGAAGGGACGGCGGCAGGGCGTTGAAAACGACCTCGCCGGGCGCATGCTTGTAATACCGCGCGCACCAATCCAACAGGTCCATCATCTCCGCGTTTAACAGTGGTTCACCATCGTCCAGGACCTTGCTGACCGGCAACACCCGGTTCATGGGCAGGCTGCTGCGAGCCGCGGTGCCACACACCAGGCCGACCAGCCTGCGCTTTCCGAACGGGACCAGAACCCTTGTCCCACGCGCAATCCCCGCAGGCTCACGGGGATGCCGGTAGTCAAAAAGGTTGGGCAGGGGCACCGGCAAACACACCTTGAGCACCCGCTGTGGATCGGCCTCCGTCATCGCGTGGATATTAGCAGCCAGGGACACGCCAAATGACAATTCGACACCGAATTGTTTAAGATCGAACGGTGTCGGCTATCCGGTTCTGTCGAACCCCGACCAGCTGCAATCCAGCCATACCAGGGAGAATGCGATGAGCATGATGTCAGAGTTCAAGAAATTCGCCATGCGGGGCAATGTTGTCGACATGGCCGTGGGTATCATTATCGGCGGCGCGTTCGGCAAAATCGTTTCATCATTCGTCAACGATGTCCTGATGCCCCCGATCGGCGTTGCCATCGGTGGTGTCGATTTTTCCAGCCTGGCCTTCACCCTCAAGGAAGCTGCCGGGGACGCCGCCGCTGTCACGATCAATTACGGCAGCTTTATCCAGACCGTCATTGATTTCCTGATCATTGCCTTTGCCATCTTCATGGCCATCAAGGCAATGAACTCCATGCAGAAGAAGGAAGAAGAAGCCCCTTCGGAACCGCCCAAGCCGTCGGCCGAAGTGCAGTTGCTCACGGAAATCCGCGACTCGCTGAAGAATCGCCAGGGCTGAAGTCCCGAGGCGACAGGTTTCATTCAAAAAAACGCCGGCGCGAAGCCGGCGTTTTTTTGTCCCGGGTCGGTAGCTTTCAGTTCATCGAATCGTGGTTTTCAGACGCCTCGATCAGTGAAAACTGCTTGGCCAGCAGCATTTCATCACCCAGTTCGATCATATCGGCAACGATGCGGGCCGATTCGCGCAGCAACAGGTCCGGACGTTCATCCCCGGAATCCTCTTCCTCGTCTTCATCGGAGGTGTCGGCGCCTTCGACCTGTTCGCGCACGGCCAGCACACTGTTCTCTTTGAGCAACGGCCCTGCCGCTTCGCGCTGTTCTTCGCGCTCCTTGCGCTTGGACTCTTCTTCATCCATCTGTGCGCGCCGGGCGGCTTCCAGCAGGGAAACGCTATGTGTCTCCCGGCTCTTGTTGTATTCCTTGATGTCCGACAGTAACCAGTTGAATTCCTGGTCCCCGGAGGTGCGATCATGGTAGCGGAAGTCGGTTACCGCTAGCATGCGTGACAGATCGCCTTCAAGGTCGTAGTCCGCCGGCTCGATCTGTGTCCACGGCAACGCATTGTCCAGGGAACGCTCCCCATATTCGTGCGGGTCACCCGCGGAAGGGAAACGGATATCCGGGATGACGCCCTTGTTCTGGGTGGAGCCCCCGTTGACCCGGAAGAACTGGGCCATGGTAATTTTCAGTTGTCCCATGCTGGGCGAATCAGGGCGGCCGTAATCGTCGAGATCCACGAGGCTTTGTACCGTGCCCTTGCCGAACGTGGTCTCACCGATAATCAGTCCACGCCCGTAATCCTGGATGGCCGCCGCGAATATCTCGCTGGCCGAAGCGCTGTAGCGATTGACCAGTACCGCCAGTGGCCCGTCCCAGGCCATGCCTGAATCCGTGTCTTCCTCCGTGCTGATGCGCCCGGACGAGTTGCGAACCTGGACCACGGGGCCTTGGTCGATGAACAATCCGGTCAGCGTCGTTGCTTCCAGCAGGGAGCCACCGCCGTTGTCGCGTAGATCGACGATGAGGCCCTTGACGCCCTCGGCCTTCATTTCCTCGATCAGGCGCCGGACATCACGGGTGCTGGAACGGTAGTCCGGGAGATTCTGCGCGCGACCATTGAAGTCCAGGTAGAAGACCGGCAGGTCGATGACCCCGACCTTCTGCAATTCACCTGACTCCCCGGGTATCTCGATGATGTTGCTCTTGGCGGCCTGCTCTTCGAGCTTGACCTCATTGCGCACGATGTCGATCACCGTGCTGGGACCGTCAATACCGGCATCCTTCGGCAGCACTTCCAGCCGCACAACGGTGTCCTTGGGCCCGCGAATCAGGTCTACCACGTCATCCACGCGCCAGCCGACGACATCGACCATCTTGCCGCTGTTACCCTGCCCCACGGCAATGACGCGGTCGCCGGCCTGGAGCCGGCCGTCCTGGTCAGCGGGCCCGCCTGGCACCACGCTGGCGATCGAGGTGTATTCGGTCTCGCGGCCCAGCAGCGCACCGATGCCCTCCAGCGACAGCTTCATCGAAATTTCGAAATTCTCCGAGCTGCGCGGGGACAAATAGGCTGTATGCGGTTCGATGGCTTGCGCGAACGCGTTCATGAACAACTGGAAGATGTCTTCCGAGTTCAGTTCCGTAATGCGGCGATCAAGGTTTTCGTAACGCTCATCCAGGATCTTGACAATGCCCTCGTCGTCCTTGCCGGCGAGGCGCAGGCGCAGGTAGTCGTTTTTGACCCGCTTGCGCCAGATTTCGTCGAGTTCGGCCTGGCTCCTGGCCCAATCCGCATCGGAACGGTCGTAAACATATTCCTCGTCCACGGTGAAATCGAAAGGCTCCTTTAGCAAGGCGCGGGCATGGGCAACGCGTTGCCGCACGCGCTCGGCGTAAACATTGAACATGTCGTAAGCCGGCGACAGGTCTGAATGCCGCAAGGCGTCGTCCAGACCGTTACGGAAGCGCTCGAAGCCCTCCACGTCCTCGGCCAGGAAATACGTCAGGTTGGGATCCAGCAGGTCCAGGTAGCCGTCGAAAATCTGGCTCGACAGCATATTGTCGAGGCGCGTGTCCTTGTAATGCCAGTTGGTCAGGAACTTGGTCGCCAGGCTGCTGGCGAACCGCTGCTCCATGTTGGGCTTGAGACCGAGGGAATGTTCTTCCGGTAGCGAGGCAAAGGCAAGGCCGCTCACCGCCAGTAATATCAATATGCGTCTGGTTCTCAATTCAATCGCTCCGTTGTCAGGTCGCCCACGCATTCTCCCGCTGCGTGTTACACAGACCGCCCTCGCCACCAATGGTTGCAATTAAGCCAGCGTTTGACAAGGGCTGGCAAGGGTAGAAAGTACTGGGGCAAGGCCAGACTGCCCGGGCCTCAGGCCATTTCGACCAGGCCGGATTCCTCGGCCATCTGGTCGGCATGATAAGAAGAGCGCACCAGCGGCCCCGAGGCGACGTGCGTGAAATCCATCTCTTCGCCAGCGCGGGCGAAGAAATCGAAATCTTCCGGCGTCCAGTAGCGCACGACCGGATGGTGGTGCGCAGTGGGCTGCAAGTACTGGCCAATGGTGATCATGTCCACGTCGTGCGCGCGCAGGTCCCGCATCGCCTCCAGCACCTGTTCCCGCGCTTCGCCCAGGCCCAGCATGATGCCCGACTTGGTTGGGATCCCAGGGTGCTGCGCCTTGAAGCGCTGCAACAACTTGAGCGACCACTGGTAGTCCGCGCCCGGGCGAACATTGCGGTACAGGGGCTCCACGGTTTCCAGGTTATGGTTGAACACGTCCGGCGGTTGCTTGGCAAGCACCTCGAGCGCGCGCTCCATTCGGCCCTTGCCGCGGAAATCCGGCACCAGGATTTCGACCCGGATTCCGGGGCTGAGCGTGCGAATGCGCCCGATACACTCGGCAAAGTGCGCCGCGCCACCATCGCGTAGGTCATCACGATCCACCGAGGTAATCACCACGTAGCGCAGGCCCATGGCCTGGATGGTGCGGGCCAGGTTTTCCGGCTCCGCGGCGTCGGGCGGCATCGGACGGCCGTGCGCGACATCGCAAAATGAACAACGGCGGGTGCAGATATCTCCGAGGATCATGAAGGTCGCAGTACCCTTGGAAAAGCATTCGTGGATATTGGGGCAGGTGGCCTCTTCGCAGACCGTCACCAGGTGATTCTCACGCAGCCGGGATTTCAGGTTCTGCACCGCGTTGCCCGCCGGCAGGCGCACCCGAATCCAGGGCGGCTTGCGCAGGCGCGGCGTATCGGCGTCGAAAGCGGCCGTGTTGCGCGCCAGCTTTTCGGCGCCGAGCTGCTTCTCGCCGCTGTCCAGCCGGATCGGGATCTTTTGACCAATACTCACGTTTTCCTTTCCTGCCTATTCCATTCGTGGCAGTTCAGCACCTGCCTCGGTGAACTTTTCATTGTAGCCCAACTGCACTGCCAGCCGCGCCACCAGGCGCGCTTGCACTTCAGGCAGGCTCACGTCCGTGAACTGCGCCAGGCTGGTTACCTGCAGGCCCTCGAAGCCGCAGGGATTGATACGCTGAAACGGCTCCAGGTCCATGTCGATATTGAAGGCCAGCCCGTGGAAGGAACAGCCCTTGCGCACGCGCAGGCCCAGGGCCGCGATTTTGACGCCGTCGACGTAAACACCCGGGGCGCCGGCCGCCCGCGCGGCTTCAAGACCATATTGCGCGAGCACTTCGATGACGGCCGATTCGATCCGGGTGACAAGTTCACGCACGCCCAGGCCGAGGCGTCGCAGGTCCAGGAGGGGGTAAACCACGATCTGTCCGGGGCCGTGATAGGTCACCTGTCCACCCCGGTCCACCTTGAGCACCGGGATGTCACCCGGCGCCAGCACGTGTTCCGGCTTGCCCGCCTGGCCGAGCGTGAACACGGGCGGGTGCTGCAAGACCCACAGTTCGTCCGGCGTTGAATCTGTCCGTGTATCGGTAAATTGCTGCATCGCCCGCCAGCTTTG
>Ga0102952_1000725_pt1 | contig 11677 bp, 11 predicted proteins | sample SalPon2A_C_D1_MG_FD_78506 | JGI IMG/M metagenome (GOLD analysis project Ga0102952, IMG submission 78506) | Soil microbial communities from South San Francisco under conditions of wetland restoration - Salt Pond MetaG R2A_C_D1_MG | ecosystem: Environmental > Terrestrial > Soil > Wetlands | place... | reverse complement strand
GGTCGGCGGGCAGGGTTTCCACACCACGCCCCGCTCGGTTCGGACAAATCAGCAGATGCGGAGTTCGAACAGGTCGTTTTACTAAGCCGAACGTTAGTAGGGTGACACTGCGAGGCTCCCTCCGGGCGGTTCCGAGCCGGGCCGTGTACCGCGTTGCGCAGCATTTAAAGGGAACGACCCTTCCTGCGGCTACGCGCCTTGTATACGACCCGGCTCGAAGCCGCTGAATGTCACCCTACTAACGTTCGGCTTAGTAACTCTGCAGGATGACGTCGAGCGCGGCGATCAGCCGTTCCACTTCCTCCAGCGTGTTGTAGTGCGCCATGGAAACGCGGACCACGCCGTTCCGGTCCGCCAGGCCAAGGCGTTCGATCAGTCGCCTGGCGTGGAAGTCGCCGTAGCGGATGCCGATGTTTGCGTCGTCCACGGCGGTGACGATGTCGGCCGAGTCCCGGTCGGCGGCGCTGAAGGAGACGATCGGCAGACGCGAGTCAGGCGCGGCGTCCCTGGGGCCGTGGATCGTGATGCCCGGGCGGTCGAGCAGGTAGCCGAGCAGTGTGGCGACGAGCCGGCTTTCGTGTTCCGCCATCGCCGTCCAGGCCGTGACCAGCTTCTCTTGGAACCCCTTGCCAGACGGCGCCTGCTCCAGCAGGTAGCCGGGCACTGCCCCGAAACCGTAGGCGGCCTCGTAGCTGAACCCGCCGGGCTGGAGCTTGTAGGGCACGGCGCGTTTGTTCAGGAAGGCGAGGTTGATGTTGTCGAGCTCGAGCAATTCCCCGGCCTTGCCGTAGAGCACGCCCAGGTGCGGGCCGAATACCTTGTAGCTGCTGAATACGTAGAAGTCGACATCGAGCGCGCGCACGTCGGTCAGGCGGTGAGGCGCCCAGGCAACCCCGTCCACCACGATGCGTGCGCCGGCGGCATGCACCCGCCGGGCCACCTCGGCCACCGGCTCCGCCGCGCCGAAGATGTTCGAGGTGTGGCCCATGCAGAGCAGCCGGGTTTTATCGTTCAACAGGCCGTCAAGTGCGTTCATGTCGAGCCGCCCGGCCCCGGGATCCACCGGCCAGGTGCGGATCACGACGCCGCGTTCGGCGAGGCGCACCCACGGACTGATATTGGATTCGTGGTCCGCCTCGCTGACGATGATCTCGTCGCCGGGGGCGAGCTGCGATGCGATGGCGCGCGACAGGCGCGAGAGCAGGGCGGAACTGGACTGGCCGAAGACGATTTCGCCAGGCGTCGCATTGATCAGCGTGGCGGTTTCGGCCGTCGCCTGTTCGACCCGGCTCGCGGCAAGCCGCGAGGGTCCGTAGCTCGCCCCGAGCTGCACCGGGGACGTGCGCATGTATTCGCCCATGCGCTCGATCACGCTATCGAGTACGGCTGCGCCGCCGGCGTTATCCATCAGGACCCAGCCCTGGGCAAGTGCGGGAAAGCGTCGGCGAGCGCGGTCGACATCGAAATTCATGGGCATGGCGCGGCGAAAGGCAGGCGCACAGTGTAAGGCCCGGCGGCATCTATGTATGATGCCGTTGCGGATTGTCCGCGATTCAAGGGAGAGATGATGATGAATAGTCCTTCAGCCATAGTCCTGGTCGGATTGATCGCCTGGACCCTGCTACTGCTGATAATGATGGAGTTGCTACGGACCCGTTTGATACTGACCAAGGCGGTAGCCGCCAATGCATTGCAGCCGGATAATTCCAACCTGTCGCCGTTCATGCAGCGCCTGGCCCGGGCGCACGCCAATTGTTATGAAAGCGTGCCGTTCTTTATCGGCCTGCTGCTGGTCGCAATGGTGACCGGACACGCCGACATTACAAATGCACTGGCGCCCTGGCTTTTGGGTGCACGTGTGTTCCAGTCGAGCGTGCACATGGCTTCAACGAACCTGGTGGCGGTGAATGTCCGGTTCCTGGCGTTCGTGGTACAGGTCGCCATAGCCGTCTACTGGTGCATCGCGCTGTTTGCGGCCTAGCCGGGGTGGCCGGGCCGCAAGGCGCGGCTTACTTGTAGCTGTAGCCGAAGGCGGCTTCGAAGCGTGCGGCGAACTCGTCGGGCGTGAAGCGGTGGTTCTGGGTGCCCCGGCTGGCGACCTTGATCGAGCCGGCCAGCGAGCCGATGCGCCCGGTCGTTTCCCAGTCGAAGCCGTTGAGCAGGCCGTAGAGCAGGCCCGCCCGGTAGGCGTCGCCGCAGCCGGTGGGATCCACCACGGCGTTGGGCTCCACGGCCGGGATCTGCAGTTCCTCGCCGTCGACGTGGACGATCGATCCGTGGCCGCCACGGGTTATGACGAGCGCCTTCACCCGCTCGGCGATCTCCTCCAGGCCGAGGCGGGTCTTCTCGCAGAACACGCCGGCCTCGTAGTCGTTCATCGCAAGCCAGTCGGCCTGGCCGATGAATGTCTCCAGGTCCTCGCCCTCGAACATGGGCAGGCCCTGGCCCGGATCGAAGATGAAGGGAATGCGGGCGGCGGCGAATTGCTCGGCATGCTGGATCATCGCGTCGCGCCCGTCGGGGGCGACGATGCCGATGCGGGCGCCTGAATCGACGGGCAATGTTTGCTCCTCGGCACGGCCCATGGCACCGGGATGGAAGGCCGTGATCTGGTTGCCGTCGTCGTCGGTGTTGATGAATGCCTGGGCGGTGTAGACGTCGCCGAGCTCGCGGATGTGGTGGCGGTCGATGCCGTTTTCGTCCAGCCATTCGAGGTAGGGCGCGAAATCCCGGCCCGCGGCGCCGACCGGAATGGCCTTTTCGCCGAGCAGGTTGAGTGTGTAGGCGATGTTGCCCGCGCAGCCGCCGAACTCGCGGCGCAGCTCGGTCACCATGAAGGCGACGGAAAGTGAGTGAATACGTTCGGGCAGGATGTGCTCGCCGAAACGGCCCGGGAAGCGCATGATCACGTCATAGGCAAGGGAACCCGAAATCAGTGCACTCATGCGGCCTGTCCCGGTTGCCAGGCGAGGTCGAGTTCACGTGCGGCCTTGACGTCGTCGAGCCGGCTGACCGGGGTTGTGTAGGGGGCATGCTTGACCTTGTCGGGGTCGTTCTTCGCTTCCTCGAGGATCGCGCCCATGGCCTCGACGAAGGCATCCAGGGTTTCCTTTGATTCGGTTTCGGTGGGTTCGATCAACAGGCACTCCGGCACCAGCAGCGGAAAGTACGTCGTGGGCGCATGGAAGCCGTAGTCGAGCAGGCGCTTGGCGACGTCCATGGCGGTGACGCCGTGTTCCCTGGCGAGCTTTTTCAGCGTGACGATGAATTCGTGGCTGGCGCGGCGCCGGGTGTAGGCCAGGTCGAAGCCGGCGGCTTCCAGGCGTCGCGAGAGGTAGGCCGCGTTGAGCGTGGCGTATTCGGCCACGCGGTGCATGCCCGCCGCGCCGAGCATTCGCATGTACACGTAGGCCCGCAGCAGCACGCCGATGTTGCCGGTGAATGCCGACAGGCGACCGATCGAGTGCGGGCGGTCAGCCTCGCCGAGCAGGCGGTAGCGGCCGTCCTCGTTCGCTACCAGCGGCAGCGGCAGGAAGGGCTCCAGGCGCTGGCCCACGGCAATGGCGCCCGCGCCGGGGCCGCCGCCGCCGTGCGGGGTGGAAAACGTCTTGTGCAGGTTGAAGTGCATCACGTCGAAACCCATGTCGCCGGGGCGCACCTTGCCCAGGATGGCGTTCATGTTGGCGCCGTCGTAGTACAGCAGCCCGCCCGCGCCGTGCACGATCTTCGCGATTTCGGCGATGCGGCGCTCGAACACGCCGAGCGTGGACGGGTTGGTGAGCATGATGCCCGCGGTCTGCGGGCCGACCGCGGCCTTGAGGCTGTCGATATCGACGTCGCCGTCGGCGCCGGTCTTGATCTCGCGTACGGTGTATCCGCACATGGCCGCCGTGGCGGGGTTGGTGCCGTGGGCCGCGTCGGGGACGATGATCTCGGTGCGTCCGGTGTCGCCCTGCGACTGGTGGTAGGCGCGGATCATCGCCACGCCCGAGAATTCACCCTGGGCGCCGGCCATCGGCGCGAGCGAGCTGGCACGCATGCCGGAGATCGCCTTGAGCATGTCCTGCAGTTCGTACAGGCAGGCGAGCACGCCCTGGCCGCCGGCGTCGGGTGCCATGGGGTGGCGGTTGATGAAGCCCGGGAGCAGCGCCAGCGTGTTGCATGCCCGCGGGTTGTACTTCATGGTGCACGAGCCGAGCGGATAAAAATGCGTGTCGATCGAAAAGTTCTTCTGCGACAGGCGCGTGTAATGGCGCACCGTGTCGAGTTCCGACACCTCGGGCAACGCCGGGGCCTGCTCGCGCAGAAGCCCGGCGGGCAGGTCGTCGGTCGCGAACTCGCCCCGGGGCGCCTGCGCGTGGGCACCGCGCCCGGGGCGTGAATGATCGAATATCAGCATGCGTCGAGGGCCTTCAGCGCGGATTCGTAGTCGGGCTCGTCGGCGATCTCGCCTACGAGTTCGGTGTAGCGCACGGTGTCGTCGGCGTCGAGCACGACCACCGCGCGGGCGGTGATGCCGGCCATGGGGCCATCTTCGATCGTGACACCGTAGGCGTCGCCGAAATCGCTGCGGAAAGTCGACAGCGGTACTACGTTTTTCAGGCCTTCGTTGCCGCAGAAGCGTTGCTGCGCGAACGGCAAGTCGGCGGAGACGATGAGCATCACGGTGTCGCCGTGCTCGCGGGCGTAGTCATTGAACTTTTTCGTCGAGAGCGCGCATACCGGGGTGTCGAGGCTGGGCACGATGTTGAGCAGTTTCTTCTTGCCGGAGAATTTGCCGAGCCCCACGTCGGCGAGGTCGCCGCCGGTCAGCGTGAAGCTGGGGGCGATCGAGCCGGTTGCCGGCAGGTCGCCGCTGGTGTGAATCGGGTTGCCCTTGAGCGTAATGTCAGCCATGGTCGTTCTCCTTTAAGCGTGTAAGGCGCGGTCAGGCGCGGGCGGCCAGGCGGTTGTCCACCAGGGCCGCCGCGAGGGCCGCGGCGTAACGGTCGAGATCGGCTTCGGTCTTGGTTTCCGTGGTGCAGACCAGCAGGGTGTTGGCGAGCCTTTCGTCGGCTCGGGCGAGATCGTAGCCGCCGATGATGCCGTCGTGTTCGAACAGGTAATCGAGCAGCGGTGCGGCAGCGTGCGGGCCAAGGTCGATCGCGACTTCGTGGAAATACGGGGCGCTGAAGCGGGGGTGCAGATCGTGAGCGGCGAGTTTGCCCACCAGTTCGCGGGTGCGGGCGTGGCTCGCCGCTGCCACCTGGCGCAGTCCGTGCGGGCCGAGCAGCGACATGTAGATCGTTGCCGCGGTGACGGCCAGGCCCTGGTTGGTGCAGATGTTGGAGGTGGCCTTGGAGCGGCGGATGTGCTGCTCGCGCGCCTGCAGCGTCAACGCGAAGCCGGTGCGGCCCCGGTCATCCACGGTGCGGCCGATCAGGCGCCCCGGGAGCTGGCGCACGTGCGCCTTGCGGCAGGTCATGAAGCCGAAATAGGGTCCGCCCGAGGACAGCGGGATGCCCAGCGGCTGACCTTCGCCGCAGGCGATGTCGGCGCCCTCTTCGCCCCACTTTCCGGGTGGCTTGAGCAGCGCCAGCGAGGTGGGGTTGACCGAGCCGATGAGGATGAGGTCGCGCTCGCGCGCATAGCGTTCCAGGTGATCGACGTCCTCGAGCGCACCGAAGAAATTGGGCTGGGCGACCACCAGGGCCGCAGCCGGCGGTGCCGTCTTCAGCGCCTGTTCGGAGAGGCGCCCGGTCTTCTCGTCATGCGCCAGTTCGTGGAATTCCACGCCCTGGGTAGCGCAGATCGTGCGCAGCACCGACTTGTAGCGCGGACTGAGCGCATGCGGGATCAGCACCCGCCGGGTGGTGTCCTTGCGCTTGAGGCGCAGCGCCATCAGCGCGGCCTCGGCGAGTGCCGAAGCACCGTCGTAGAGCGATGCGTTGGAGACGTCCATGCCCGTCAGCGCGGTGAGCATCGACTGGTATTCGTAGATGAGTTGCAGCGTGCCCTGGCTGGCCTCGGCCTGGTACGGCGTGTAGGCGCTGTAGAACTCGCCCCGGGTGGTGATCTCCCATACCGCGGCGGGGATGTGGTGCTCGTAGGCGCCGGCGCCCACGAACGACAGTGCCCCCCGGTCCTGCTCGGCGCGTTCGCGCATGAGCCGGCCGACCTGCTGCTCGCTCAGGCCCTCCGGGATGCCGTCCAGTCCCTGGATGCGCAGGTCCGCCGGGATTTCACCGAACAATTGTTCGATGCGCTCGATGCCGAGCGAATCGAGCATCGCGCGAACGTCGTCATCGGTATGCGGTATGAAGGGCACGCGGGGCTCCTCAGCTTTCGGATTCTATGTGCGCGGCGTAGGCTTCGGCATCCATCAGATTGGGTGGCAGCTCGCCGCCGCTGGTGCGGATACGCACCAGCCAGCCTTCGCCGTAGGGGTCTTCGTTGACGTTTTCGGGGTGGTCGGCCAGCGCCTCGTTGACGGCAACGATTTCCCCGTCGACCGGGCTGTAGACGTCGGAGGCGGCCTTGGTGGATTCGACCACCACGCAACCTTCCCCCGCGCTGAGTTCGGTGCCCTCCTCGGGCAATTCCACGAACACCAGATCGCCCAGGGCCTGCTGGGCATGTTCGGTGACGCCGAGTTCGAGCGTGCCGTCGTCGAGCTGTCGCAGCCACTCGTGGGTGTCGGTGTAATGCAGGTCGCCTGGAATCTCGCTCATGAGAAGCCCTCCGATAGTGGGTCGATCAGATCAGAATCTTGCCGCGCCGGACAAACGGCGGTTTGACGACGCGGGCCGGCATGTCCTTGCCGCGGATATCCACCCGCACCGTCTCGTCGTCGCATTGGGGTATACGCGCCAGGGCGACCGAACGCTGCACGCTGGGGCCGAAGCCCCCGCTCGTCACCACGCCTTCGCCGGCGCCGGTTCTTACCTTCTGGCCATGGCGGATGATGCCGCGTCCCTCGAGAACGAGACCCACCAGGCGGCGTTCGCTGCCGGCTTCGCGTACGCGCTCGAGCGCGGTGCGGCCGATGAAGTCGCGATCCGCGGGATCCATCGCGACGGTCCAGCCGAGGTTGGATTCGTAGGGGTGGGTGGTCTCGTCCATGTCGCTGGCGTAGAGGTTGAGCCCCGCCTCCAGGCGCAACGAATCGCGCGCGGCGAGCCCGCAGGGCGCCACGCCGGAGGCGTTCAACGCCTCCCAGAACCTGGGTGCGCGCTCCGCCGGCAGGATGATTTCCCAGCCGTCCTCGCCGGTGTAGCCGGTGCGGGCGATGAACCAGTCGCCGCTGTCGACCGCCGTGAAGGGCTTCAGTTCGAGTGCCGCGCCCTTGAGCGCCTCGGGCAGCAGGTTGGCGGCGCGTTCCCGTGCCCGCGGTCCCTGCACCGCGATCATCGCCAGGTCGGTGCGCTCGGTGACCTTGATGCCGTAGTCCTTGGCGACCTTGCGGATCCAGGCGATGTCGCTGTCGCGCGTGCCGGCGTTGACGACCGTGCGGTAACGTCCCGGGCCGCGGTAATAAGTGATGAGATCGTCCTTGATGCCGCCCTCGGGGTTGAGCATCGTGCCGTACAGGGCCTGTCCGGGACGGGTGAGCCTGGCGACGTCGTTGGCCAGCAGGCGGCGCAGGAAGTCGCGGCAGCGCTCGCCCTCGAAATCGACGATGCCCATGTGGGAGACGTCGAACATGCCCGCATCGTCACGCACGGCGCGGTGCTCGGCCAGTTCCGAGCCGTAGGACAACGGCATCGACCAGCCGGCGAAGGGCACGAGTTTGGCTCCCGCAGCCTCGTGCGTGGCATAGAGTGGCGTCTTGCGCTCCATCGAATCCCTCAAAATAGCGAAAAACGGCGCCCGCCGGCGCCTCTAATAGCATAACGAAAGCGTCCGTCCGTGGCTATGACGGTACCCAAGGCGTATATCATAAAGGGGATTGGATAAAGAGGTCCTGAAATGAGCGAAAGAGGCCCGCTGGAGCCGCGACGCAAATCGGTGCCCGTACGCGTGGGCAAGGTCACGATCGGCGGCAGCGCGCCGATTGCGGTGCAGTCCATGACCAATACCGATACCGCCGACGTGGACGCCACGGTCGCGCAGGTGGCGGCGCTCGCGCGCGCCGGCTCCGAGCTGGTGCGCATGACGGTGAACACCGAGGAAGCCGCCGCCGCGGTGCCGGAAATCCGCGAGAACCTGGCAAAAATGGGCATCGACGTACCGCTGATCGGCGATTTCCATTTCAACGGCCATCGACTGCTCGCCGCGCACCCCGAGTGCGCCGAGGCGCTCGACAAGCTGCGGGTGAACCCCGGCAACGTGGGGCGTGGATCCAAGCGCGACCCGCAGTTCACCGAGATCATCGAGGTCGCCTGCCGCTTCGACAAGCCGGTGCGCATCGGCGTCAACTGGGGCAGTCTCGATCAGGACCTCCTGACCCACCTGATGGACGATAACGCCGCGAGCGCCGATCCGAAGGACGCCCGCGAGGTGATGTTCGACGCCATGGTGGAATCCGCCCTGCGCAGCGCGGCCCGCGCCGAGGAGATCGGCCTGGCACACGACCGCATCCTCCTCTCGTGCAAGATGAGCCGCGTGCAGGACCTGGTGCGCGTCTACACCGACCTGGCCGCGCGCTGCGACTACCCGCTGCACCTCGGCCTCACCGAGGCCGGCATGGGCACCAAGGGTGTGGTCGCCTCGGCCGCCGGCCTGTCGATCCTGCTCGCGAAGGGGATCGGCGACACCATCCGCGTCTCGATCACCCCCAAGCCGGGCGCCGCCCGGGAGAAGGAGGTGCTGGTGGCGCAGGAGGTGTTGCAGGCGCTGGGGCTGCGCTCGTTCATGCCTGCCGTCACCGCCTGTCCGGGATGCGGGCGCACCACGTCCACCTACTTCCAGGAGCTCGCCCAGGACATTCAGAGTTACACCCGCGAGCGGATGCCGGCATGGAGCAAGGAATACGAGGGCGTCGAGGAGATGCGCGTGGCCGTCATGGGTTGCGTGGTCAACGGTCCCGGCGAGAGCAAGCACGCCAACATCGGCATCAGCCTGCCCGGCACCGGAGAGAAACCGGTGGCGCCGGTGTTCGAGGACGGCAAGAAGACGGTCACCCTGAAGGGCGACCACATCGCCGCCGACTTCCAGGAACTGGTCGAGGAATACGTCGCCCGCACCTACAAAAGAAAGGCTGCTTAGCCGTGACCCCGGTGTAGGAGCGGCGGTCCCCGCCGCGATGGCGGCGTTTTTATAGCTCGTCATTCCGGACTCGATCCGGAATCCAGTGAGAAGTTGAATCCCGGCCTTGGGGCGGGATCCTTCTTTTTGGCCCTTCCGGCGGACCTACTTTCGTTTCGGCGAACGTAGGCAAAGCCATCGTGCCGGAAGTCGCGGCCCCAAGGCCAAGGCCTTGGGGCTCCCCTGCGATGCTCGCCCGCAACGGGCCGGTCGGCAACTCGGGCTACGCCGCATGCGGCTTCGCCCTCAGACACTCCTCCCTGTTCCCCCGTTGCGGGCTACGCTTCTCGGCGTGACTAACGGCACACCCGGGCGGATCGGAGCGGTCTTCGCCCGCAATTCTCTGACTGGATCCCGGCCTCCGCCGGGATGACGGACTGTAGGAGCGGCTTCAGCCGCGATCGGCCGGCATTCTGCCGGCGTTCCCGATGAAGCGCGCGTAGGTTGGGCTGACGCAGGAAGCCCAACATCGCCCCACGGCAACCGCCCCTTGGCAAATCAGTGATTTAGCCGCCGGAATCCCTGGAATTGGCTCCCTGGGCTGCCTGCGGGGCGCCGGCCCCGGTGCTAAACTGGACTGCGGAGGTGAGTGCAATGGGCAAAGGCACCAAATACACGGCCAAGGTCCCGGACGAGACCGGCCGCATTCCCTATACGGAAGAGGAAAACGAAATCTGGGCGGCGCTCTACGAGCGCCAGATGAAGGTATTGCCCGGCCGCGCCTGCGACGAGTACATGGACGCGCTGACCAAGCTCGACCTGCCCGCCGATCGTGTGCCCCAACCGGACGATGTCTCCGCCGTGCTGCGCAAGCACACCGGCTGGGAGGTCGCGCCCGTGCCCGCACTGATCAATTTCGACAAGTTCTTCGGCCTGCTCGCCGACAGGAAATTCCCCGCGGCCTCGTTCATCCGCACCTGGGACGAGTTCGATTACCTGCAGGAGCCGGACGTCTTCCACGAGATCTTCGGCCATACGCCGCTGCTGATCGACGAGCGCTTCGCCGCCTTCACCCAGGCCTATGGCGAATACGGCCTCAAGGCGAGCAAGGAAGACCGCGTGATGCTCGCGCGCCTGTACTGGTTCACGGTGGAGTTCGGCCTGATCAACACCGCGAAGGGATTGCGTGCCTACGGTGCCGGCATCCTGTCTTCACCGGGCGAGTTGGTCTATTCGCTGGAAAGCGACGTGCCGCAACGCAAGCCGTTCGAGCCGGTGGAAGCCCTGCGTACGCCGTATCGCATCGACATCTACCAGACCGTGTATTTCGTGATCGACACGCTGCAGGACCTGTTCGACGTGGCGCAGAAGGACCTCTTCGCACTGATCGACCAGGCCCGGGCGCTCGGCATGCATGCGCCGACCTTCCCGCCCAAGGAGCCGGAAAAGGAAAGCGCCGCCGCCTATTGACGGAAAACCGGACGGGCGCCCCGGGGGCAATACAGGCCAGGGAATCACGGCCGAAGCCGCTCCTGCGGGGGGTTTGATCAACCGAAAACGCAACATTGACGGAGGATCCATGACGGACAAGACCGAATTCGCCGAGAAGCATTGCGAGGCCTGCGAGGGCGGCGTCCAGCCGCTCACCCGCGAGGAAGCCGAGAAGTACCTCAAGAAGCTCGTGCCGGAATGGTCGATCTCGGACGATGCCAAGTCCATCCACCGCGACTTCCAGTTCAAGGGCTTCAACAAGACCATGAGCTTCTGCAACGCGATCGCCTGGATGGCGAACCGCGAAGGCCATCATCCCGACCTGGAAGTCGGCTACGGCCACTGCCACGTTCACTACACTACGCACGCCATCGGCGGTCTCTCCGAAAACGACTTCATCTGCGCGGTAAAGATCGACAAGCTCCTCGACTGAATCCAGGGCAAAGTCCCGCAACCGCCGCCTGTGGGCGAATGCCATGAGGCCAAGGTGGAGATGGTTCGGCAAGGGGTATCCTTTGCAGGGCAAATGTCTCCGGGAGGCGTTTATGCGTCGGGTAACCTGGTGTGCGGTAGTCGCCATCGGCGTACTGTCTCTGGCCGGCGTCGCAGATGCGGGCATGACGCTGGACATCTGGCCGGGAGTGGCGCCGGGCTCGGAACACTGGACCTGGCAGGAGAAGGTGTTTCACGATGTCGAGTCCCGGGGCGTGAACCTGGGGACGATCTACGAGGACGTCGTCACGCCGACGCTGACGCCCTTTCTCCCCTCAAAAGCCGAGGCAACGGGCGCCGGTGTCATCATTGCGCCGGGCGGGGGGTGCATGGCCCTTGCCATGCAAACGTCCGAGGCTACGGCGCGCTGGCTGAAGCAAAGAGGCATTGCCGCGTTCGTTCTCAAGTACCGTTTGCAAAGGAAGGACAAGCCCGGGCCGCTTCCCGGCAATCTCGATGAAGATATCGCCTGCCAATGGGGTATCGCCGACGGGGTGCAGGCCCTTAAAGTCGTGCGTGCCCATGCCGC